>Ga0187776_10001579_pt1 | contig 11456 bp, 9 predicted proteins | sample 0216_BV02_MP12_2_FD_132426 | JGI IMG/M metagenome (GOLD analysis project Ga0187776, IMG submission 132426) | Tropical peat soil microbial communities from peatlands in Department of Meta, Colombia - 0216_BV02_MP12_20_MG | ecosystem: Environmental > Terrestrial > Soil > Wetlands > Peat | place...
GGTGGCCCGCACCTGGTCATCAACTTTCATAATTCGCTCGGTGCCGCCAAACCGAAAAAGATCAAGTCCGCCACTAACGTGTTGCACGATCCCGTATAATCCGTTCAGTGCAGCGAATCCAAAAAGGATCCAGATCAGACGTCGCATCCGACCTTGATCGGGCACCCAGTTCACCACAATGAGATACAGCGCGATATGCCAAAGAGCCAAAACATGAAGAAGGCTCCGACCGGAGTTCACGCCGACAAGGCCAGCGGCCAGCACCGCTGTCAGATAAATCAGGATGGGCCTGTCAAGGAAGGTGCGGACCGGGGGAATTCTCTTTATTCCATACTGATAACCCCACAAGAGGATCAGGACCCCAAGACAAACATGGGTGGCCGCGATGGAAAGTGGAAGGCATACCGCCTGCGCGTATAGAAATAGCTGGATTCCCGATTCAATCACGAATGCCGTTCAGACTGGTGAATCAACCCTAAATTCAAAGTCATATTTTTTCATTCAAGCAGGTGAAGAACCCCGGCCTCCAGCCCGGGATTGCTTTGCCTCCCGGATTGTGGCTTTCGGCTTTATCTTCATTCTTCGCCTTTGGCGAATTGCGGGTTCTTCGATCCGGGCGGTGAAAACCTCTTTTTTGTTCGCCCGGTAACCACGCCCTCACAGACAGGGATTGCGCTCGCTGTGCGGAATCAAGCGAATGCGGTAAGGCCTGGTCTAGGATTAGCCACTTAATATAATTAATTTGTGAAACAAAATCAAGAGATTTTTAGACTGGTTTAACGTTTGACAATCACCTTGACATAGAAAATCCTTTTGGATCTTACGGCCAACCTATGCTACGATAGCCTCCCTTATGCCGCTGCTTCTGAGGTACTCGCTCTGCATTCTTGCGATCATGCTTCTTTTAATTCCTCTTGATGACGCCATAGCAGCGGAAGAACCGGCCTCCGGCTTGACCCTGATTCCCTCCAGTCTTCTTTTCCCGCCCCCCCTGGCCGATCCGCAAAGTCCCATTCCGTATCTCCAATACCTAGCGACAACGAATGGCGAGACACACCTGGGAAAGGTTGGAGCGGGTGCCACCTTCGGTCTGGTTCGATTCGAGGAGGGAACCATGGCCTTGCAGTTAAATATCGATGGAGGAATTTTTTCACGCTTTGACCTCCATGGTGCGTTCACCGCAGAAACGGTGGACTATCTTATCGGATTCCCGATCGACATGGTCCCGGCCGGGTCTTCCCAAGGCTGGGCTTTCCAACTCACCCCTTATCATACGAGCTCCCACCTTTTGGATCAAACGATCTTCAAGAATGGAAACTCCCCCCCTCCTGAAGAGTCTGCCCCCTATACGCGGGATATAATAAGGTTCCTGACCGCCTACCGCTTTACTCCCCTCAATCGCCTGTACGCGGGATTCTCGTTTGCCTACAACGGCGTGAATCGGAATTACTTGCACAACTATCAAGCAGGATCCGAATTTTTTTCTTCCGCAAAAAACGTCTCCGGGTGTGAATTTCGTCTCTACGTGGCAGATGACCTTCAGGTCAAGGAAGAGACGGACTGGAATCTCGATCTTAATCTCCAAGTGGGCCTGTCAATTAAAAGACCGGATGAACGGAACCGTTTGAGGATTGCCATCGAGTATTATGCCGGAAGTGCCGTGGAAGGACAGCTCCATCAACAGAAGGAACAGAATATCGGCCTTGCGGCTTTCTTTGATCTTTAGGCGGGGATTTTGTCAATCGAACCGAATTAAAGGAACCGCCAATGGCCATGAGATAAAACTACTGGGATAAAACTATTGACCGATTCGGGACAATTCGCCTTCCACAAAGCGGCGGATCGTGTCCATCCGGTCCCGCGTGTTGGCCTCGAATCTCAGGACCAAGGCCGGCTGAGTGTTCGAGGCCCGGACCAAGCCCCACCCGTCGTCGAACACGATCCTTACCCCGTCGAGGGTGATCAGGTCCCGGATGGGAATCGAATCGGGAATCGGGCGCGAGCGCAACCCCTCGAAGCGTTCCTTTAATTTTTGTACGATGAGAAATTTCCGGTCATCCGGACAATCCCGTCGGATCTCCGGGGTGGAGCTGGTCTTCGGGAGGTCCGATAGTAATTGTGACAAGGGTTTCCGGTCTTCGGCCAGAATCTCGATCAACCGGCAACCGGCATAGACCGCATCATCATACCCGAAGTAACGGTCCGCGAAGAAGATGTGACCGCTCATCTCCCCGGCCAGCGACGCTCCGGTCTCTTTCATCTTGGACTTGATCAAGGAATGACCGGCCTTCCACATGAGGGCCTGTCCGCCGTGACGTCGGATGTCGTCGTACATAACCTGCGATGCTTTTACCTCTGAGAGGATCAACGCTCCGGGCCGACGGCGCAGAACGTCGCGGGCGAAGATCGCCAACAATTGGTCCCCCCACAGAATCTCTCCCCGTTCGTCCACCGCTCCGATTCGATCGGCGTCCCCGTCATATGCGATGCCCAGGTCGGCCCGTTTCCCCCGGACGGTTTCGATCATGTCTTTGAGGTTTTCCACGACGGTGGGATCCGGATGATGATTCGGGAAGCGGCTGTCTAACTCACTGTACAGCTCGATCACTTCGCATCCCATGTTCCTCAAAGCCTGGGGCCCAACCAAGGCGCCCATGGCATTGCCGCTGTCAACGACCACCTTGATGCCCCGCGCATTCACCGGGCTGAACTGGCGTTTAAGATAATCCAGATACGATGGAATGATTTCCTGGGAACGAACCGTCGGAGCGTCGCCGGTTTCATAATCCTTCCCCTCAATCATCTGCCGGAGTTTCTGAAGATCTTCGCCGTAAAGGGTTTCTTTTCCGATGCATAATTTGAAACCGTTATACTCGGATGGGTTGTGACTGGCGGTGATCATCACCCCCCCATCGACCGAGAGGTTAAAAAGGGCGAAATAAAGTAACGGGGTGGGACAGACACCGATATCCGTCACACCGATGCCCGTCGCGGTGACCCCATTGATCAGGCGTTGACGCAGCAGGGGGGAGCTCTCCCGCCCGTCCCGGCCGACCGCAATCTGACGGAGATTTTTCCTCCGGAGGGTCGTTCCAAACGCCTTACCGAGCTGCTCCGCCAGAGCCGGCGTCAGATCTTGTCCGACCACGCCACGGATGTCATATTCGCGAAAGATTTTTTCCATTCCTCCCATCCTCCGCGCTCAGACAGGCGAAGCCCGATCCCTGCTTAGCTTTTACACTTTTCACAACTTGCGTCCGTAATCGTCCTGAAACCGGACGATATCGTCTTCTCCGAGGTAATCGCCGTTCTGGACCTCGATGATCTGAAGCGGCGTCGCCCCGGGGTTTTCCAACCGGTGCTTTGTATTCATCGGGATGTAGGTACTTTCATTCCTCTCAAGATCGTAGACCCGTTCCCCGCAAGTCACCCGGGCGGTTCCGGAGACAACCACCCAGTGTTCGCTACGGCGATGATGCAATTGAAGGGACAACCGGGCTTTGGGATTGACGACGATCCGCTTGATCTTGTACCGATCGCCGTTTTCAAGCACGGTGAAACTTCCCCACGGCCTCCAAACGGTTCGGTGCACCAGATGCTCCTCGGCGTTTCGTTGACGGAGGGCTTCGACCACTTTGCGGACATCCTGTGCGCGACTCTTATGACAGACCAAGGTCGCATCCTCTGTATCCACGACCACCATGTCTTCAAGACCGATCGTCGCCACAAGCCGCTTGTCCGCGTACAGAATGGAATTCCGGCTGTCGAAATCAATCACGTTTCCAACCGTCACATTGCCCTTAGAATCCGCTCGACTGATCTGTCCAATGGCGGGCCAACTTCCCACATCGCTCCATCCCATATCGACCGGAAGAACAGCAAGGCCCACCAGGCCGCCGGGCAGGCCTTTGCGACGCCTCGCCCGACCCGGCCCATCCGGCCGTCGGGCGACAGGCAGCCGCTCCAGAACGCCATAATCGATCGAGACGGAATCCAGTCGATCGTACACGTTCTCGATCGTTTTTTCTTCCTCCCGTGTTCCCAGCGCCGCCTCAATCGAAACCAACCCCCGGTACAATCGGGGTTGCAACATCCGGATCGCGTCCAGAATTGCCGATGCCTTCCAGATAAAGATGCCGCTGTTCCAATAGAACCGGCCTTCCGAAACGTAGCGTTGCGCGGTAGCCCGATCCGGTTTTTCCGTAAACCGGCTGACCTGATAAGCGACCGGACCCCGATTTGATGAACGGCCCGAAAGCGGCCGGCCCCGACGGATATAGCCGTACCCGGTCTCGGGATGAGCCGCTTTGATTCCCAACGTCACAAACCATCCTTCCATCGCAAGACGGCTCCCCTCACGCACCGCTCGGGCAAAGACAGAGTTTTTGAGGATCACATGATCGGCCGGCATCACGACCATGACGGCCTCCGGATCCTTGCGGTTCAGGGCCATCGCCGCAAGACCAATCGCGGCGGCGGTATTCTTGGCCAGAGGCTCTGCAAGAAAATGATCCGGTGGTATTGAGGCCACGGCCGAGGCCTGCATGCGAACCGCATCGGCCTGATGGCGGTGAGTCACGATGTGTAGGTTCCCGGCTGGGGCCGTTGTCAGCGCGCACCGTAACGTTCGCTGAAGCATCGTTTCATCGCCGATCAGTTTTAAGAGCTGTTTGGGATAGAGTTCGCGGCTGAGCGGCCAAAATCGGCTTCCGCTCCCGCCGGCCAGGATAACGGGGTAAAGATGAGCTGAATTCATTTTTCCTCTTGATCAGCACTCGATGGGAAAGCATAACAAAATTCTTCCCTCGATATCAAGGTTAATCGGGCGGACGGCCATGGCGGATTACTTCTCAAACCCGCTCCGTTGTGATAAGATGGCGGCCCGTAATGACTTCACGAGGACCCATAATGAATGCGAATCATCCGACCCTGATATTAAATCCGGTCGCCGGGCCTTTCTGGCGACGGTGGAAAGCCCGTCGACTGATCGAACATCTCAAAACGCTCTATCCCGATCTGACGGTTCACCGGACGAATCGGGCCGGCGACGGAGAACGGCTGGCGCGCGAGTTGGCGGCCGGTCCGCACGATTTGATTTTGGCCGCCGGCGGCGACGGCACCTATCACGAAGTGATCAATGGAATGCAGGGCTCCTCCGTTCCGCTCGGCATCCTCCCGATGGGAACGGGAAACAGCCTCATTCGTGAATTAGGAATGCCGACAAGCCCGTTCGAGGCCGCGACGACGATCCGCAACGGCATCGTCCGGCCGATTTACCTCGGCCAGTGCAATCACCGTCTATTCATTCTCATGGTCGGCGTGGGATTCGACGCGAGTATCGTCCGAAGCGTCCCCCCCGGCCCGAAGAAACTGGGCATGTTGGCTTACATGGTAGCCGGACTGATCCAATTATTCCGGTACGATTATTCCACCATTCTTTTTCGAGTGGATGGACGCGAGGTAAAAGGCACGTCGGGGATCATTGCCAAGGCCCGTTGTTATGGCGGTCCTTTTATGATCGTCCCGCACGTCCGGCTGGACCGTCCGGAGCTGATCCTCTGTCTCTTCAAAGGGCGAGGGGCGATTACCTATATGAAATACACCCTCGGGGCCATGGCCGGATGGCACGTTAGAATGGCGGACGTGGAGTTTCATGCCGGGACGACGATCGAGGTCGAGAGCCCGGTGCCGCTTCAGGCCGATGGAGAGGCAATCGGATTCGGGCCGTCCCGATTAACGATTGTTCCCAAGACGCTCAATCTCGTTTTTCCCGCAACAAACTACGCCTGACCGTGAATGGAACCGAGTAGATTCCCGGCGAGCCGGCCGATGCGTTCATGTACGATTGGCGACCAGTTTTAGATAGAGCGACTCGGTCCGGTCGACCATCGTTCGAACCGAAAACTCGCCCTCCATGAACCGGCGGCCTTCAAGTCCCATTTTCGATCGGCGCACCGGGTCTCTCAACAGTTCCAGGATCGCCTCGGCCAAGGCCACGGGATCGCCAGGAGGAACCAACAGGCCGGTATGATCCGGTATCGCTAATTCCCGATTCCCGCTCACATCCGAACCGACCACCGGCACCCGCATCGCCAGAGCCTCGCGCAGTGAACCCGGGAGCCCCTCTCCGATGGTGTTGCAATTGACGCAGACAGACATCGTCGCATAGAATGCCTCCACATCTTTTCTGAACCCGGTAAAGGTGATCTTTTGAGCGATGCCCAGACGGTCGATCTGTCGAGCCAACCCATCATACTCCTCCGGGCTCTTCCGTCCAACGCAAAAAAAATGGACATGCGGCATCTGCTTTAATATGAGCGCCGCCGCCTCGATCAGAACGCCGTACCCTTTATAGGGACGGAGGTCGGCCACCTGTCCGACCACCGGTGTATCGGGTAAAAGCCCAAATTCTTTTCGGACGTTCTCTCCCGAAACATTCGGATGAAACCGTTCCAAATCCACCGCACTGTAGATCGTCACCACTTTCTTTGGCGAAATCCCCGAAGCGATCAGACTCTCCGCCGTCCCTCTGGATACGGCAATTAACGCGGCCACGGCCCTATCCCATTTCCATTTAAGAAAGGGATGTCGCCGAAGCCGAAAGGAAACCCGCCGCGTCGCCACCACCGGCGGTCCGGACCATCCCCCGGCCAGAACGGCCAGAGTATGCGCCAGCGGTTTGTGCGTATTGATGATCTGGATCTGGAGATCCTTAATGAATCGATTTAACTGCCAAACCGCCCTCAAATCCCATTGACCGCGCATCCGCAACGGGGCCGTCTTCAGGCCGGCCCCCCGGGCTTTCTCCATCAAATGGCTTTCGGGTTCGCATACGATTGTCACCTCGTGGCCGCGCTCGGCCAGTCCCCGGCTCAGGAGATAGACTTGATGATGGCTTCCGCTCCAGCCGATGCCGGAATTGATCTGTAAAATCTTCAGCGTCTTCATGACGACTTTAGATTATCCTGCGCCCGGGCTTTTACATCTCCGAGCGGTCCGAGGAGACGGACCGCAGTGATCGCCGGCCCTCTCCGGGCAATCGGAAGATATAATAATCCCGCAAGCGGACGATGTGGAAGGGATCATCCCCGGGACGATTGATGGGGCGCCGTATCAACCTTCCCCAGAAATTGGCGTCGTATCCAATTTCTTTCGAAAGCTGAACGGCACGTTCACAACCGTGCCACCAGGGATAACAAAAATGCCGGACCCGATGCCCTGGCAGCTTTTCTTCGATCCCTCGCTTTGACCCTTCCAGTTCTTCGATCATTGTCCGGTCCATTTCATTCGAAGTGGCGAACCGTCCCTGATCGCCGTTGCGGTTTCGATAATCCCGTACGATTTTAAACAGTTCACGTGTCGAGCCTTTTTTTGAAAAAAAATCCGATCCGCCTCGATCCGCAATATACTGCACGCAAAAGTCCCGAAGTCTTTCATCATCAAAATAACGGTGACGTCCAAAAAAAAGCGATCGGCTTTCATACAACGGCATTCCAATCCGACCCTGGCGATCCCAACGATCCTGCCCGGATTCGCGATAAACAGGGAAATTCAGCTTCGGAAGGTTTCCGTTTCGTCTCGGACGATAAAAATCAACGATTTTGGGCGAGATAAACACTCGAGGATGGTTAAGACTATGCGATTGGATATCCACAACACCGCTTTGCTGCATCTCTCGAAGTTCCGCCCAAGTACAAAATCGGCGGCGATCGGTTTCCACAGGCTCAAGCGGTTCATCGCCGATAAAAGCCGGGGCGATAAAGGCAACCGCCTTGTATCCATACTGTTTGAGCAGCGGGTAGGCCACCGTTTTAAGGCTCCCCCACCCGTCGTCAAACGAGAGCACCACCGCCCGATCCGGAACCGGCATCTCATAATTAAGAACCGCCAGCAATTCATCAGCCGTCAGGGTCCGGTATCCGTTCCGGTGGAGATACCGGAGTCGCGATTCGAACGGTTCCGTTTCCACCGAATGAAACGTAAAGACTGGAACCTGCCCCTTCAACGTACGGAGCCATCGATCGAATACAAATCGGGGATATCCCCAATGAAAAAGCACGGTCAGCGGCGGGAGCCGTTTTGGGGTGGCACGCCCCATCTTCCCAAAGGAGGGGTCGGCCGTCGGGTGGTTCATGCTCCTCACATTATCAGAACATTTGGACCAGGTCAAGGCACGGAACCCGCCATGACCGACGCAAATATTTTGGACAGGAAACGGGCTTGCAATCGGCATGGTTTATGTTAGGATAGAGCGTCATGCGCAAAAAGTATATCAGCTTTCACCGAAAGGCCGTCCGCGGGATCTGTATTCCCGAATTGGAACCTCACCTGGGGTTTTTTACCGGGACGTTCGAGCATTGGTTGTGCGAGCAACCGATCAAGGTTTTTCTGGAACGACCGAATTGGGTCGTTGCACTGCGTCTTCCCCCGACGATCCGAATTGCGGAAAGCTCACCCGATCGCCCGGCAGGACTCCCGGTAGTCCTCAAACGATTCGGGTGGCGTTCCCCTTTTCACCGGATTGCCCGACCGCTGACCGGCTCCAAGGCCTTGCGGTCTTTTCGAATTTCCATGACCCTTCGGGATGCCGGCGTGGCCACGCCTCGCCCGCTGATCGCCTGGGACCGCGGAGGGGGCCCATTGACATCGGCCGGTTGCTTTATTACGGAGGAAATCCCGGATGCCGTCACGCTGCGGCAGTGGCTCAAATCCCCCAACGTTCCGGAAAATGACATGACGACCTTGTTGACGGAATTGGCCCGGCTCGTCCGAGGAATGCACGACGCCGGTATTTTCCACCGGGATCTCACCATCGGAAATTTTCTTATCGCCGCGAAGCCCTTTGGAGCAAACCGCATCTTCGTGATCGATCTCAGTCGGGCCGTTCATCTTGAACATGTTCCGCTTCCTCTTCGTCTCATGGATCTGGCTCGTATGAAACTTCGCAATCTCTGGCCAGCCTTTTTCGAGCTCTACTGCACAGGGCATCCAGATTGGAAGGCTTGGCAGCCCGTCCTAAATTTTCTGATCCGGGTCCGCCGTTGGAAAATGGATCGATGGAAGAAGATCAAAGGATGATCTACTTGTGGTTCGTCGATCCCTCGGAGCATCCCGACGTGGGTGCCATGTTTATGATAAATGAAAGGCGGCTCCGCAGGGCCCCTACGACCGAGGGGTCACCTTCTCCAACACGACGATCGTCTGGGCATGGAGGAATGGGATGACCGGACGGCGGAATCGCACCGTCAGCGGAATCGCCTTTAACTCCGACTGAAATTCTTCATTCGTCATCATCTTAATCCGGCTTGAAAAACCCTTCATGCGTCGGAAGAAAGCGTGAAGGGGGTTGTGGCGGTAATACGAAAGGATGACCCATTGGCGCGCGACACGGGCCAATTCTTTTAAAATATCCGCCATCTCGTCTCTTGCGAAGCCGTGGTGGAATAACCGCATGGTGAACGCGGCCTCCACGGCATTCGCCTTGAAAGGGATATGACGGATGTCCATCACGACGTACTGCCCACGATACCCTTCACCCGCCACCCGTTCCCGGGATCGAGCCACCATCGCGGTCGAGACATCGGCACAAATAATCTCGGCACCGTGCTTTGCAAAAAGCGTCGAGAAGCGTCCGTAGCCGCAGGGGGCATCCAGCACACGGCCTTTATTCAACCCCAACGTCCGGATGATTTCGTCCACCATCCCCTGCTCGCGCCGGTTCACGAGCTTCTGATCCGGCGCTCCATACCGCCTCATTTCGTATTTTGAAACGTCCTTGTCGTCGACCAACGCCATGAAAATCTCCGGGTCATTTCCCGATCAATGAATTATAAAACGCCTCGGTCTTCTTAAGCCGGATCTCTTCAGTAAATTCGGCCTCGATCCGCTTTCGCGCCGCCTCACCCATCGACTGCATTCGTGAACGGTCCGACAGCAGCGCCGCAAGACGTTCCATCAGCTTTTCCACATCCCCATCCGGCACCAGATGGCCCGTCACCCCTTCCACAATCGTCTCCGGCAAGGCCCCCACCGGAAAACCGACCACCGGCCGTCCGACCGCCATCGCCTCGAGCGCTGCGCGGCAGGAACCATCATTCCCGACTGCCAGCAGGACCGCAACGTCCATTGCGGCATAGATTTGCGGCAGGTCGCGGTCGCGATAACCGGTGAAGATTACGCATTGATCAAGACCTTTCTCCCGGACGATTCGTTCGAGGACCGGCTGATGCTCGCCTCGACCCACCAAAAGAAGACGGACTGTCGGAAAAAGCTTCCGAAGACGGGTCATCGCCTCAATCAGGATCTCATGCCGCCGGTGCAGTTGGAAACGAGCCACCATGCCGACTACCGGCGTTGTCATCTTGATTCCAAATTCGGCGCGACCCAAGCGGGCCTCCGTGTCGAAATGAAACCGCGTCGTGTCTACGGCGCCGTGAATGACCGAAACAGGCTTCGGATCAATGCGATAGGTCCGTCGGAGTTTTTCACGATCCTTTTCACAGAGTGTCACGAACCCATCGGTCAGGGATTTGTACAGCCAGGAACGGAAGGGGCGGCGCTCGATCGTGCGGGAGTTATGGATCGTTCGTATGACGCGAGTCTCACCTCCGACCCAGCGGGCCGCAAGGCCTCCGATCCAGTGATCGGCCGAAAGATGAAGATGAAGGATATCCGGTCGCTCCTGTCTTAAAATCCCTTTTAACCGACGTATGTCCAACGCGATTAATTCGGGATGTTTTCGCGCCAGCCATAAGCCACTTTCCGGGGTCACGCCACGTTGGACCGCCTGATCGGCCAACAGCCTTCGGGTATTGGGCGTGCAAAATAGACGGACGTCATGCCCTTGGTTTTTTAAATCGCGGCAGAGCGTGACCACGCCCTCGGCGGGTCCGGTCCATTTATGACTGGCAAGGAGATGGATGATCTTAAGCTTTGACATCCCGAAATGGCCCTCGTGTCGCACGCCGAAACCGCCACAGAAACCGCAAGGCGTAAACCTCCCCATGGATGTTTTCCCGGCGGATGGCGAACAGCCCCTGTTCGGGGTAATGGGTTGTGAAACCGATTTCGTACCCGGCCTTCCGCACCATTCCGGCATGTTCGGGTGTGTATGCGCCGTAGGGATAGGCAAAGGTCCGGATCGGAATCGACAGCACCTCTTCCAACTGATGCCTGGACTCCCGGATCTCGCGCTCCGCCTCCCCCGGCGGCAAACCGGTCAGGCGCGCATGCGTCATGGAATGGGCGCCCACCGACCAGCCGGATCGGATGAGCGTCCGGATTTCGTCGAGTGTCAGCAACGCGTCGCCGGCATGCGACGCGTTCCGGTCCCAACCCGCGCGCCCCCCGATCTGCTCCGAAACTACAAAGACCGTCGCCGAAAAACCCAAGGCCTTCAGAATGGGAAGGACCTGGGTATAGCAGCTTCGAGATCCGTCGTCAAAGGTGATCAGTAC
>Ga0187776_10001580_pt1 | contig 11450 bp, 7 predicted proteins | sample 0216_BV02_MP12_2_FD_132426 | JGI IMG/M metagenome (GOLD analysis project Ga0187776, IMG submission 132426) | Tropical peat soil microbial communities from peatlands in Department of Meta, Colombia - 0216_BV02_MP12_20_MG | ecosystem: Environmental > Terrestrial > Soil > Wetlands > Peat | place...
ATGGATAGGTGACCCCGCTCGTGCCGCTCGGCCATGAGCCGAGCACCTCTATGCCAAAGGCGCTGAGAGGAAGATGCTCAAATCTCCCGTCCGGACGAATGATGGTGCCGCTCGAGCTCGGATCGATTCGGCCATCGCGATGACGGATGAGATAGAGCATGAGTTCCGTGCCGTTTCCGAGCTGCACACCGAACCAGTCCCAGCCGACCTGGTAGTCCCGAAGCTGGTTGGAGCCGAATTCGTGGTCCATCCAGGCTTCACCCGTTACAGGGTAGGAGCGGCCCTTCCAGGCGAGGACGCCGGAGACCGCGAGCCGGCTGATAGAGTAGTAATGGGAGGCGTATCCCTCTCCCTCCGCCTTCTGGCTCACGCCGTTTCTGCCGTGGACAACGGGTTTCTTGCTTGGAACCAACGCGAGATCGAGACCCATCTCCTTGCCTCCGGCCCAGAGCCGGTGGGTTCCGCCATCCAGACGAGCGGACCAGTCATCCACCCAGACGTGGTAGCTACTTGTCTCCGCCCCGGCGAGGCCTAGGCTCCCTCTGCTAACCTTCTCCTGGAAGCGAAACGCGGCGCCCTCCTCATCAGTCACGGCGAAGTGGGCGAAATAGAGGGTATGGAAGGCCCACCGGGATCGCCGCGTCTCATCGGGAGGCCGAAGGACGTGGCGGAAGAAGGTGAGCTGAAAGCCGAAGGCTCGCCCTTGGGCGGTTGCGAGATGGCCGGTGTAATACCACCACTCGGTGCGAAAGTCTGGATGGGCGGCGTGGTCAGCAGGAAACCGAAACTCGTACCCCGGAAGGGCAAGACGGAACGGTTGGTCATGTTCAGCGGCAGCGACTGGCGAGACGGTCCTGAGGAACATGAGGAAGAAGAGGCCTATCTGAAGCAAACCCCTGACCCAGAGGAACGTCGCCATACTAACTCTCGTCGCTTCGGCGATTCTCATCGCGGCCAGGAGGCCGCTCCCACAAAGTGTATATGCTTGGTAGAAGCAATCTCCTGCCTGCGAAACTAGAGATCTGCCTTTTGGTGGCGATTCCGCCTTCGCGAGCAACGGCTCGCTCCTGCGGAAGACGATGTCATTGTTGGCCTCATTCGAGCCTCATCACCTCGCTCACGGTCCTCCTCGCCGCGGCGCGGGCGGGAACGATGCCAGCCACGAGCGCACAGGCGAGTACAAGGAGAAGTGTTTTGGCAAAGAGGGCAGGGGGAATCATGAGCTGGATGGTCCAGCCGAAGGATTGCTTGTTGATGACGAAGATCAAGAGAAGCGAGAGGATGAGCGCGCTAAGGGTGCCGAGCAGGAAGCTTACAAACCCCATGAGCCCCGCCTCCAAAAGGGTCATCTTCTCCACCTGCCCGTTCGAGGCTCCAACCGCCTTGAGGACCCCCACATCCCGCTCCCGCTCCATCGCGAGGAGGACGAGCGTGTTCACGATGCCGAAGACGGCCACCAGGATGGCGATGGCCTGGAGGGCATAGGTGATGGCGAAGGTCTGGTCGAAGATGCGGAGGATCTCGTGGCGGAGCTCACGATTGCTGGTGATGAAGACCGACTGGCTCTCGGTAAGCCGTCTCCGAATGAGGCTTCGCATCTCGTCCGCGTGCACCCCGGGAGCGAGGTAGAGGCCAACGGAGGTGTAGAGGCGATGGTCAGGCCAGAAGCGGTTGAAGGTGCCGCGGTCCATGAGTACCATGCCGCCCTCGGTGCGGTAGTCGTAGAAGACGCCGACGATGGGGAAGCGCACGCGGCCGCTCGGGGTGGGAAGCTCCAGGTCGTCTCCTTCTCGGAGCCCGAGGCGGTTGGCCAGGACCTCCGAGACAGACACCTGGCCCAGTTCCCGTGAGCGCCGGAGCAGCTCGGGGGAAGAACCCTTGCGATACATGATGCGGCTCAAGCGCTCGCGAACGTCCAGGTCGGAAACGTCCAAGAGGGCGGGGGTGGAATCGATCTGGATCTGCATCTCCAGCACCCGATCCATAGCGGCGACACCCGGAAACCGTCGGAGGGCCTTGACCAGCTCGAGCGGCAGCCAGCCGCGCTGGCCGGTGAGCCGAGCCGCTGGGGAGAGGTAGAGGTCGGCGGCAATGATCTGATCCATCCAGGCTACGACCGTCTGGCGAAAGCTGACAATCATAATGGAGACGCTCATGAGCATGGCCAGCGCCGACATGAGCGAGGCGATGGCGACCGCGGACCGGCTCAATGACCGGCCCAGGTAGCGGCTTGCCATCTTTCCGGCGATGCCGAAGAGCCCGGCGATCGCCGGCGCCAAGGCCCGGTTGGTGAAGAGCACTGCGGCCGGAGTGAGAAATGAGAAGCCGGCGAGGATGAGAAAGGCCGCAGCAAACCCGAAAACCGGTATGCCGGCCACGGGGGGCTCACGACTGCAAAGGTAGGCCGCCGTGAGCAGGAGGAGGCCGACGAGGGAGATCCTGCCCAGACTCACCCGGAGTCGGCGCTCCAGGGTGCCCCGGTAGAGGGCGTCTCGCGGCAGGGTGCGGCTCGCCTCGAGGGAGGGGAGGAGGGCGCCAAGGAGGGCCACGGCGAAGGCTGCGCCCGCGCCGGCAAGGATGACCGAAGGAGAGAAAATAAGGTGCTCCACCCTGGTGAGCAGGTAAAGTTCGCTGATGGTTTGCGCCATGGCCTTGAGGGCCAGCTTGGCCAGAATCAAGCCGAGACCGATGCCGAGGATGCCCCCCGCCATCCCGACCACGAGCGCCTCTCCCAGGAACATGGCCAGGACGTGGGAGCGGCTGATGCCGAGGACCCGGAGCATAGCGATCTCGTAACGCCGCTTATTCACGGAAAAGGCGCTGGCATTGTAGATGAGGAACAGGCCGACGAAGAGCGAGATGAGGCTCAAGGCAAGAAGGTTCAGCCGATAGGCCCGCACCATGTCGTGGATGCGACCGAGGCGCGTCCCCGGGGTTTCCACCTGCACGTCGGCGGGGAGGAACCGTTCCAGCTCGAGGCGCACGGCCTCGGGAGCCGCGTCCTCATCGAGTAGAAGGTCGATCCGGTCCAGTCGCCCCAGCCGATCGAGGAACTCCTGGGCCGTAGCAATGTCCATCAACGCCATATTGCCCTCCAGGGCGCGGGCGGGGCCGGTGAGCTGGAGGAGCGCTCTCACCGTGAAGACGAGGCGGCGGGAGCCTGAGAGGATCTCAAGCCGGTCTCCAATTCCGAGCCCGTGCCGCCCGGCAAACGAGGCGCTCAGGGCGATGGCGTCCGGTTCGGCAAGCAAGGAGAGGATTGCGGTCGTCGATTCTGTTGACTGGACGAAGTGATACTGCCGGAAGTCGCGGTCGCTGAAGACGTCGACCCCGAGCACGAGGAGCGGCTCGTTGATAGGTCCTGCCGCGACGGCATTCACCTCCACCACCGGCGTGGCGGCGCGCACGCCGTGGACCCCCCTTACGGTGGGGAACAGGTCCTCCGGAAAACCGGTTCCCTGGCCGGTCACCTGGAGATGGGAACTTCCGGCAAGGGCAATCACCGTGTCCTGAAACGAGGCGGTGGCGCTGGAGGCGGCAGTCTTGATCCCGACGAAGACCGCCACCCCCAGGGCCACCCCGAGAAGACAGAGCAGCGCACGACCCTTGGAGTCCCGGAGGTGTCTCAGGCAGAACCAGCGCCACACCCGCATCATGGCGTCCGCTCCGCAGGTGTGCTCAAGGAGCCGTCCCGCATGGTGAAGCGGCGGTCGGCATGGGCGGCCGCCTCCGAGCTGTGGGTGGCCAGGATGACGGTAACCTGCTGCCGGCGACGGAGCTCGACCATGAGTTCGAGAACCTCTCGGCCGGCACGGGAATCGAGATTTCCCGTGGGCTCATCGGCAAGGATGAGCTGCGGCGCGTTGACAAGGGCTCTCGCAATGGCCACCCGCTGCATCTCGCCACCGGATATCTCGTGGGGATAGTGATGCCGCCGGTTCCAGAGGCCGACCGCGGTGAGGAGATCTTCCACCCGAGCCTGGACCTCCTTGTCGGGTCGCGACCGGAGCAGACAGGGCAGGGCTACATTCTCGGCCACCGTAAGGATGGGAATGAGGTTGAAGAACTGAAAGACAATCCCCACCTGTTCGCGGCGATAACGGGTGAGTTCCGCGTCCCCGAGCCGCGTGATATCCAGGCCGTTCACCCGGATACGGCCTCGATCCGGCCGATCGAGACCGCCGACGAGGCTGATGAGTGTGGTCTTGCCACAGCCGCTCTTCCCCAGGATGGCCACGAACTCCCCCGCCTGCACCGTGACGCTGAGGTTGTCCACGGCCACGATGCGCTCCTGGCCGAGAACGTAGGTCTTTGTGAGGTTTTCCAGTTCGATCATGAACATTGCCGGGGCCCGTGGGTTGTTGGAGGGCCTACTCGCCCAGTCCGGTGAAATCGATCACATGGAGCCGCCGGTTCAAGGACCGGATGACTGCTCCGGCGAGGTCCACAGCCTCCTTGACTCGGTCAAGGACCGCGGAGTCGCTACTTGCAACGAGAGCGCTCGGGTCAACGAAGCATGCCTCGGGAACCCTCACCGTCTGCGCCTCACCTGCCAGACCTCGCGTGTCCAGAGCTGCCCGGAGCGCGGCTGCCAGCTCTCCACTGTGTTGGATGGGAGCATCGAGGAAAAACAAGGTCTCCTGAGGGCGATAGGTCTCCAGGAGACGGAAGATGCCGTCGATGGCCTCGTGGGTCAGGGATGAAATGCGGTAGCGGTGGGAGACCCCGGCGACGTCACGGATCACGCCGTCGGTGGCGGCGATGAGCGACCTCCCGGCTAGGGCGCTCTCCACGGTGATGAGGACGTTGTGGCCGTCCGCGAGGAGTCGGGCGCCAGTGAGGCGCTCCGGCGGGAGGAGGTGCGAGCGCCGCCGCGTCGAATCCTCGCGGGCGAAAACGCCGCGATGGAGCACGTGGCGCTGCAAGGAATTCAAGTCGTAGCGATTGCCCACGAGCTCGAGACTGGCACGCCGCGGGTAGCCGTGATCCAGGAGGTAGAGGAAGTCCAGGGCCGCCGGGTGCAAGCTCTTCTTGTCGAGTTCGCTCTCTCCCGATGGTGTTCGCCGAGGGTATGCCATTGGTCTCGAGTGAGTTGACCGGTGGGATGTGGGAGAACGGCCCGTCTGCCTATAGAACGTCGCCCGGTGCAGAGGTTGGAGGTGCACACGCTCCGCTTGATCCACCCTACAGTTTTCCGGTCGTTTAGATGTAGGGTGGATTAAGGCTGCAAGCCGAATCCACCAACTGGATCTCACAGCCCTTGGAAGGCGAGCTGTCTGAAGAGTGCATCCTGCTCTGGCGTAAGGGATTTCGGCAAATGGACGACGAGCTTCACGTACAGGTCGCCTCTGCCGGCACTGCCGGGCAGGGGTACACCGTGACCTTTGAGCCGCATCTGGGTGTGGCTTTGCGTTCCGGCCGGCACCTTGAGGCTGAGCTTCTTGTCGTCCAGGGTAGGGACCTCGATCTGGGTTCCAAGGACCGCCTCGGTGAGGCTGATCTCCCTCGTGAGCTCCAAGTCGCTTCCCTTGCGGGTGAAAACGGGGTGAGGCGTTGCCTGGATGCGAATGAGGAGGTCTCCGGACGGCCCACCCCACGGCCCCTCCTGTCCCTTGCTCGCAATCCGCAGCTTCTTCCCAGAGGAGATCCCGGGCGGAATGGTGATTGAGATACGCTCCTCCCTCCCGCTCCGAACGAAGCTCACCGTTCTCGTGCCCCCGAAGACGGCCTCCGTGAGGCTCACCTGGAGATCGAGGACCAGGTCCGTCCCTTTTTGGGGTTGCTGGCCGGTACGACCGGAAGGGCCGCCAAAGCCGAAGCTGTCGGAGCCGCGACGGAAAACGCGCTGACGGCCGCCGCCCAGACCGCCAAAGATTCGGCCGAACAGGTCCTCCGAGCCGAATCCGAAGTCTTTGAACACCTGGCCGAAGTCGAAGTTGCGGAAGATGTCCTCCTGACTGAAGCGTTGCTGGAAGCCCTCGGCGCCGAACATGTCATACTGGCGACGCTTCTTTTTATCGCTAAGGACAGCGTAGGCCTCGTTCACTTCCTTGAAGCGCTCCTCCGCCGCCCTGTCCCCTTTGTTGCGGTCGGGATGGTGCTTCATGGCGAGCTTGCGGTAGGCTTTCTTGAGCCCTTCGTCAGTGGCCTTCCGGTCCACGCCCAGGATCTTGTAGTAGTTTTTTCCAGCCATAGGACCATGCCGCTCGCCTCCCCTGCCCAGGTGCGGAGCGGCCGAAGATCGGGCAGGGACGCTGTTTCACCAGAACGATAGCAGGGTTGCGGTATTCTGGCAAGCTCTGGTCCAGTGGGGCCCCGATTGCTACGAGCGATGATGGCTCTTCTTTCGTTCCGAAGCTCGCGGCCTGGTCACTTCTAGCGCGCCTGTGGTCGGGGGAGGCCGCCCCCTCGCTGTCCTCCTCGCAGCTTCGCAGCGACGAGCCCGGGGGGTCCCCCGCCCGCAGCCGCGGAAGTGGCTCAGGCCCCCCACAGTCACTTCAGAAGAACCATCATCGCTCGCACCTGGTGCCACCCGTGTCCGGCAGCCTGACTTATGGGTAAAGGCTAGATCGCTCAAGGGGGGCAAACAATGTTGTGGCTCGGACTAATGGGTCAATCTGAGTTCAGAGGAAGGCAAGAAACCTGAGCACAGCCCGGTTCACCTCACCCGCCTTCTCCAGCATGACCATGTGTCCGGCCCTGTTGACGGGGACAAAGGTGGCGTGGGGAATATGGTCGGCGAGATACTGGGAGTACTTGGGCGGCGTCAAACGGTCTTCGCTGCCGCAAAGGATGAGGGTCGGCCAGCGGATCTCATTCATCCGGCCCATGCGGTCGAAGCGGTCACAGGCCCGGAAGTCGTCGAGGACGACCTCGGGAGGTACTCCCCTGAACTGCTCCAGACTCCACGTGCGGAGCCGCTCAGGGGCCTCGGGGCCATAGTAATTCTCCACCAACTGGGGGGCAGCGGCGGTTGCCTTCTCGTTCCAGGTTCGAAGGAGGGCGGGGTTCACTCGCAGCCGGGCGCCGGTCGCGACCAGGGCCAGCGCCTCGACGATTTCGGGGCGCTGGAGGGCAGCCTCGATGACCACGGCTCCGCCCATGGAATGCCCGGCAAGGATCACCCGGGTCAAGCCGAGCGCTGCCACGAAGCGGAGCAGACAATCGGCGTAGCCGGTGATAGTGTCGCAGCCGGGCCCCGGACTGAGCCCATGACCGGGAAGGTCGAGGCAAATGGTATTCACCCCGCGGTCGAGGTCGAGTCGCTGACGCTGCCACACGGCGCCACTCGCGGCCGCCCCATGAACGAAGATGAGACTGCGACGCCGGGGCGCCATGCCGCTTGGACCGGTAAGAAAATGGATGGACCTGCCGTCCACATCGGTCGTCGGCATCGGCCGCGATTCCCTCCCTAATCCTTCTTCTCTTGCAGGATCTTGCTCAACTCCTCCGCGCGAAGCTCCTTCCGCAGCACCTTGCCGACGATGGTCTTCGGCAGTTCCCGGCGAAACTCCACGTGGCGGGGAACCTTGTAGGCTGCGAGGCGCTGCCGGCAATGGGCGACGACCTCCTCCTCGCTGAGCGTTTCTCCCGGCTTGACCACTACGAAGACCTTGACCGTTTCCCCGCGATAGGTATCAGGGATGCCTATGGTAACGGCGTCGGCGATCTTGGGATGTTCGTAGAGCGCTTCATCGATGTCGCGGGGGTAAATGTTGAAGCCGCCGGCTATGATCATGTCTTTCTTGCGATCAACGATGAAGACGTAGCCGTCCTCATCCATGTAGGCAATGTCTCCCGTATAGAGCCAGCCGTCCCGCAGGGCCTGGGCAGTCTCTTCCGGCATGTTCCAGTAAGACTTCATCACCTGGGGCCCCTTAAGGAGCAGCTCGCCGGGCTCTTTCGTGGGCTGCTCGTTCACGCCCGTGTCAAGATCGACGATGCGCGCGTCCGTGGAGGGGATGGCGATGCCGATGCTTGCCGACTTGCGCGTGCCCTTCACGGGATTCACGTGGGTGACGGGTGCGGTTTCGGTCAAGCCGTAGCCCTCGAGAACAACTCCCTCCGTGAGTTCCTCGAAGCGTCGCATGATCTCCACCGGCAAAGGCGCGGAGCCGCTGACCACAGAGTTGATCGAGGTGAGGTCATACTTGGCTATATCAGGCGCATTCACCATGGCGGTGATGATAGTGGGAACGAGGATCGCGATCGTGGGCCTCGTCTTCGCGATGGTCTTGAGGAACATTTTCAGCTCGAAGCGAGGGAGCATGATCAGAGTGGAGCCGGAGCAGACGGACCAGTTCATGACCGCGGTCATCCCGAGGACGTGAAAGAAAGGCACGACACCGAGGAAGCGCTCTTTCCCCGGTCGAAACTCGGGCAACCACGCGGTGATCTGCTCGATATTGGCCACGAGGTTGCTGTGGGTAAGCATGACACCCTTGGCCACCCCGGTCGTGCCGCCGGTATACTGGAGGACCGCCAAATCGTCTACCCCGAGCGCCGGCCTCGGAGGGTTTCCCGGGCTCCGCTGGACAAGCGCCTTGAAGGGATGGACGGCAAGGCCGTAGGGTACCTTGAGGTTGAGGTTCTGTCTTTTCGCCTTGAGCGGATAGAGAAGGTTCAGGGGGAAAGGGAGATAGTCCCTGATGCCGGTAATGACCAGGTGCTTTACCGGGGTCTCTTTCCAGACCCTGGCGATGCGGGGATAGAGGTGGTCGAGCCCGACGAGAACGTTAACCCCGGCATCCTTGAACTGGTGCTCCATCTCCCTTTCCACATACATGGGGTTGGTCATGACCGCGACCGCACCGATGGTGAGCGTGGCGTAGTAGGAGATGACCGTCTGGGGCGAGTTGGGGAGCATGATGGCCACCCGGTCGCCTGCCTTCACCCCGAGGCCGCTCAGGGCAGCGGCGAAGCGGTTCACCTGGTCGGCAAGCTGCCGAAAGGTGAGCCTCGCCCCGAAGAACTCGGTGGCTGTCCCCGCGGGGAATTCCCGCGCCGTCCGCTCCAGTCTGGCGACGAGGGTCTCTCGGGGCGGGGCGATCTCGTAGGGGACGCCTTCGTCGTAGAAGCGGTGCCAGATCCGCCTCTCCATGGATGTACCCCTCTCTCTCCCTCTCGCCCTTTCACTCCCGAAATCGCCCGACCCGGAAACAGGCCTGGGTTCCGGAAGACGGCGCCGGGTCCGGCTCTGCCTTGACAGTTCTCGATCGTTCCGCTCCCGTGATTCCGGCTATCTTCGGCTCAGGGCGGAACGGTCGGGAAAGAAACCCCTCCTCGGCTGGGCGTGTCTACGGGGCCACACTTTGTGCCAGCAGCTCGGCCACGTCGTACACCTTGACCTTCTCTTCCATGTTCCTTGCCTTGAGGCCGTCCTCGAACATGGTAGTGCAGAAGGGGCAGCAGACGGCAATGAGTTCGGGATCAAGCGAGAGCGCCTGGTCCGTGCGGGCGTCGTTGATCTTCACGTGTCCCAGCTTCTCTTCCATCCACATCCTGCCGCCGCCTGCCCCGCAACAGAAAGACTTGGCCCTGCTCCGGTCCATGTCGAAGTGCTGGAGACCGGGGATGGACCGGAGCAGGGCGCGGGGCTCTTCATAGAGCCCGTTGTAGCGGCCCAGGTAGCAGGAGTCGTGGAAGACCAGCCGTCGGTCCATGGTGCGCACGGGCTGGAGCCTCCCCTCCCGCACGAGCCCCGCCAGAAACTCGCTGTGGTGATGTACCTCCCAGGCGCCGCCGAACTGGGGATACTCGTTCTTGAGGCAGTTGTACCCGTGGGGGCAGGCGGTGATGATCTTCTTCACCCCATAGCCATTGAGGATTCCCGCGAGCTCCGCTGCCATGGTCTGGAACAGGTACTCGTTCCCAATGCGTCTCGCGGTCTCGCCGCAGCACTTCTCCTCCGCACCGAGAATGCCGAAGCTCACTCCTGCCCGATTGAGCAGATTCACCGTGGCGGCCGTAATCTTCTTTCCCCGCTCATCGAAGCTCCCCGCGCAACCAACGTAAAGGAGGTACTCGACGTTGGGGTTTTCGGCCAGGGTCTTTACCTCGAGACCTTTGGTCCAGTCGCCTCTCGTCGCAAACCCGATGCCCCAGGGGTTGGAGTTCGTCTCCCAGTTGCGGAAGACGTTTTGCACCTCGGGGGGGAACTTGCTTTCGGTCAAGACCAGGTACCGGCGCATGTCCACGTACTTGTCGATGTGCTCGATCAAGACCGGGCAGTGCTCCATGCAGTTGCCGCAGGTCGTGCAGGACCAGATCTCGTCGTGGAAGCAGACATCCCCAATGAGTGCCCGCTCCAGGTCACTCCCGGGGTTGGCCGCCTCGGGGGCGGCCTGCGAGGCCACCATAAGCTTTCCCTTGGCCTGCAGGTGCTTCTTAAGATTATAAATCGTCTCCTTGGGGCTCAGGGGCTTCCCCGTGAGATTCGCCGGGCAGTTTTCGGAACAGCGGCCGCACTCGGTGCAGGAATAGAGATCCAGGAGCTGCTTCCAGGTGAATTCCTCCACCTTGCCGACCCCGAAGGACTCCGCGGTCTCATCCTCAAGATCCATCTTGCTGAGGGTGCCTATGGGGCGAAACCGGCGGAAGAATATATTGGGGATGGCGGCGATATGATGCAGGAGCTGGGAAAAAAGCATGTAGACGATCAATCCCAGGACCACCAGCGTGTGAGACCACCAGAAGAAGGCATACCAGCCGTGCAAGCTCTCCTTCCCGAGCCCGGCGAAAAGGCCGGAAAGGGTCACCGAGACAATGGCCGCTCGCGGGAAGTACAGGTCTGCCTCACCCTGGATCATCAAGTACTCCAGCGCGCGCGTTGCCAACATCAGCAGAGCGATGGCCAGAAGAATGGCGAAGACGATGCTCATGTCGAGATTCGTCGCTCGCTGGTCGCTGCTCCGGAGCCGCTCGGGTCTTAAAAGAAAGCGGCGGTACATGGAAACAACGAGGGCGGGCACCATGGCAAGACAGGAGAGATCCTGGAGCAGGTAGAGCACGGCGGTGAAGCCCTGGCCGGAGAATCTCGAGAGGGTAAGTCCATGGTAGATCCCGACGGCAAAGACCTCGAAGCTGCCGATGGTAATGAAGACGGAACCCCAGAAGATGACAAAATGGCCCCATCCGGCAGGCTCTCTCAGGACCCGCTGCTGCCCAAAGACCACGGTCGCCACCGCCTTGAGCCGCTCGCCGATCCGGTCGAACCGGTCCTCCCCCTTTCCCAACTTCATGATCCGGTAGAGCCGGTAGGCGATACGCCAGAAGAAAACGACGGTGCCAACAAAGATGGTCACGAAGAGAAGGTTTGCAGGGAAGTGTCCGGGTTGCATCGTTATTGTCTCCTTGCTTCAGAGGCTTCTGGGCCGGGCGGCAACCGCAATCCCCTTTCTCCCTCCCGAGGGAGAGAAAAGAGTCCATGTCGAGTTGTCCGAGAGCTTCCA
>Ga0187776_10001581_pt1 | contig 11448 bp, 10 predicted proteins | sample 0216_BV02_MP12_2_FD_132426 | JGI IMG/M metagenome (GOLD analysis project Ga0187776, IMG submission 132426) | Tropical peat soil microbial communities from peatlands in Department of Meta, Colombia - 0216_BV02_MP12_20_MG | ecosystem: Environmental > Terrestrial > Soil > Wetlands > Peat | place...
CGCTTCATCCACGACCACATTCATTTCACACCTCCGACCGGAGCCGGCGGCGGGCGCAAATACGCTGTCGCACCTGGAAAATGTACGAGATGAAAATCGTCGCTGACACCGTAGAGTGATTCCGCATGTCCGAGGAACAGATATCCCCCGGGTAAAAGATTATTGTAGAAATGGCTTACGACGCGGCTTTTCGATTCCCCGTCGAAATAAATCAACACATTTGCACAGCAAATGACATCGTTACTTTTCATGAAGAGCAGCTTGCTCTCATCGCGAAGGTTCAGACGGCTGAAGGCCACTCTTCGCTTGACGTCCTCTGAAATCGCAAACTTTTCGTCGCGCGGCTCAAAATACTTCTGCTGAAAATGTGCCGGTGTATTGCGCAGCGCATAGCTGTCGTAGATTCCCTCCTTGGCCCTCGCCAGTGATCGATCGTTCAGGTCGGTCGCGATGATTTCCCAGGTCCAGCCTTTCAGTGGCCCGGCGGAGTCCTCCATCATCAGCATAGCCAAGGTGTACGGCTCTTCGCCTGTAGAGCAGCCGCAACTCCATAGCTTTAGGCGCAGGTAGGGAATTTTTGTTTTCGTCGCCATGATCTTGGGCAGGACTGATTTTCGCAAAGCATCGAGCTGCGCCAAGCTCCGGAAGAAGCATGTTTCGCCGACCGTAATTTCATTGAGCAGATTCCGAATTTCTGCATCGCGGCTCGCCCCGCGAGTGATGATGTCAAGGTATTCGCGAAGTGTGCCGACTTTCATGGCGGCAGTCCGGCGTGTGCAACGATCGCGTAAGAAATAGAGTTTATTGTCCGGCATATATATCCCGCACACTTTGTAGACCAAGTCACGTATCTGGACCAAAGTAGGATCATGCGGCCCGGCTTTGCCCAAGGAGAGCTGATCAACTGTGATGGTTGGGGTGGACACGGCCCGGCATTGAGGAATTCCTCAGACCTCCTGGTGGGTAAACATTTCTGCCAGCCCGGCGGGATCCAGAATCAAACGAATATTTCCCTCCCCCGTGATTGTGCCGCCGGCGACTCCCGGCAAATGGCCGAGTTGGGAGCTTAGCGGCCGGACGATGGTCTCTTCCTGGCCGAGGAACTCGTCCACCACGAGGCCGAGCTTCTTCTCGGCGATGGACAGCACAACAATGCGCAGATGGCCCTCCTCATTGCCGTTGGAAACGGCATGATGGAAGATCCTCTGCACGCGGCCCAGCGGAAGAATCTGGTTCCGAACACGCAGAATCTCGCCCGAGTCGCTGCGGTGGACGTCCGACACGGCGACGCGAACAATCTCCGAAACGCAACGAAGCGGGAGCGCGTAGGTTTCGCCTGAGGCCTTTACCAGCAACACGGGAAGTATCGCCAGGGTCAGCGGGAGCTTCAGAGTAACAGTCGCCCCACGGCCCACGGCGCTGTCCAGCTCCACGCTCCCGTTCAGTTTCTTCAAATTCGTGCGGACAACGTCCATGCCAACGCCGCGTCCGGAGATGTCGCTGGTCTTTTCCGCCGTGCTGAATCCTGGAAGAAAAATCATGTCGAGCATCTCACGCTCGGTCATGTCGGCTGCCGCTCGGGCCGTCACCACCCCTTTCTCGATTGCTTTTGCGGCAACCCGCCTGGCATCAATTCCCTTTCCATCATCGGAAACCTGGATGAGGATATAGTCGCCTTCCTGCCGCGCCTCGAGCCGGAGCATCCCCTGCTTCGGTTTGCCGGCTGCCTGTCGTGCTGCCGGCTCCTCCAGTCCGTGGTCGAGCGAATTCCGGATGAGATGGACCAACGGATCCGCGATTTCTTCGACGATTGTCTTGTCGAGCTCGGTGTCTTCTCCCCGGATCTCCAGCGCCACTTCTTTCCCCAGTTTGTTCGCGAGGTCCCTTACCATTCGAGGGAAACGCCTGAACACCACATCAATGGGAAGCATCCGCGTCTTCAAGCTGGCTTGTTGCAATTGCTCGGTGATGAGACTCAACCGTCTGGATGAGGCGTTCAGGGCCTCCTGAAACACTTCCTCCGCGTAACGGTGAGATGTGAAGTCCCGGCAAATTTGTGCGATCCGGTTGCGTTCGAGCACAAGCTCGCCGGTGAGGTTGACGAGGTCATCGAGTTTATTCACATCTACGCGAATGGTTCGAGCGACTTCCTTGACGTCGTTAGCGGCGGCCTGTTTGCTGAGAGCTTCGTCGACCTGCTGCGGCGTCGCCAGTTTCTTTTCGATCAGCGCCTGGCCGAATTTCTGCCTGGTGGCAATTGAATGCTGGAGGGCCTCCTGCTGCTCGGAATGCGAAATTGTTCCTTCGACGACAAGGATCTCCCCAAGCATGGGGCGGTCCGGTGCTGGTGGGGCGGCAAGAATCCGCAGACGGCCCAGCAAAGAAGAGATATCGTATGTCTTTGGTGTATTCAGGCGGATGTCGTTGAGCATCCGGCGAAGCTGGTCGAGAACACTAAGGAACGCATCAATCGCCGGCCGGGTTACCGGGCGTTCGCCCTTGCGCATCAGGTTGAGCAGATCTTCCGCTTGGTGTGTAAGGCTCACAACGTCCTTGAATCCCATGAAGCCGGACGTGCCTTTAACCGTATGGAAGGCGCGGAACACACGGTTTACAAGGTCCGCATCCTGCGGCGCCGCTTCGAGCGCAATCAGATCCTGGTCGAGCTGCCCGAGAAGTTCATCGCATTCGGTCAGGAAGTCCGTAATAAGACTTGCGTCTTGCGCCATTTCGTCGGCCATCACGATCCCCAATCAAGTCGCCATTTCTGCTTGCATTGCGCATTTAAGAGACAAGGACTTCTTCCTTTTCCTTGATCGGATCGGAGGAGGCCGCCGCCGACGGACTCTGTTTGCCCGTTTCCGTTTCTGCCATCAGCCGGTTCACGTCGAGAAGCAGAAGGAGCCGGCCCTCCAGCTTTCCCACCCCTGAAATGTATTCATTCTGGCTGCGGGAAAGACGAGGAGGAGGTTCAACGATGTCTGGCCGGATGCGGAGAACCTCTGACACCGAATCCACTTCGAATCCGACTACCTCGCCCTTGACCTCTACAACGATGATGCGGGTTTCCTTGTCTCTCTCTCGCTGGTCGAGCCCAAAGCGCTTGCGCAGGCCGACGATGGGTATAACTTTCCCGCGGAGATTGATGACACCCTCGATGAATTTCGGGGGGTTGGGGACGCGGGTCAGCTCGACGGAGCGGATGATCTCCTGCACGTGCAAGATGTCCATGCCGTACTCCTCGGTACCGAGGCGGAAACTGACGAACTGCAACAAGTCGGCAGATTGCCCAGTTCCGCGCGACTCGGGGAGCCTGGCGGATTCCGTTGAATTCAGTTCCACTGGCATTAGAATGCCTCCATCTCAAATCAAACATTCCGGGAGATCACTGCGTCATCCGGCGAGGGCCAATTCAATCTATGCGAGTGAGTGGACCTCCGCCGCTGCGTCTTTCCCGGCTTGACTCTTCACCAGCCCTCTGCGTACTTCCTTTCGAACGTGACCGTTGGAGTGGCCGTTGTGCACGAGTTGAAATTTGCTAACGATGCCCTGCAAATCGAGCGCTAAGTTTGAAAGGTCGTGGCAAGCCTTAGCGGCCTGCTGCGCGCCTAGTGCAGTCTCGGCCGTGATCTTCGCAATCTGTTCGACATTCGCATTTACCTGCTCCGTGGCGCTGGATTGCTGGGTCGCGGCAGTGGCAATTTGTGCGATCATCTCTCGAACCGATTCGGCCGAGCCGATCACCTCCCGGAGGGAACTTCCTGCTGCAGCGGTGGTCACAACACCCGCTTCCGCTTGCTTGGTGCCGGCTTCCATGGCTTGAACAGCGCTGGCCGTTTCGCTCTGGATGCTGCGGATCATCCCTGCAATTTCCTTCGTAGCTTCTGTCGTGCGCTCGGCAAGCTTCCGCACTTCGTCGGCGACGACGGCAAAACCACGTCCTTGGTCTCCTGCTCGCGCCGCCTCGATCGCCGCGTTTAGGGCCAGGAGATTGGTCTGATCCGCGATGTCGTCAATCACGCCAATGATTTGTCCGATCTGATCTGACCGCTTCCCCAGGGCCTCTACCTGTCCGGCTGTCTCGCTGACCGAGGTCGCAATTTGCCGCATTTTGGCCAATGTCTCCTCGACGGTCTTGCCGCCCTGGTGGGCGATATCAGAAGCCTGTCGTGCGGCGGCAGCGGCTTTGGTGGAATTTTCGGAGATGTGTAGGACGGTGGAGGCCATTTGTTGCATGGCCGTAGCCACTTGCTGGGTTTGATCCTTTTGCACATCCGTGCCTGCCGATTGCTGAGTAGCCGAGGCAGAAATTTGTTCGCTGGCCGAGGCGAGATGCTCGGTGGTCGCGGCGATCGATTCGATGGTCTTGCGAAGGTTTGCATGCATCGCGTTGACGACCGCTGCCAGGTCGGCGAATTCGTCTGATGTTTTTAATTCGACATCAGATCCCGTGAGGTCACCCTCAGCGATTTCTTTGGCGCGGGAGAGTACGGCGTTGGTGGCGCGGTAGAAACTCCGCCCAAGGAAGGCGGCGACGCATCCTCCGATGATGACGCCCAGAATCGTCGTCAGCACGATTACCCAGGTGAGTGTGCTCCCCGCGGAGGCAAGCTCGACTTCATCTTTGTCCAAAAGGACTTTTTGGCTATCCACCATGTCCTGCAATGTCTTCCGAATCTTCTGGTTTCGCGGCGTGGCGGTGATGGCGAAAAGCCGGGCGGCTCGGCGCATCGCATCACGCCTGCGACTGCCGGCAACCTCGATGGCAGCTTCCTGCTCCTTCCGCAGTTCGCGGCAGTCCTGCTTAATCATGACCAGCCGGTCGCGGTTCTCTTGCAGATTCCAGCGTGGGGCCAGTTGGTCGAGAGCCGCGAGGTCTACGTCGACCTTGCGCCAGGGCTCATCGAGGAGTTCTCTCGCCCGCTCCCTGCCGCTGCGCTCGGACGCCGACAAAATGGAGTCGCCGGTACGCTTTTGCGCGAGGTTCAAGTCGGACTCGAGAGACTTCTCCCCAAGCATGCTGGGATTGCGCAAGGTAATAATGCGGTTCCTCACGTTGCTCATGATGGCGACTCGCTCAAACACCACCAAGGAGTTCGCGACCATGAGCAGAAGGATGGCCCCGAAGCCGAAGCCGATCTTTCTCGTGATCGACAACCTCATGAACTGCACTCCTTTTCCCTCGTCTTCGGCGGGCGGTTTCCGCAGCATTTCAAAACGAAGCGCTGTGTAAGAAAAGAGACAAGCCCGTGTTGCCTGCCCCCTAAGCCACTGAATCGGCAATCAGTTTGACCACTTTAGTGCGGTGCCGCGGGGCTTGCCTCAGGTTTTGAAGCAGGCGTGGTCTGGGCGGCCGCCTCTGTTTGCGAGTTAAGAATCACCAGGTCTACCCGCCGGTTTAAAGCTCTACCCTCAGGCGTGTCATTGGAGGCTACCGGGTAGAACTCCGAATAGCCTGAAGCCGAAAGACGAGGCGGGGATATCCCGTACCGCATGATGAGGAGACGGATGATTTCGATGGCCCGGGCAGTGGAGAGTTCCCAGTTCGAATCAAATCGCCCGTTGTGGATCGGGACATTGTCCGTGTGGCCTTCAATGCGGACTCGGACTCGCAATGGGGCAATCACTCGCACAAAATCGTCAAGAGTCGGCTCGGCGGTTGGTCTCAGGGTCGTCGAGCCGCTGTCGAAGAATCCCGCTTCCCGCAAACTCACGACAATTCCTTCCCGTGTTGGAGTGACTGCGACCGTGTGTTTTTTGATCTGCGCCGCCAGCGCCTCTTCGAGATCTTTCTGGACTTGTTCCATGTTAGGCCGGTCGGGTGATCCGGCAAGCGAGCCGTGCGGGGCATTCACTAATCTGCCGAGCGCCTGAATGCGTTCGCTGTTCTCGATCATCTGTACATTCGAAAACGGCATTGGTTCCGTATTCGACACGGCTGGCTTTGTAGTAGATGCGTCGAAAATCCCCATCTGTTGAAAGGCGACTTGAATCGACATGGCCAACTGGCCAACGCGGCGCTTGTCAATCTGAGCCGAGGAATACATGACTACAAAGAAGGCAAACAGCAGGGTGATAAAGTCGGCGTAGGACACCAGCCAGCGTTCGTGGCTGATACGCTCCTCCTTCTTCCTCCTCTTCATTTCACATCCTTAGGTACAGGCTTCTTCTGGGTTTCCGCAACGAAGCTGAGGAGTTTTGTTTCCAGCATTCTCGGGTTCATGCCTTCCAAGATTGAAATCACTCCTTCGAGAACGATTTGCCGGCGCGTGTGTTCTTCGCCCTGGCGGATTTTGATCTTTCCCGCTACCGGAAGGAAAAAGAGATTGGCTGAGCCGACGCCATAAATGGTGGCCACGAATGCGACTGCGATTCCCCGCCCCACTTCACTGATGTTGTCCAAGTGCTGCATGGTTTGGATCAGGCCAAGCACAGCGCCAATAATCCCCACTGTGGGTGAGAATCCTCCTGCAGACTCGAAAACTCGCGGCAGATTTTCCTCTCGCTCCAGACGGTTCTCCAGTTCCAGTTCCATGATCGTGCGAAGCTCGGCAGGCTCTGTCCCGTCTACCGCCAACATGAGGGACTTCTTCAGGAAGGGGTCTTCAATTTTTTCCAATTCATTGTCGAGGGAGACGATTCCCTCTTTTCGAGCCCGCTGGGCGTAGCCCACCATTTCGGCGACGACGGCAGAGGTATCCTCGGAGCGGTGCAGGAATACACCAGCCAAGCTCCCGAAAGCCGCTAGCACCACAGAAACCGGAAATTGCAACATCACTGCACCGAGCGTCCCCCCGAACACAATTAAAGCTGCGGTCGGTTGGAGGATCTGCCCGATCTTGCCACCCTCAAGGACAAGCCCGAACAAAACTCCGCTGATGGCGACGGTCAGACCAATGAAACTCCCTTTATCCATTCCCACAGCCATGTCAGTCCTGCTTGTCGTCCGGAGGTTTGTGTGCCGGCGAAATAGTTGCAGCAGCGGTCGACCCCTGGCAGGCGGTACTCGTCGAAGACGCAATTGCAGGCTCCGGCCTGGAGGAAAACTGGCGAAACTCACGGACCCGTTCGACAATTTGATCTGCCGACTCACGCACAACAAGTTTTTCACCGGTGATGAGCGTGATTACCGTATCCGGGGCGTTCTCGATGAACTTGATCATGTCCGCGTTCACCACAAGTGGTTGGTTGTTTAAGCGGGTGAGATGAATCATTGGCTCCCCATTGCCAGGTGCGCACTGCCGCCTAAAGCTCCTCGGCTGCGCAGGCTCGTATTCAAAGGAAATATCGGCATCCTGTTGAGGGAAATTGAGGCGAATGTTTCGACGTGGTTCACCGGCGAAATCTGACGGGCGGAAAGAACGGATGAAACGATCGAGGTGAGTTTATGGCAACCAGCTTGCCTCACATCTCAAATCGGACGCGATGTGGGAAAGAGAGCGTTACTGGTTGGGAGAATTTTGCCGATGAACCGGTAAGGGGTGCAGGGTACGTTGGCTCGAATGGTGTGCCCAGTCGGTAGTCGCGGGAAGAAGAGTCGTGCCTTTTGAGATTTCCCGTGGGAACCGAGCGTGACAGCTCTGGCGGATATCTCAACAACTACAGCCCATAGATCCAATCGAGAGGATATCCATGAAGACGCAACTGGCTTTAGACGGAATTTCGAGCGGTGCCGCCTTTGAAGACCAACTGAAAACAATCTCAAAGGCCATCAATCAGATCATCCAAAATATCGCCACCCAGGGCCAGATCAATGCGCGATTTGTAGCCCGTTTGCTGGAGCTTGAACAGAAAGTGGATGCAAAAAATTCCAGGGCGCGCAAACCAGCACTCCACCGCAAGAAGTAGGTCAGCAGACTCCCCCGTTAAAGTCATGTCGACGCTGGCACTATCCATGATCGTGAAGAACGCAGCACAGGACCTGCCGGATTGCTTGGGCAGCGTCGAGGGCGCTGTGAATGAGATTGTGGTTGCAGACACAGGATCTCAGGACTCTTCTATAGAAATTGCACGCGGAGCAGGCGCCAAGGTATTTTCAATTCCCTGGGAAAAAGACTTTGCCAAGGCTCGAAACCGCTCTCTAAGTGAAGTCACCTCCGATTGGGTACTCATGCTGGATGCGGACGAACGCTTAGATCCGAAAGCTAGCCAAGTTCTCCCGGCTTTACTCGCGCGCAAGGATACGGCAGGCTACCAAGTTCCCATCCGCAATTATCTCCGCAACCTGGCGCAGAAGGTTTGGGACCGGCCGGCGAAGCCGAATGATTCCGCGTACGAACCTGCCAAGGCCTTTCCCGCGTACGTGGACCACGAAAACGTCCGTCTATTTCGGCGCGATCCTGAAATCTACTTCACCGGTCGTGTGCACGAGACTGTGGGAAACCGCATTCTCGACACCGGCCGAAAACTGAGCCGCGCCAATTTTTTCATCCATCACTTCGGCATGGTAGTGGACGACACTGTAATGGCCAAGAAATTGCTGTTTTACCGGGATCTGGGCCGAGACAAATTAATCGAGATGCCGAATGACGCGCAAGCGCACCTCGAAGTCGGAATCGTTGAACTCGAGAACCTAGGGAACGTAGAGCAGGCGCTCCAATATTTCGAGCGTGCTTGCAGCCTGAAGCCTCGCTTCGGTGTGGCCTGGTTCTTCGCCGGGAAGTCCCAGTTCCGCCTGGGGCGATTTACTGAAGCAGCGCGCTCGCTCGAGCGCGCCGAATCTGTCGGCCATCCAACCGCCGCGGTTGCGGAGCTAGCCGGGGACGCCAATTACAATCTGGGGGACTACGATCGATCCTGCACGTGGTACAAGCGCGGGTTGAAACGCGACCCCGGAAACCCCTCGATTGAGAGCAAGCTGGGTCTCGCTGAAGCCAGAGCCGGAAACCCAACTGCCGGACAGGGCCGCCTCCGGCGCGCCATCGAGCGCACCCCTGCCTGTCCAGACCTATATGACCGTCTCGTCGTGATTGAAGTTTGGCTGGGGAATTTGGCGGAGGCCGCTCAAGCGGCGGAAGCAAAACTGACAAATGTTCCGGCGCGGCCTGAAGACTATGTACGGGCAGCAAGCATCTGGGCACAAATGAAGGATCGGCCGCGTGCAGTCGACACGCTGCGCAAAGGGATAGTCATTTTCCCCAATTCGGACCTCCTGAGGGCCCATCTGTGCAAACTTGAAACATGTGCGAGCGCCGTAACTCCTTTATTCGCCGATAAAGTTAATCGCTAGGGCTATTCGGGCCACAAAAGATTAAAGCCTTCTGAGCTACAGCCGATTTGGCAAGTGAGCAGAAAAAAGCCGTTCGGTAGTCGGGAGACCTTCAGCGCAGAATTAGCAGAAGCCGGAAGAAAGGCTCCGAAACCGGAACGGGACATAAACTGAGGCCAAAAGGAGCCTTTCCATGCCACTCACAGTCCTATCAAACATCCCGGCACTGGTCGCACAGAACCAGTTGACGGTCACTCAGCAGAACTTGCAGAGCACGTTGTTCCAGTTATCCTCCGGGTCGCGTATCAACAGCGGCGCGGACGACGCCGCGGGTCTGGCCATCGCCAACGGCTTGCAGGCCAATATCTCCGCTCTGACGCAATCAGTTTCCAACGCCAACAACGGCGTCGGCAGCCTGCAGGTTGCCGACGGCGCGCTTGGCCAGGTGACGAACCTGCTTAACCGCGCCATCACGCTGGGCACCGAAGCGGCTACTGGCACCGTGTCAGACACGCAACGCATCGCGCTGGATGCCGAGTACCAGTCGATCCTGGCGGAAATCAACAGCATCGGCAGCAACACCACGTTCAACGGCGCCGCGGTATTCAGCTCCGGATCGACCTCCATCTTCCTGAGCGATTCAACCTCGGCCGGGACGACGACGATAGCCGTCACCACCGGCACACTGGCTGCTTCCGGCACCGGCGGTCTGGGACTTTCCGGCAACTTGCTGAGCCAGGGAGCGGCCCAAACCGAGCTAGGCAACATCAACACGGCCATCGGTACAGTGGCCAGCCATCGCGGCACGATCGGTGCGGGCATCAACCGACTTCAGGCTGCCAGCAACGTGGCTAACAACGAAATACAGAACCTGACCACAGCGGCAACGGGCATCACTGCTGCCGATATTCCGACGGTGGTCGGAAACCTGTCGAAATACTCGATCCTAGAGCAGACAGGTATTTCGGCCCTGGCTCAAGCGAACGCACAGCAACAGCAAGTCTTGAACTTGCTCCACTAATACTGAGGAACCTCCGGAGGGCGTCCCGCAATCTCGGGCGCCCCCCGGATTTTTTACAGTTCAAGGCCATGAATTGTATCGACCGCCATCCCGCTGTCGCCCGCCGACCGCAGCGTCCAGCAGTTGTGCGCAATTTCATTCCTTCCGGAGGACTTCATGGGTAGCTCAAGTATCGGAGCAACACTGTTCGCTGGTTCGCAATCGAACTCGACCAGTGGCGGCCTAGGGGCGGGCATCAATATCAGCGCGCTGGTAGCGGCTGCCATGGCCGGCCAGACCCAGCAACTCACGTTGATGCAGCAGCAGCAGCAAACGATTGCCAGCCAGCAGTCCGCTCTCAACAGCTTTAATACCGACCTGCAAGCGCTGCAGGTCGCTGGACAAGCCCTGGGAGATCCCCTGGGACAGTTGACCGACGTCGCTGCAACATCATCCAACCCGGCGATTCTGACGGCTACGGCGTCGAACGGCAGCGCAGCCGGGATACATACGATTACAGTAACGAATCTGGCCACGACCTCCTCCGCGTACTCCGCTGAGCAGGCAAGCTCCTCGACCCCGATTGCGACCGGTACGCTGACGATACAGGTAGGCACCAACCAGGCCCACCCCATTACCATCGACAGCACCAACAACACGCTGGCGGGGGTCGCCCAGACCATCAACAAAGCGAACATCGGCGTGACGGCCAGTGTAATCAACGATGCCAACGGGGCGCGGCTTGCCATCGTCAGCGGGACTAGCGGCGCGCCCGGCGATTTGACGATCAGCACCTCCACAGGTCTCCCTGCTTTTACAAAGGGTGTGACAGGCGTGAATGCGAATGTGACTGTTGACGGAGTCCCGCTCGCCAGCAATACAAACACAATCACTTCGGCAATCAACGGAGTCACTCTAAACCTTGCATCGCAGGCGCCCGGCACACCGGTGACGCTCTCGCTGGGGGGTGACACCACGCAGGCCTCAAACGCGATCAACACGTTTGTAAGTGCCTACAACAAAGTAATTGGCGACCTGAACTCGCAATTTGCAATCGATCCCACGACAAACCAGGCAGGCGTCCTAGCCGCGGACAGCACAGTTGCCCTGGCCCAGGCTCAGATTCTTGGAGCTGTGGCGTTCTCGTCCTCAGGCAACGGGAACATCAACAGCCTCGCTGACCTCGGCATCACTCTGAACAATGATGGGACGCTAAGCGTGAGCAATGGGACGCTGGCCA
>Ga0187776_10001582_pt1 | contig 11447 bp, 6 predicted proteins | sample 0216_BV02_MP12_2_FD_132426 | JGI IMG/M metagenome (GOLD analysis project Ga0187776, IMG submission 132426) | Tropical peat soil microbial communities from peatlands in Department of Meta, Colombia - 0216_BV02_MP12_20_MG | ecosystem: Environmental > Terrestrial > Soil > Wetlands > Peat | place...
CCCACCCCTTCTTTCAGCAGCCCGTGGATAAGAGGCAGGAAGGCGGCGCTTAGGGGAAGGTCATTCCAGTCCAGGTCGGCGCTGGAGGCAAACAAGAAGATATGCCCCCGCCCCCACTCTCCCTCCAACAGAAGGGGGTCTCCGTTCTCCAACATCAAAAGAGTCTTACCGGTCTTGACTACGCGGTAGTAGCGTTCGAAGGAGGCTTTCTTTAGGCTCTCCCCCGAAATTCCGGAAAGGGACGTAAAGCCTTCCCGGCTCAGACTTCCTGGTCCCGGGAGTAGCCGCGCCGACACCCCTCCTTCCTTTACCTCCTTCAGCTGCCAGGTAAAAAAAGGAAGGCGCTGATATTGTTCCGGGTTCACCCGGTTCCCAAGGAAGATAAACAGGGGCTTGCCGGCCTGCAGATAAGCAGCCAGCGGAGAAGGAGGGGGCTGGGGGACATTCAGGAGGAAGATGGCCTCGTAGGACTTCAGGTCCATGCGCTCCAGTTCCCCCTCCTGAATCACCTGGACGCTGAAGGGGGTTCCCTCTCCCCGCCCCGGCTGGAGGGCGTTTACCAGGTAATAGCTCTCGCTCGCCTTGAAGGCTGTCCGGGGATCGCCATCCACGACCAGGACTTTTACTCTCTCCCTAGCTTTTACGGGGAAATAGAACCGGTCGTCGAGAGGAAGGCGATCGCCGGCCAGGCGGACTTCTCCCCTCACCCAGCCGGGCTTGTCCGGGGTGAGATCAAAGCTGAGTTTCCCGTCCTCTCCCGACGGGAGATCGATGGATTTCTGTTCCACTTTGGCGCTGTTCAAAATCAGTTGCACCTGAGCCGAAGCGGCTTGACTGGACAGATTTCCTACGGTCACTTCCAGGCGGCTGGGAGCCCCCACCACTGCTTCTCCCAGGCTCAAGCGCACCTCTTTGACCGTGAGATTGGGGTCCCTCTGATTACCTCCGAAGCGGACAAAGGTCAGAGTCAGGTTGGAGGGGACATTTTTCAACTGCCCTTGTTGCAGTCCTTCCCATTCTCCCCGGGCCAGGTCAGTGAGGATCACCACTTCCAGGGGCGCTTTTAAATCCTTCCCCGCCTGAAAGGCACGGTTCAAAGCGGCCCCCGGGTCTCCCTTGCCGAAGGAAAGGGAGATCGTGTCCAGTTCCCGGAGGGCCTGCTCCGAATTCATCCACTCCACGGGATGTTCATCGAGAATCTTCCCCGGAACGGACGCCGTGGGAAGGATGAGCACCCGGCCTTTCAGGGTATTTAAAATTTCCCGGGCATGGGTTCTGGCCAGCTCGAACCGCTCTCCCCGGTCCTCCCGGTACCCCATGCTCAGGGAGTTATCCAGGATCAAAACCTTGGCCCCTTCTTCCCCGGAGGAAAAGACCCCGGGAAAGAGCCAGACCGGCCGGGCAACCAGCAGGGCCAGGCTCATCACCGCCAGGACCCGCAGAGCCAGGAGAATGAACTCCTTCAGCCGCTCGGGCCGGACCAGGTTTTGCTGGGACAGCAGGAGAAGGCGGACGGCGGAAAACTTTTTCACTTTCCCATGACGCTGAACAAGGCGGTGGATCAGAATGGGGATCACGCCGGCGGCCAGGCCGAAGAGGAAAAGGGGATTTAAAAAAGTGATGCTCATAAAGGAATCAAATCCGAAATCCGGATATCGAAACTCGAAACCAAAGGAAAATCCAAACCCCTAAATTTTCCAACCGCAGAAATTGCGGCCCTTTGGAATTTCCTGCAAGCTCTTGAAGGGAGGGGATGTCGTCATTCCGGGCAAGCGAAGCGCGACCCGGAATCCAGGTTTTTACGGCAATTCTGGATTCCGGCTTTCGCCGGAATGACGGGGGTTGAAACATGTGTAAAAACCTCTTTGGTTTTCGTTTCGAAAAATGGAAATTTCGCTCACTCAAATTTCTTTCGGATTTCAAATTTCGTTCTTCGGATTCATCCTATCTATCGTGGTTTGAAATTCTTCCTCCAGGTCAGATACTTCGTCAGGGCCTTGTCCAGGCCGACCGAAGTGGGGAAGAGATGGTAGTCGATCTGGTAAGAGGCGCAGGTTTTTTCATAGGTCTGCATGAGGGAGCGGAGGGTCTGCAGATAGGCCGACCGGATCACCTGGGGATCAGCCGGCAGGCGGAGGTCTTCTTCCAGGTCCTTGAAAACGGCTGGCTGGTCGAAGGGGAACTCCAGCTCGTCCCGGTCCAACAGGTGAAAGACCAGAACATCGCTCCCCCGGGAGCGCATCTGCTTCAACCCCCGTAAAACCTTTAACGGATCATCCAGGAGGTCGGAGATGAGAATAATCAGTCCCCTCCGCCTCAAAGAGCCGGCCAGCTCCTGCAGCACATCCCCCCCCGAAGTCTCACCCTCGGGCTTCTGTCCCTCCAGCGCCTTCAGGATGGCCCAGAAGTGTCCGGGAGCGGCCTTGGGCGGGATCATTCTCTCGATCCTGCGGGAGAAGAGAATCAGCCCCACCGCATCTTGTTGTTTCAGGAGCAGGTACGAAAGGGACGCGGCCAGGGTAGCGCCGTAATCGAATTTGCTATACCCGTCCGAGGCGTAGCCCATGGACGCGCTCCTGTCCAGGACGATGTAGGCTCGCAGGTGGGTGGTCTCTTGATACTCCTTGATGAAATACCGATCGAATTTCCCGAAGGTCTTCCAGTCGATGTGCTGGACTTCATCCCCGGGCGCGTACTCCCGGTGTCCCTCGAACTCCGAGCTGAACCCCTTGGCCCGCGAAGGATGAATGCCCACCATGACCCCGTCCACCACCGATCGGGCGCGGAGGGAAAGGTTCTTGATTCGGGTGAGCACCCGGGGGTCGAAAAGGTTCACGGGCTGACCTCTTTCAGCACGTGGTCGATGACCTCCAGCGAGGTAATACTCTCGGCCTGAGCCTTGAAGTTGGTGATGATCCGGTGTTTGAGGATGGGGCGGATGACCGACTTGATGTCTTCCACCGAAGCCACGTAGCGCCCGTCCATGATCGCCTTGGCCTTGGCCGCCAGGATCAGGTGCTGCGAAGCCCGGGGCCCTGCCCCCCACTCCACCCAGTCCTTTACGAAAGGAAGGGCTTCGGGTTCCCGGGGCCGAGTCGCCCTCAAAAGCTTGACCGCGTAGCCGATCACATGGGAAGAAGCGGGGACCTTCCGGACGAGGTCCTGCATCTCCAGAATCTTTTCCCCGGTGATCACCTTTTGCAGGGCCGGCTGGTACGAAGAGGTTGTGGCGGCCACGATCTCCATCTCTTGTTCCAGGGCTGGATATTCGATGGAGATGTTGAACATGAACCGGTCGAGCTGAGCCTCCGGCAGGGGATAGGTTCCCTCCTGCTCGATGGGGTTCTGGGTGGCCAGGACAAAGAAAGGGAGGTCCAGGGCGTGGGTAACGCCTCCGGCGGTAACCCGGTACTCCTGCATGGCCTGGAGAAGGGCGGCCTGGGTCTTGGGAGGAGTGCGGTTGATCTCATCGGCCAGGAGGATGTTGGTGAAAATGGGGCCCTTCAGAAAGCGGAAGGAACGACGTTTGCTGACCGCCTCTTCTTCCAGGATATCCGTCCCGGTGATGTCCGAGGGCATGAGGTCCGGGGTGAACTGGATTCGGTTGAACTTGAGTTCCATGATCCCGGCCAGGGTAGAGATGAGCAGGGTCTTGGCCAGGCCGGGCACTCCCACCAGGAGACAGTGGCCGCGGCAGAAGAGGGCGATCAGGACCTCTTCGATCACCTTATCCTGGCCGATGATCACCTTGTGGACCTCCTGCACGATATCGGCCTTCTTGCGGCCCATTTCCTCGACCTGGGAAAGGTCATGATCGGTTATCTGGAGCTCTGGTGCGGTTTCCATACTCTTCCTCACCGAACGAGTCTGCGCAAAATCTCCCTTTCCCGCAGGGCGGTGTCGGAATCTCCCATCCTTTCCGCCGCCAGGGCCAGGTTCTGATGGACCTCCGGGTTGAAGGGATTGATCTGGATGGATTCTTCCAGGGCCCCCCGGGCCGAGGAAAAATCCTGTACCTTGAGAAAAGCTTTGCCCATGTAGCTGTAAATCGTGGGATGGTCCGGCGCGAGGGCCTCGGCCTCCTTTAACACCTTCAGCGCTTCCGGTGCCCGGTTCATGCGGATAAGCGCGTCCGAGAGCCGGTTCATCACCGGAACCGACTCCCGGCTTTCCGCCAGGGCCCGGTGGTACTCCAAGACCGCTGCTTCCATCCGCCCCCTCTCCTTGAGCCGGTCGCCCAGGTGGGCGCGGTTCCGGGCGATCATGGATTTGATCTCGTTCATCTCCACCCGTTCTTCGTCGGACTTCCCCTCTTTGATCTTGTAGCGCCGCGCGTGGACGCCGTCCATCTCCTTCAGGTCCTTCTTCGCCAACGACTCCTTCCATTTTTCGCTGAACTCGAGGAAGGGCCATCCCAGGACCTGCTGGATGGCTTCCCTCGCCCCTTCCGGAGAACTGCCGTCCCCCATTCGGCGCATGATCTCCCGAAGCCCCGGGTCTCCGGCCCGGGAAAGAATGAAATCAATGACCGAGGCCGCCTGGGCGTAGGCCAGCTGCACTTCCTCGGGGGTCTCCAGCTTGATGAAGGAGTTCTCCATCTTCTCCCATTCGATGAGCTTCCCCTTGGACAGAGCTTGAGCCAGAAGGGTCTGCGAGAGGAGATTCAAGTAGGAGGGTCCTCCGCGCCACCGCGTCTCTTCGTATTTGGCCAACCCTTCATGAAACCAGATGGGGGCTCTGTTGGCCGTGAGCTTCATGATCAGGTAATGAAGGTACTCGTGGCAGAGAGAATCCATCCAGCGGTATCCGTACACCAGAGCCCGGGGAGAGAGAATCAACAGCTTGTTAAACTGGGCCAGGCCTACCGCTCCCGCCACTTCGATGTCCCGCGCGGAAAGAGTGGAGCACAGATAGAAGGCCCTGGTGTCCGGGAAGACCTCCACGCGGATTTTTTCTTTCGGCTGGAAGCCGTACCGTTCGGCCATGACCCGGTAGGTCCGCTCCAGGTTGTCCCGGAGATAATCCACCAGAATTCCGTCCTGTTTCTCGTCCAGGTGGATGATGAAATGGGGGCTCTCATATTTTTGAAAAGACGACAGCACCCCCAGCGTCGATTCGACGAAGAGGGAAAAGGCCCTCCGCTTTTCGTCTTCCCCTCCGATTTCCAGAGCCGACTGGATGAGATTCCTGGCCGACCCGTATTCCCCCCGATGGAAGGCGATCTGGGCGGCCGTCTCCAGGACCTGGGGATCCCGGCTCTCGGTCCTCAGGAGCCCTTCCGCTTCCTTCCAGGCTTCTTCCACCTCCCACCGTTCCACCTTCTCCTCCAGCGAAGCGAGAACCTGGGGAGATACAGGGTGCCCCGCAGAGGGCATCATCAGCAGGACCGATAGAATCAGGGTAAAGCCCATTTTTTTCATTCGCTCAAACCCCTGAAATATTGCTCCACCTCGCGCTTGTAGGGAGAGGGGGGATTCTCTTTCAGCGCTTCCATGATCTTCTCGCGAAAGGTCTTGGGAACCTGGTAGGCGTCTTTGGAGGGAGTTTCAAACTCCTCCCGGTCGATCCCCGTGTATCCTCTCTCGATCGGCCGTTTCACCTCCGGCTGGGGAAGCGTGGGCAGCGGGGCCCATGGACCATAATACCAGCCGGGTCGGGGATCGTATCCCCAGGGCCGCCCCCAACGGTTGATCTGTCCGCGCATGGCCATCTGCTGGGACATCTGCCGCATGGCCTGCTGGGATTGATTCAACCGACGGAGAACTTCCTGCTCCGGAGGGATGGCTCCGGGAGCATCCTCGCCCTTCAGCTTGCCCGAGGCCTCACCCATGGAGTCCGCCGCTCCTTCGAGGTTCTTCAAGACCTCCGTGTCCATGCCCGGGAAGAGCTGAGCGATCATGTCCAGCTTTTCTTTCAGGGCCCGGGTCCTTTCTTTCAGGTCTTCCTGGCGGGAAGAGAGGGGGGGGAATTTTCCTTTTTGCTCCTGCTCCATGACCTCCTGCGAATCGGGGCGCAGACCCCGGAGCAGTTCTTCCATCTCTTCCAGGACCTGGCGCGTCTCGGGCTTCCCCTCAAATTCCTTCAACCACTCTTTGATCTGCTCCTCGAACCTCTGGGCCCGCCCCTGCTGCAAAAGCCGTTCTCCTTCCTGAATCCCTTCCCTTCCTTCTGGAGGGATGGACTGCTTTAGGCGTTCCAGATGTTCGCGAAGGAGGGGTTGGGCGTCCTTCAGCCTCTTTTCCGCTTCCTCATTTATTTTATCCCGAAGCTCCCGGTCGATCCTTTCCGTCTCCCGAAGGATCTCTCTCTGCTCGGAAAGGATCTTATCCAGTTCTCCGGTCTGCCGGGACATCTCCCCCTGCATGCGGTCCATCTGGGACCGGGCCGCCTGCGAGCCCGCCCGGCCCAGGGCGGCCATCATCTCGGAAAGGGACTGGAGGAGCTTCTGGGCCGCCTCCAGGGCTCCCGCCAGGTCTCCCTCCATGAGCTTTTTCTGGAGGTCTTCCAGGTCGCTGAACAAATCCTGGAAGTCCAATCCGCTGAGCTCAGGGCTGTTGACGAATTCGTCGGGCAGTTGGGGGGCCATCCGGCTCATGGCCTCCATGATCGAACGGAGGAGGTCGGTGAGTTGCTTCAGCTCTTTCAGGGCTTCATCCCGGGCCTCTTTCGTAAGCTGGCCCTTCTGGTCTTTCAGAAAATCCATGAGCCTCTGCTGCCGGTTCCTCAGTTCCTTGGCCATGGCCTCGAGCTCGTTCATGCGCGCCTGCCTGGCCATCTCCTCCGCCAGGAGGGCCATCCTTTCCATCTCCTGGGTGACGGTCTCCCTCCCCTCAAAGGGCATCCTTTCTTTCAGGGAAGAAAGATTCTTTCTCAGAGCCTCGAAGTCGGGGCGGTCCCTCCTCTCCTGCATTCTCTCCAGGTTTCGATCCAGCCGCTTCAGGATCTCTTCCATTCTGCCGGCGAGGGCCTGCCGATCTTTGGCTTCCTCCAAGTGGTCCGCCAGGAGGGAAAGAAGCGCCTCGGCAATCTGGTGGACCTCTTCTCCTTCCCGGGCCGCCCGGGCCTTTTCGTCGCGGATGGAGAGAGTGAAGGAGCGGGAATAACCAACCTTGGGGCCGGAGACGGTGTCGTTGTCCCATACTCCCAGCCGGTAGGTCACTTTCTCCCCGGGAGTCAGGGCAAGGGAGCTCATCTCCCACTTGAAGCTCTGCGGCGAAAGATATCGTTCTCCGCCGGGACTTTTCAGGTTAATGGCGTATTCCCTTTCCCCCTTGCGATAGATCAATTTTACGGCGGTGATGCCGAAATCGTCCCGAGCCATGTACAGGACCGGGATCTCCTCGTCGCCGGATATTTCCAGGTCCTGGGCCGGTTGATAAATTTCGACCTCCGGGGGTTTATCGGGGATGATCCGGATGGAGTACCGGACCGGGTCGGGATTTTCAAACCCGAACTCGTCCTTTACCTTGAAGGAATAATGACCCGGGTAGAGAACCAGCCAGTTCCCCCGAAAACTTTCTCCCTGGATTTCCAGCGGAAGGGCCGCCTCCTGATTCAAGACCATTTCCGCCGCACTCACTTCCTTGGTTAGCTGTCCCTCCAGGTTAACCACCGTTCCCTTCAGTGCTTCGATGTGGCCTCCTTCCTTGCTTTCCCGCGGCAGACGGGCATAATCTGGAGGAATCAGGGTTAATCGGACACTCTTTACATCGGGGGAGTCCACCACCCGAAGGGTGTAGACGGGCGAGGCGGAATGCCCGTTGTAAGCCTGATAGCGGAAGGAGACCTGGGGGTTGACGACCTGGTAGGAAAATCTCCCTTCCCCCTGGGAATTCATGGAAACCCGCGTCTCCTGCCCGGCCTCCGGCCAGAGGGCCAGGTTGAGTCTTTCCGGAAGGGTTCCTGTAGCTCGGGCCTGAATCCGCAGAGGGGTGCCCCGCAGAATCACCGAACCCTTGGGCTCCAGGGAAATCAGGGTTTCCCGGGTCGGCAGGGCGGAGAAAGGGTTGGTCACCAGGGCCAGGGAGCGGGTCAAGAAAGAAGGCTCCAGGGCCAGAACCGCTGAGAAGGCCAGAAGGATGGGCAAGAGCAGGGGCAGACGCCGGCCGGCCCTTTGAAATCGGATGACTTCTGAGGGACGAAGGGCGGAGAGCTTCTCCGCTGTTTTCTTGATCTGGGCGCTGATCAATCCCGAAGAGATCGAGCCCGGGGCGCTTCCCCCTTTCAGCTGCGGGAAGAGGAGAAGGGAGTTGGTCACGTCGTCCCGCAGATGGGGGAATTTGGCCTCCAGTTCCTTGGCCACCCGGCTCATGGACGGACGGGGAAAGGCCATTCGCAATCCTCTCAGCAGGAGAAACAGAAGAAACCCCATAACGCCCAGAGAATAAATCAGCGCGATGTACCAGAAGGTCTCCCCCAGAGCCAAGGGGAAGAAGCACCCCAGAAGGCCCAGCATGAAGGCCGCGGCAAAGAGGAGAATGAAATCGAGAGCGAAGAGGATTTGCAGGCGAAGGGCGACGACTCTGAGAAACCCAGACAGGCGGTCATAATGCTGGCTAACGCTTTCTTTCACCGCCGCATCCCATCATCGGTTAGGATAATAGTGTATAGCACATGAGCCGGGGTATCAACATGAAAAAGATCATAAACCGAGCCTTGGGGTCCATTCCCTGTTCCGCAAGAGGCGGTCGGGTAGTATAATTTAAAATAAAGTAGGACCCGTTGTAGCGGCGACCCGAACTTCGGCGAGTCGTTCGACCCAGAGGCTCTCGACGGGCTCAGCCGAGCTGCGGGTCGCCCCTGCAGAGATCAGGAGCAGGCCGCAATTCAAGAGTTTAAAAAATGTTTGGCCTTCACCGTTTGGTTCTTTTCCTTTCTCTCTTCTGTTTCTTCCTTCCCGCCGCTGGATGGGGAGGGGTTGCGCAGGATACCCTTCCCAACGGGCTGCGCGTCGTTTTGATCAAGAACCCCGGAACGACCTCGGTCTCCGTGGACCTCTGGGTGCGCGCGGGATCGCGTTTTGAGTCTCCCCCCATCAACGGCATATCTCATTTCGTCGAACATCTTCTCTTCAAGGGAACCTCTAGGCGTGCGGCGCAGGAAATTTCTCGGGAAATCGCTGCTGCGGGGGGTTCCTTCAACGCCTACACTCAGTGGGAGTACACCCAGCTTCACATCTCCATCCTGCCTTCTCATCTGGAACTGGCGCTGGACATTCTATCCGACCTCGCCCAGAATTCCCTCATGACCGAAGAGATGGTAGCCAAGGAGAGAAAAGTGATCCTGGAAGAGATTTCCCTGGGGAAGATCTACCCCCCCTCTTACATCCTGAACCTGGTCAGCAAAACTCTCTTCGCCGACAATACGCTGGAAATGCCCATCTCGGGGACCGAGGATTCGGTTAAGGCCATCCGCCGACAGGACCTGCTGAAATTCTATCAGCGTCAATATGTCCCCAACAATGCCTTCCTGACGGTTGTGGGGAATATCGATGGGAGTAGTCTCCACGGTCTTATCCGGCAAAAATTCGGCGCCTGGCCCGGGAGAAACGACCCCCCCTCCTCTCCGCCCGCCCCTGTGCGCCAGAGTCAATTCCGGGAAGTGAGAGAGAGAAAATTTCTGGATCAAGCTATCGTGATCCTCGCCCTTCAGGCCATGGGGGCTAGAGACATAGACCGGCCCTCTTTCGAGATCATCAATGCCATTCTGGGCTCTGGCGGGAACTCCCGCCTGTACCAGGAAATCCGGGAGAAGAGGGCCCTTTCCTACCTGGTAGGTTCCATCTATCATCCCCTCTCCGACACCGGTTTCTGGGGGGTGTATGTGGGAACCGACCCTAAGAATACTCCCTTGGTAAAATCGATCATTTCCCAGGAGATGGCCAGGATCCAGGAAGAGCCCATTTCTGCCAGGGAGTTGAACGACATCAAGAACTATATCCGGGGACGGACGCTCATTCGGAACGAGAATAATGCTTCTCTGGCTGAGTTCGTGAGCCAGGGCGTTCTGACTGGGCAGTGGTTATTGCCCGAGGAATATCTTGGTAAAATTCAGGCGGTGACAGCGGACGACGTGCAGAGAGTGGCTCGGACCTACCTTAGGGAAGACCAGCGAAACTTGATCATCCTGCAGCCTTACCCCGGGTTGCGGTTTTTCCGGAATCTCCTCTAAAGCCCGCCGAAACCCGAATATCAATTGACATCGAAAGGTTTTCTTATTATTATCCATTATTTAAAATTCTCTTTGTCCTCTTTCTCCTGGGTGAACCGAAAGAATCGAGACCAACGGGTAAATCCCCGCACTTTATGCCTTTTCCTGGGAATCGTGCTTTCCTGGGTGACCCCTCTGCCTTCGATCGAGGCCGGGGATTCGATCCGCGTTCTCATCCTGCGGGATATCTCCTCGGTGAGGGTGGCGTCTGAGGGAATGAGTCTTTACGACCTGAAAACGGGTCAACCGTTCTTTAAAAACCGAAAATATACCTCTCTGGTTTTCGAGCGGGAAGAAGGAAGGCGGGTCCGCCTCCGGGGCCAAAACCTTTCGGCTTCCGGGTTTCTGGTGGAATGGACGGGCAATCCGCTCTTCATCAACGGCCGCTCCTACCGGGATCAAGTCAGGGTTCTGCCCGGTCCCAACCGAGACCTATGGGTTATCAACCAGCTGCCCTTGGAAGAGTACCTCGTGGGCTTGATCAATTTTGAGATCTCTTCCCAATGGCCCATGGAGGCGATCAAAGCCCAGGTAATCGCCGCCCGGACTTTTGCCATCTATCAGCGCAGGAACCGCTCGGGAGAGGCCTATGATGTGGATTCGGGGGTCAGCGACCAGGTCTATGGCGGGATCGGAAAAGAAGACTCCCGCTCGCGCAGGGCGGTGGAGGAAACTCGGGGAGAATTAGTTCACGATCAGGGATCGCCTGTCTTTTCGGTTTACTCGGCCTGCTGCGGAGGAAAAACCGAATCCGCGGAATACATGTGGGCCGGGGTCTTCCCTCACCTCCGGAGTGTGGAGTGCACCTACTGCCTGGACTCTCCCCACTTTCTTTGGAATTACTCCATCGAGGGAAACCAACTGGCCGCAGCCCTGGGAATCGCTTCGCTTTCCCGGGTGGTGGAAATGGACATCGAGGAGCGAAGCCCCAGCCGCCGGGTTTTGAGGCTCACTCTGCGCGGAGAGGGAAGCCAGCAGCATGTCTCGGGGAAAGATTTCCGCCGTCTTCTCGGCTACGATCAGCTTCGGTCCACCAACTTCATCGTAAAGGAGAAGGATGGAACTTTTCTCTTCTCTGGGCTGGGCTGGGGCCATGGGGTCGGTTTCTGTCAATGGGGAGCGAAAGGCATGGCCGAGGCCGGGGCAGACTACCGCACCATCCTGAAATATTATTATCATGACGTGGAAGTCGGAAAGACCAAACGATGAAGCTCAGCGATTTCGACTACAGCCTTCCC
>Ga0187776_10001586_pt1 | contig 11435 bp, 8 predicted proteins | sample 0216_BV02_MP12_2_FD_132426 | JGI IMG/M metagenome (GOLD analysis project Ga0187776, IMG submission 132426) | Tropical peat soil microbial communities from peatlands in Department of Meta, Colombia - 0216_BV02_MP12_20_MG | ecosystem: Environmental > Terrestrial > Soil > Wetlands > Peat | place...
CGCCCGCCAAACCTTGGATCAGCGCCCGCCGCTCAATAATCAGGTCAGGCTGCTTGAGCGCAACAGCAGCAGCGCGTCCATCGGTGAAAAGCTCAAACCGGCGAATCTCATGTACGATGCTCGACTCCGCTGCATGGCCCAGCAGAGCTCTCATGCGGTGGGTGACGATGAGGGTGCGCGCGGCGGGCTCTAGCGATTCGATTCGCTCGAACACGCGCACCGGCACGCCTCTTCTCGCCAACAGCGCAGCGGCGAACAGACCAGCAGCCGACCCGCCCACTACCGCAACAGATTGTTTAGCGATTCCTGAGCTCGAGATTAGGCTGACTTCTTTCTGGGGCGCATCAAGCACGATATTCTCTTCGCGCAACCAACCTCACCTTGGAATGAGATATGCCGGAAACAAGTAGTCGAGAATCTCGTCCGTTCGGTCCCGCCCCCGCTAACCCGCCCGGGAAATCTTACGAGGCAGGAATAAACCGCAGAAAGACGAGCGAGAAGTATATCCCAGGCGGAAAATTCTGCCAAAAAACATGACATCACGGGCGGCGCTAGAGAGCTGACGTGGCAGAGCTGGATTTCCCCAGTTTCGCCTGCCTTTCGTAGGGAATGCTTTCGAAGAAAATCACAGCCAAAATTCCGACAGCGAAAACCGCTGTGACCAAGATGTAGGCGCGCGAGGCTGAGAGGTTCGCAGCTATGAATCCGAGGAGGCCGAGCAGGCTGGCGATACAGTACATCACCAGCACGGCGCCACGGTGGCCGAGGCCGAGATTCGAAAGGCGGTGTGCGGTGTGATCCTTGCCGGGAGATGTGAAGGGAATGAGACCGCGGCGAGCCCGGGAGACAGAGACCAGCGTTGTGTCGAAGATCGGGATCCCCAGAATCAACACAGGAACCAGCCACGTGCCGGGCGAGATGTCTGCCGGAGGGTGAACCTTCAGGCCCAGCGTCGCCATCAAAAAGCCGAGGAACATTGCGCCGCCGTCACCCATGAAGATTTTTGCCGGGCTGAAATTCCAACGCAGAAAACCAAGGGCCGCTCCGAGTGTTGCGATCGCGAGCGTACGCACCATCGTCTGACCCCAGGCGCCAGCAGTGAGGGCGAAGAAAACCGAGGCGGTGGCGGCGATGCCGGCGCACAGGCCGTCCATGTGATCAAGGATGCTGAAGGCGGCGGTAATCCCAACGACCCAGAGGATTGTGAGCCCGTCGTCAAGAACTACCCCGAGAGGCCCGGGAATCAGCGACGTAAAGATTCCCGCGCGGATGCCCGAAGCGAGTAGAAACAGTGCAGCTACCGGCATGCCGATGAACAGCTTCACCTGGTGATGGAGCAGCCCGCCATCATCGAGAAAGCCGACAACCGCAAGCAATGTGGCGCCGGCAAGGATGCCAAAAACCTGCTGTTGGGGAGCTGTGCGCAGGGTCAGAAGGACGGCTAGCACGAAGCCAAGATAGATTGCAATGCCGCCAAGAAGGGGAATGGGCTTGAGGTGCACTTTGCGCGGGCCGGGCTTATCCACCAGGCCGTAACGCAGGGCGAGGTGGCGCACGGGAATCGTCAGACCCAGCGAGGCGAGCAGCGCCACAGCAAAGGCAACCAGATCCGTGGGGATCGGGGTACTCAGAATCTTTTCTGTCATCGGGCAGTCAGCATCTTCTCAAGCGTGCCGCGCACGTCTTCCTTCTTCTTGCTGGCAAAATACCAATCCATCGTCTTTTTGAGGCCTTCGCGAAACGTGGTTTTTGGTTCCCAGCCCAGGAGTTTCTTTGCGAGGCGATTATCCGCAACACGGTTCGCGGGACCGGTGGGCATATCGGGCCGCAGGCGAATTTCGGCCTTTTGGCCGGCGAATTCGAGCACCATCCGCGCGGCATCAATCACGCGCACACGCTCCATGGTGCCGAGATTCACGGCGGTGGCGTCGTCAATTTTCTCGGCTGCCAAAATCGTGCCGGTCACGATGTCGTCCACGTAGGTCCAGTTGCGAATCTGCGTGCCGTCGCCCCAGACTTCGAACGGATTCTGTCCGACGAAGGCGCGTGCGATCATGGCGATGACGGCGTGATTTTCCACGCCGCGAGGTCCGTACACGGTGAAGTAGCGGCAGGAGGCGGCGCCCAGGCCGTACTCGCGGCGATAAGCCTGAAGTGTAAGTTCGGCCATCAGTTTGGCCCAGCCGTACATATTGTCCGCATCGTGGGGCGGTTTGACGTCCTCTTCGCGCAGATATATTTCCTTACTCGGATCCGACTGCATGTAATTCGGGTAGACGCAGCCGGAGGACGCATAGACGACTTTCTTGACGCCGGCTTTCACGGCTTCCCAGAAAATGAGGCCGTCGAGGAAAAGATTTGAGGCCGGTCCTGCCTGATGCATGTCCACGTAGCCGCGCCCGCCATGATCCGCAGCGAGATGGAAAACGACATCGATGCCGTTCATCGCCGCCCGGGCGACGCCCGGCTCGCGCAAATCCGACTCTACGAACGTGACGCGCCCCTTTTCTAGGTGTCCTTCGATGTTTTCCAGTTTGCCGCTCGTCAGATCATCGACGATGCGAACTTGCGCGCCGCGCTCCACGAGCGCGTCCACCAGGTGGGAGCCGATAAACGAAGTACCGCCGGTGACCAGAACCTTTCTATGATTCCAGATGACGTCCTCCATTTTTTTCGCATGCTGCTTCACTTATGATTCCCGCAAATTTTTGAAGCTCGTTCACTCTAGCATATCTGTTTGCGGTTTCCCGTGCCCGGCGGCCCATTTCGGCGAGCCTTGCAGGGTTGTCCCGCAAATCGCGAATGGCGCGGGCGACAGCCGCCGGGTTATCGGGATCAGTGGTCACCCCGCAGCCGGACTCCCGTACGATACGCGCCGCATCGCTTTCCGGCGGCGCCACCACAAGAATTGGCCGGCCTGCGGCCAGAATCGAATATAGCTTGCTCGGTACGACTACACCTTCCAATCCCCGGCGGATCGTGACGATGTGCACGTCCCCGGCCGCCATCACGTGCCCCACCTGATCGGCAGGGCGGAAGGGCAGAAAGCGGACATTGGACGAACCATTCACGGACGCCTGGAGTGCGGCGCGGTTTGCGCCCTCACCAACAAACACCAACCCGATATTTTCGTTGCGCAGGATCTGCGCGGCCGCAAGCAGGGTATCCCAGGCGCCGTAGAAGCCAAGATTGCCCGCGTGCAGCATGACAAACGGAAACCCACAGCGGATTTCCCGGACGACGGAATCATTTTCATCAGGCATTGAGGCCTGTGTGGAAGCTCCGTCGCGGATGACGGCGACGCGTTCGGGTGCCACACCCTTCGAAAGAATTCGGTCGCGCATGTCGTCACCCAGGACGATCACGCGAGAGGCTTGCCGCAGGGCGCGCCGGTGCAACCGCTCCCACCAGCCAATCAACGAACCCGGCCGGACGATGTCGCCGCCGATGGCCATGTCCGGATAGAGGTCGCGAATGTTGTACACGAAAGGTCGGCCTGTGAAGGCGGCGACCATCGCGCCGGCAATCCCCGCGACCGGCGGATCCGTCATCGCCAAAACGACATCCGACCGGATGGCCAGGGCGCGCGGGACAGCGAGCGCGAGATACGAGAGATAATTCGAAACGCGGCGGCGCATCTGGTGCCGGGGGTAAGCTGTCGAACCCACGCGCTCGACCATTACCTGATTTCGCGTCTCGCGGCGCAGGAATGAGAATGGGTAATACTCGTCGGGGTCGTACGAGGGCCTTCCTGCGACCACCGTCACTTCGTGACTCTGCGCGAGCGTTTCGGCCACCTGGGCGGCCATCTTCGCGGTGGCAGAAGTGTCAGGCGGATAATATTCGTTGAGAAGCAGTATGTGCATCAGAGCATCTCAAAACCGGCTTTGCCGCCGGCGGGGCTTGCGACGTCGAAAATTGCAAGCTTTAGATCGGTTTTCAATTTGCGCGTTTGGCCAAAGAGGCGGCATTCTCCTCGTCCCTTGCCGCGGCCGATTTCTTCTCGAGTATGAAATTTCCCATCACTAACACATCCATTTGCGTCCTGCGGAAGCAATCGAGGGCCTCCTCCGGACGGCAGACAATCGGTTCGTTGTCGTTGAATGACGTGTTCAAGACTACGGGCACGCCGGTCCGATCGCCGAACGCCCGCAACAGTTTCCAGTACAGCGGGTTCGCCGCGCGGCTCACCGTTTGGAGGCGTGCCGTGCCGTCCACGTGAGTAGGCGCAGGAATCAATTCGCGCTTCGCGGGGCGGACTGGATAGGCGAAGGTCATGAACGGCGACGGGTGCGAATATTCGAAATATTCGCTCGCGGCCTCTTCCAGTATCGAGGGTGCGAAAGGCCGAAAGATTTCGCGGTGTTTGATGCGGCGATTGAGGATGTCCTTCATCTCCGCGCGGCGCGGGTCGGCGAGAATACTGCGTTGGCCCAGCGCGCGGGGCCCCCATTCGACTCTGCCCTGAAACCAGCCGACGATCTTGCCTTCCGCAATGTGCCGCGCCGCGGACTGAACCAACGCGTCCTCGCCGAGTTCCTCGATTCGCTCGTCACCATTGGAAGCGTGTCCATTTTCAATCGCAGTGCGCATTTGCTTTCCGGAGAATTCCGGTCCCCAAGCAGCGTGATCCATCACGAATTTTCGCGGGCGACCGAGGATCTGATGCTCCACCGCAAACGCCGCGCCCACGGCGAGCCCGGCGTCCCCGGCGGCCGGCTGGACGAAAACGCGTTCGAAAGGCGTACGCTCGAAGATTTTTCCATTGGCAAGGCAATTGAAGGCCACGCCACCCGCCAGGCAGAGAGATTTTTCGCCGGTCTTCTGAGCAAGCGCAACCCAGTGAGATGCGAGTGCCTCTTCAAGGGCAGCTTGCATACTTGCAGCAAGATTGTGGTGACGTTTTTCGACCGTCTGATCCGGTGCACGCGCTGGTCCCAACCGTTCCTCGAGATAATTCGAGAATAGGCGAGCTTGAACGGGCGTACGATCCGATTCGCGCCATGTCATGTCGGCGCCCTGGGTATGATGCGTGAAATATTTGAGACCGAGGCGGAAGGAGAGCGGCCCATCGACTCGCACCATGCGGCGGAATTCATCCAAAAATTCCGGCTGGCCGTAGGCCGCAAGCCCCATCACCTTGTACTCGTCGCCAAATTTCCAGAAGCCCAAATACTGGGTAAGGGCGGTGTAGTACATGCCAAGCGAATGCGGAAAAGTAGTTTCTCCGAGGATGCTCATTTTCGGCCCGGCGCCCGCGGCCCACATGGCGCTCGCGAAATCTCCCAGGCCGTCGGCGGACAGGACGGCAGCTTTTTCAAAAGGCGAGACGAAATACGCACTCGCAAGATGAGCGGTGTGATGCTCGACTCGATGGAAATGAGCGCGAAGATGATCGGATGACATGTCGAAGGTGTTCGCCAGTTCCTCGCGAATTCCGGCAAATCGGGACATCACACGCGCCCGTTCCATGGCAAAACGAGGCATGCGCAAGGCATAACGAAGCTTCGTGCCCCAGCGCGCCATTGGATCCCGGGGAACAGCGATGTGGTCCACTTCGGACAAATTCACGCCCGCGACTTGAAGGCAATACTCGATAGCTCGCACCGGGAGTCCGGCGGCATACTTCACGCGATTGAAACGCTCTTCCTCGACCGCAGCCCAAAGCTGGCCATCGACAACGATCGCTGCCGAAGCGTTCGCGTGATATGCGTTGATGCCCAAAATGATCATTTCAATTCTTCTGTGCCGCCTTCTATTTGAGCTCGGCCGGCTTACAAGGCAGAGACAGCCGCTGTTTTCGTCTGATCCGCACTGGTCGGCCCGGTCACATGAAAACTTCTTTTTACCCATTCGCCCAGAACATCGAGGCTCCAGGGCCGCGACCAACTGGTGCGACCGTCAAGAAAATCGTCCCATATTCCACGAGCCAGCTTCCCATCCAAAATGGATTCGAGCGCAGGTGGCCAATCCGCCAATGCGGACGCGACGCGCTGGCCGAGGGGTCCGTGAAGCCATTTTTCCCAAGGGAAAGTGAAAGTGCGTTTGGGTTGTGCGACGAGCTCTGCCGGTAGCAGATCCTCGAGCGCCTGAATTAACAACCCCTTGGGCCGCCCCGGAGTGCACTTGGCGGACTCTGGCAGGGAGAGCACATGTTCCACCAGTGAGGAGTCCAGGAATGGCACACGGACCTCAAGGGAATGGTGCATGCTCATCGTGTCCGTGTCTCGCAGGAGCGTATTCACCAGGTAGGATCGAAGCTCCAGCCACGAAATGGCCGTGAATTCATCCAGGGCGCGCGTTTGTTCCGTCGCATTTGAAAGCCAGCGCCACCAAGCCGTCGCTTTCCATGCGCTTCCGTTTTCTTCGAACCAGGATGCAGTCGTTTGCGGCGTGAAGAGAGTTCGAGTGAAAAAGAACGCGTGCGGGAATGCTGCAGGATCGATCCAGGCCGCCAGTCCCTTCCGAGCCGCGTCGGGCGATAGCCCAAACGCGGGCTTGCCGTCAGCCTGGCCTGCAACAATTTTGCGCAGAAGCGCGGGAACGAAATGGGCCGCGGCCATCAGGCGTGCCACACGGGAGGTATCCCGAAAGGAGGAGTAGCCGCCGAACAACTCATCACTCCCAAGGCCGGAGAGAGCAACCTTCAGTCCTGCCTGGCGCGCAGCCCAAGAGACAAAGTATGTGTTGATTCCATCCATGCTTGGCTGATCGAACGCGGCAATGGCTTCGTCCAGGCGGGCGACCATTTCCCGATCCGAAAGTGTCAGTTCGCGGTGGTCTGTGCCGAGACGAATGGCAGTTCGGCGGGCGATTTCAGCTTCGCTGAATTCAATATCGGGAAACGCCACCGTAAAGGTGTGAATTCCCTTTTGCGCGCGGCTTGCGATCGTGGCAATCGAAGTCGAATCCAGGCCGCTGCTTAGGAACACGCCGAGGGGTACATCGGCCACGAGGTGTGTTTTAACCGCATCTTCAAAGAGAGCGCGGACACGCGCTGCCGGAAGTTTGGAGGTATCCCGAGAGTCATTCTCGGTCCGCCCGAGCCGGGGAACAATATTCCAGCACATTCTCGGTTCGGAGACTGTGATTTTTCGGTCGAGAAAGATGGTGATGCAATGGCCCGGGGGTAAGGACTCGATGCCTTCAACGAGCGAAGTCGGTTCGCTCACCGATCCGAACAAAAGGTAAGCAGCTACGGCATCTCGTGAAAGAGTGAGCGCAACATGGCCGCTTGCAAGGAGGGATCGAACTTCAGAAGCAAACAGGAAAATCCCATCCGAGTTCGCGTAGTAGAGCGGCTTGATGCCAAGCGGATCGCGAGCAAGAAACACGCGCTCGGGGGGTTCGGCTTGCCCTTGCGGCATTTCGACCACTGCGAACGCGAACATACCGCGCAGCCGCTCGAGGCATGCTTCGCCCCAGGCTTCGTAGGCATGGACGATTACTTCCGTGTCGGAACGAGTGAGGAAATGATGGCCGGAGGATTCCAATTCCTCGCGCAGCGCGCGGTAATTATAGATCTCGCCGTTGAAGAAAACGGCCAGCGTGCCGCGTTCGTTCCATTGGGGCTGATTGCCTTTTGGCAGGTCGATAATGCTCAACCGGCGGGCGCCCAGAGCCAGCCGCGGAGCGATCAAGATTCCTTCCTGGTCCGGCCCGCGGTGAACCATGGCGCCCAGCATCCGGCGCAATCCGGCTTCGCCTTGATTCGCGGATTCAAATCCGATGACGCCGCAGATTCCGCACATATGATCAGCCAGCAGTCTCCATGAAGGCGCCCAGTGCCCGCCAAATGCGTTCCCGCATTCGAACAGCGTGCAAACCCAGGCGGTGTTCACCATACCAACGCAATGAGGCGCGTATCAGGAGGAGGAGAATTACGAGACAAAGAGATGCCAGGACCACCGCGAGCGATTCGCGCTCTGCCAGCAGGCTCAGGGTCGGAGAATCTTCCCAGCCAGGCACGACGGCTCCCAGTACGCGCCGGAGTGGGAGGCCAAAAAAAGGCAGCCGGCCGAGCCGAATGTGAGCAGTCGATTCGTAGGAGTAGAGGGGGTTGTAGCCCGGAACATTCTTGGTCGCGGCTGCAAGCGTGGCCGGGTCGGCAAGTTGCTCGCGCGTCAGGAATTGTCCATTCGGGCCCCGCAGGATCACGCGAAATGCCGGGTCCACCACAATCCACCCGCCATTCACCAATACTTCGGCAGAGACGTGTTTCACAAGCCTCTGCGAGTCGAGCAGCAACAAGCGGCGAGTGACAAGGCCGACGCTATCGCCGAGGTTGATGAATGCATTTGTGGCGGTGCCGCAGACCTGCAATAGCGCCTGGTAGTTGAGGGTATCAATGGGATCCCGGTGCGGCGCGGCTCCATCGAGTCCCGTCGCCTGGCGTGCCGGGCCGTGCGCCATCCAATCGAGGATAGCTTCGATCTTTTGTTCCGGAGTGGCCGCAACTGGAACGATTGCGTCCGAGAAGCCCTTCAGGTATTTCCGCGTCGAGAATTCCCACATAGCCGAGTAGGCAGTCAACAAGACGGCGAGCGCCAGCAGGCCACTCACTACGAAGGAGGCAGTTTGGTACAGCCGTCCGGCTCGTTCACTCACCTTCGCATGTGATGCGGGCATTGACTGTCCATTCTCAGCCGAAACTTCGAACTCGCGAGCGCCGGGCACAGAGGCTTGAACTGACCTCAAGACATAATTCCGTTTCATGCGGTTTCTCGTCCCTCCGCGACCATGTGCTCGCTATCCAGCGAGATGGTGGTATCGCACCGCCGATCCGGCGATGCGTCTTTGACGAGAACAAACGAATGCACATTTGAGCTGGGGGTAGGATCATAGCGCGAGATGCGAATTCCCAATGCCTGGCACCAATCCTCTATGACTTCGCGTGATAGAAACGCAACCTGAGGGGTCACAAAATAGTCGAAGAAGAGGTTCCTCGCACCACGCCATGTCCGTTTGCCCTTCGACCGCAAGAAATGCACCAAGAAATAGGGCACACGGGCGAAAACAACGACCAGGGGCCGGCTCCACCCATGCTGCAATCCTCGCCGGATCAGCCCACCGGGGAAACGATACAGTAGCGGGTAGCGTCCATGCGGCTTGTACACGCCCAGGTACATCAGGCCGCCCGGTTTCAATACGCGGGAGTTCTCAACGAACGCCGCGCGTGGATCCGCGGTGTGATGGATCACTCCATCGGAAATTACCATGTCCGCAGACGCCGTTGCGAAAGGAAGGTTCAAATTGTCGCCAACGACCCCCGGCGCACCGTAACGATCCACAGCCAGGCGAACCGAAACTCGGCTCCGGTCTAATCCAACGCAATGCATCCCACGACGCGCGATGTAGCCGAGAACGCGGCCAGGGCCGCAGCCGATATCCAGAATCAGTGATTGCGGATCAACGCGGTCGAGCAAATCCAAGAGTTGACGCGCCACGACCGCGCGAGTTTCCTCCGGCCCTCCGGCGGGCGCCCAGTCGAAGGGATGCTGGTCGTAAAACGTACCTGGTTCAGTGGATGCCATTGTTTCCCTTCAATGCGGCGGCGTAGCAATCCTCCATTTTTTGCGCCAGCCGCTCCCATCTCAACTCTTCCGCCACGGCGCCGCAACCAGTCTTTAATTGAAGGTAGAGGGAGCGATCGTCAATCAAGCGGCGAATGGCACCGGCGAGCGGCGCTACTTCCGGTGCCACGACTAGACCAGCCCTGCCTTCAACAAGCGAGCAGATCCCGCAGGATTCCGTGACGATTACCGGGACGCCACAAGCGATGGCTTCTGCAGCCGCATTGGCAAAATTCTCGTACCGCGAAGGAAGCACGAACAAATCCGAATCGGCGAGGGTGGAAAGTTTGTCTCGTCCGTAGAGCGGCCCGGTGAACACCACTCGTGAAGCAACACCGCTTTCGCGGGCACAGTTTTCCAACTCCGCCCGAATCCCGGGCTCCCCCTCAGGCCCCGCGACGATGAGCCATCCGCCATCTGCTAAAGCCCGCGCGAAAGCGCGAATCAAGAGATCGGCGCCCTTGCGCGGGATGAGCCGGCCGAGGAACAGAATCACCGGCTCCTCTGAGGGAATCCGCCACTGAGTCCGAAAGCCGCCGCGGGGCGGTAAATTCTCAAAATCATCGCTCTCGATGCCGTTGTACCGCAGTGCCAGTTTCTCTGCGGGAACGCCGTCCTCCAGCAGTTCGCGCTGTTCCATCTCGGACGTCGCGACAATCTGCTGTGCGTGGCGCCAGAAACTGCCGCCAAGGCTCCGGTGCCACAAATGCTTCAGTTGAAAGCTCCGATCAATGGGCCGGTACATGCCCATCGGTTCGATCACGTACGGAATTCCCTGGCGACGGCAGAAATAGCTCACCGCCGGTCCCAGCAAGTCATAAAGTCCATAGAAATGCACCAAGTCGAACTGACCGAGGGAAGCCCCGCAAAATCCTACCACACGCGGATTCAGGGTGAGCGCGCGATAGTGGCCCAAAGTCGAGAGATAGATGGCTTCCACGCCGCTCTCTTCAGCCCTCCAGCCCCAAGGGCAGCGCTCAATTTCCAAGCCGTTTCGCCAGCCCTCTGTGAAGCCCAGATCCGCCGTCAGGACCTTTACAAGATGGCTTCGATTGGCAAGGCATCGCGACAGCGCGCGCACTTTGAACACCGGCCCGCCACGGTCCTGAAAAGGATAGTAAGCCTGAACCGTCATCAAAATGCGCATGCGTTTGATTGCGGAAGAGCCCATCCCTGCTGAATCCTTCGTTTCTCCTGTGGGCTGGGCTGCCACGTTGAGTGAGAAGACTTCTAACAATACTACGATGTGTGGTTCGAAGCCAACCCACACTCCGCCAGCAGCGCACGAAATTGCGAACGAAACACCTCAAACGTAAATTTTTGCCGGACGACTTCCGCGCCCCGCTGTCCCAGGTCCGCACGCAGTACGGGATCGCGGCACAGGCGAAGCAGGGCTCGCTCGAGCCGGTTGGCATCGTGCGGAGGGACAAGCAACCCATTGACGCCGTCTTCGACCAGATCGATGGTGCCACCACATGCGGCGCCGACAACCGGACGGCCAAAAGCCATGGCTTCGAGAAAAACCATGCCGAACCCTTCGCCCGTACTGGGCAGAGCAAAGATATCGGCGTGAGCATAGCAGGCTGCCAGTTCTTCGCGGGAGATGTGAGTGAGGAAGTGGACGCGGTCGGTGACGCCACAGTCCTGAGAAAGATTGCGCAGGCGAGGCAGATCATCTCCACTGCCTACCGCCACCAACTTCAATTCAGGACATGAGTGCTGAAGCCCCTGAAGGGTCTTGATCAGTTCATCGACCCCCTTGTAGCCCTCGGAGGCAGCCCAGCGGCCGACAGTGAGAAGAATGCAGCCAGTCGGGTAGCCCGCCGGAAGCCGCAGTTCAGCGGCATTGGCTGACCATCCGAG
>Ga0187776_10001587_pt1 | contig 11435 bp, 8 predicted proteins | sample 0216_BV02_MP12_2_FD_132426 | JGI IMG/M metagenome (GOLD analysis project Ga0187776, IMG submission 132426) | Tropical peat soil microbial communities from peatlands in Department of Meta, Colombia - 0216_BV02_MP12_20_MG | ecosystem: Environmental > Terrestrial > Soil > Wetlands > Peat | place...
CCTTGCGCACGGTGTACTGATTCACCATCGCCGTCACCTTGTTGCCGTAGGCTTCGGGCGTGGTGCGATAGGCCTCGTTGGAAAGATTCTGTTTTCCGTAGACGTGCCAGTACGGCATCATGATGAACATTACGATGGCCCACACCAGCGCCAGCGCGACCCAGAAGAGTTCCACGCCTTCGATCGGTTCTTTCCACCAGATGCGTTCGGCGGGCGGCAGCAGGCTGCTCATGTCGATATCTCCCGGCGGTTATTTGGCGAGCGGGATGGTGACGACTTCCATCACGCCCCACAGGATGTAAAACACGGTGGGCACGACTACACCGAGGAACAACAGCAGAAAGGGATTGTCGAGCACTCGTTGCATCGCCGGAACGGCGTGCTCGCGGTTTCCGGGACCCGTGGTCTTGGCTGCGGACATGGTTCACACCTCCATAGCGAATCTAACCCGTTGGACGCTTGGCGCCGATCGGCGGCTTTTTTCGGTCTGGCGCCGCTCGATCGCTGCTGCGAATTTAAAACCGCTTCCGGAACTAAACTGATTGACCTAGATCAATTCGATCAAAAATGTTTTAAACTTCAGCGCCGGTCGAATCGACACTCGCATCACATTGAAAACTTAAAATAGCAGGCATGCGACAATTCGCCATGATCTACATCAAGCACCCTGCCACGGTCGCCGGTAAAAAACTCCCGGCCATCGCGGCAACGACGCGACGCTTCTAGTCTGACGACACCGTGACCGATCAAACCTCTCTTCCCGCCGCTGCATCGAACCGCGCGCGCAACCTGTATACGCTGCTGATCTTCGCGGCCCTGGTGCTGGTGATGATCGTGGTGACCGTCAGCGCGTATCTGCGTCTGGCCGGCAGCGGGCTCGGTTGCACCGAATGGCCGGCGTGTTACGCGCTGATCCAGTCGCGCGACGGAACGACGACGCTCGCGGCGGCGCACCTGGTGCCGCCGTGGGCCACCGTGACACACCGGCTGGCGGCGAGCACGCTCGGTCTGCTGGTGCTCGGCATCGTGGCGAGCGCGCTGCGACGGCGCCGCGAACCGGAACAGAGTCTGGCGATCCCGTTCGCGCTGCTGGCGCTCACCGTGTTCCTGTCGCTTTTGGGTTATCGCACGCCGTCGCCGCTGATGCCGTGGGTTGCGCTCAGTAACCTGCTCGGCGGCATGGCGATGCTGGCGATGCTGTGGTGGCTCGGGAGCCGTTCGGTTTCCGCCGGCGTGGCGAGCGACGCCGCGCGCCGGCTGCGGCCATGGGCGTTTGCGGGCATGGTCGTGGTGTTCCTGCAGATCGCGCTCGGCGGCTGGGTCAGCGCCAATTTTGCCGCGCTCGCCTGCACGAATTTTCCCGGCTGTGGCAACTTTCCGTGGCTCGACGGCCCGTGGCGCGAGAGTTTCAATCTCGCGCGCACGCTCCCGGTGACCGACGGCGGCGCGGTGATCGTGGGTGACACCGGCAAGATAATCCATCTGGCACACCGGGTGGGGGCGTTGGTCACTTTCCTATATATAGGATGGCTAGGCTGGCGCGCGCTCGTGCCGGGCGCCCCCACCCGCTCCACCGGCGTGGCGATGCTGACCTTGCTGGCGCTGCAGATCCTCGTGGGAATCTGGGCAGTCGCGTCCGGCCTGCCCTTGATCGTCGTCGCTCTGCACAACGGCGTCGCCGCGTTATTATTGTTGAGCGTGGTGAATCTGTTTCATCTCTTAACCCCAAAAACCTGAACCTTATGACACGACGCACGAGTGCACCGAAGCGGGGGTTCGTGTCAGGGCGACCTGAATATGGAAACCGCCGTTTCGAGCTCGCATAGCAAGCCCATGGCCCTGTGGCTACTCGCATGCTGCGCGCTGATCTTCGCCATGGTCGTGCTCGGCGGCGTGACGCGCCTGACCCGCTCCGGCCTGTCCATCGTCGAGTGGGACCCGATCGTGGGCGCGATCCCGCCGCTCACCGAGGCGCAATGGGAAGACGCCTTCAGCCAATACAAACGCACGCCCGAGTATCGCAAGGTCAACTTCGGCATGTCGCTGCACGAATTCAAAGGCATTTTCTACGTGGAGTGGGCGCACCGCCTGCTCGGGCGGCTGATCGGGGTGGTGTTCTTCGTGCCGTTCGTTTACTTCCTGATCCGCCGCCAGATTTCGCGCGAGCTCGTGCCCAAGCTGGTGACGATGTTTGTCCTCGGCGCGCTGCAGGGCGCGATGGGCTGGTACATGGTCAAGAGCGGGCTCGTGGACGATCCGCACGTCAGCCCGTACCGGCTCACGGCGCACCTCGCTTTTGCCGTCGTCATCTACGCCTACATATTATGGACGGCGCTTGGCTTGCTGCAGCCGCGCGCGCCAACGCCACCTGCACTCGCCGCGATACGCCGCTTCGCCGTTGGCGTCACGCTGCTGATTTTCGTGATGATCCTCTCGGGCGGGTTCGTCGCCGGCAACAAGGCGGGTTTCGCGTTCAACACCTTTCCGCTCATGAACGGGCGCTTCTTCCCCGGGGGCCTGTACGCGATGCAGCCGTGGTGGATCAATCTGTTCGAGAACCTCGCGACCGTGCAGTTCAACCACCGGATGATCGCCTACGCGCTGTGCCTGGTGATCCCGGTGTTCTGGCTGACCGCGCGGCGCTACCTGCTACCGGCGCAGGCGGCACTGGCGACGCACTGGCTCCTCGGCTGGCTTGCGGTGCAGATCACCCTCGGCGTCACCACGCTGCTGTATGTGGTGCCGATCCCGCTGGCCGCGGCGCACCAGGCCGGCGCGCTAGTGCTTTTCAGCCTCGCGCTTTACTCGCTGCACACGCTGAACGTTCGTCGTCCCTAATCCGGTTTCCGCACCTGCAACAGCCGTTGGATTTCTTCGGGCGGCTGTGGCCGGCTGAACAGAAAGCCCTGCATCACGCGGCATCCGCGGGCGTGCAGGAAATCGCGCTGTGCCTCGGTCTCCACGCCTTCGGCGATCATGTCGAGCTTCAGGGTTTGCGCCAGCGCAATGATCGCGGCGGTGATAGCGCTGTCGTCGGGGTCGCGCGGGATATCGCGCACAAACGCGCGGTCGATCTTGAGGGTGTCGATCGGCAGGCGTCGCAGATAGGAGAGCGATGAGTAACCGGTGCCGAAGTCATCCACCGCCATGCGCACACCAAGCGCATTCAGCGCCTCCAGCGCCTCGACGGCGGCGGGCGCATGCCGCACCAGCACGCCTTCGGTGATTTCCAACTCCAGCCTCGCCGGGTCACCGTCGAATTTTTCGACGGCGCGTCTGACCGTGGCCGTCAGATCGTGCCCCTGAATCTGGCGCGGCGAGAGATTGACCGAGAGTCGCAACCTGCGCCACCCCTGCGCGTGCCAGGCGGCGATCTGGGCGCACGCGGTTTGCAGCGCCCACTCTCCGGCCGGCACGATCAGGCCGGTCTCTTCCAGGAGCGGGATGAAATCGCTCGGCATGACCAGCCCGAACTCCGGGTGCTGCCAGCGCAGCAGCGCCTCGACGCCGACGATGGCGCCGGTCTCGACGTCGAATTGCGGCTGGTAATAGAGGCGGAATTCGCCCTGATCGAGCGCGCGGCGCAGGCTCGATTCAAGCGTCAAGCGCTCAAAGGCGCGCGCGCTCATGTCCGCCGAGTAGAACTGATAGGTGTTCTTGCCGAGCTCCTTCGCGCGGTACATGGCGATGTCGGCGTTTTTCAGGAGCGTGCTGGCGTCCTCGCCGTCGTTCGGGAACAGACTCATCCCGATACTCGCGGTCACGTAGAGCGTATGGTGATCGACCTCGAACGGCGGGGCCAACGCCTGCAACACCTTCTGGGCCACGCCGGCAACATCGTCCGCGGAAGCGACGTCATCGAGCAGGATCACGAACTCGTCTCCACCGAAACGCGCCACGGTGTCGCCCTCGCGCACGCTCGCCTGGAAGCGCGCGGCGAGCTGCTGCAGCAGGCGGTCACCCACCTCATGGCCGAGCGTGTCATTGATGGTTTTGAAGCGGTCCAGGTCCACGAACAGCACCGCCGTTCGCCGCTGGCGCCAGCGCGCGCCCGCGAGCGACTGCTTCAGACGATCGAGCAGCAGCGTTCGGTTCGGCAGCTCGGTGAGCGGGTCGTGCTGCGCCATGTAGGCGAGACGCTCCTGCGTCTCCATGCGCTCGGTGATGTCCTTGCCCGTGGCGACGAAATGCGCGATCCGGCCGTCGACATCCTTGAGCGGCGTGATGGTCTTTTCCTCGTAATACAGCGAACCGTCCTTGCGGCGATTGACGAACACGTCGTTGAACACGTTGCCGGCCAGAATGGTTTTCCACAGATTTTCGTAGAAACGCGGGCCCTGCCGGCCGGACTTGAGCAGGTTCGTCTTGCGCCCCACGGCCTCGGCAAAGGCGTAGCCGGTGACCTGTTCGAACGTCGGGTTGACGTATTCGATGACGCCGTCGCGGTTGGTGATTTGCACGGCGTCGGCGGTCTGTTCGAGCGCGCGCGAAAGTTTCTGCATCTGGGTCTCGGCCTTCTTGCGTTCGGTGATGTCCTGCCCGACCAGGAGCAGGCAATCGACGTCGTCGATCCGGATCCGCTCGATGCCGCACAGCAGATTGCGCACCTCTCCGGATTTCATGCGGAACGGGAGTTCCAGTTCATGTATCGCGCCCTCCCGGCGCATGCGCTCGATCAGCCGCGCCCGATCCTCTCCGCCAACCCAGACGTCGAGATCGCGAGAAGTGCGTCCGATCACCTCCTCGCGCGTCCAGCCGCCGGTGCGCAAAAACGCCGGGTTCACGTCCAGGAACCGTCCGTCTTCCAGCCGGGAAACGCTGATGATCATGGCACTGGCGTTGAAGATCTTCCGGAGACGATCTTCCGAGTGGCGCAGCGCGCGCTCGGCGAGCACACGCTCGGTGACGTCGGTGATGAACCCCTCGAGCCGCAACAGCTCGCCGGACGGGCTGAACACGCCCTCGCCCTGCTCCCATACCCATCGAGTCCGACCGTCCGCGGTCGCGACCCGGTACAGCAATTGGAACGGCCGTTTGTCCGCGACCGCGGTCTGCACGTCCCGCCAGACCTGTTCCCGGTCGTCGGAATGAATCAGTTGCGCATAAGTGACGCGGCGGGTGCGCACGAAGTCGTCCGGCGCGTAGCCGGTCAGCTCGCGTATGCCGTCGCTGATGAATTCCAGCGTCCAGTTCGGGTCGTTGAGGCAGCGGTACACCGCCCCCGGCAGGTTGTTCATGAGCGTTGACAACGTTCGCTGGCTTTCCTGCAAGGCCGCGGTGCGCTCGTCCACCGCGCGCGCGAGCACGCGCGCCTGCGACTGAACGCGATAAAGCATGTACATCAGGCTCGCCAACAGCAGGCCGCCACCGAGCCAGATAAGCAGCGGTGTCAGCCATGAGGATCCCGGCGGGCCGGCTTTCCACGCCACGCGCAGCCGCCAGTGATTGTCCCCCGCCTGAACAGTTACCGACCGGCTCCAGGCAAGCGGCGCTGTTGCCCCGAAGAAAATTTGACCTTGGGCGTCTTCCAGCTGCAGCGCCATGCCGGCGTCGAGAATGTCGGAGGCCCGCTCCACCAGCTTGGTGACATCGAAAACACCCTGAACATGGCCGACCGGTCGTCCGTTTCGAAACAGTGGCGCGCGCACCACCACCGACAGACCATCCTGGATCACCTGGACCGGATCGCCGACGGTCGTGCGCCGCTCCTCGACTGCCTTGCGCAGAAACGACGCGTCCGGCCTGCTATACATGTTGAGCCCAATGGCATTCCGGTTGCCCGCGCGCGGATAAAAATACCGCAGCACTCCAGCGGCGTCGCCATAGGCGTAGCCCTTGGCGCCACCGCCGATCTGCATCAAGGTCGCGGCGAAATTATCGAATTCGGCGAGATCCGGCGGCTTGCGCGTGGCCAGCATGAAGCCCTGCAGCGCTTCCACGGTGTTGATGCGCTGCTCCATGCCGAGCTCGAGCCGGTGCCAGACGTCGACCAGCTCCTGGTCCAGCCGCAACGCGTCATTCTCGCGCGCCTGCCGCTCGGCGTAGACCTGCAGCAGGGCCAGCGTGGCGAGCCCGAGTATCGCGACAATGAAGACGACGATCCAGCCGCGACTCGTGTCAGGCGCGAAACCGGTCTTGGACTGCCGGGTGAACGAGGAATCGGTCGACTTCACATCCGCACTCCTTCGGGCGGGCGCGATATGTCACAAAATCTATGCGGCTATGCCTTATATTTAAAGATAGATCACTGGGACACCCGCCGAATGGCACTCATCGTCGGACCGCCCGTGATCTGCATCAAGTACATGCCCGTTGTCTTCCTGTTAAAAAACCGGATTCCATAATCGTCTCCAAGACCCTGGGTTTAAATCGATGCAAACTCCGAGAATGCCGTTACCGGCCGATTCGAACTGGACGGTTTTCGCCGCCGCTCCGCACCGCATGCTGTTCCTGCCCGGGGCGGCGCAGGCGGTGTTGGCAATGGCGTTCTGGCTCGCGGAACTGCTCGGACGCGCCGGCCTCGTGCCGCTGCCGCCCATGGCGATCACGTCCACCTGGGCGCATGTCTTCCTCATGCTGTTCGGATTGTTCCCGTTTTTTATCTTCGGATTTCTGTTAACCGTGTACCCGCGCTGGATGAACGGGCCGGCGGTGCCGGCGTCGCGTTACGTCCCGGTTTTTCTTTTTCTCACCGGTGGCATGATTCTGTTCTACCTTGGTCTGTTTACCGCGCGCGCGGTGGTCGAGCTTGGGCTGCTGCTGCAACTGGCCGGCTGGGGCATCGGCCTGGTCGCGCTGTTCGCGGTCTTCCGGCGCGCACCGAAGCGCGGCGCGCACGAGGTGGCGCTGAACTTCGCGCTGCTGGCCGCCGTCGCCGGGATACTGAGTTTCTTCCTCGGCTTGGCGACCGGCTCGGGATGGTCCATGCTGCTGGCGCGCGAGTTCGGCCTGTGGCTGTTTCTGGTGCCGGTCGTGTTCGTCGTAAGCCACCGCATGATCCCGTTCTTCAGCAGCACGGCGCTCGCCGGTTACACGGCGGTGCGGCCTTCGTGGAGCTTGCCGCTGCTGGGCGTGGGCGCGGTCGGGCACGCCGCACTTGAGCTGCTCGGCTATCCGCAATGGCTGTTCCTGTTCGACGCGCCGCTGCTCGTCATGGCGATCCACCACAGCCGGCTGTGGAAGTTCCGCCGCAGCTTCGAGGTGCGCCTGCTGGCGATGCTGCACGTCGCATTCCTGTGGTTTGGCATCGCCATGGCGCTGTACACCGCGCAGAGCCTGGTGCTGCTCGTCGGCAACGTCTGGATCCTCGGACGCGCTCCGTTGCACGCGCTCGGCATCGGTTTCGTCACCGGCATGATGGTCGCGATGGCCTCGCGCGTGACGCTCGGCCACTCGGGCCGCGCGCTCGCGGCCGACAATCTCACCTGGCGCGTTCTGTTCGGCGTCAATCTCGCGGCGGCTCTGCGCGTCGGCGCGGAATTCCTGCCGCTCGGCATCGCCGGCACGCTGAACGCGTTGGCCGCGGCCACCTGGTTCGTCGCGCTCGGGCCGTGGGTGTGGCGCTACCTGCCGATGTACCTGCGCCCGCGTACCGACGGAAAACCCGGTTAACCCCGTGTGGCTTAAATACCTGCATATCGCCTGTGTGGCGTTATCCATCAGCGGCTTCACCGTGCGGGGCATTTGGATGATTCGTGAGTCACCCTGGCTCCGGAAAAAATGGGTCAGAATCGCGCCGCACGCTATCGACACGCTGCTGCTCGGCGCCGGCATCGGGCTGGCGATCCAGATCCGGCAATACCCGTTCGTGCACGGCTGGCTCACCGCCAAGGCGCTGGCGCTCGTCGCTTACATCGTGATTGGCGCAATCGGTCTCAAATACGGCAAGACCAGAAAAATCCGCATCGCCGCCTGGCTGGCCGCCATCGTCATCTTCGGTTACATCGTGCTGGTGGCGCTCACGCGCCAGGCGTTTCCCTTTGGGGTCTAGCGCGTTTTGGCGGCGATCGGCCGCGCGTTTGATCTAAATCAACCTGACGCCGCGCGAAATAAGCTAGTTTGAACCGTGTAAGAGGCCAATCCGTCCCATGATCCGTACATCTTTTCCCCTGCTCACGATCCGTGGTCGCGAACTTCTGCCCGTCATCCAGGGCGGCATGGGCGTGGGCATCTCCGGCCACCGGCTCGCCGGCGCCGTCGCCCGCGAAGGCGCGGTCGGCACCATCGCCAGCGTCGACCTGCGGCGCCTGTATCCGGACATCATGCAGCGCCTGCGCAAATGCCACGACCCGAAAGTGCACAGCGCCGCGAACATCGAGGCACTGGACCGCGAGATCCGCGCCGCCCGCGAGATCGCGCCCGACGGATTCGTCGCCGTGAACGTGATGCGCGCGCTGTCGAATTACGCCGAGCTGGTGGTGCAGGCCTGCAAGAGCGGGGCGAACGCGATCATCGCCGGCGCCGGCCTGCCGCTCGACCTGCCCGACCTCACGGAAAAGTTCAAGAACGTCGCGCTGATCCCGATCCTGTCGGAAGAACGCGGCGTGCGCGCCGTGCTCAGGAAATGGATGCGCAAGGGGCGGCTGCCGGATGCGATCGTGATCGAACATCCGCGCTATGCCGGCGGGCATCTCGGCGCCACGCGCCTGGAAGAGGTGGACGATCCGAAATTCGATTTCACGCGCGTGCTCGAGGAAATCCGGCGCGTGTTCCAGGAGCTGGGCATCGCCCTCGGCCGCATTCCCTTGATCCCGGCGGGCGGCATCAACTCATTCCAGAAACTCAAGGAGCTGTTCGACCTGGGCGCGGGCGGCGCGCAGATCGGCACGCCGTTCGCGGTCACGGAGGAATGCGACGCGCATCCCAATTTCAAGAAGGTGCTGGCGGAGGCGAAACCGGAAGAGATCGTCACCTTCATGAGCGCGGCCGGCCTGCCGGCGCGCGCGGTCCTGACGCCATGGCTGAAAAATTACCTGGCGAAGGAAAAGAAGCTGCGCGACAAAGCCCGCCCCGAATGCGCCCAGTGCCCGAGCCGCCTCGAATGCCTCGCCCATTGCGGCTTCAAGGACGGCAATCCGCACGCCGGCCAGTTCTGCATCGAAACCCAGCTGGCGGCGGCGCAGCGCGGCAATATCCAACAGGGGCTGTTCTTCCGCGGTTCGGAATCTCTGCCGTTCGGCGCGAGCATCCGCAAGGTTCATGACCTGCTCGAGTATTTGCTCACCGGGAACGCGCCGCCGGCGCCAGTTTGATTCCGATTCACAGGCGACCGCCATGAAAAATCCCGATGTCTTCCCCTACCCCGGCACGCCGACCACGGCCGACGGGTCGGCCGTGGTGGTGTGGGTCGAGCAGAACATCTCCCAGGGCGCCTGTGCCTATCCGATCACGCCGTCCACCAACATGGGTACGGGCTACCAGCTCGCCTGCGCCAACGGCGCCAGAAATTTGTGGAAAGAGGAACTGTTCTTCCTCGAACCCGAGTCGGAGCACAGCTCGGCCTCGGCCTGCGAGGGCTTCGCCCTCGCCGGCGGGCGCGTGACCAACTTCACTTCCGGTCAGGGCCTGGTGCTCATGAAGGAGGTGCTGTACACGATCTCCGGCAAGCGCCTGCCGGTGGTGTTCCACATCGGGGCGCGGGCGCTGACTTCGCAATCGCTCAACGTGCATGCCGGCCATGACGACGTCATGGCGGTGTCCGACTGCGGCTGGGGCATGCTGTTCGCGCGCAACGCCCAGGAGGCGCAGGATCTGGGACTGATCGCGCGGCGCGCGGCCGAAAATTCGCGCACGCCGTTCATGAACATCCAGGACGGCTTCCTCACCACGCACACCATCGAGAACGTGCGCCTGGCCGAACCGGCGCTGATGCAGCAGTTCACCGGCGATCCGCGCGAAAAGCTCGCGAGCTTTTTCGATCCCGACCGGCCCCTCATGAGCGGCGTGGTGCAGAATCAGGACGCGTACATGAGGGGCAAGATCGCGCAGCGCTATTACTACGATGAGGTGCCACAGCATCTGGGCGCGGCGTTCGACGAATTTTACCGGCTCACCGGCCGCCGCTACGGCTTCATCGACACTTACCGTCTGGAAGACGCCGAGTTTGCCATCGTCGGCCTCGGCTCGGTGATGGAAACCGCGGTTCCTGCAGTCGACTGGATGCGCGAGCAGTTCGGCTGGAAGGTCGGGTTGCTGCACGTCACCAGCTTCCGGCCGTTCCCGGGGCGCGTGATCGTCGAAGCACTCAAAAACTGCAAAGCCTTCTCGGTCATCGAGCGCATGGACAACCCGCTGGCCAAGGACAATCCGCTGACGACCGAAATCAAGGCCGCCTTCAGCGACGCCATTGCCGGCATGAACGACTACCCTGAAATCGGGCGCGTGCCGAAAATTTATTCCGGCGTCTACGGTTTGGGCAGCCGCGACACCCGCGTGGGTGACCTGATCGCCTGCGTGCAGAACATGGTGGCGGAAGGCGGCAAGCCGTTTTTCTCGCTCAACATCCTGCACCCGACAGCGCTCCCGCGCCAGCTCGACCCGGACGTGCGCCCGCGCGGCGCGTTCTCCATGCGCGGCCACTCCGTGGGCGGTTACGGTTCGGTCACGACGAATAAAGTCATCGCCTCGCTGGTGGAGGAGATTTTCGGGCTCCACGTCCAGGCCTACCCCAAGTACGGCTCGGATAAGAAAGGCCTGCCGACCACCTATTACCTCACGGTCGCGGCCGAACCGATCCGCGAGCATTCGGAGCTGGACCACGTCGACTTCGTGCCGGTGCACGACATCAACGCCTTCGGCGGCGCCGATCCGCTGCACGGCTTGAACGCCGGTGGCAGCCTGTTCCTGCAGAGCCGCGGCGAAATCGACGCCGACGTGTGGGCTCGTCTCCCGGCCGAGGCGCGCACCACGATTTTGCACCGGGGACTGCGGGTGTTTTACCTCGATGCGGTGAAGATCGCGCGCGAGCTGGCGGCAACCCCGGACCTGCAACTGCGCATGCAGGGCATCGTGCTGCTCGGCATATTCCTGCGCGTCGCGCCGTTCGTGCGCGCCGGAGGCCTGACCGAGCCGCAGCTGTGCGAGGGCGTGGAGAAGGCGCTGCGCAAATATTTCGGCCGCCGCGGCGACAAAGTGATCGCCGCCAACCTGTCGGCGGTGAAGCAGGGTTATTTCAACGTGCGCGAGCTCGACCTCGCGCGCCTCCCGCACGCCGCACGGGCGATGCGCGCCTGAGAGGCAAGAACTATGGGCGACATCCTGGACCGGTTTCGAAGCGATTTTCTCGAGCGCGAGGTGTTCGAGCGCGAAGTGGTGCGCGCCTACGCCGACGGCAGCGCCGAGGCCTGTCTGCCGGCGAATCGCGACACCGCGCTGTCCTGGATTCCGCCGGCGACCGCGGCGCGGCGCGACTTCTCCAGTATCGCCCCGGACCTGCC
>Ga0187776_10001588_pt1 | contig 11433 bp, 9 predicted proteins | sample 0216_BV02_MP12_2_FD_132426 | JGI IMG/M metagenome (GOLD analysis project Ga0187776, IMG submission 132426) | Tropical peat soil microbial communities from peatlands in Department of Meta, Colombia - 0216_BV02_MP12_20_MG | ecosystem: Environmental > Terrestrial > Soil > Wetlands > Peat | place...
CGAGCACGTTCCGTCTCCGGCGTCGGGCAGCGCGACCGTGGCCCGGCCGGTGGCGACCCCGTCTCTCGCCACGACGACGACGCGGTCGAGCGAGGATGCTTCCGCCTCGCGCACCACCCAGCCGAGGAGGGTCGTGTCCCCGAGCGGCAAGGCCTGCTTCGGCTGTCCGAGCCGGCGCGACGAGCCCGCGCCGAGGATGACGCCCACGACGACTGCCACGTGCCGGATGCTACCCGGGGCGCCTCAGTTCACCCGGTCCGGACGATGACGCTCCTCGCCGGCGGTCCTAGGTTTCCGGGACACACAGCGAAGGGGGTGGACCGCGTGAGCGAGCCGTTCAAGGGTGTCATCAACGTCGACATCCGCGAGTCGGAACCGGACTGGACGCCGTACGAGCCTCCGATCGCCCCCGAGGGCGCGCCGAGCGTCGTCTACATCGTCCTCGACGACGTCGGCTTCTCCGCCTGCGGCTGTTACGGGGGGCCGGTCGAGACCCCGAACATCGACCGGCTGGCGGCGGAGGGAATCCGCTACACGCAGTTCCACACGACGGCGCTCTGCTCGCCGACGCGGTCGTGCCTCCTGACCGGGCGGAACCACACGCGGAACAGCATGGCGTGCATCACCGAGGCGGCCGTCGGGTTCCCGAACGCGAGCGGGACGATCCCGCCGGAGAACGGGATGCTCCCGGAGATCCTCGGCGAGCTGGGCTGGAACACGTACATGGTCGGCAAGTGGCACCTCTGCCCGGAGAACGAGATGAACCTCGCCGCCACGCGGCGGAACTGGCCGAGCGGACGCGGCTTCGAGCGCTGGTACGGCTTCCTCGGCGCCGAGACGAACCAGTGGTACCCCGACCTCGTCTACGACAACCACCCGGTCGACCCACCGCGATCGCCCGAGGAGGGCTACCACCTCACCGAGGACCTGACCGACAAGGCGATCGAGTTCATCCGCGACGCGAAGGTGATCGCGCCCGAGAAGCCGTTCTTCCTCTACTACTCACCGGGCGCCTGCCACGCGCCGCACCACGCGCCGAAGGAGTGGAGCGAGAAGTACCGCGGGCGCTTCGACCTCGGCTACGAGGCGATCCGCGAGCAGACGCTCGCGCGGCAGAAGGAGCTGGGGATCGTGCCGGCGGACACGGAGCTGCCGCCGATCAACCCGATCGGGACGACCGAGACCCGGACGGGCCCCGAGGACCGGCCCTTCCCGCCGATGGACGTCACGCGGCCGTGGGACTCGCTCTCGGCCGACGAGCAGCGGCTGTTCTCGCGCATGGCCGAGGTCTACGCGGGCTTCCTCGCGCACGCAGACCACGAGATCGGGCGGTTGCTCGACTTCCTGGATGAAAGCGAGCTGCGGGAGAACACGCTCGTCGTCCTCGTCTCGGACAACGGCGCGTCGGGTGAAGGCGGCCCCAACGGCTCGGTGAACGAGAACAAGTTCTTCAACGGCGTCCTCGACACGATCGAGGACAACCTGCCGCTGCTCGACGAGCTCGGCGGGCCGAAGACGTACAACCACTACCCGAACGGCTGGGCGATGGCGTTCAACACGCCGTTCAAGATGTGGAAGCGCTACGAGTTCAACGGCGGCACCTCCGACCCGTGCATCGTCTCCTGGCCGGCCGGAATCGCGTCGAAGGGCGAGGTGCGCGGCCAGTACCACCACGCGATCGACCTCGTGCCGACGATCCTGGACGTGCTCGACCTCACGCCGCCTGAGACGATCAAGGGCCATGTCCAGAGCCGCATCGACGGGGTGAGCATGCGCTACAGCTTCGACGCGGCCGAGGCGCCGACGGCGCGGCGGACGCAGTTCTACTCGATGCTCGGGTCACGCGGTATCTGGCACGACGGCTGGAAGGCGGTCACGACGCATCCCGCGATCAGCGGCTGGAGCCACTTCAACGACGACGAGTGGGAGCTCTACCACACCGAGGTCGACCGGTCGGAGGTGCGCAACCTCGCCGCCGAGCAGCCCGACAGGGTGCGTGAGCTCGTCGCGCTCTGGTTCGCGGAGGCGGGCGCGAACCACGCGTTCCCGCTCGACGACCGCTCGGCGCTCGAGATCCTGCAGACCGAGCGTCCCACTCTCAGCAAGGCGCGAGACCGCTACGTGTACTTCCCCGACGCCGCCGACGTCCCGGAGGCGCAGGCCGTCAACGTTCGCAACCGCTCATTCGCGATCGGCGCGCTCGTCGATCTTCCCGCGCCCGGCGCCGAAGGCGTCCTCTTCGCGCACGGCTCGCTGTTCGGCGGCCACGCTCTCTACGTCAAGGACAACCGGCTGCACTACGTCTACAACTTCCTCGGCGACACCGAGCAGAGGATCGACGCCGGCGTCGATCTCCCGACCGGCGACGACCTGATCCTCTCGGCCTCGTTCGACAAGAGTGGCGAGGACCCGCCCGGCATCGCGGTCGGGTTGCTGTCGCTCTGGCACGGCGACGAGAAGGTGGGCGAAGGCGAGATCAAGACCCAGCCCGGCAAGTTCACCCTCGCCGGCGACGGCCTCTGCGTCGGTCGCGACAGCGGCTCCGGCGTCACCGTCGACTATCCCGGCGTGTCGCCCTGGCGGTTCACCGGCGGCACGATCAAGCGGGTCGCCGTGGACGTCAGCGGCGAGTCGTACATCGACCTCGAGCGCGAGGCGATGGCGATGCTGGCGCGGGAGTAGCCGCTCGTGCCGGCCGCACGGGCAACGGCGGCGGACGCGATCGTGCTCCCGACGTGGCGGGACGGATCCGTCCGCGACGCGATCCTCTCGTTCGTCCGCTCGGTCACCGAGCCGGGGCCGGCGTTCGTGCCCGAGCGCGACCGGATCGCAGCGTTTGACAACGACGGCACGCTGTGGTGCGAACGGCCGGTGTACGTCCAGGCCGACTTCGTCCTGCGCAAGTGGCGCGCGATGGTCGACGCCGACCCGTCATTGGCGAAGCGCCAGCCGTACAAGGCGGTCGCCGACGACGATCGGGAGTGGCTCTCGACGCTGACGGACCACCTTCCCGACCTGGTGCGAGGGGTGAGCGAGGCCTTCGGGGGCCTCACCACGGAGCAGTTCGAGGCCGAGGCAGCCCGCTTCTTCCGCGAGGCACGGCATCCGACCCGCGGCGTCCCGTACACGGAGCTCGTCTACACGCCGATGCTGGAGCTGATCCGCCTGCTCGAGGCGAGCCGCTTCGAGGTCTTCATCTGCAGCGCCGGAGGCCGGGACTTCGTCCGCGCCGTCTGCGAGGACGTCTACGGGATCCCTCGAGATCGGGTGATCGGCTCCTCGGCGCCGGTGGAGCTTCGCGAGGGCTCGCTCGTTCGCACCGCGGGCGTCGAGCAGCCGATCGACGACGGTCTTGGCAAGCCGGTGCACATCTGGGCACGCACGGGTCGGCATCCCCTGTTCGCCGCAGGGAACGCGGACGGTGACATCGAGATGCTCGCGCAGGCTCGCTTCGCCCTTCTCGTCCACCACGACGACGGCGACCGGGAACAGGCGTACGACACGGGCAGCCAGCGGGCGCTCGCCGAAGCCGCTGCGAGAGGGTGGACGGTCGCGAGCATGAGGGACGACTTCGCGACCGTCTTCGGCGAAGCCGCCGACCGGTGAGCCGGAGGGACACGCAAAGTCACGCGCGACGGAACGGCTGCGGAATGTGGGTGAACTTCTCGATGACGCGCTTCGCGCCAGCCGGAGCGCCGGCTCCTCGCGCTCGAGGCGCAGTCGCAACCGAGCCGGTTCCCGCCGCCTAGTCCTGACATGGAGCCCCGGCCGCAGCCAGGGGCCGGGGCTCTTCCTCAGTGGGACGGAGGACGTGTTCAGGCTGCGCATCGAGGAGGCAGACCTCAGGGAGCAGGGCTCGGGTCCGGGGGTGACCGAAACGTTTGCATTGCGTTACGGCTCGGAGTCAGCCGTTGACTGACGAGAGCCGCTGGGATTTACTCGCTTCAGCAACTACTCGCGGAGGAACCATCGCGTGCGAGAGCCCGAGGAGCAGTTGCTGCGGCGCCTGGAGGTCTACCTTCTCGTCGCCGTCCGCCTGTATCGCGAGGGGATTGCGGACGCGCTTCGGAGAGACCCGCGGTTTCAGCTCGTGGGAAGCGGCGCCTCGCTCGAGGACGCCGAGCTGAGCCTGTGCTCCCTCGCCCGCCCGCCGGACGTGACCCTCGTCGACGTCGAGCTGCCGCAGGGCGCCATGGTGGCGCGCACGCTCAGGGCGAGCTGGCCGAGCGTGGGCATCGTCGTGCTCGCGGTGCGCGAGGCGGACGAGGACATCCTCTCGTGGGCGGAGGCAGGCGTCTCCGGGATCGTCTCGCGCGACGCGACGCTGGCCGAGCTGCTCGATGCGGTCGAGGCCGCCGCGCGAGCCGAGGTCCTCACCTCCCCGGCCGTCACCGCGGTCCTCCTGCGCCGCGTCGCCTCGCTTGCCGGCACGCGCACCGGCACCGAGGGCCCGGTGCTCACGCGCCGTGAGCGCGAGGTCGTGCGCCTGATCGGGCGGGGGCTCTCGAACAAGGAGATCGCCGCCGAGCTGCGGGTCGAGCTGCCTACGGTGAAGAACCACGTGCACAACGTGCTCGAGAAGCTGCACGTCGCCCACCGTGCCGACGCAGCGGTCGTCGCGCTCGCGCGCGGCGAGCTCGACCGGATCTAGTTCCCGGTCGAACGAGGAACCGGTTCGCCGGCTGGATCCAAGTCGGATCTCTCGGCCCATTCACAGCGGCTGCCCGCAGGCGCAGACTCGCGCTCAGAGGGCTGCGTTTGGAAAGCACCCGGATCGTGCTGGTCGACATGCCACCGCTGCTACGCGAGATCGTTCGAGAGACGCTCGCCCGCGAGCCAGACCTCGATGTCGTCGCGGAGTACCCGGCCGGTGTCGACGTGCGCCGCGCCGTGGACGAGTCGGACGCGGAGTTCGTGATCATCGGCGCTGATGCGACCGCCCGCGCGTCGGTCGCATCCGTCGTCGGCGCGCAGCGCGGCACACGCGCGATCGAAGTGCAATCCGACGGAGAGGAGAGCGTCCTCTACGAGCTCCGCCCCCACCGCGTGTCGCTGGGCGAGATCTCGCCCGAGACGCTCCTGATGACGATTCGCACACCGCCGGCCTGGGACGGCGAGCCGTGAGCAACGAGACGAGCGAACGGAGGTCGGTCTGATGCCACCAACCCTGACGTACCCGGGCGTCTACATCGAAGAGGCCCCGAGCGGCGTCCATCCAATCACTGCCGTCGCGACATCGATCACCGCCTTCGTCGGTCGAGCGCTGCGCGGGCCTGTCGACGAGGCGGTGACGATCACGTCGCTCAGCGACTTCGAACGTACCTTCGGCGGCGCATGGCTCGAGAGCAACCTCGGCTACGCGGTGCAGGACTTCTACCGGAACGGGGGCTCGACGGCGATCATCGTCCGCGTCCACAAGACGAAGGCCGCGACAGACACGGCCTCGATCACGATCGGCAGCGGCAACCGCCAGGTCGCACTCGCTGCGTCCTCGCCGGGCGCCTGGGGCGCGAAGCTCACAGCGACGATCGACGACGACGTCGCCGACCCGTCCGACACGACGACGTTCAATCTCACCGTCACGGACACCGGAACCGGGAAGGTCGAGGTGTTTCGCAACGTCTCGTTCGCGACCGGGAGCGCGCGGCGCTACGACAACGTGCTCAAGAACCAGTCGAGCCTGGTCGTCGCGACCATGCCGCTTCCCACACAGCCGCAGTCGTCGTTCCCGCAGTCGGCCAACGCGACGAACGGCGGCGACGGCGACCCGATCGACGCGTCGCTCTTCACCGGCGGCACGCTCAAGGCGGACAAGAAAGGCCTGTACGCGCTCGAGAACGCGGATCTCGTCAACATCATCGTCATCCCGCCGTACACCTCGGGCGGCGAGATCGACTCGTCGGTGCTGACGGACACGATCGCGTACGCGGTCGACCGCAGGGCGATGATGATCATCGATCCGCCGGCGGCGTGGTCGAGCCTCGCCAACGCCGTCGCCGGCGGCGGCACGTTCACGAGCAGCCCGAACGCTGCGGTCTACTTTCCGCAGATCCAGGAGTCGGACGCGCTTCAGGGCGGGCAGATCGTGTCGGTCGCGCCGAGCGGCGCGATCGCAGGGGTCTGGGCGCACACCGACGCGACGCGCGGCGTCTGGAAGGCGCCCGCAGGGCTCGGCGCCACGGTCAACGGCGCGCTCGCGCTCAGCATCCCTCTGACCGACGCGGAGATCGGCGAGCTGAACCCGCTCGGCGTCAACTGCCTACGCAGCTCGCCCGGCGCCGGCACGACGGTGTGGGGCGCACGAACGCGGAACGGCAACGACCGGCTCGCCGACCAGTGGAAGTACATCCCGGTGCGGCGGACGGCGCTCTTCCTCGAAGAGTCGCTCTACCGTGGCACGCAGTGGGTCGTCTTCGAGCCGAACGACGCGCCGCTCTGGGCGCAGATCCGGCTCAACATCACCTCGTTCATGACGACGCTCTTCCGGCAGGGCGCGTTCGCCGGGACGACGCCGAAGGACGCGTTCTTCGTCAAGTGCGACGCGGAGACGACGACGCCGGACGACGTCGACAACGGGATCGTGAACATCGTGGTCGGCTTCGCGCCGCTGAAGCCGGCGGAATTCGTCGTCATCGTGATCCAGCAGCTCGCTGGCCAGACAGGAGGTGCGTGATGGCTCAGTTCACCGTCAACGCACAGCGCTTCGACCCGTACAAGAACTTCAAGTTCCGGGTGAAGTGGGACGGTCGCTACGTCGCCGGCATCAGCAAGGTCGGCGCGCTCAAGCGCACGACCGAGGTCGTCGAGCACCGCGAGGGCGGCGACCCCTCGACGAGCCGCAAGTCGCCCGGTCGGAACAAGTTCGAGGCGATCACGCTCGAACGCGGCATCACGCACGACACCGATTTCGAGGCGTGGGCCAACAAGGTCTGGAACTTCGGCGCCGGGCTCGGCTCGGAGGTCTCGCTCAAGGACTTCCGCAAGGACGTGATCATCGACGTCTACAACGAGGCCGGGCAGCTCGTGCTCTCGTACAAGGTGTTCCGCGCGTGGGTGTCCGAGTTCCAGGCGCTGCCGGACCTCGACGCCAACGCGAACGCCGTCGCGATCCAGCACATCAAGCTCGAGAACGAGGGCTGGGAGCGCGACACGGCCGTGCCCGAGCCCAGCGAGCCGTCGTTCGACGTGCCGTAGGAGTCGTCGATGCCGGTGACCCTGTCGGCGGCGTCAACGCTCGACCTCTGGCAGTCGGCGGAGGAGCTCACGGAGGTCGAGCGTCCGCTCGCGCTCGCGGCGGCCGTCTCCAGCGAGCCGGTCGAGGAGCTCGCCCGGCTGCCGATCGGGCAGCGCGACGCGCGGGTGCTCGAGCTGCATACGGCGCTCGCCGGGCAGGAGCTCGAGGCCACCGCAGCGTGTCCGGCCTGCGCCGAGCCTGCCGAGTTCGCGGTCGGCGTTGCGGGACTGCTCGCGCGCGATCGCGCGCGAGCAGCGCCCGAACCGGTCGAGGCCGGCGGGGTCGTCGTGGCATTCCGGCCGCCCGACAGCCTCGACGTCGCCGCCGCGGCTGCGGCGGACAGCCAGGCGGCGGCCGAGCGCGCCCTCCTCTCGCGCTGCGTGGAGAGCGACGAGCTGACCGCCGTGCAGCGGGCGGCCGTCGCGGCGGCGATGGCCGACTCCGACCCGCTCGCCGAGATCCTCGTCGACGTCACCTGCCCGGTCTGCGACACGCGGTTCGTCGCCGACCTCGACCTCGGCGCCTTCGTCTGGGCCGAGCTGCGCGCGCGGGCGCTCCGGCTCCTCCACGACGTCGACACGCTGGCGCGCGCGTACGGCTGGACGGAGGCCGAGGTGCTCGCGTTCGACGAGCGGCGGCGGACCATGTACGTCGAGCTCGCTCGTGAGGGAGCGCGATGAGCGACCTCGTCTCGCGCGTGGCGGCTCGGGCAATCGGGCGAACGGCCGCCGCCCGGCCTAGGCTGCCGTCGCTCTTCGAGCCGGCCGGCGAAGTCGCGAGCCTCGAGGTCGTCGAGGAGGTCGTCGTCCGGCGCCCCAGGTCGCTCGCGCCGCCTGCAGACGGCCACTCGCCGCCGCAGCCGGACGCGAGCCGGCCCTCGGAGCGCGGCCCGCACGCGCCTCGTCCTGCGAGACCGGCGCAGGCGCCGGCCCGGAGGGCAGCTGCACGGGAGCGGCCCTCGCCGGCGGCGAGCAGCGACAGGACGCCCGCTGTGACGCTGCCCCGCAATGAGCCCGGCCGTCAGAGGATCGTCGAAGAGCGCGTGGGCGCCGAGGGCGCAACGGTCCTCGTCGCGGCGGCAGCCCCGGCGGCGGTGGCGGCAGCGCCTGCCGCGCTCGCGAAGCAGCCCGCGCCGCCGGATCCGAAGCCTCCGCGCAGCGCGGCCCCGGCTCCACCGGTGCGTGTCCATATCGGCCGGCTCGAGGTCCGGGCGACCCTGCAGGAGCCGCCGCGCCCGCGGCTTGCAGCCGAGCGCCCGCAGCAGCATGAGCTGTCGCTCGGCGACTACCTCCGCGGCAGGAAGTCGGGCTCGTGAGCAATGCGCTCGCCCTCGGCGCTGTCACTGCCGTCCTGCGCAACCTGCTCGACAACGGCTTGATCGACAGTGGGGCGCCGCTGAGCCCGGTGAAGGTGACCGCGATCGCGCCGGACCTCGTCAAACTCGACGACCCCGACGCGCCGCCCTCGCTCAATCTCTTCCTCTACCGCACGACTCGCAACCTGGGCTGGGCCGAGCTCGGGCTGCCGTCGTTCGACTCCGACGGCACGCGGCTCACGAATCCGCCGCTCGCGCTCAACCTCCACTACCTCCTGACCGCGTACGGCGTCGCGGACTTCCAGGCCGAGATCCTGCTCGGGTACGCGATGCACCTGCTGCACGAGCGGCCGGTGCTCGACCGGGCTGCGATCCGGCGCGCCCTCGATCCGAGCCCGCTCGGCGCGACAATCCTCCCGCCGGCGTTCCAGGCTCTCACCGCGGCCGACCTCGCCGACCAGGTCGACTCGATCACGATCACCGACGAGTCGCTCGACAGCGAGGAGATGTCGCGGCTCTGGTCGGCGATCCAGGCGCATTACCGGCCGACGACGGCCTACGTGGTCTCGGTCGTGCTGATCGAGGCGAGGAAGTCGACGAGCAGCGCGCTCCCGGTCCTCACTCGGGGGGCGAAGGACGTCGGCGTCTTCGTCAATCCCAGCATCGTGCCGCCGTACCCGACGATCGAGAGCATCGAGTCGCCCCTGTCGCAGCCGGCGGCGAAGCTGGGCGACACGGTGCGCGTGGCCGGGCACGACCTCGACGGCACGTCGGCGGCCGTGCGGTTCGCACACCGCCTGCTCGAGACGCCGAACGAGGTCGCGATCGGCGCGAGCTCGGACCCGTCCGGGATCGACGTCGCGATTCCGTCCGGCTCGACCGCGGAGCAGGACTGGCCCTCGGGCGTCTACTCGGTCACCGTCAGCCTGATCCGGCCGGGCGACACGACGCCGCGTGAGTCGAACGTCGCCGCGATGCTGCTCGCGCCCGAGCCGGAGCTGCCGCCGAGCTCGATCACGCGGGACGCCGGCACGCAGCGCGTGACCGTGACGCTCGACGTTCGGCCGCAGGTGCGTCCGGCGCAGGAGGCGATGCTCACGCTCGGCGGCTTCACGGCGCTCGCCGACCCGATCAGCGCGCCCGCATCGACGCTGACCTTCGAGCTCGGCGTGGTGCCGCCCGGCTCGCAGTGGGTGCGACTCACCGTCGACGGCGTCGAGAGCCTCCTCGTCGACCGCACGAAGGAGCCGCCCGTCTTCGACCCGTCGCAGTCCGTGTCGGTGCCGGCGTGAGCACGCTTGCGGACCGGGAGCAGGCGCCCCTCGTCGCCGAGCTCGAGTACGTGCGCGAGCTGCTCGAAGCGAACCGGCTCGGCCTGCCGGCGCCCGACTCCGAGCCGCGCGACGAGGAGTTCGAGCCGGCCGTCGACCGGCTTGCGCGGCTGCTCGGGCTCACGCCCTTCGAGCGGCAGGTGCTCCTGCTCGCCGCCGCCGTCGAGCTCGACGGCGAGATCGCAGAGCTGGTCGCGGCGCTTCAGGACGGTGAGCCGCGCCCGACGTTCGGGCTCGCGCTCGCCGTCCTTCCCGGGGCGCACTGGGACGCACTCGCGCCGCGCTCGCCGCTGCGCCGCTGGCGCCTGCTCGAGCCGGCGCCCGGGCCGACGCTTGCCGCCCGCCCGCTCCGGGTCGACGAGCGCATCCTCCATCACCTGACCGGGCTCGGCGCGCCCGACGAACGGCTCGACGGCACGCTGCACGTCGCGGGCGGCTTCCCTCACCTGGCGCCGTCCCAGCGAGCGCTCGCCGAGGAGCTCGCGCGGACGGTGTCCGCTGCCGGCGCGCGAGTCGCCGTCCGGCTCGAAGGCGCGGACCGCGATGCGTGCGCCGGCGTCGCGCAGGCGCTGGCCCTCGCGCTCGGCCGGATGGCGCTCGTCGTCCAGGGAGGTGCAGTTCCCGCGGCCGGGCCGGAGCTCGCGTCGCTCGCTCGGCTCGTCGACCGCGAGGCGCTCCTCCTCGGCGGCCTGCCGATCGTCGAGGCCGAGGACGCCAACGAGATGGCCGTGACCGCGCTCGCCGCACAGCTGGAGGCGCCGCTCGTCGCGCTCGTCGGCGAGACCGCCGCACGCACGCCCGGACGTGTCGCGCTGCAGCGCTCGCTCTCTCTCCCGACGCCGGCCGAGGAGCGCGTGCTCTGGACGGAGGCGCTCGGCGAGCAGGTCGCGCTCGCGCACGCGGAGCCGGTCGAGGAGGTCGCGCAGCACTTCCGGCTCAGCGCGTCGGCCGTCGAAGCGGTTGCGCGGGAGCTCGCAGCGACCGGGGACGCCGACGTGGCGGTGTCGCTTCGCCGCCTCTGCCGCGAGCGCTCGCGCGTGCGGCTCGAGGGACTGGCCGAGCGGATCGACCCGGTCGCGACCTGGGACGACCTCGTCCTCCCGCCGGCGCACACGGAGCTCCTGCACGAGATCGTGCGACACGTCAGGCACCGGACGCAGGTCTACGAGCAGTGGGGCTTCGGCGCCCGGACGACCCGCGGCCTCGGCGTCACGGCGCTCTTCGCAGGCGAGAGCGGAACGGGCAAGACGCTCGCGGCCGAGGTGCTCGCGCATGAACTCGGGCTCGACCTCTACCGGATCGACCTCGCCGCGACCGTGAGCAAGTACATCGGCGAGACGGAGAAGAACCTGCGGCGGCTGTTCGCCGCAGCGGAGGAGAGCGGCGCCGTCCTGTTGTTCGACGAGGCCGACGCGCTCTTCGGCAAGCGTGGCGAGGTGAAGGACGGCCACGACCGGTACGCGAACCTGGAGGTCGCCTACCTGCTGCAGCGAATGGAGTCATACCGCGGGCTCGCGATCCTGACGACCAACCTCCGCTCGAACGTCGACCGC
>Ga0187776_10001589_pt1 | contig 11433 bp, 8 predicted proteins | sample 0216_BV02_MP12_2_FD_132426 | JGI IMG/M metagenome (GOLD analysis project Ga0187776, IMG submission 132426) | Tropical peat soil microbial communities from peatlands in Department of Meta, Colombia - 0216_BV02_MP12_20_MG | ecosystem: Environmental > Terrestrial > Soil > Wetlands > Peat | place...
CCCCGAGGAGAGCTTTCCGGCTCTCAGTCTTCCAAGGTCACAAGTTGTTGGGGATTCTAGCCGAGGTAGAGGCCGCTACCAGGTGTTATATGCGGTTCCGTCCGTGCCGGTGGCACTAGACCCACTATGCACGTCCGTAATGCCGGTGTCGCAATCAGCGGCTGCCGCCAGGGCCTTGCTGTTCGCGGCCCGGGCACTTCCGAATGAGTCTATTTCTGCAACAATCGCATATGGATGCAGACTCTTCCTTAGGCAGTCTTTCACTGCGGATTGTGCCAGCCGCCAACATCCCGTGCCAGGGCGTCAGCGTTCGGTCCCCAGGCTCCCGGCTCGTAGATTTCGACCGGACCGACGTTACCCAGGATAGGATCCACAATAGCCCACGCCGCTTCCACTGCATCCTCGCGCACAAAAAGCAGCGCGTCGCCCCTCATCGCATCCGTCAGCAGACGCTCGTAAGCGCCCACTTCGTCGCTGGGCTGGTCTTCGACCGCGGTCAGCTCAATCTGCATCGAGGTCAAGGCCATTGTCGGCTTCTTGACTCGCGCGCCTAGACTGATACCCATCCCTGGTTCCAGGCGGAAGCGGAAGTAATTGTGTTCATTAATAGGAGCCCGACTCAGGGGAGAGCGCCTCAGCTTGACCATTACTTCTGTCGTCGTAACCGGCAGACATTTCCCAGCGCGAATGAGGAACGGCACGCCCGCCCAGCGCCAGTTGTCCAACTCCAGCCGGAGGGCAGCGAAGGTTTCGACCTCAGAATTCGCGGCTACTCCGGGTTCCTGCCGATAGCCCCGGAATTGTCCGCGCACCAGATTTTTCGGCGTGATCGGCGGAATCACGCGAAAAACCTTCACAATCTCGTCCCGCAGAGAATCCACGTACAGTCCGGTGGGGGGTTCCATGGCCAGAAACGCTAGCACCTGGAAAAGGTGGTTCTGCACCACATCGCGAATCGCCCCAGTCTCGTCGTAGAACTTTCCCCGGCCTGCGACTCCAAACGTCTCCGCCATATTGATCTGCACGCTCTCCACGTACGTGCGGTTCCAGATGGGCTCGAGAAAGATGTTTCCGAAACGGAAGATGACCAAGTTCTCTACTGCGTCCTTGCCCAGGTAGTGATCGATGCGAAATATGTGTTTCTCATCAAATACCGAATGCAGGACGGCGTTCAATTCGCGAGCCGAGGCCAAGTCGTGTCCGAAAGGCTTCTCCACGATCACCCGGCAATTCGCCGCACATCCGGTGCTGGCCAGATGCTTTACAACTGTGGCGAACAGACTGGGAGGAATTGCCAGGTAATGCGTGGCCGCCTTCGAATTACCCAATTCCTTCCGCAAGGCCGCGAATGTCGCTTGGTCTTCATAGTCACCGTCGATGTACCGCAGAAGCTGCATCAGCCGCGAGAACGCTGGCTCCTGCACACCTCCGCCATTTTCCGTCACGCTTTGCCGTGCGCGTTCCTTTAGCTGGTCCAGGTTCCATCCTGATTTCGCCACGCCAATCACCGGCACATTCAACGTGCCATGGAGAACCATGTTCTGCAGTGCGGGAAATACTTTTTTGTAAGCCAGGTCGCCGGTGGCCCCAAAGAATACGAATGCATCGGAGGGAATTTCGCTCATTCGGCAGTCCTTTCGGAAGAGGCGAGCTTAAGACGACTGCCAAAGGATATCAGCGTGGGACTTCGGAGACTAAATCCAATGATCTGCACATCCTGCGGTGCAATCCACAGCTCTTCAGACTTCTGCGTTGACAGACCAAGCTAACGATGGGAAGCTTTATGGGCAAGTCTGCCATCTAATCTCTGGATCTTAATTCTCACTTGAGAACCAATCTATGACTACAGAACAATCGAATCCCACGGTCTGGATCCATCCCGCAAAGTTCTGGGCCGCCACTCGTTTGATGTCGCCGGAACAGGTCAAAGAGCTCGCTGAAGCGATCGCTCGCATGGTGGAAGAAAATGACCTCCATGCCCTGAGCCAGTTCAAGTTTGTTTCGCTCGAAAGTCCCTTTCGCCGCAAGGCGGCATAGGTCTTCCAGAGTTCCGCTCGCGCCAGGCACCAAACTGGTCTGAAAGGCCAGCCAAGGAATTATTGTTTAGCGGATTTTACGCACTACCGGTTGCCATATCGTTCCCAAGACAAAACATAGGACTACGATCGCAAGCAGCGCGATGGTGGTCATCACTTTCCTACCCCCAATACGACTTGCTTGCCATTGTGCACCAAATTGCGGTCTCGATTGCAAGAAAAATCGTACTTCAAAAACGAGTGTGACGAACAAGTGACAAAATATGCGACACTCACCTTCATTTCTCCTGCTTGTCGAGCACAAAGAGTTCGTTGCGATGGGCAGCTGTCACAGCTTATCTGTCACCAAAAACCTGGGGTCTCGGTTGTGCTATTGAACACTTCGGGCGCGATGTAGAGAATTCCGCTGATACTCGAGTGAGGTCTATGACGGAAATCGCTTGGGCTGAACACGTGCAAACGCTCCAAAAGGAACTGGAGCGAGTGGAAAAGGAAGTACCCACGGCAGGTCTTCCCAATATCATCCTCGACGATTTCCGCCGCGCCCTGGATCACCTTCGCAATACCATCTGGGCGGTCACCACCGTGAGGGAGAAGAATGCGGAGGAAGTCAGCCGAGCGGTGGTCAACTTCCGCATCCAGCGAACCACCGAGATGTGCGAGCGCATCATCGCCGACATCGACGCCAGCCGTATCGCCATGGATTCTCCCAATGTCGTAAAACTCTACACTGTGCTCAACCTCATGCACGGCAGGGTCCGGCAGCTGTTTTCGTAGAGCAGGGACGCTTTGCCAGTGCTGAACGCCTTGTGTCACGGGCTGCGCTGTTCCCCTGTGCTAAGATTTTTGTGTGTTGGAGCGATGAATTGCCCACCTCTCCAGCACCAGTCGGGGCGTAGCGCAGCCTGGTAGCGCACCTGCCTTGGGCGCAGGGGGTCGGAGGTTCAAATCCTCTCGCCCCGACCAGTACTTTTCAATAACTTCCCTAGTCTGGCTCGCATTCAGGCCGCACTCGAACGTTTCCAAGCACTGCCCCAGCTTGGAGCTGCTGTATCTCACTCACTGTGCCACAAGAATTCGTAACTGGATTGTAGATGTCCCGAATGTTCGATCACGCCTTAAGACCGGTCACCGAATGAAGGCGAGCATTCTTAGAAATTCGCCGGTTCGGGGGTATCGGTTCGATTGCGGTTAGATCGCGTAACGGTTCTAAATCGTGGGAGAGTGCAGAAAAAACTTAGGTCCAATCGCCTGGAAAGACTTGGGTCCAATTTGGGTCCAATAACGCCCGAAAACCCGCGAATAAACAGCAAGACGACCAAGAACCAAGCTAAGCGAATCAATCTTCGTGTTTGACCTCATGACGCGTGCCGCAGAATGCGCCCACCCCAACACATTCCTTGCGCCTCCCGTTCGAGGAGTATAGAATCCCGCCGCCATTCCACTTTCATTATGAACGCTAGAGCTAGCCCGCGCCCGCTGCGGGTCTGTCAGTTGCCTTGAAAACAGCTTGTGGTCTATGTGTCGGGGCCCGAAATCACATTTAGCTGCCGATAAGAGGAGGAGATGATGAAGAGATCCTGCCTGGTTCTGTGCTTGTGTGCGGTATCGAGTCTCGTTTTAGCGCAGGGAAAAGCAAACGTTCAGTGGAAGTGCGACAAACCCGCCGTGCAGCACTCGATCAAAGTCGGCGATAGCGCGGACCATGCCTACGCCATCGACCAGATCAACTGTACCGCCATCAAGGGCGAGATCGCCGGCGTGAAAATCAAGTCGGGAACTGGAACCGAGTTTGTTGACGTCAAAGGCGACAAAGGGACTGGGCACGGCGAATTCTTAGAAAACATGGAGAACGGGGATAAGAACTACTACCGCTACGAATTCACGGGCACATCCAAGAACGGCGCCTTTCAATCAGGAAGTAACAAGTGGTCGATGACGGAAGGTGGCGGAAAGATGAAGGGTGGCAAGGCTAGCGGAACCTGCACCGCTAAGGGCAACCCAGACGGGTCCACATCATTCGATTGCATGGGTACCTACACTCCCGGGGCCAAATAGAGCCATTCCGCGAAGAAACTCGGAATACGTCGATGGATCCTCAACAGTGCAGTTGACGGTCGGGGACGATGTGGGTGCCTTCCCTTCCGGCGACGGCACAGCACAGGTGGTGATAGGAGGTGATGATCACTTCCCTGCCGCCTTCCTGCAGGAAGCGCAGGGCGGATTCGATCTTCGGTCCCATGCTGCCCGGCGGGAAGTGTCCGGCACGCTGATAGATCTCCAGCTCTGAAGCCTTAACTTGGAAAAGCGGGCGTTGACCTGCCTTCGCGTAGTCGAGGTATACGAAATCTTCATCGGTGCAGATGACAAACAGGTCGAGAGCCAAGCCTGAGGCCAACAGAGCCGAAGCACGATCTTTATCGATGACCGCTTCGATGCCTTTCAGAACGCCGCCTTCGCGAATCACAGGGATGCCGCCACCGCCCGCGGCAATAACTAAGACCCCCTGCTCGAGCAGACGGCAAATCGCCTCCATCTCCACCACTTCGACCGGTTCAGGCGAGGGCACCACGCGGCGGTAGCCACGTCCGGCATCCTCGACGATCTCCCATCCCAGGCGAAGCCGCCGCTCCTCCGCTTCGGCACGGGAAAAAAATGGACCAACAGGCTTCGTAGGCTGCCGCATTGCAGGATCATTGCGATCGACGACGCATTGAGTGAGTACGCTGACCACTGGTGTACTTAAACCTGCATGAGAGAGTTCGTTCTCCAACGACTGCTGCAGAAGGTAACCGATCTCGCCCTGAGTTTCGGCGTCGCACACATCCAGTGGTTGTGAATAGGCCTGCCCCGCAGCCCTTTCCGAGCGCAACAACGCCGCCCCTACTTGCGGGCCATTACCGTGAGTGATCACCAGCCGGTAACCGTTTCGTACCAGGCCCACGATGGCTGCGGCCGTGTGGCGGATGTTTTCCAGTTCTTCCACTACACTTCCCACTTCCCCAGCACGGATCAGTGAATTGCCGCCAATCGCAATCAGGGCCGTTTTGTTCATCAGCGCCTTCAAGCGTGGATCTCTTCTGGAACCGCAGCGTGCTCGTGCTTCCTCGCTTCGCCCTGCATCAACTCCAGCATGATCGCCTTCTGTACGTGCAAGCGGTTTTCGGCTTGCTGAAAGACAGCGGAGCGAGCTGAATCGATGACTTCGTCTGTAACTTCCTCGCCACGATGGGCAGGAAGGCAGTGCAGGAAGATGGCATCAGGTTTCGCCCAGCCAAAAAACGCGGAATTGACCTGATAAGGCAGGAAGTGACGCCGTCGTTTTTCGGCCTTGTCCTCCTGGCCCATGCTCGCCCACACGTCGGTATAAACCACATCCGCATCGGAAACCGCTTCCACCGGATCATTGGTAATGGCGCAAGTTGCGCCAGTATCCCAGCAACGCTGGTGAGCCCATTGGATTGCGTCCGGCTTCGGCTCGAAACCAGGAGGGGTGGCGACCGAGACGTTTGCGCCTAGCTGCGCTCCCAGAAACATCAGCGAATGCGCGACATTGTTGCCGTCGCCGACAAAAGCCACCTTCAGCCCTGCGAGTCTGCCCTTGATCTCCCACATGGTGAAGTAGTCGGCCATGGCCTGGCATGGATGGCTGTAGTCGGTAAGACCGTTGATAACGGGCACGGCTGCGTATTCAGCGATCGCTTCCACGATTTCGTGGGCGAAGGTGCGCACCATGATCCCCTGCACCATGCGTTCCAGGTTTTTGGCCACGTCATAAACCGACTCGCGCTTGCCCAGGTTGATCTCTGCGGGCGAGAGATACAGAGAGAAGCCGCCGAGTTGATGAATTCCGACGTCGAACGTAACGCGTGTACGCAGGGATGGTTTTTCGAAGATCAAGGCCAGAGCCTTGCCGCTCAGGGCATCGCGGTAGGCGTCGGGATGCGTCTTGATGCGGTGAGCCAGGCCAAGCAGGTGCCGAATCTGTCCCGGCGAGAAGTCGCGGATGGAAAGAAAATCCTTATTGAGCATATGGCTACCCCGCGGCCACTGTGACGTGGCGATGCTCGGCTTCAAACTTGTGCGTGAAATCGCCGAGGATGTCGGCCAGTGTGGGCTCGGTGATTTCTTCGATTTCGTAACCCACACGCGCGCATGGTTTGTTCAGATTCAGGAGTCTTCTCAGGTCCACGGGAGTAGCAACCACCACCAGGTCACAGGAGACGCGGTTGATCGTTTCCTCAAGTTCCTGGCATTGTTGGGAGCTATAGCCCATGGCAGGAAGTATGCCGTTCAAATGCGGAAAATTCTCATAGGTCTCGCGAATTGAGCCCACTGCAAAAGGCCGCGGATCAACCCGCTCGGCAGCGCCATACTGACGAACCGCTACCACTCCGGCCCCGTAAGGCATCTCGCCGTGGGTAAGGGTGGGGCCGTCTTCCACCACTAGCACGCGCTTGCCGCGGATGGACTCGGGATAATCGACCGAAACCCGGCACGCTGCCTCGATCAGAATGGCCCGCGGATTACAGGCTTGGATATTCCGCCGCACGGTATCGACGGCGTTGGAGGGAGCCGTATCCACCTTGTTGATAACCATCACCTGGCCATGGCGAAGATTTACCTCTCCGGGGAAGTAAGTGATCTCATGACCCGCTCGATGGGGGTCGGTGACGACGATCTCCAGGTCGGAGCGGAAGAAGGGAGTGTCATTGTTGCCGCCATCCCAGAGAATGATGTCCCCTTCCATTTCCGCCTGGCGCAGGATGGCTTCGTAGTCCACACCGGCGAAGACGATGGTGCCGGCCACGATGTGAGGTTCGTATTCCTCACACTCCTCGATGGTGCACTTGTGCTTTTGCAGGTCTTCCAGGGCACCAAACCGCTGGGTGGCTTGCTTCGCCAGGTCGCCATAGGGCATAGGATGACGAACCACCACCGGCTTCCATCCTAATTGGCGGAGATCAGCGGCAACCTTGCGAGAGACGGGACTCTTTCCACAACCGGTGCGGACGGCGCAAACTGAAATCACGGGGATACGCGAGGGTAGCTGGGTCTGCCTGGGTCCGGGCAGCCACCAGTCTGCCCCTGCCGCCAGGGCACGGGAGGCGAGATGCATGAGACTGATGTGGGAGATGTCGCTGTAGGAGAACACGACGACATCAATCTCTTCGCGCTTGATCACAGCCTCAAGCAGGTCCTCTTCAATGATCGGGATGCCCTCCGGGTAGAGCGGACCCGCCAACTGGGGCGGATACTTGCGCCCGGCGATATCCGGTATCTGCGTGGCGGTGAAGGCGACAACCTGATACTCGGGGTTATGACGAAACAGGGTGTTGAAGTCGTGAAAATCCCTCCCCGCGGCGCCAAGAATGAGCACTTTCTTCATAAGGCCTCCTGCGCACCATAGTGGAATCCTGTCTCCGCCCTGCGAGGAGGGCAGTGAGAGGCATCACGAGGAGGGGTGAGGAAGGAGAGCAGACGGCACTGCCAGGTTCGAATCGGGACAATTTTGTGGCATAGATCACATCGGAAAGGGACCGTGGTTCCAGTTGGCTGTGATCAACCACCCTGCGGATCGTGGCGGCCGACTGTCGGCAATCAACCAGTTGCGGGGAGCGGGACGCAGCGCGCAACAAAGAAGGAAAAAGCAGGTCCCTCGACTCCGTCGCCCCCGAGCCGCATAAAACACGGCTCGGGACAAGACGCGGCGCTTCGCTCAAGATGACAGTGAACAGTTGGGACCAGTGCAGGCTTCCAGCCGATTGGGAAAAACACTCCGCTCAGAATCGCAGCTTGAGTTCTGTCTGAATCGCCCTCGGGGTGACGAAGTGCGTGCCGGAAAAGCTGGAGAGGAAGTTGTAGAGAGCCACTCGGTCCGTAAGGTTAGTTACCGTGACTTTGCCGTCTAGATGGTAATGCTCGCGATGCCAGAGACTGTCAAAGCCTGCCGCGAGATCAAACAGATTTCGCGCGCTTATGCGCGAGGGATTGCGGTCGGGATCGTAGGTACCGGGAGCCACGATGTGCACGCGCGTGGCCCCAAAATTTGACGACGCGCACGAGCGCAGTGGGGCACTGACCGTGGCTAACACGGTGCCGCAGAAGAGTCCCATCTGTGCCTGCTCATCGCCGGTCAGGGTAAGCGCAGTGGCGTAATCCGGAACCGCGACCGCCACAAGTCCACTGTCGAATCTCCAGGTGAACCCGAACCAGGGTGCGTGAGCGGTGGGCTGGTAACGCACGAAGGTAGTCTGCTGGAAAGCCTGGTCGTGGTCGGGACGAGCCACGGGGGAATATTGCGTTCCGAAGTTGATACCTCCTACCTCGGGGCTGAATAGCCGGGAACGTGTGTGACCCAGCACGGTAAAAGCTGAGACGCCGTGTGTGTTGACGAGACTCACTCGCGCCATAGCGCCGTCGATCTTTGCTCTTCGGAATTGGATAGGAAAATTCAATGGCGTATTCAGGATCACGTTGAAGTCAAATCCGCCATCGGTGAATTTCCAGAAGTATTCCGTATCCACCGTGATTTTCCTGCCGATTGCCTGAGCAAATCCCACATTGAATTGATTGCGCCGGCCGGGGGTCAGTGGCGTCACGGTAGCGTTGCCCAGAGCGCCACCCGCAAGCCCGCCCGGACCGGTGGAACTTGATAACACGAGATTCTCGTTGTACGGGGTCACCATGATTCGCGCGTAAGACGCCCTCAGGATTGTGCCCGTCCACGGCAACTGGTAGCTGAAACCGGCTCTCGGCTGTGCCGCCGTGCTGCGCGAGATGCCGTCGTAGTGGTCGATGCGCAGACCGGGATGAATTGCAAGCCGGCCCAGCGTGATCGAGTCTTGCACGTAGGCGGTCTGCTCGCGAATTGTGGCATCTCCATGGAACTGAAATAACGCGCCACCGCGGCTCAAGTCATACTGCACCAGGCTAGCTTGAAACCCGGGATTTGGCGAAGCACCCGTCGTGCCGCACTGTGCCGGACTAATGAGGGCGGGATTGGGGACCGGGACGCCACTCTGATCAATACATGGAGAATTAAAGCCGGGATCGGTTAAGCCAGTTGAGAACGATTCCGACAACGGTGTCCACTGGGCCGATGCGCCGGTCTTGAGATTATGTCGCCCCTTGGAGAAAGACAGATCCGCTTTCGCACCCAGGTTCTTGAGTGAGCGATTCTGCGAAAGCGTCGCCGACTGATCAGCAAGCAGACTGCTGGACGGATAGTAGTGAACATGATCGGCACGCCACCAGCCGTTAGCATCGAGCAGCCAGGTGGGGCTGAAAACGTGGGAATAAGCCAGAGCAAAACTGCCGCTCTGCATGAACTGTCGCTGATCCTGCCCGCTGGCCTGCTGGTCGTAGGTGTTGGGGGTCTGGAACCAGGAGCGTGCCAACCCCAGATTGAAATGCAGTGAGTCAGCAGAAGTCGGCTGCAAATCGAAGCGGTCGAAAAAGTTCTCCGCGTTTCCGTGGGCGTGCAACGCCACGAACTCCGGAGTATCGAGAAAACGCCGGCTGTTCACAGCATCGGCAAAAAAGAAATTGCCGATCTTCTTACTGCCCATTCCCAGAGAAAGGTCGGTGGTTGCAGTACCGAAAGAGCCATAGCCCAGCGAGATTGCGCCCGTGGGCGAGCCTGCACCCAACCCAGATTTGGTCACAGCGCGCACGATCATGCTGGTTTTGTCGCCGAACTCCGCTGGGGGGGCGCCATTGACAATGTCGATGGACTCCACGGTGTTGAGCGACACCTGGTTGGAAAAAGTGCGGCTCTGCTGATCAGTGATGGGCTGGCCGTCGATGCTGAAAGACACCTCGGCGTGCTCTCCCAGGGGGTGGAAGCCGCCGTTTGACTCAGCTGCAACTCCTGGAGATGCCAGCGTCAGGACGCGACTGAAGCCGCCGTTGACAGCCGTGTTCGGGAGAGCATCGGTGAGCGCGGAAGGGATATCAACGTGCGCCCTCGCCGCCGTTTCCACATTCGAAGCCGTACCCTCAACGGTTACGCTCTCCTGCGTGCTTTGGACAGCAAGCACGATGGTGATCGGCGCGGTGTAGCGCGCGCCGGCGTCGATGACAGCTTCCGCGGCTTTAAATCCGGGCGCTTCAGCATGGAGGACGTAACGGCCGGGAACAACCTGCGTCAGGGAGAACCGGCCGGTGTCGTCGGTCGTGGCGGTGCGTGAGAGATTTCCGCCCACTCGCGAAGCCATTACGCGGGCCGCGACGATTGCGGCGCCACTTGTATCCGTCACTACACCTGTCACTGCGCCAGCCGGTGCGGCCTGTCCGTGAGCAATTGAGAAGGAAAACAGAAGCCAGCATGCGAGCGCGAAGCCCTGCTGGAGAGAGACGCACACGCCGGCCTGATGTGGCTTCATTCCGCCGGGAAGCGCGGTCTCTAGCAAGACTCTCACGCAACCCCGACAATGCCGCTGCCCGAAACACATTAACGGAGCATTCCCCCACAAGGTGAATTGAAGTATATAACATCATGTTAATTGGAGTTAATGAAAGAAACCACTACGGATTGGGCCGGGGGCATGAATTGGGAGGGCATTGGTATCCCTGAGGGACTGGCAGTCCCTCAGGGAGCCGACGTCTTTTCCTTAAGTGCGGACCGACTCCGGTCCTCGGAAAGAAGTTTGGTTTATTATGGAATAAGCTGTGGGGTGGATCAGTTTTGCAATTCAGCGGCCTTGAGCCGCCGGCCTTAGCCCTATTGAACGAATGCGCCGAATCATCTCCAGTCTGTTGATGCTCGTTGTCGCGGCGGCATTGCTTCTGCCGCTGGCGACGGCGCTTTCCGGAAACAGTCTGCCCCAGTGCTGCCGGCGCGATGGGCGGCATCATTGCGGCATGGCCACCCGAGACGGTTTTCTCGCAGCCTATTCGGTGTGTCCACTCCGCCGGGCACCATTTGTCCGGACAGCACCTACGGCAACAATTTCCCAAACCCCGCTCCACTTTGCCCCGCGAGCGGTTCACGCCCAGACTGTAGCGTCTACCCAAGAGCCGCTGAATTCTCCCATTCTTTCTTACCTGCAGCGTGGGCCCCCTCCCTCCCCGACCATCTGATTCGAACTGCGGACTGACACGCGAGCCACTGATCGCTTGCGGGGAGTCCGTTTCCCTTCCCTTCTTTCGAGTCAGGGGGATTGGATGTTTTCTCTCAGGTTTTTGCTTGGCTGTATGACTGTACTCTGTGCCGCTACCGCTGGAGCCACTATCTTCGGAACGGCGCGTGGGCTGGTGCATGATCCCCAGCATCGACCAATAGCCGACGCACAGGTGATGATTCATGCGGTGGATTCGGACTGGAAGCAAGGCACGCGCACGGCTGGCAACGGCGAATTTCAATTCGATGCGGTTCCAGTGGGCGAATACGAAA
>Ga0187776_10001590_pt1 | contig 11430 bp, 11 predicted proteins | sample 0216_BV02_MP12_2_FD_132426 | JGI IMG/M metagenome (GOLD analysis project Ga0187776, IMG submission 132426) | Tropical peat soil microbial communities from peatlands in Department of Meta, Colombia - 0216_BV02_MP12_20_MG | ecosystem: Environmental > Terrestrial > Soil > Wetlands > Peat | place...
GAGGCGAGCGATCCCATCGAGGTCATCAAGTGGAAAGAGATCTACGAGACGATGGAGATCGTGACCGACCGGTGCGAGGACGTCGCGAACGTGATCGAGGGGATCATCCTCAAGATGGCCTGAGCGCGGGCTGACCGGTGCTCACGGCCGTCGTCGTCATCATCTTCGTCGCGCTCGTCTTCGACTTCATCAACGGTTTCCACGACGCCGCCAACTCGATCGCCACCGTCGTATCGACCCGGGTGCTGACGCCGCTGCAGGCGGTCGTCTGGGCCGCGTTCTTCAACTTCGTCGCCGCGTTCGGCTTCGGCGTGAGCGTGGCGCGCACGGTCGGCAAGGGCGTCGTCGACACCGCGGTGGTGGACCAGTGGGTGATCCTGGCCGGCCTCATCGGCGCGATCGCGTGGGACCTGATCACGTGGGTCTGGGGGCTGCCGACCAGCTCGTCCCACGCGCTGATCGGCGGTTTCGCCGGCGCGGCCATCGTCAAGGCGGGCTTCGGCTCGCTGGTCGCGCCGGGCCTGATCAAGATCGGCGCTTTCATGATCCTGGCGCCGCTGATCGGCCTTGTCGTGGGATTTGCGATGATGGTGCTCGTGGTCAACATCTTCAGGGGCGAGACGCCCGGACGCGTCGACAAGGTGTTCCGCCGGGGCCAGCTCCTGTCGGCCGCCGCCTACAGCCTCGGCCACGGCACCAACGACGCCCAGAAGACGATGGGGATCATCGCCGTGCTGCTCTTCAGCACGGGCTACCTCGGCCCCGAGTTCTACGTGCCGTTCTGGGTCGTGCTCGCGGCGCACGCCGCGATCGGCCTGGGCACGATGGCCGGCGGCTGGCGCATCGTGAAGACCATGGGCATGCGGATCACCAAGCTGCGGCCCATCGGCGGTTTCTGCGCCGAGACGGCGGGCGCGCTCACCCTGATCGGGACCGCGTTCGCCGGGATTCCGGTGAGCACCACGCAGACCATCAGCGGCTCGATCATGGGGGTCGGCGCGATCCAGCGGTTCTCGGCGGTGCGCTGGGGCGTGGCGGGACGGATCCTGTGGACCTGGATCCTCACGATTCCCGCGTCGGCGGTCGTGGCCGCCGCGACCTGGATCCTGCTACACCTCGTCGGCGCCTGAGTCCCGGGCACCCGCTCGCGCCGACGAGGCGCGTCGCGAGCGAGCCTACTGGTCGAGCGCTCCCTTGATCGCATCGAAGACCGGATTCTGCGAGCTGCGGCCCGGCCCCGACGCGGCCGCCGGCGCCGGCTTGCCGAGCGCCTTGCGGACGCAGTCGTATTGCTCCCAGCCCCGCAGCGGGTAGTTCAGGTCGACCGCCTTCCATTTCGCGTGGCCGTTCTTCTGCAGCGTGTCGAGGCCGCGCGACAGGAGCTGCGCGAACCGGCCGACGTTGTCGCAGTCGCGGCGGCGGAAATCGAACGAGACGAGGACGGCCTTGACCGCGGCCGTGTTGATCGTGATCGTCTGCCAGGAATACGTGCCGGCCGGGATCTCGGCCGCCGGGTAGAACTCGAGGACGCTCTTGTTGGTGATCGGGATCAGCGCGAGCCCGTCCCGCTCCGAGACGTCCTCCTTGAGGAGCTTCACCGGATAGCCGGCGACGTAGAACATCGCGTCGATGCGGCCGGCCTTCAGCTCGGCGAGCGCCTCGCCGGTGTCGATCGGCACCATCTCGGCGGGCGTGACGTCCGAGAGCTTGAAGAGCAGGCGCGCGGTGAGGTATGTGCCGCTGCCGTCGCGGCCGACGGCGACCTTGCGCCCGGCCAAATCGTCGAAGTCCGTGATGCCCTTCTTGCCGAGCAGGTGGATCTCCTCGTTGTACAGCGGGAAGACCATCTTGGTCTTCTTGGCGATCCGCTGCAGGACCGGATCGGTCTGCACGCGGGCCACGAAGGCCAGCACGTCGGACTGCACGATGCCCATCGGCACGCCCGGGCGCTGGTAGACCGCGTACACGTTCTCGATCGAGCCCTTCGAGGGGTACACGTTCAGGTTGATGCCGGCAGGCTTGACGAGCTTCTGCAGATCGAGGCCGAACTGGTAGTACGTGCCTTTCTCGCTGCCGGTGATCAGTCCCATGTCCTCGACGGCGGCCGGCGGACTCGTCCAGGCGAGCAGCACCAGAACGGCCAAGGAGCAGGCGATGATGGTTTTCACGGCATGTCCTCCTCTGCGGGAGCGGCCAACGGGACGCCCCTCGTGTCTCGGGGCCCGATTTTGACACGCCGGCGACCGCCGCGGCCGGCAAATGTGTGGCCGGCCCGGCCGGCGGCGCTTAACGAAAATCCCGGGCGCTGAGCTCGTAGCGGTCGATCAGCCCATGCAGGGTGGGACGACTCACCGCCAGCAGGCGAGAGGCCTGGGTGATGTTCCCGCGCGTCTTGACGAGCGCGTCCACGAGGGCGGTCCGCTCGGCCCGGTCGCGAGACTCCCGGAGCGAGCTCGCGGGGCGCTCCGTGACCTCGATGCCGAGGTCGCGGGCCTCGACGAGCTTGCCGCGCGCCATCAGCACCGCCCGCTCGATCGCGTTCTCGAGCTCGCGCACGTTTCCGGGCCACGAATGGTGCGCGATGGCCTCGAGCGCACCGTCCGCGAAGCGCAGCTTCCGGCGGTGGGTCTTGCCGATACGCCGGAGGAGCGCGTTGGCGATGAGCACGATGTCCTCGGCACGCTCTCGCAGGGGCGGCAGGGTCAGGTTCACGACCGAGAGCCGGTAGTAGAGGTCCTCGCGGAACCGCCGCGCCTGCAGCTCGGCCTTCAGGTCCTTGTTGGTCGCCGCCACCACGCGGGCGTCGACGCGGAGCACCTCGCGGCCGCCGACACGCTCGAGCTCGCGCTCCTGCAGGAAGCGGAGCAGCTTCACCTGCAGCGTCGGGCTCATCTCGCCCACCTCGTCGAGGAAGAGCGTGCCGCCGTCGGCCAGCTCCAGCTTGCCCCGGCGCTGCGTGTGCGCGCCGGTGTAGGCTCCGCGCTCGTGACCGAACAGCTCGGATTCGAGCAGGGTGTCGGGGATCGCCCCGCAGTTGATGGCCACGAACGGCCGGTGGCTGCGCGCGCTGTTCGCGTGGACCGCCCGCGCCAGGAGCTCCTTGCCCGTTCCGCTCTCGCCCTGGATCAGCACGGTGACGTCGGTCCGCGCGATGCGGGTGACGACCGTGAAGATCTCGCGCATCGCGGGAGTGTGGCCGAGCATGTCGGCGAACTGGATCCCGGCCTCGCTCGCACGCTTCTCGGCCTCGGCCTCGAGCGTGCGCAAGTGCGCTGCCCGCTGGAGCACGACCTTGAGATCGTGCAGCTGCACCGGCTTCTGGTGGTAGTCGAACGCGCCCAGCTGGACCGAGCGGATGGCGCTGTCGCGGCCGCCGTTCTCGCCGAGGACCACGACCTTGGTCGCCGGCGCGGTCCGCATGATCTGGTCGAGGGTCTCGAGCCCGCACTCCGAGCTCTCCGGATGCGGGGGCAATCCGAGATCGAGGCTGACGACCGCCGGCTGCTCGGAGGCGATCGCCGAGAGCGCCTCGGCGCGGCCCTCGGCGAAGACGAGCGTGAAGTCGTCCCGCAGCGCCGACCGGAGCTGCGTGCGGATGGCCTCCTCGTCCTCGACGATGAGCAGCTTCGGCTTCATGTCCGCCCGAGCGGCGCGCGCGGGGGCAACGTTGCACCCGCGCCGTCCCGGAGGCGCCCGAGCATCGACTGCATGCGAATCACGGTCCGGGCGACGGTGTGGAGCGCATCGCGCCGGACGTCGCGGTCTTCGACGCTCCTGAGCGCATTCGCACCGACGGCCGACAGCGCGGCGATCGAGCGCTCGAGGTCGCGGACGATCAGCGATGTGACGCGGTGCAGGGCCTCGAGGGCCTCCATCCACCTCGCGCGGCGGTCGCGTCGGGTCGGGGAGATCATGCGTGTTCCGTCCTGGGCGCTCATCGTGCTAACGCCAGGCCGCCAGCCCATCCACCCGGCGCCGGCGCACGAGCTCGATCAACTCGTCGACGGCGTCGTCGAGGGGCCCGTTGTTGGTCACCACATCGTCAGCGTGGATCCGCGTCGGTTCCACGTAGCGCTCGTGCGCCGCGCGGACCGGGCCCGCGTACTGGTGCAGCACCTGCTCGACGGTGTTGCCGCGGTCGGCGAGGTCACGCCGGATCCGGCGCATCAGCCTGAGGTCGGCCGGTGCGTCGACGAATACCTTCACGTCCAGGAGCGACCGGAGCGAGTCCCACCAGAAGGTGAAGAGACCTTCGATCAGCACGAGACGCGCCGGCGCCACCAGTCGGATGCCGGTGCGCTGCTGCGTTTCGGGGGAGTAGACCGGCTTGCGGATCGCCTGGCCGCGCCGGAGGTCCTCGACGTGGGCCACGAGCAGCTCGGTGTCGATCGCCGCGGGCTCGTCGTCGCCGACGAGGCTCCGCTCCTCGAGGGCCGGCGCCCGGCGATCGAGCGCGTACGACTCGAGATCGATCACGCAGCCACCGATGCGTTCGACCAGCCTGCGCACGATCGAGCTCTTGCCCGAGCCACTGCCGCCCGCCAGCCCCACGATCATCGGCTGCATGCCTGCCCCCATCAGGCGCCTCGCGGAGAGAGCTCGCCTTCGAGGTGGGACGCCCGCAGCCTCAGCGCGAGCCGCTGCTGCAGGCGCGTGAGGAACCCGCGCGCGAGCGCCGGGACGTACCCGAGCGGATCCCGCGCCAGAATCGCGGCGAACTGCGCCTCGCTCGTGTCCCGAAACACCGTGATCCGGTTCACGACGGCCTCACCGCGACGCGCGGGCCAGCCGCGCGAGGCGCAGATGGCCTGGTAGCCGGCCTCCTGGACCGCATCGACGACACGCCGGTCGACGAGGCCGTGCGGGGCGGCGACGAAGTCGACAGCGCGCCCGAGGAAGTCCTCGAGGAGGCGCTTGGAGGCGCGGAGCTCGTGCCGGAGGAGCCGGGCCGACAGGGCTGGCAGGGCGACGTGGTCGTGGGCGTGAGACTGAAACGACATGCCGGCCCGATGCATCTCGGCGATACGGGCCCACGAGAGGTAGCCGGGCTGTCCGAGGCGGGCGGTGTTGATGAAGAACTCCGCCCGGATACCGGCCGCGAGGAGGAGGGGAAACGCGACCTCGTAGTCGGCCGCGCGCCCGTCGTCGAAGGTCAACACGACCGCGGGGCGCGGCGTGCGTTCGCCCGTTCCGTCCGGACTCCATGCGTCGTAGAGCCGCACCACGCGATAGCCGTGCTCGCGGATCGAGGCGAGCTGCCGGCCCAGGGAAACCGGCGCGACCCAGTGGGCCGCGAGGCGGGCGTCGACCTCGGCGGGCAGCGCGGTCCCGAGCCCGTCGTACTGGAGCACGGGGATGCCCCGCAGAGTCATGGCTCAGGACCCCGCGCGGGAGCCGCAGCGATAGGCCAAGGCGAGGAGGAGGCGGGCGAGCTTGCCCGGATCGTGGCGCACCTCGTCGCCGGCCGCGAGCAGGTCGCACTCGTGAACGGCGTGGCCGAGCGCCCGCAGGAGCGCCAGATCCGTCGCCACCGCCACCGCGCCCTGCGTGCCGTAGCGTGCGATCTGCTCGGGGGCCAATTGCGTGGTGTTGACGAGGATGTCGTGGATCGGCATCGTCGGCGCGTGGCGGCGGATGGCCATGAGATGGTCGACCGCCGTGTGGCCGTCGGTCTCGCCCGGCTCCGTCATGAGATTCATGACGTGGACGACGCGTGCCCGCGAGCGGCTGATGGCGTCCGCGATGCCGCGGGGAAGCAGCGTGGCGACGAGGCTCGAGTAGAGACTGCCTGGGCCGAGCACGACCAGATGCGCGCGCTCGAGCGCGTCGATCGCGTCGGGCAGCCCGCGGGCGTCGGTGGGATTGAGCCGGATTCTCCGGATGGGGCTCCGCGCGCTGGCGATGCGGGACTCGCCCTCGATGACGGTCCCGTCGGACAGCTCCGCGTGCAGCGTCACGTTATGGGCGGTGGCGGGTAGGACCAGGCCGCGGACCGACAGCAGGCGCGCGACGCGAGCGACGGCTTTGGGGAAGTCACGCTCCATCTCGGTCAGTGCCGTGAGGATGAGGTTTCCGAGGCTGTGCCCGGCGACCTCGCTGCCGCCGCCGAAGCGAAAGGCGAAGACGTCGGCCAGCGCCGGATCGCCGCCGGCCAGCGCCAGCAGACAGTTGCGGACGTCGCCGGGCGAGGGCAGATGGTACGTCGCCCGGAGCCGGCCCGAGCTGCCGCCGTCGTCGGCAACGGTCGCGATCGCCGTCAGCCGCGTCTGGTCGCGCTCGGGATCCCAGGGCTGCGAGTCGAACAGGCCGGCCCGGAGCCCGCGGAGCACGGTCGGCAAGCCGGTGCCGCCGCCCAAGGCCACGACGCGAAGATCTGGAAGGGCTTCGTCTCGAGGTAGGCTCGAGCGCGACGCCGTTTCGGCGGCTGTGACGACAGACGGAGCGGTCATTGGCCTCAGGGCCCCTTCGGGGCAGGGGGAGCGATCGGTTCACGGAGATAACGCGCCAGCGACTGTCGTACGACGGCTTTCTTCGTATAGGCGTAGACGAACGTTTCGCCCTGAACGACGAACGCCTGGATGACACCGCACTCCTCGAGTCGGAGTAGCGCGCGCCGGGTGGAGGGCAGGTCCCGATGGATCCACCAGTCGGCAATGCCTCGCGCCGTATCCGCGGCCTCGTTGTGACGCATCAGGTACTCGACGATCTCGCGGCATACCACATCGCGCCCGAGGAGCTCTCGGAGCGCCGGCGTCACGGTGCCGCGACTGGACTGAGCGAGCCTCATTGCGGCGTGTTGTAAGAGCACGAACGAGGCCAACGCCGCAACTCAGGACGAGACCAGCATTTCGACGATCCGGAAAATCGGCGCGCTGCGCGCGGCGCTAAATTCTTGCGCGCAATCCCCGCAAAGATTGCGCGCGGTGACTGCCTGGAACGGAAGGATCGTTCAGGCCAGCTCGCGGTACGTCGAAGATGCAGCCGAGGGCGCCGCGGCCTCGGGGCCGTACGACTTGAGCTTGTACTGGAGACAGCGAACGCTGATCTGAAGCAGACGCGCGGCTTCTGTGCGGTTGCCGTGCACCTTGTGGAGCGTACGCAGGATGTGGCGGCGCTCGACCTCGCTGAGCGGGAGCCCGGCCTCGAATACTCCGGAAATCGCCGGGGCTGGTGTCGCAACCGTACCGGGAAGATCTCCGGCGAAGAGGTCGCGATCCGTCAGCGTCTCGCCCTCGGCGAGCACGACCGCCTGCTCGAGGAAGTTCTCGAGTTGCCGAACGTTACCGGGCCAGGGCAGGGCCATCATGCGCTGGAGCGTTGCCGGCGCCACGCGCGTCACGCGCTTGCCGTAAAGGGCGGCGAAGCGCTGCAGGAAGTGATCGACGAGACGCGGGACGTCTTCGATCCGCTCCCGCAGGGCGGGGACCTTGATCATGAACACGGCGACGCGATAGTACAGGTCCTCGCGGAACGTCCCCTGCGCCACCGCCGCGCGGAGATCCTTGTTGGTCGCGGTGATGAGCCGGATGTCGGTCCGGATCGGCTTCGTGCTACCGACCTTCGAGAATTCACGGCTCTGGATGACGCGCAGGAGCTTGGCTTGGAGCGCCGGACTGAGCTCGCCGAGCTCGTCGATGAACAGGGTCCCAGTGTGCGCGAGCGCGAACACGCCTTCACGATGCTCGGTCGCGCCGGTGAAGGCCCCCCTCACATGCCCGAAGAGATGGCTCTCCATCAGGCCTTCCGGGATCGTCGTGCAGTCGAGCGTGATCAGAGGCCGATCGCGCCGCGGGCTCGCGTAGTGGATGGCTCGGGCGATCAGCTCCTTGCCGGTCCCGCTCTCGCCCTGGATGCACACGTTGACGTCACCGACCGCCACCTTGGCGATGCGCACAAAAATATCGGCCATCTGCGGCGACTCGCCGATGATGCCGTGATAGGCCGGCCGGATCGGCTCGAGGGAGCGCTCGGCCGGGCTCCGCGTGCCGCGCAGGGCCTGTTTCAGCACCTGGTCGAGCAGCGCCGTCGAGCTCGGGCGCGCCACGCAGTCGACGTGCTGTAGCTGGGTCAGGTACTGGATCCTGGCGTCGTCGAGCGCGTCGACGAACGCGAGCACGCGGCCGCGATAGCCCGTGCGCTCGATCCGAGCCGCGACCTCCCAGCCCGTGAGACCGTTGATCACGTTCACCACCAGGAGATCCGGAGCCTTGTGCCTCTCGAAGACGCGTGACAGCTCCTGCAGCGAGCTCGCGAAGGCCGTTGTCGCGCCGATCGAGGACAGGATTCTCCGTGCGGCGTCGCTCAGGATTGTGGTCTCGTCGACGATCACGACGCGCACGACTCGCCCCCGGTCTCCGGTAGCGCTGACAGGTGGTTCTGGGCAAGAACACGGCGGTGTGGCCGTTCAATCTGGGGAATTCGGAGATGTGCTCGATCGCCGAGGTCCACGTCGGTGGCGTCTGTCCCGAGTTCGAGCACGAGTGGGCGCCGGTTCACGAGCGCGATATAGCAGCAAAGCCAATACCAATGTGTATTTGCGACGCAACCTCCTGGATCGTTTGCATCTTTTGCGTAGCCGCAAATTTTGCAGTGTGGCATTAGTGGGACAAACTTGAACAAGCGGGACATCGATCTTTGGACGCGATGCAGGAGGAGTGTATTTGAAATCAGATACATCGGTGACAGTGGCACCCACTGCGCCCAACTGATCAAAAACTGAACAGCAAGGCACACTTGTGGTGCGAAGTTGCCGTGGAGATGATGCTAACCTTGGCTCGGCGCGCGCTCGATACTTCGGCGGAGGCTCAGCAGCGAGCTTCGGGATCGCCCTCGGGGAGAGTCAAGATCACGTGAGATCTGACCTTGAGCTCCAGATCGACCTCTCGTCGAGTCCGCCGCTCTGACAGCCGGCGCTCTGGGGCTTGACCGTGGGGCCGCCGGCGGCGCTCTCCGCGCCGTCGGTCGAGGATCACCTCGACGTTTCCGTCGTCGCGAAACCGCTCGAGCAAGTACTCGTAGAGTCGAGCCTCATGACGCGAAACGAGAAACAGATGTCGGGCCATTGCAGTGTCTATTCTCTGTCGATGCCGCGCGTCGCGGGTCATTTTTTCCTCGCCAGATACAAGGCCCAGCATTCGGTATGCCATTTGAGAAGGCCTGGAAATCTCTTCATCTTTCAACAGCCGTCCACGGACCGACCGGCCGATTCGGAAGATTTTCCGACGAGGGGGACCGATGCCAAGGGTGATCGTCGTGGTTGCCCGCGACCGTCCGGAGCTACTCGGCTATTTCGAGCGAGTCTTCGAAGGATTACCCGAGATCAAGGTGCTGCTGGATCGGCGGATCCTGCCGCCTGGAGCGAAGCCGGGAGCCGAGAGCAACCCGGGCCGGCGAGAGCGTCGAGATATCTACGACGAGCTCCAGCAGCGCGGCTTCGTGATGATCCGCCTGGGGTGACCTGTCCCCGCAACGACTCGCTATAATGCGACGACCGGAGGACAGGGGATGGGCTTGATGTGGGCCGTTCGGCGTAACTCGTATTTCGATTCGATCGACCTCATGCGGGTCGCCGAGCACGCCCGACAGCTGGCCGGTGTCGCAGAGGTCGGCGTCGCGATGGCGACACCGTCCGGACGCTCGATGCTCGCCGAGGCGGGCATGTGGCCGGCGGAGGCGCCCGACGCCGGGCCGTCCGACCTGATGATCGCGGTCCGCGCGGCTTCTGAGGTGGTCGGCAAGCACGCGCTCGCGCGCGTCGAGGAGCTGCTGACCGCGAGCCGAGATGTGGGGCAGACCCGGGCCGACGCGCTCCCCCGCACCACCTTCGCGGCTGCGCGCGCGAGCGCGGCCACCGATGTTGCCCTCATCGCCGTCCCGGGCGCCCACGCCGCGATCGAAGCTCATCAGGCCCTTTCGGCCGGGCTCCACGTGTTCCTCTTCAGCGATGGCGTGTCCCTCGACGACGAGGTCGCTCTCAAGCGGCGCGCGCGCGATCGAGGCCTCCTCGTGATGGGCCCGGAATGTGGGACCGCGATCATCAACGGGGTCGGGCTGGGTTTCGCGAACCGCGTTCGCCGAGGCTCCGTCGGGCTGGTCGGCGCGTCGGGAACCGGAATCCAGGAGCTGACGTGTCTGATTCACCGGCTGGGAGGGGGCGTGTCGCATGCGATCGGCACCGGCGGACGCGATCTCCAGTCTGGCGTCGGCGGGCTCACCACCCTGCAAGGTGTCGCGGCGCTCGGCGCCGATCCCGAGACGCAGGTCCTGCTGATCGTGTCGAAGCCGTCGTCCCCGGCCGTCGCCGACGCCGTCCTTCGCGCCGCGGTGGAGACGCGCAAGCCGGTGGTGGCCTGTCTGCTCGGGTACGCCGGCACGACGCCGCAGGGCGTGCATGCGGCGCCGACCCTCGAGGAGGCCGCCGTCACGGCGGTGAAGCTGACCACTGGCGGGGTGCGCGAGCTCGAGGCGCCGCACGTACCCGGGCCCGCCGCCCGCGGTGCGATTCGCGGGCTCTTCACGGGCGGGACCCTGTGCGACGAGGCACAGCGCCTGATCGGCGGCGCGCCGGGGCGCCGTTTCACCGACTTCGGGAGCGAGGAGTACACGCGGGGGCGGCCGCACCCGATCATCGATCCGAGTCTGAGAAATGCCGCGATCGTCGCCGCCGCCGCCGACCGGGATACCTCGGTGCTGCTGCTGGACCTCGTGCTCGGCGACTGCGCCCACCCCGACCCGGCGGGTGCTCTTCGCCCGGCCCTCGCCGAGGCGCGGTCTCGCCGCCGCGGGCGAGAGCAGGCGATCGTCGTCCACGTGGTCGGTACCGGCGACGACCCGCAAGGTCTCGAGCCTCAAGAGGAGGAGCTCCGGAAGGCCGGCGCCATCGTCTGCGCCAGCAACCGAATCGCCGCCCTGGCGGCGCGCGCGATCGCCGAGGGGCGCGATGCCATCTGAGGCCGAGCTCCTCCGGGCGCCGCTCGGGGCCGTCGTGGTCGGGCCCGACCTCTTCGCATCCTCGCTGGTCGCGCAGGGAGTCCCCGTGCGGCGGGTCGACTGGCGGCCACCGTTCGTGCCGGGCGATCTCACCTCGCTCTGGTGCGATGCCGTCGATGCCGCCAACCGCGTCACGCTCGACCGTATTCTCACGGCGCATCAGGTCCTCGTCGACGTGCGCCCGGCCATCGAGGTCGTCCCGGGCATGACTCGCGACATGGTCCTTCACGCCGGCCCGCCGATCACCTGGGACCGTATGAGCGGCCCGCTGCGCGGCGGCATCGTCGGGGCGCTGATCTACGAAGGCCTGGCCACGACGTGGCAGGAGGCCGAGCGGCTGGTCGCCAGCGGCGCCATTCGGTTCGCCCCATGCCATCATCACGCGGCCGTCGGGCCGATGGCTGGCGCCACGACTGCGTCGATGCCGGTGCTCGTCGTCGA
>Ga0187776_10001591_pt1 | contig 11429 bp, 10 predicted proteins | sample 0216_BV02_MP12_2_FD_132426 | JGI IMG/M metagenome (GOLD analysis project Ga0187776, IMG submission 132426) | Tropical peat soil microbial communities from peatlands in Department of Meta, Colombia - 0216_BV02_MP12_20_MG | ecosystem: Environmental > Terrestrial > Soil > Wetlands > Peat | place...
CCCGCGACCTCGAGTCCTACGGGCTCAAGGACGTGGCGCGCCACTTCGGCGTCGCGGCGGCGGGCCGGACGTACCTGCCCCCGGAGGACATTCCGCGCATCTTCGTCGAGGACCCGGCTCGCCTGATGGCCTACGCGCGCGACGACGTCACGGAGACCCTGGGCCTGTCGGCCATCCTCTCGCCGCCCTACTTCGTCCAGGCCCAGATCCTGCCCTTCGACTACCAGGCCGCCGTGCTCCGCGGTAACGCCACCAAGATCGACGCGCTGCTGATGCGCGAGTACCTGCATCGTCGACAGGCGATCCCGGCGCCCGGCCGGGGCCGGGGCGTCGCCGGCGGCTACACCGCGGTCTTCCAGCGCGGCGTCGCCCGCGACGTGCTTCACGTCGACGTGACCTCGCTCTACCCCTCGCTCATGCTGGGCCAGGGGCTCTTCCCGGCCTCCGATCGGCTCGGCGTGTCCGCCTCGCTCCTGCGCGACCTGCGCGAGTTCCGGGTGTCGGCGAAGCGGATGGCCCGTGAGGCCGCCGCCGAGGAAGACCGCTTCTTTCTCAACGCGCTCCAGCAGACGTTCAAGATCTTCATCAACTCGTTCTACGGCTACCTCGCCTTCTCGCAGGGACACTGGAACGACTTCGACGTGGCGAACCAGGTCACCGGCGAGGGACGCCGGCTGGTGCAGCTCCTCCTCGACCGCCTGGGCGCGCTCGGTGCGACGGTGGTCGAGGTGGATACCGACGGGATCTACTTCGTTCCTCCCACCGCCGGCGCGGCCGCGGGCGATGGCGGCGCGCACGAGGAGCGCCTCGTGGCCGAGCTCTCCGCGGTCCTCCCCGACGGCATCCAGCTCGAGCTCGACGGCCGGTACGTCGCGATGTTCAGCTACAAGATGAAGAACTACGTGGTGCTCGACGAGCGCGGCAAGCTGCTGATCAAGGGCTCCGGGCTGCGCTCCCGCGGCATCGAGCTCTTCCAGCGCCTCTGGATGGAGGAGATGTTCCGGCTCCTCCTCACCGGGCGGCGCGAGGAGATCCCCACGCTCGTGAAGCGCTGGGAAGAGGACTTCCGCGCCCACCGGGTGCCGCTCAAGCAGTTCATGAAGACCGAGACGATCCAGGAGTCCCTCGGCGCGTATCGCGACAAGCTCCAGGCCGGCGCGCGCAACGTGGGCGCGGCCTACGAGCTGGCCCTGGCCTCCGCCCGCTCCTACCAGCCGGGCGACCAGGTGTCCTACTACGTCTCCGGCGATGGCAAGCGGGTGAAGGTGAACGAGGTGGCCAAGCTGGCCGCCGACTGGACCGAGGCCGCCCCGGACGAGAACACCGCCTACTACGTGGCGAAGCTGCAGGAGCTCTACGAGAAGTTCCGGCCGCTGATCGAGCAGGATGGCCTGGTCGCGGTGATCGATGACGAGGAGGCCGGCACGCCGCCGGCCGGACCCGAGCAGGCCGAGCTGTACGACCGCTGAGCCCGGAGCGACCTCACCACTGTAGCGCGAGCTGACGGGGACGAGCCGGGGCCTCCGCCCGCACCCGCTCCTCCCGTGTGCGGGTGGGGAATCCGACCTCGCCACTCAGTCGACGGACCCGTCGCTCTATCTCCTCCCGGTAGACCGAGGGCGCGTTGCCCGGCCCGGGAAACAGCGTCCGGTAGCGGAGGAGCGCCCAGGGGAATTCCGCCTCGACGAAGTCGAGGTAGAAGCGCCACGTCGTCTCCGTGCGCAGGAAGAGGGCCTGGCTGATCGCCTCATGGGCGCCGGCGGAGCGCGCCGCGGTCAGCAACTCCCGCAGCCCGGGCTCCCCGTCGGTCAGCAGCGGGAGCACGGGCATCAGGAAAAGACGTGTGCGGATGCCGTCCGCGGAGAGGCTGCGCATCGCCTCCAGGCGCAGGTCCGGGCGGGGCGCTCTCGGCTCGATCTGGCGGAGCAGGTCGGCATCGAGGGTGATCAGCGAGATGTTCACCCAGAGGTCCGAGGTGCGCGCGATCCGGGCGAGCAGGTCGCGATCGCGCAGGATCCCGGTGCACTTGGTGGTGATGCCGAGCCGCAATCCCGGGACCTCCGCGACCATCTCGAGGAGCCCGCGGGTCACGTGGAATCGCCCCTCGGCGGGCTGGTACGGGTCGGTGGCCGTGCCGACCGCCACCTCCTGGCCAGTCTCCCGCGCTCGGATCAGGCTGTCGCGAAGCCGCGCGGGCGAGACCTCCTTGACGTAGATACGCTCCTCGAAGTCCGACGGATCGCCGTGCCCCAGATACTCGTGGGTCGGCCGTGCGTAGCAATACCGACAGCCGACCTCGCAGCCGCGGAATGGGTTGACCGTCCACCCGAAGGGCATCGAGCTTCCGCTCAAGCGATTGAGCAGACTCTCGGAGGCAAGCTGCTGGAATTGGACCCCGCGTCGTCGATCGACGACCTTCCCGATGCGCTTGAGGAATCCTGGCGCCGGCCTGGCCGGTGTGCCGATCGACTGAGCCCGTTTAGCCATCATATGACGAGCATTGTATCCCCAAAAAGAGCCCCCGGGGGATTGCATGCCCCGGGGGCCTAGGTTTCGCGCGTTACCGCCGCCAGCCGCCTCCCCCGCCCCCACCGGGCCGGCCCCCGCCGCCAGAGCCTCGGGGCCCGCCGCCCCCGGCACCCCGCTGGGGCTGGGGCCGAGCCTCGTCGACGACCAGGTTACGGTCCCGGAACAGCCGGCCGTTCAGCATCTCGATGGCCTTTCCCGATTCCTCCTTGGTGGCCATCTCGACGAAGCCGAAGCCTCGGGGCCGGCCGGTGAACTGATCGGTGACGATCCGGACGGACTCGACCGTACCGGCCTGCTGGAAGAGCTCCCGCAGGTCTTCTTCTGTGGCTTGGAAGGACAGGTTGCCGACGAAGAGCTTTGCAGGCATCGCGTGAAACCTCCTGCCCCGATCAGGACCGAGTCGTCCACTCCCGGCTCACCGGCGGCGTGTAGGAACCCCATCCGCTCGTGGGTTTTGCAAGGCAGAACCCCCAGCGTGTCCGGAACTCTACTTAGTGGCCCTACACGTGTCAAGTGAATCTTCTGGCAGAATGTTCCTTATTTCACGATGTTATGCGCTTACTGGGTGTGCCGGACGGGCACGAAAACTTGCCTACAGATAAACCCCCCGCGTGAGGCCTCCGTCCACCGTGATCGTGATCCCGGTCAGGAACGACGCACGGTCGGAGGCGAGGAAGCACACCACGTCGGCCACCTCCTCCGGCAACGCGATGCGTCCCAGCGGCATCTCCTGACTACGTTCTCTTACGTAGTCATCGACGGTCTGACCGGCGGCCTTGGCCTGCTGGACCATCAGGTTGTCCCAGCGCTCGGTCTTCACCGGTCCTGGCGATACCGCGGTCACCAGCACCTTTGACCGCGCACCCAGATCGGCGAGGGCCTTGGTGAAGTTGATGAGCGCTGCGTTCGCGGTGCCACCCATCATGTAGGTGACCGCCGGATTTCGCGCGGCCGCGCCCACCACGTTCACGATGCGGCCGCCTCCCTGCCTCTGCATGAGCGGGAGCACTTCGCGGGCCATTCGAATGTAGCCGAGCAGCTTCAGGCTCCAGCCCTCGAGCCACTCCTCGTCGGGCGTGGTCAGGAAGTCGCCGCCCTTGATCGCGCCCGCATTGTTGACCAGGATCTCGAGCCGGCCCAGGCGTGCGAGCGCCTCGGCGGCCACGCGAGAGATCTCCTCGCGCCGGCTCAGGTCGCCGGCGACCGCCTCGACGCGGCCGCCGGTGGCACCCTCGATGTCCGCGGCGGCCTGCTTCAGCGCGCCCGCGTCGCGCGAGCAGATCACCACGCGCGCGCCCTCGGCGGCGAGGGCGCGCGCCACCGCGCACCCGATGCCCTTGCTCCCGCCGGTGACCAGCGCGGCCTTGCCCCGAAGTCCGAGGTCCATGTCGTCGCTCCTTTCGCTCGGCGCTCAGCCCCGGTGTGCGTGGCGCGCGAGAAGGTCCTCGAACGTCTCCGCAGGCAGGGCCGCCGCCCAGTCGCGGCCCTCCGAGTCGCGGCCGTAGTGCTCGGCCATGTAGACGCGCGCCTCCTGCTTCGTCCGGAACAGCCTCCAGACGTGAGCGGCCGCTCCTCCGGGCCGGCGTAGGTAGAATATGGGATCGGCGGGGCCGGTGGGCTCGTAGACCGTCCGCTGACCGAACTGGTCGTACGTGATCCACGCCACCGCGATGCCGTGCGCGGAGAGCACGCGGGCGCGCAGCGAGTCCTCCCGTGGCAGCGACTCCACGTCCTGCAGCCGCGGCCCGTAGTAGATCGGGACCGCTCCCGCCTCGACCGAGACCGACGGCGCCAGCGGGCCACCGGCGGCCTCGAGCAGCAGGTGCATCTCCTCTCCGACCCAGGCGCGGCCGGCGGTGTACAGATCCGGCCACGCCTCGACGAGTGTGCCGGGTGGCGTAAGCTTGCGCCGGCGCGCGACGTCGGAGGCGTCGTCGAGCAGATGCACGCGGGTCATCCCGGGATCATCCCGCCGCCGGGAACCGGGGCACCCGGGTCCAGTCGAAGGTGAGCGCCGCGCGGTCCCCGAGGCGGATCACCTCGCGCTCGCACGCCGCCACCGAGCGCGCGAAGCCGTCGGCATCACGCCCCTCGAGGCGCTGCCCGAGGAGCTTCGCGGCGCCCTCGTGCAGGAGGGCGCGGGCGCCCTCCACGTTGCCGTTGGCGAGGTGCTGGAAGCCGACCGCGACCTGGATGAGCCCCTGCAGGCCCTGCCGCGTGGCGCCGTCGGCCCGTATCCAGGACGGCTCGAGGAGCTCGTGCACCTCGAAGTAGAGCCCGGCCTCGAAGAGGCTCGCCGCCTCGTCCAGGATCTCGGCGAGTGGTGGATCCCCGGTGGCGAGGGGCCGGCCCGCGAGGGCGCGCGCGGCGCGTCCCGCGCGCTCGGCCAGGTCCGCCGCATGCGCGCGGTACCCGGCCCTGATGCGCCAGCCGTCCCCCCGGTGCTCGAACAGCTCGATCGGGAACCGGGGCGGCACGGATTCGCCGAGCGCGCCGGGATCGGCGCAGGCCGCGACGAGCGTCTCGAGGCTGTCCCGGGCGGCGGCGTCGTGGAAGGCGTCGATGATCAGCTCCGCGAGGCGGTTCCGCAGGGGCAGCGGCAGCGTCACGCTCGACGGCCGCGGACGGAACCGCTCACGCGGCGATGGGCGACGCGGATCTGCTCGAGGTGGTTCAGGTCGTGGTCGGCCCAGTGAGCCAGCAGCTGGGGGATCGTGAGGCGCCCGTACTCCGGATGACGTCCGTGCTGGCGCCGCTGTGCCGGTCTCAGGCGGGTCAGGTAGGCGAGATTGGATCGGCGGAGCGCGGTGAAGGTCGCGAGAGCCTCGACGGGCGAGGTGCGGCGGTAGGCGCCGCCCTCCGCCCACCGGTCCTGATCCCAGGCCACGAGCGGCCCGCCCGGCTCGGAGGCGATCTTGCGGATCCGGAACGCAAGCGCGATCTCGGCGTCGGCCAGGTGGCTCATCACCTCGCTCACCGCCCACTCACCGGGCGCGGGACGCCGGGTCGCGAGCCGGTGCGGGATGCGGCGCAGCACGCGGGCGAGCCGGCCCGGGGCGGCCCGCAGCGCTTTCGCGGGACGCGCGGACCCGAGCCGGGTGTGAGGGGCGCGGCACATCGGACAGGCGGCGATCGCCATGCGGTCTCCCTTGCGGTAGGCGCGGTATCGGCGCGTATCGTAGCACGGCGCGCGCGGCCGGCGGTGCGGGCCGCACGGTAGACCCTGCCTTCATCGCCCGGTGCCGGAGGGGGATGCGCTCCTCACGTTCGTTGGTCGAGAGCTCCACTCTAGTTAGTTGGCCGGCCGGGATTCCATCTTCTTCTCGAGCTCTTCCTTCAGCCGCTCCAGGTTGAAGCTCGCGCCCTTCTGCAGCGGCGGAAACTCGATGAATGTCTGTGCGTACTTCGCTATCTCTTGCTTCACGAAGACGAAGCGCCAGAACTCGTACGCGAACCAGTTGTAGAACGCCAGTGATCCGCTCAGCCCCGTCCGCTCGAAGGGATCGAGGCGGAGGTTGACCAGGATCGGCCAGTCGACCTTGACCGTGCCGCCCAGCCAGCCGTTCGGCTGATCGATGAACCGATACTTGTAGTCGTCGATGCGCACCGCGCCGAGCGTACTCTCCGCGAAATAGAAGATCTCGTGGCGCTTCGATGGTCCCTTCGCGGTGATCAGGTCCAACTGGTTGTAGCCGTCGAGATACACCTTGTACGTGCGGTCGCCGAGCTGCTTGCCGTTCTTCAGCTCCTCCGCAATTTTCGGGTTGCCCGCCGCCGCGACGAAGGTCGGGAACCAGTCCAGCCCGGATACCATGCCGTTCTCGACCTTGCCGGCTGGCACCTTGCCCGGCCAACGCAGGATCATGGGCACGCGGAAGCCGCCCTCCATCACTGTCCCCTTCGCGCCGGCAAAGGGCGTCTGGCCGCCATCGGGCCAGGTGAAGTTCTCCGCGCCGTTGTCCATGGTGAAGCCGACGATGGTGTCATTGTCGATCCCTAGGTCCTTCACCTTCTGCATCACGGCCCCGACGATGTCGTCGAGTTGGGCCATGCCGGCTTCTTGGATGGACCACCCGTTCTCCGGCGTACGCAGTTTCGTGTACTTCTCGGACAGGTGCGTCACTACGTGCATGCGCGTCGGGTTGAGTCATACGAAGAATGGCTTGCCCTCGCGCTTGGCCTTGTCGATGAATGCCAGGGCGTGCGCCAGTATCTCGTCATCCACTGTCTCCATGCGTTTCGGACACAGCTCGCCCGCATCCTCGATCTTCTGCTTGCCGATCTTGCCCCAGCGCGGCACGACGGTGGGGTCGTCGACGTTCGTGGCCCAGGAGTGGACCATGTTCCGTGGGCCCACCGTCGCCTTGAGCGCGGGCGGATAGTTCGGATGGCACGGGTCCTCCATCGCGTCGAGGTGATAGAGATAGCCGAAGAACTCGTCGAACCCGTGCAGTGTGGGCAGGAACTGATTCAGATCGCCTAGGTGGTTCTTGCCGAACTGGCCGGTCGCGTAGCCCATCGACTTCAGCGCGGCGGCGAGAGTCGGCGCTTCCGCCGGCATGCCGATGGGAGAGCCGGCCTGCCCAACGGTGGTCAGCCCCGTGCGGATCGGCAGCTGGCCAGTGATGAAGTTCGCCCGACCTGCCGTGCAGCTCGCCTCGGCGTAGTAGTCGGTGAAGCGCATGCCCTCGGCTGCGAGCCGGTCGAGGTTGGGTGTTCTGCCCGCCATGATGCCCTGATGGTAGGCGCCGATGTTGAACCAGCCGATGTCGTCACCCATGATCACGATGATGTTGGGCTTCGGCTGCGCCGAGACCGGAGCCATGCCCAACACAACGGTGCTGAACAGCGTGAACAGAAAGAGCCGTGCACGCCCCGCTGGAGCCATTGGTTCCTCCTCCCTCGTTCAGGGGTGGTTGAGGATCGGAAGACCAGTCAGGTCCGTCAGCCCAACATGCGTCGACGGCCGGCTCAATTGGACTTTGGTCCTACGACGATCTGGCGGCACGCGAGGGTCTAAGTAGCGGCGCGGAAAGCGAAGGCCGTATAATGCGCGCATGATTTCGGTCCACGACGCGCAGGCCCACATCCTGGACCGGATCGAGCGTGCGGTGCCGCCCGAGGTGGTTCCGGTCGGGGCGGCTCTCGGCCGGGTGCTCGCCGAGGACGTGCGCGCCACCTTCGACGTGCCTCCAACCGACAACTCCGCGGTGGACGGCTATGCGGTGCGCTCCGCCGACATTCCGAGCTCGGGCGTGAAGGAGCTGTCGGTGGTGGCCGACCTGCCCGCGGGTGCGGTCTTCGACGGGACGGTCGGGCTGGGCGAGGCGCTGCGCATCATGACCGGCGCTCCGATGCCGGCCGGCGCGGACACGGTGTACCCGCAGGAGATCGTCGAGCGGAGCGGTGGCTCGGTGCGTGTCCCCGCCGTTGCTCGTGGCGTCAACGTCCGTCATCGGGGGGAGGACGTCCGGGCGGGCACGGTCGTGCTCCCAGCCGGCCGCGTTCTCCGCGCCCAGGAGCTCGGGGTGGCCGCCTCGCTGGGGCTCCCCCAGCTCCTGGTGCGGCAGAAGCCGCGCGTGGCGATCCTCTCGACCGGCGACGAGGTGGCCGAGCCTGGCGATGAGCGCAAGCCCGGTCAGATCTTCGATTCCAACCGCTTCTCCCTCCACGGGCTCGTCGAGGCCGCGGGCGGCCAGGCCACCGACCACGGCATCGTGCCCGACGTCTACGACGTGCTCCGGGCGCGCCTCCCTGCCGCCGCCGCCACCGCCGACATCGTGCTCACCTCCGGTGGCGTCTCGGTGGGCGACTACGACCTGGTGAAGGCCGTCCTGCAGGACGCCGGCGGCATCGACTTCTGGCAGGTCGCGATGCAGCCCGGCCGGCCCCTCGCGGTGGGCCGGATCGGCTCCGCGCACTTCTTCGGGCTGCCCGGCAACCCGGTGGCGTCGATGCTGACCTTCCACCTCTTCGTGCGTCCGGCGCTGTGGAAGCTGGCCGGTCGCCGCGAGCTGTTCCCGCCCGCCTTCCACGCGGTGGCGATGGAGGCGATGAGCAAGAAGCCGGGCCGGCGAGAGTTCAAGCGGGGGATCCTCTCCTACCAGCCCCGCCCCGATGAGGGTGGGCGCTGGGAGGTGCGCGTCACCGGACCGCAGGGCTCTGGGATCCTGACTTCGATGACGCTGGCCAACTGCTTCGTCGTCATCGAGGAAGAGCGCGGTGACGTTGCGCCCGGCGAGACCGTCTGGGTCGAGCCGTTCGCGCAGGGCTGAGCGGGCCGCGCGGTGCCGTACGGGATCGAGACCACGCTGATCGAGCGCATCACGCCGATGGTGCGGGAGCTCGTGACAACCGGGACGCGCGTCCTCGCCGGTCTCCGCTACGCCGACGTGCGCGTAGAGGTGACCGAAGGCAAGTTCGCGGGGGCCGAGAACGGGGAGCCCAAGTCGTCGGGCGACGACTACGCGCTCGCGTTCGGGGTCCGGGTCCTCGCAGGGGCCCGGATGATCGCCCCCGGCTACTTCGGCCGGGGTCTGGGCGCCGCGGACGTGCCCCACCTCGCGCGGATCCTCGAGGACGGTCTGCGATCGGCGTACCGGCGCGCGACGGCGAACGCGGAGGTGAAGGCCGAGATCCGGGGCAAGTTCGGATCCCTCGGCGAGGCGCTCGCCGACACCCGGCTCCATCCGATTCAGGTCCGTCAGGCGATCGTGCCGGCGGTTTTCGAGATCGATCCCCGGGGCGTTCTGCTGGACGAGATGCAGCGCTTCACCACCGATGTGTCGTGGCGCGTGCGCGCCGCCGACCGCACGGTGTCGTACAACTACATCTCGACGATGACCCAGCTGAGTCGCGAGCTGTTCGCGTCGTCGGAGGGCGCACTGATCGATCAGTCCTTCGCGCTCACCCAGGGGATGTGTTACGTGGTCGGGACCGGGCCCGACAACAGCCAAGAGCTGTACGACGTGGTCGGCCACCAGCGTGGCTGGGAGATCCTCACGCAGGGTGTCGCGGAGCCCATGGTCGAGATGGCGCCGTTCCCGGAATTCTCCCTCGCGATGGCCGCCGACGCGGTGGCGCTCGCCCGCGCGCCCGTCCTGGTGGCCCCCCCGGGGGAGGTGACGGTGGTCACCGATCCCCACTACAACACGCTGCTCTCGCACGAGATCATCGGGCATCCGGTGGAGCTCGATCGCGGCCTGAAGATGGAGACGGCCTACGCGGGCCGCACCTGGCTGCTGCGAGGCCTCGACGACACGCAGGTCGGCAAGCGGATCGCCTCGCCGCTCGTCTCGGCGTTCTCCGATCCCTCCCTGCCCGGCTACGGGCACTACGACTACGACCACGAGGGCACCCCGGCCCGGCGCGTGGTGCACATCGATCGAGGGATCTTCACCGGCTTCATGAACAGCCGGCAGACTGCGGCGATCTTCGGCGGCGACCCGAACGGCCACTGGAAGGCGACCGAGGCCTCGCTGGTGCCGCTCGTGCGCATGTCGACGACGGTGTTCGGCGGCGGCGACCAGGATCCCGACGATCTGGTTCGGGATGTCGACCACGGCTACTACCTGGTGGGGCACCGGACCCCATCGATCGCGGAGAGCCGCGAGAACTTCCGCATCTCGGCTCGCAAGGTCTACGAGATCCGGCGCGGCCGGATCGGGCAGCTCTACCGCGACGGCGGCATCATGGCCGACAGCCGGGACTTCCTGATGCACGTCGACGGGGTCGGTCGCGACTTCCGCGTCTACCCGATTCCCAACTGCGGCAAGGGGCAGCCGATGCAGACGCGCAAGCTCGGCAACGGCGGTCCGACGCTCCGGAGCCGGGCGATCCTGACCGGCGGGGCCTGAGGCGCCGGGGTGGACCTCGCGCGTGCTGTCCGGGAAGCGCTCGCTGCTCTGGCCGCGCGGCCTGGGGTCCGCGAGGTCGAGGTCTTCGCCGCGTTCAACCGCTCGCTGCTGACCCGCCTCAACTACACCTCGCACATCCCGTGCAACGGCGTCGAGGAGCCGAAGTCCACCGAGATGTCGGGCCTGGGGGTGCACGCGGTCTTCGACGGCCCCGACGGCAAGTCGCTCGTGGGCTTCGGCTCGGAGCCGAGCGACCTGACGACGGACGGGGCCCTGCGCGCACTCGACAAGGCGAGGCAGGCCGCGGTCCACGACCCGGAGTTCCGGTCGCTGCCGCGCCCGGTCGCGGCCCCGCGCACCCTGATTGACTACCACGATCCGCGGCTCATGCAGATCGCGGACGCGGAGCTGGTGGAGGCCGGCTGGAAGGTGGTGGCGGGAGGCCTGCGCGGGTTCATGGCCTCCTCGCGACTGGCCCGGCTGGTGCCCGACGAGGCCGGGCTCAGGCGGCTGGGCCTGATCCTGGGCGGCGACGTCAGCATCCTGCAGGAGCGGATCGCGATCGCCTCGACCGCCATGCCCGAGGCTCAGACGGACGACTCGACCTTCATGTCCGCCTTCGTGACCGGGATGGTCGAGTCGCGCGACGCCAAGGGCTCCGGGTGGTCGGTGTGCACGCGCCTCGAGCACTTCAGCGACGAGGCGGGCGGGGAGGCCGCGGAGCGTGCGGTCGCGGCCATCGACGGCGCGCGGGTGGGATCCGGGGACTACACGGTGATTTTCGGCGCGCAGCCGGTCGCCGATCTCTGCAACAACCTGATCGTGCCGTCGTGTCAGGCCGGCTCCTTCTACGCCTCGAGCACGCCGTTCCTCGGCAAGCTCGGGCGCCCCGTGGCCTCGCCGCTCCTGACCATCTACGACCACGGTGCGGCGCCCGGGCTCATGGGCAGCAAGGGCGTCACGTGCGAGGGCCTGCCCACGGGGCGCACGGATCTCCTGAAGGATGGCGTGCTGGTCGGCCTCCTGAGCCACTGGTACGACACC
>Ga0187776_10001593_pt1 | contig 11425 bp, 9 predicted proteins | sample 0216_BV02_MP12_2_FD_132426 | JGI IMG/M metagenome (GOLD analysis project Ga0187776, IMG submission 132426) | Tropical peat soil microbial communities from peatlands in Department of Meta, Colombia - 0216_BV02_MP12_20_MG | ecosystem: Environmental > Terrestrial > Soil > Wetlands > Peat | place...
CTTCGTAGGAATGCACACTGATGAAGCTAGGCTTATTATCTTGCACATCTTGTTGAATCAACCTTCTCAAATTTTTCTCAAAGGCTGCCACCTCACGATAGAACTGGGTAGAAGATAATTTCTGTGCCTTCAAGTTTGAATTCTGAGTGGCAAGTTCCAAAATCTCTTCATCCAACTTTCTAAATTCTATCCAACATGAGTTAAATTCAGCGACAGTCTCCTGTTCTTTTGAAGTGCCGGCTTCCTCAATGATCGTCGCCAGGTCCCGCCGAGCGTTTTCTACTTTATTCGATGCGCTTCGAGCCTCGTCAGCATACTTTTTCGATGCTTCATCAGTAATGGCTATCACAGCGTTCTTCTCGGCCTCGATAGCCTCAAGCAAATGAATTCTCAGTGACGACACAATTTGAATCTCCTTCAATTCGCTCTCCAAAGGCGTGACTTTATTTCTGTAAAGTATGCCAATGACCGCGAGACTGCATAGCAATATGATAGTTACCACCCACAAGAACCATGTGTCTGACTTTCTCGTTTTTCCTTGTTCCAAGTCCAACCTCGCTTTTCGACTCAATTTTGTTATATCCGTCATTCCAACTGACGGACTAAGATCACAAATATCACAGTAGTCGGAGAGACTCGGCTTCCCCCATAACCTAATTCTGATAATAACTTACACTATTTTGAGTTCTATTGAAAGAGCGTATTCCAGGAAGAAATAGGATGGGAGACTTCCTTGTGGAACATCGCACCAAGCTCATAACAGAAAGAACGAAAACCAAAGATCGCAGTTTAAAGGAGGAATGCCATAGGTTATCATCGCTGCATTGCCGTAACTTGGGCCGACGCGAGAAATGCGTTCTGGCCTTTGTCATGCAGACATGTGTGTATTATCCGGTCCATACTCAGGCTTGGGGCCCTTTTTCAGTATCCGCCTGACAGGCTGTAGATCAATGCGGCAAGCACTATACATGTCACTATGACATACGCCCGGTCCCTCTGGACAAGGAATGCGATAATAGAGAATACAACCCTCGCCACAGGCGTGGCAATCAGCAGGAGGATTCCGAGCTGAATGATCCCTCTGCTGCGGAATGACACGAGATCGCTCACGATTCCATACAAATCTGTCAGGTATACAGGCTCTCCTCGAAAGACATGGTAGGATGGAGCGATTTGCCCATATCGGATCAGATACAGGGTTCCTCCGACGAGTGTGACTGCGGCGGAAATCAAGACACTGGCCCTCAGAATATTGCCGATAATCCACTCAACCTGATTGTCCGTCCAGAACCGTTTTCTCTTTGTCATATCAGATCTTACCAGTCACACCCTTGTATATCATTTCCAGTGCCAGTACCCCTATGGCGAGTGCGAAGACTCTTCTTAATATGACCGTCCTGGCTCTCACCAATATTCTCGTACCGAGCATGGACCCCCCGAGCACCCCAAGCATCACCGGCATTACAAGTCCCGGGTCAACATATCCCCGATTAAGATAAACGCCCGCACTTGCGGCAGCCGTGACCCCTATCATGAAGTTGCTGGTCGTTGTTGAGACCTTGAAAGGGACTTTCATAACCTGGTCCATGGCGAGCACCTTCATCGCTCCTGAACCGATACCGAGCAAACCGGAAAGTACTCCTGCCAGATACATAAGCCCCAGTCCACCGGGGATGGCCCTCACGCAGTACTTTTGCAACCCTCCATCCGTCGGATAAGCTGAATCCATCTTCAGACGGACAGCCAGTCGATCAGGGTTTACGCACGGAATTCTCTCGGCCCTTGGCCTGCTGGATTCATATGCCGACCAGAGCAAAACGGCGCCGAAGATAATTGCAAGGATGTTTGTGGACACCCCCATTGCAATAAAGGCTCCGCTAAGTGCGCCGATTGTAGTAGCGATTTCGAGAAACATCCCGATCCTGATGTTCGTAAAACCCTCTTTTAGATATGCTGCGGCAGCACCCGAAGAGGTTGCGATCACAGAGATAAGGGATGCACCGATCGCGTACCTGATATCTACGCCGAAGATCAATAATAGCGCAGGTACGATAATAACTCCACCGCCGAGGCCCGTCAAAGATCCCAGGAATCCCGCTGATAACGCTGTCGCCCAGACCGTTATGGTAAATTCAAGGGTGTTCAACTACCCTCCTGACTGCAAATGGACGCCCTCTAAAGGAACACCTATCACTAAGCAGAATTGACATATTCCGTGAAAGGAGGGGGAGGCGCAAGCCTCTCCCTCCTTGGTTTCCACCTATTTCTTCTTGCCCAGCGACTTGATGTAGGCAACCAGATCCTTCATCTGCTCCGATTTCGGGTCGATAGCGTTCCCCTTGTTCGCGAGAACGATGCAGACATTGATAGCATCCTCAAGGGATGTCCACTTGCCGGCAGGATTCGTCCACTCTTTCCTGGTAGCGGCTTTTTCGAGTCCCTGCCCGTTGGGATGACATGTACCGCAAGACTTCCCTGACTTACCGCCAAAAGCCATGGGATCGTTGAAGAGAGTTTTGCCCTTCTCGATATTGGTTGATGCAAAAGCAAAAGAAAAGATTAATCCGCATGAGACCATAACCAGCAATGTTATCTTGCACACCTTCATTTCTTTCCACCTCCTTCCGTTCAAGACAAGCCTTGATTTCCGGCAGATCTGCCGGACTTGAGTTGACTGTGCAATAAAAGTGCCAGACAGAAACACTTTGATTTCAATTAATAAACAAAACACAAGAACTGCACAGTTCACGGAAATGTGTCATCTCAGCGGGGAATATTGTCCCCTAAGTTTGTGGAATAGGCATGTCCTCTGCAGAATTCCGCCTTCTGCTCAGCATGCCCGGACACCCTCCTACAAACGACCCTATACATCCGGGTGCCTCTTTCTCAGATGCTCCTCTTTCACGGTTCCTGTACGACGGTAGAACATAAACCGGAATAAACGATTCCGGTGGAGCCGTCTATGCTGAGTGCGGAACCTTCCTCCACCGGAAATTTACCAATCATTGCGGCGGGCCGCCCTCCTGAGTCTTTCATCATCCTCACTTCAGAACATCCCACCACTGCAGTTACATTGAACTTCTGAGCCAGGATGGCCGCATGCGAAGTGGCACCTCCCGTTGCCGTAATAATACCATCCACCTCCGGCATGAGCAATACATCGTCGGTGCTGGCTTCTTTCCGTAACAGTATGATCGGCAGATCCCTGTCCTTCTTTATTTCTCTGATGCGGACCGGATTGTCGGAGAATGTCGCTATCCCGCTTAGCGCTCCTCCGAAAACGCCTGCGCCCCTTCCGATGACACGGGATTCCATTCTGCATATGTCATCGAACTTTCTCACAAGCCCCCCGTGGAATTCCATACGTCTCGTCTGAAGGACATAGATTATCCTTTGCCCATCGGGTCGTTTTGTGTATGTGACCTCCACCTCCTGCGGCAGTCCCCTCATGGCTGCTTCGATAGTAAACGCAAGTTCTTCATGCTTGCGGAACAACTCCGGATCTGTCTCTTCGAGACTCTTCTGTCCGCTGAAGGCCTGCTGACGCGTGATCGGCTGATTAAGAGAACGCCCGTAGACCAGTTCGGAACCTGTTGCCCTTTCTCTTGTCTCTCCGTATATTCCCTTCAAATGCGAAAAAGGTTTTCTCGTGAAGAATACAGATGTTCCCGATCCTGCATCATTGCCGTAAATCATCTGCATCAATGTTACGGACGTTCCCCAATAGTCTGAAATCCCCATGGCCTTCCTGAACTGTATCGCCCTTTCGCCATACCAAGATCTATACACAGCCTTCACACATGTCTTCAACTGCTCAAATACATCATCTGGTATCGTAAGTCCTCTCCTCTGGAGTTCCTCAAGGTAGGCTGAAACCATCTCTTTCATTCGCCCTGCCGCGAGATCTTCCGCCCTTGTGACGCCGGCCTGCTTAAGAAACATGTCGCTTATACCGTCGAAGATCTCCATATCGAGGCTAAGGACAACAGTCCCGTAGTGCTCGATAAACCTCCTGTAGGAATCCCATGCAAGCCATTCGCTGCCGGTATTTCTGCCGAAAGCAACAACGGTTTCTTTGTTCATCCCGCAGTATAATATCGACGAGAGAATGCCAGGCATAGAAACATAAGAGCCGCTTCTAACAGAAAGGAACAATGGTCTCTCTGCAGAACCGAAGACAGCTCCCGCCCTCTTCTCGATTTCCCTCACAGACTCATTCAGGGTTTTCCGGAAACCATCGCTCTCCGTATATTCATCGTAATCCGCAGTGTGAGAGGCGGGCAAAACCACCCCATGAGGGACGCGCAATCCTTTATTCCGAAGATACACAAGGTTTTTTGCCTTGTTCCCTATCAAAGGGGATAACCTCATGGCATCATAGTCGGCCAAAGCATCCAGCATAGACCATTCGAGTCCCGCCACGGAAGCGGCCGGAAGCCCCATGACTTCCTCCGGCGATGACTTCATCCGTGTGCTGAGAATGTCCATGGTTGCGTTCAACACCCTGTCAAATTCAAAAAACCCCGCGATGCTGCTCATGATGTCTCTGGTGATTATGTCTGCGGCCCTGCTGATAAAACCGTTCCCTTTCCTGCCGAGCTCCCTCAAACGTTCCGGGAGCTCTTCTTCCGGAAACGTCTTCAATATCAACACAATCGATCTATGAAATGTCCTGTTCAGAAACTCCACTATCCATGTCAGCTCTCTTAGACACGTCCTGAGCACATCGCTTATTTGAGCAACATGAAGGCTGTTGCTTTCCAGTGTTGCAATAGCCTCGTCAATTTGAAAGTTGCCGAGACCATGCAACAGGAGAAGGTCGCTTAACACCTTCATAGGAGAAAGCAACCGGCTGAAACCATCTCCTATAAAATCATTCTCCACGCCTCTTGTTTCCGTGATGACAGTATCGAGAAGAACCCTCACGCGCTCTTCGATCCGCAGGCTCTCACCGAAGGCATCAAACTTCGCTTCATGATATGAACCCATTACAGAAGGTATCCCAAACGCAATGTGTCTCTTGAAATAAAGAGATTCTTCAGGCACGGTTCTCTCTTCCGAGACAATTACTTGCTTAAGTTGTTTCAGTCTCTCCATCGATTCGCTCAGCTCATGCATAATGTCTTCACCCTTCATGGTGCTGCCGATCAGTGAATACTTCTTCACAAGGTCCCTGTAGATCCTGCATATGAGAAGCACCTTCATCTTCATCTCGTCATCGTTCTTGATAAGAGCCGCCATGTGATCAATCTCACTCTCCTGAAGTCCGTGTATCTCCTCCAGATGCAGTCCTTCCCGATCAAGTATGTTGAATGATTCAAAGACAGGCCTGACGGCATCGGAATAACGCCGCAGGAGATCTGTTCGAAAGGTTTTCAGGACATCTTCGGGCACTATCCCGGTCAGTAGAGCAGGATCGTTATAAACCCATGCCCGTATTACTTCTCCCACGATATGAATCAGATGATTGCTGGCATTGACGTGAGTCTGCTTTCTGATGAAGTAAAGTATGGTATCGTCGCCCCACGAATCTATTTCGGTGGTATCGTCCCGCAGTCTGCCCGTTGCACCCACATCATGATAATAGACAGGCAGTTTCTTCAGCAGCATATAGTGCAGCAGATAATCTTCCGCTGTTTTAACGGAGTTTAAGTATGCGGAAACCTCTCTCTGAAAGAGCCTGTCATCCGGTATGAACACCCCGCCGACATAGAGGTTGCATATCACCTGCACCAACACCTGTTTAAACGCTGCGGCGTCAAGTCCCAGTATGCCCAGAAATTGTGTCAGCCGCTGGAGATGAAGCGGGTTGATGACCTCGGCCCACGTCTCATATGAAAAGCCAGAGATGCCGGGTGCAGGTATAAATATCCTTTCAAGTATTTTGTTGTACTGAGCGGTGAGTAAGGCGTCACCCGCATCAAGTATAGCCCGGGCGAAATCAGGATTGAGCGCAATATCTGCCCTGAAGGATTCCTCAATTTCCTCTACATTCGTTAGCAGCAATCTGCAGATGTCCGATCTTTCCAGGCCCACAAGTTTCCTTATAAGTCCGCTCATGTTCGCTCTCATCCTCTTGTATGTATCGGCGGACAGTTCGTCAAAAAGAACAAACATCTTCATATAGGCATCCACCAGACTTGCCGCATTATCCCGCGTAATATTTCTGTCGATAATTTCATAGAGGACTGTGATCATATCTCTGTCTTTCGAAAGCCACGCCCCTATAGAATCAAGCGTCTCAAAGACTACCGAATATTCCTCTTGGTCAAGAGCAGAGGCGATATCCGAGAGGCTGTCGAGCAGCCCTTTCCTCCTCTCTTCGCTGTAGTCGGAGAGGACGGCATAATCGTCGCCGGTGATCTTTGATTTGATGCCGTTTATGATATCCATACCGAGAACCGGCGTACTTCTGAGCCTGCGTTCCAGCGAAATGATCAGTACATTTAGTGCAGGCATTATCACAGTATGTGGCAGAAGTCCATGGATTTGTGAGAATATCCTTCTTATGTGACCCGGTCTGGCCGAAAGATCTATAGATGAGTCGGTCACCTTCCTCAGCCACATTTCGACTAAAAAGCCGAGCCTTTGCCGGTCATCCTCTTTTTCTATGGGCAGTTCCACCAAAGAGATGATATTTGATACCGCTTTATCTCCTGCGGTACTCTCTATTCTCTCGCATGCCTTAATCGCCCATCTCACAAATACTTCGTACCACGAATAGAAAGACTGGCGATCAGACCAGAAAAGGTCCTTCGAGAAGCTGTTTATCTTCTCGGACAATTTCTTCCAGTTCTGCTTTGTTGACAGGATTCCTGAAATAATATCATCCGCCTTGTTCAGCAGGCCCACTTTGGATCGGAGTCGCCCCGTGAGCAGACCAAAATTGATATCTTTGATTTCCTCCGAAAGCTCCAGCGCTGAAATGAAGACACCTTCCTGTTTCTCTTTTTTCAAAAGGAAGGTACCGATATGCCTCCCGTCCTGCAGTACGTCAATCTGAAGATTCCTTGCCTTTTCTATCCGGACGCTGTCCGAGCGCAATTCAAAGTAGCCTTCATGGATGCCGGTTCTTGAAAGCTCCACTCCCTCATGAACGAGCGATACTACATACTCTCCTTCCGGGATCGAGAAAATTGTGCCTTTGAAGATTGTAAAGTCATCCTTTTCCAGCATACAGAAATCCTTGAGGACAAGAGAATTGATGACGCCCTTGTATGCCGTGGCAAAGGTGCCGGTCAGATAATCGAGACTGCAGATGGTCTTTTCTTCAGCCATTTTATGAAAATGCCGGTTCAGATCTAAAAGCCCGAACCGGCATGAAAAAAAATGTATCCGTCCTTTCTATGGATGTTCTTTCAATTTCCGTAGAGTCCGCAGACAACCATTTTCTGTCTCCGCCATCTATTTAAAGGTCTTCAGTATATAATTTGCTATCTTCGTTGCATCTTTGCCGGAAATGGTCTTCTCGTCGAACTTGGTCATTCCCGGACCCGGATTCCTCATCTTGCCCACAATCTGAGATGCCTTCATAATTCCGTGAGCCTCCAAGTCTTTCTTGTGCAAGGTAAATTTACCGTTAATGATATTCCCTCCGTCAGGGTGGCAAACAGCACAGTGCTCTTTAAACAGGGCTTCTCCCTGCAAGCCATTACCTTTTGCATAACATGCAATAACAAAAACGCCTATGACGGCAACCGCCAAAAGTACTGCAACTAACCTTTTCACAATGTTTCCTCCTTAGATAAAATGTTCTTTCTTTAGCGGCAGGACATGCACAGATATTTAGAGCCCTTGCCCTCTATTCATCCTCTGCGGATCATAGTCTCTGTGTGTCAATCACCCCCTCTCCCACGTCTTTCTTGTCGACAAATCAGGCAGCCTCTCATCTTCAGAACTGCGCCAGAAAAATTGGCACCCGAGACTCAAGAATCGCTGCAACTCCGTCAATCATCACAAGAAAAACAACAACGAACATGTACGAATTAAGCCTTCCGAAAGCGGACTGAAATGAAAGTTCCCCTTGCCTCAGAAGGCTGACCGCGTTCGCAATGCAGAAAAGAGCAACGATAAGAAGACACGCTCCGATCAGATGAGACCGGACACCAAACACCGACATCAGCTGACAGCTCATGGCGGCTGCAACCATCCAGTGAAATACAATTCTCCGGGCCTGCCGGGGCGAAAAGGTGCCGCCGAGAGAAGGAAGGCCGGCTCTCTCATATTCGTCGCCATACCTCATGAGGAGAAGCCAAAAGTGCGGTATCTGCCACATGAAGAAGAAAAAACTGAGGACCGCAAGCCTCAAGCTGAAAATTGAGGCACCCGCCGACACCCAGCCTATCGCGGGAGGGATTGCTCCTATCACCGCTCCCGGAACTACGGCAAAGGCGCTTTTCTTTTTCAGAAAGGTATACATCCCGTTATACGCCATCAAGCCGCACAGTCCAAGAGACGCGGCGAAGGATCCACCCGCAAAAAAGATCAGCATAAGGCCAATAGATATAAGAACCACCGATAACCGAAGGGCGCAGGCAGACGGAATAATTCCGGAAGGAACGGGGCGCGCGCTGGTCCGCAACATGTAGGCGTCGATGTCCCTTTCCTGATACTGGTTTAGCGCGCTGCAGCCAGCTGACAGAAACAAAACACCCGCTGCCACGCCTATGAGGCCGGGTCTTATCTCACGAGACGAGAGAACATAACCGGCCACGGCAGACAGTGCTATCGGCGCGGATACCTTTAATTTGCCGAGCTGTACTAGAGATCTGATGTTCATTTTATATGCGCCGTCATCAGCATTAATCTTCCAACTTTTTAAGGTCCGTTATTTCAAAGTCTTCATGTAGGCGATGATCTCCTGCAGTTCCTTATCGGTCACTGGCAGTATTGGCATGACCGCCGGGAAGCCTTTTACAATGTCAGCATCCGGATGAAGTATCGACTGTTTGATATAGGCGTCATCTGCCAGAATGATCCTCTCTTTACCGTTTGTCAAAACCGTCACCTTAGATCCGTACAGCCCCTTGAATGTGGGTCCGACTTTCGGAGACCCGTCTGTAGTATGACACCCCAGGCATCCCTTTGTTTCGAGGAGCTGTTGCCCTCCGCCCACCGGAGGCGCTGCCTCTTTAGCCTGATACCATGATTCGAAATCGCTCACCGGCATGACGATCACTTTGGAAAGCATGTGGGAATGCCCTACTCCGCAATATTCAGTACAGAATATATCATACGTTCCGGCCTCATCCGCATTAAACCAGAGGTGTGTCTTCATGCCCGGCACGCAGTCTTCCTTTATCCTGAAAGCAGGAATAAACAGGCTATGTATGACATCCTCGGAAGTCATAATGAGTTCTACCGGCTTATTTATCGGCACCCTCAGCACCCCCGCTTCTTTCCCGTTATCGTATTTGAAATGCCACGACCATTCTCTTGCAATAACATCCACTTTCATCGCGTTAGCAGGAGGATTGCGAATGTATCTGAAATCCACCCAGCCGTAATAAAACATAAGCAGGACCAGTATAGTCGGAACGACCGTCCACACTATCTCAAGCGCGGTGCTCTCCTTTACCTCTTCCCCCCGGGGGTGTTTCTTCTTGTTGTATTTGAAGAGGAACAGAATCATGGCAAAGGTTACCATGACCAATAAGGCTATACATATCGAAACGATAAAGAGAAATGCACTGTCTACTTTCCCTGATGTGTTAGACGGCTCCCAGAACATCATTCCCCCCTGAACCACACGTCCGAAAATGTAAGAGCAATAATTGTAGTCAGGATCAGAATGGTGAGGAATACAAGGCCTTTCAGGAAACGCCCTTCATACTTCAAATGCATAAAAAATATGAGAACGAGCACCGCTTTCACAGAAGCAATAATAAGGTTGATGAGCACGCTGTATTTCCAGAAATATATCTTTGCAGCCACGATGGTAATGGCGAGAAGGACCAGCAGCGCGCACCACACAAGGACATAAGTCTTATAACCTACTATGTGTGTCTCCATCCCTGTCGGTTTCTCTTCCATCTCCGCTCCTTACGTTATCAAATAAAAGAGTGGAAATAAGTAAACCCAGACGATGTCCACAAAATGCCAGTAGAGGCCTGTATTTTCAAGTTTCGAAAAATTTGCCGGTGTGATAACGTCCCGCAAAGTGAAAACAACCATGAAAGAGATAACGACCGTCCCGATAAATACATGTAATCCGTGTATACCGGTCATAACATAATAGAGACTGAAGAAGAGAATCTGCCCCTTACTGTATTGCTCAAGGACAGGCGAATTGGGGTAGATGCCTTTAAAGATCTTATCGGTCCATTCAAAGTATTTGTTAACAAGGAAGACGATACCGCAGAGTATCGTTATGATCTGAAGAAAGGCGGACAATTTCTTGCTGCCCCGCCTGACGGCTGAAATGGAAAGCGCCATCGACAAACTACTCGTAAGAAGTAGCGCGGTATTTACCGATCCGATGACCAGATTTTCATTCATTGCGGCAATATGGAAGTCCGCAGCAAACCTGTACCGGTAGATCGAGTAGAGGAGAAACATTCCCCCGAAGAAGAGAAGCTCGGTAAAAAGGAAAAACCACATCCCGATCTTCTTTCCGGTGTAATCGATGCCATATACCTTTGGCATTTCCAACTCTCTTCCCGTCACTTCTTTCTTATCAATATGAGATGTCACTGATAACCGGCGTCTCCTTGAAATTTTCGGGCGGGGGCGGAGAAGGAATTGTCCATTCAAGGGACTTCCCTCCCCACGGGTTTGCCGGCGCCTTGTCTCCCTTAAAGAGCGCCCTGATCAAATTGGCAAAGATGATGACAAGACCAGTGAATAGGATCCACGAGCCTATGGTAGAAACAAGATGTCCGGCATAATATTGCGTCGGATAATCGAAATACCTCCTCGGCATGCCCTCATATCCGAGTATGAACATACTGAAATAGAGTATATTGAAGCCGATGAAAAGTATCAGCCAGCCGATCTTGGCAGGTCTCTCCTTGTACATTCTGCCGAACATTTTCGGAAACCAGTAGTGCAGACCGCCGAGGATCGCCATGCCGGCCCCGCCGAACATCACATAGTGGAAATGAGCCACAATAAAATAAGTGCCGTGCAGGTGCAGATTCGGTGCGAGTGAACCGATGATAAGACCTGTGAGGCCCCCTATCGAAAACAGGAAAATAAATGAGAGTGCGAAAAGGAGAGGGGAATTAATAACAATGGAACCCTTGTACATTGTCGCAACCCAGTTAAATATCTTTACCCCGGTCGGCACCGCGACCAGGAATGTGATGAACGAAAAGATTATCCGTGCCGTGTCGCTCATACCGCTTGTAAACATGTGGTGCCCCCAAACAAAATACCCCACAATCGCAATTGCCATTGCCGAAAACGCAATGGCTTTATAGCCGAA
>Ga0187776_10001594_pt1 | contig 11425 bp, 10 predicted proteins | sample 0216_BV02_MP12_2_FD_132426 | JGI IMG/M metagenome (GOLD analysis project Ga0187776, IMG submission 132426) | Tropical peat soil microbial communities from peatlands in Department of Meta, Colombia - 0216_BV02_MP12_20_MG | ecosystem: Environmental > Terrestrial > Soil > Wetlands > Peat | place...
CTCTTTTATTATATCTCCAACCTTGGTAAAAATCTCGGAAAGGCTTCCGTACAGAGTGTGGTAGCCGTCTCCATGGTTCACAATGACAAGTTGACCGTAACCCTTGAACCACTCAGCAAATACCACTTTGCCGGCATGTACTGCCTTGACAAGGGAATCGGTGGTAGACTCTATGAAAGTCCCGCTCCGGAAAATCGGTGTATTGAACTCCGGGTCTTTTTGTGCGCCATAGCGCAGGGCTACCTTTCCGTCCAACGGCCACGGCAGTCTGCCCTTGAGACTGGAAAAACTCTTCCCCGGGAAGCTTTCTTCTTTTTCTCTTTCCGCAGCCCTTTCGGACTCTCTTATAATCTCGAGGAGTTTCTTTGACGCCTCTTCCATTTCCTTTAACATCCTTAAGCGGGAAGATTTTTCTCTCTGTACGGAGGCGAGGAGCATCTGCCGGCTCTTCTTAGTATCGGATAGGGATTCTTCCTTTTCTCTCACCTTCTCTTTATTCCTGACAAGTTCCTTCTTGAGAACAATAAGCTGCCTTTCTTTTGCGGTGAGTCCTTCGAGAGTCCCTTTGAAGTTATCGAGCAGCCTGTGTTCATACACCGCAATATACTGTAGATATTTCATATTCCGCATCAGTTGGGAGGCATCGTCGGAGCCGAGAAACAGCATAACTACTTCAGGATTGCTTCCATACTCATGGATCGCTCTGAGTTTCCTCTTTATCCACTCACGGTGTCTTTCGATATTGCCTTTATTGAGCGAGATGTCTTTTTCAACCTGTGCTATGCGATCTTCGGTGTTCGTAAGACTGTTCTTGTATCTCCTGAGATCCGATTCTGTTGTATCAAGCTGTTTGTTAATGGTTTCAATCTCTGTGAGTACGGAGGATTCGCGCTTCTTCACTTCCTCAAGTTTTCGTTTGTGAACATTTATTTCTTTCTGCATCTTCTTATATTCTTCATGGGGTGTGGCGGCAAAGCACTGAACGGCAAGGAGCAATCCTACCAGGGCGGAGCAAAAAGCGGAGAGCAAGCAGAAACCTGAAGCGAACAGAAGGAGGCATCTCAGAGGCGCCGCCTTTCCTACGTCTTGCTCCAATCTTCCAGTAGTTTGTTGTTCTTTATTCCCATTATATTCCATGGAGGAGATTTTCAGTATTTTATCCGCCCGATTGCTATTACCGCACCTATTATCCCCAGGACAAACCCGGCAGTGGGGAGGATAAAAGACATATTAACCGGAAAGATCAAAATCTTAAATAAAGGGAAGGTCAATCTGAGCTGTAGAATTACAAAGTAATAAAGGGAGAGAACGCCTATAAGACCAAGAAAGCCGGCGGCCAACCCAATAACCGCACCCTCAATAATGAAGGGTGCTCTTATGAAGCTTTTTGTCGCACCGAGGAGTTTGTAAGTTTCTATCTCTTTTCTTTTCCTGTAAAAAAGTATTTTCACAGTACTGTAACAGACGAAGACCGTTCCGAGGGACAACAGCATAATGAATACAATACCTATAGCCTGCATCCCCGTCCTCAGAGAATAAATCGAAGACAGGAATCTTTCACCGTACTCAACTTCTGCCACGCCGCTTATCGCCTGCAGCCTTTGAGCAAACTTCTGAACGGTATCGGGCCCCATAGCCGAATTTTTCAATTTAACCTCGATTGCATCCGGCAGCGGATTCTCGCCGAGGCCGTCAAGTACATAAGCGGTGTCTTTGAGAGTCGATTTCAGATCCTTTAATGCCTGGTCCTTCGGTATGTACCTGACCTTATCCACAATATTTTCTTTCTCAACGGTATCTATCAGGTTTTCAACCTGCTGATGCGGCAGGTTATCGCTCAGGTATGCCATGATAGAAAACTTTTCTGGGAGTTTTCTGGTCGCGGCATCCATATTGTATACCGCGAGAATGGTAACGGAAGTGATGAGAAGGCCTGCCATTATGGTCATGACCGAGAGCAGGTTTATCCACTTTTCATGCCAAATGCTGCGCGCAGCCAGCTTAAAAGAGTAAGAGAGACCCATTAACCTATCTCCTCGCCGACTAAATTACCGAAATCCAGTTTCAAAACCCTCTTCGCCGTATTGCGAAACAGTTCTCTGTTATGGGTAGCTATCAATATTGTCGCTCCCCTTGCATTAATATCCTTGAACGTCCTGATTATGCCCGCGGATGTGTCAGGGTCCACGTTGCCCGTCGGCTCATCCGCCAGGATTATAATAGGTTCCGATACTATCGCTCTTGCGATGGAGACCCTCTGCTGCTCCCCTCCCGACAGGGCGCACGGGTAACAATCCGACTTGTGCCGCAGGTTCACTATTTTCAGAGCTTCGAATACCTTCGGTTTTACTTCTTTTTCGTCTACTCCCCGTATCCGCAGGGCGAGGGCAACGTTTTCGAATACGTTTCTGTTGTCGAGAAGCATGAAATCCTGGAAGATTACGCCGATGCTCCTTCTTAATGCCGGTATGTGCGATTCCCTGATCTTGTTCACTTCCCAGTCTGAAACTGTTATGTTCCCTTCATCCGGTTTTTCGGCCAAATATATTAGTTTCAGCAGGGTCGATTTGCCTGAACCGCTGGGGCCGGTAATGAACGCCATCTCCCCTTTTTCGACGAAGAATGTTACTTTCCTTAGCGCGGTTTGAGTGTCATAATGCTTTGAGACGTCCTTGAAATATATCATCTCTGAACTACGTTAACGATTCTTTCACCGTCTTTGCAATCTTGGGGGCGGTAAGACCATACAGATCGAGCAATTCTTCCGGCTTGCCCGAACAACCGAAATCATCTCTGATGCCTACCCTGACAATTCTTGTGGGACGGGCTCCGGAAAGGAATTCGCTTACCGCGCTGCCGAGGCCGCCTATGGTTGAATGTTCCTCGACGGTAACGATAAGCCTGCCGGCCGTTGATGCATTCAGCAGCATGTCCTCATCCAACGGCTTTATGGTGGACATGTTTATCACTCCGGCATCTATGCCGTCATTTCTCAGGCTTGCGGATGCATCAAGAGCCGCTGCTACCGCTATCCCAGTAGCCACTATGTTTACATCTTTTCCAATATGAAATGAAAAGGCCTTTCCAATCCTGAATTCATAGTCGACCGGCATTACAGCCGGAACCTTTGCCCTTCCCAGTCTCACATACACCGGGCCATAATATGCCGCTGCGGCGCGGACAGCCTGTTTTGTCTCCTCAGCGTCGGAGGGCACTATGACCGTCATGTTAGGGAGGACCCGCATGAGTGCAATATCCTCTATCGCCTGGTGGGATGCACCGTCTTCGCCGACCGTAATGCCGCTGTGCGTCGCCACCAGTTTTACGTTAAGGTTGGAATAGCAGACGGTCTGTCTTATTTGTTCCCATGCCCTCCCTGTTTCGAAGACCGCAAACGTTGATGCAAACGGCAGTTTCCCGGCAAGAGAAAGACCGCTGGCCGTGCCTATCAGATCCTGTTCGGAGATGCCGAGGTTATAAAATCTCTCCGGAAACGCCTTCGCAAACTTTCCAGTCTTTGTTGAACCTGAGAGATCAGCGTCAAGAACAACAATGTCCGGCCTTTCCCTGCCCAGTTCAAGCAGCACTTCCCCGTAAGCATCCCTCGTAGCTACAGGTTTTCTTGGCGTTCCGGATTCTTCCTGTCCGCTTTTTTTCATCTTTTCCTCTACTGTTCTCCAAGTTCTGTTAAAGCAGTTTCAAGCTCTTCATGAGAAGGCGCCATTCCGTGATATTCCACTTTTCCCTCAAAAAATGAGACGCCTTTGCCTTTTATGGTTCTCGCAACTATCATGGTAGGTTTGTCCTTGAGCTTTTCGGCGCTGTTCAGGGCATCCACAATAGCCCCCATGTCATGCCCGTCGATATCAAGAACATGCCATCCGAAAGCTTCCCATTTCTTTACTATCGGTTCGATATGCATGACATCGCAACACTGACCGTCGATCTGGAGGCCGTTATTGTCGATAATCCCGCACAGATTATCGAGCCTATAATGAGAAGCGGTCATAGCAGCTTCCCACACCTGACCTTCCTGAATCTCACCATCTCCGAGGAGACAGAAGACCCTCGAGTCCGAACCGTCCATTTTAAGTCCCATTGCGATGCCGTTTGCGATGGAAAGGCCCTGACCCAAAGATCCCGTTGATATCTCGACCCCGGGGAGCAGTTTCGAGCACGGATGACCCTGCAGCGGACTCCCCAGTCTGCGCAGAGTCTTGAGCAGGCCCTTATCAAAATATCCTGACAGGGCGAGCGCGGCATAGAGAACAGGCGCGGCATGACCCTTTGAAAGGATGAACCTGTCCCTCCCGCTCCACTTCGGATCTCCCGGTCGGTGTCTCATCTTATAAAAATACAGCGAAGCGACAATATCGGCAGCAGAGAGTGAGCCACCTGTGTGTCCCGAGCCGGCCTTTGTCAGCATCTTGAGTATTTCAATCCTGAGTGTTCTTGCCTTTTCCTTGAGGGCGTCAATATCTTTCTTGTTTATCTGGGCGTTCATCGATTTTTCCTCTTGAGAATAAAATTGAGCAGTACGTCATCGAGGCTCTTTGTTATTTGATCCCTGGTTTCTATTTGCCGCTCCTGACCGCCGGCTGTTTCCTTTAGTGGTTCCTGAGTTTCCACAGGCTGCACTTCTCCTGTTGCGGTCGTGTCTTCCTGCACGACTTCTTCTGCTACCTTTGTCTCTACCGGCCCGATTATTTTTTCATTCTCTTCGCCGGACGGGGCGGTGTACTTGCCGGATAGAAGTTCTTTTATCATAAATTTATGTTGAGCCTTCATCAGTTTCTTCACCTTATCCTGAAAATCGGGGGCTGCAATGAACTGCTCATAACTTGTCTTCTTTGAGGCGAGGATGGCTCCCTCTGAATAGAGGAGGGTCACTACCACAGGATTGCCTTGGCCGCTGTCTTCCGTCTGAATATGGTATACCCTGTCCTTGTATGATATGTTAGTATTGTAGCCAACAAGCATTATCTCTTCAGATTCTGAAATAATTTTCATCTATTATATATAGCCGGGGGAAAAAAAAGGAAGGGGAAAGAGAGGTTATGGGTGGCTTCGCGATCTGGATAACAGGCCTTCCGGGAAGCGGAAAAAGCACATTCGCGGATGAATTGAAAAAGAACCATCCCGAACTTGTTGTATTGAGGATGGATGAATTGAGGAAGACTGTCACCCCCGAACCGACTTACTCCGAAGCGGAAAGAGATATTGTATACAGGGCGATCGTTTATATCGGCAGCAAGCTTACGGAACGGGGACATAACGTTGTTATTGACGCGACCGGAAACCTGAGGAGATGGCGTGAACTTGCGAGGCGGGTCATTCCGAGATTTGCAGAAGTTTATTTGATCTGCCCGATGGAGTTTTGTATACGCCGGGAACAAGAAAGACTTGAAATGCGTGAGGCGCCAAAGGATATCTACAGGAAAGGTGCTTCAGGACAGCCTGTTCCGGGCGTGGCGGCACCCTACGAAGAACCTCTCAGCCCGGAAGTTGTGATTGATACGGAGAAGACATCTCTCAGAGACGGCATATTGGTAATAGAAAAAGCAATAGAAAAGCTTTGACGCGTAGTTATTTATGAATTTTGCGGCTGCGAGCAAATTAGGCCGGACTTGATTGATCTGTTGAAGCGACCTTGCTCACGGTGTAATGTTGCTGATGCCCAGCCCCTTCAGGTCAAAAAGCAGTCTTCCGCTGTATCCGCTGGGGTTTCTGATAAACTCAACCATAACCGCCCAACACTGACTTATATATTTTATATTCAGAGTGACATCCGAGAACTGTCCCTGCTTTTCATCGTACCATATCCTGCTCTCAACATATAATGGTTTATACGGATGTACTTTAACGCTGCCTGTATATGTCGTTATATTGTCCGTCTTGTTATATCTCTGGCCTGCTGTGAAAGTTATATCCGAAATATTCATGGTAAGGTCGGAGTAGAAGCTGTCAAGCCTGCCGAGGTGGAGATCATAGTCTGCACTCAGGCGCAGCGTGACGGGCCGCTTCAACCCGACTTCAAATCTGAGAGGAAGCAATTTGTTGTCTTCGAGGTCGGTGTCATAGCCTTCCGAAAGTCTGACAAGCATCAACTCTCCATTTTTATCGATAATCCTGTTCAGCAGGGAGGCCTGAAAAGTGGATGTCTTCTTGAAGAGCTCAGTTGAATCGAATACGGGCAGGTCATTTTCGGAATCCGATATGAGGGAATAACTGACGGATGGTTCCACAACGTGCGTGAAAGAAGAATACTTTCTGAGAAACTTTGTGTTGGCTATTATGCTGTAATCAACCGCTTCTCTGTGGGGATTATCATCATCTCCGCTCCTTGAAAGGTTATAGGCTGTTTCGCGCAAGCCGAGTTCCTGTGAAACAACAACGGCGTCCCCTAAACTGTGTAGTAACTTGGGATAGATATCAATCCTCTGGCCCTGCACGTTCTCATCCCTCCAGAAGTTAGAAAGAGCGGCTGTTGTCATAACCCAGAATTTGCCGATATTAGTCGGGTATAAGACATAACCTGCTTCCGGAAGCCTCTGGGCAGGCGGTCTTATTTTTTCATCGAGGTCAACCCAGTATTGTGAAAGAAGGTAAGCCCGTGAATAAGAGAAAGGCAATGTTATTTCTCCTGTCGACTCGAGAAAACGGTTTGTCCGAACTTCAAGTTGAGGGTTATATTCTCTGTAGAAGTCTGCTTCGTTTATATAGTTTACATGGAGAAACCCACCGAGACTGCTTGCGGACCTCTGGTCGTGGGATGCGATGACTTCAAAAAAGTCCTTATCGAGTTCTTTGTCGCTCTGATGATAGAACCACCACCTGCCTTTTATGTCTTCCGGCTCCACGTACCTGTATTCCAGCCCCTCCCCTAGCCCTCTTTTCGAGTATTCATTAATAGTGATAGTTGCATCACGGTTGTCGGATAGCACCAGGAAAAAAGGAACGTTAACATATGCTCCCCGGGTGTCACTGTAACCGATCTGGGGTATTAGGAAGCCCGTCTTTCTGTCTTGAAGGGGAGTTTGAAAATACGGAGTATAGAGAACAGGCGTATTCCTGATACGAAAAGTTGTGTCTTTTGTCTTAAGCCTGTCGTCAACCAGTGCATCCACATTCTTTCCCTTGAAACACCATGCAGGCACCGGCGCATCACATGTTGTGAATGTTGCATCGGGGCTGAAATAATAATCCTCTCCCCTCTTTTCCATGACGTTTCCGTAGATGTGATAATTGCCTTTCTTCAGAAATATCCTGGCATCGTAAAGCATTCCTGTCTTCTTATCGAGGTTCATCTCCGCCTTGCCGGCCGAGATTGACGCATCTTTGTCATTGTATTTCACATTGCCTGTCGCAACTGTATCGGATGTCTTATCGTTATACGTTATTTCGTCTGCTTCGATGTCAGCATCATTTCTGTGGATCTTCACATTACCTTTTGCGACGTAAGTCGATGTCTTCTCGTCATAGGTAAGGCTTTCGGAAGTTATCGCCGTCTTTTCGGCAGCCAAACACCTGGCAGCAAACAACAAGAAATAAATGCTGATTAATACACAGAGAAGAGGGCGAAGATCAGAGAGTTTTAATGGCGGTAGTCCTCCAACTCTTAACTTATAACCCATAGCTTGCAACTATCGCGATCATTCTCTTAACTTCGAAAATACGCCTTTCTGTCCAAAGGCTTCCTTTGCTTCGCCTATTGTGTAAAAAGAGCCGGAGATGAGGATCAGCGGGGGATGATCATGTGTGAAGGCCGGGTCTTCAGCTATGCGCATCGCCGTGTTGATAGAGTCCTTCACTGTACGACAAATGCGGGGGGTAGAAAAGCCCAGGGATCTTGCAACATCTGCAAGTTTTTCAGGAGTTGCAGATCTGGAATATGCAGGAGCAGTCAGTATGGTTTCGGATGCCACCTGCAGCAGCGGTTCCATTATACCTTCTATGTCTTTGTCCTTCATAATGCCGAGTATGATTATAATCTTTTTATAGTTTTTGAGAAAATCTTTTTTCAGTGTGTTGGCAAGAACGAGCGCCGCGGCAGGATTATGAGCGCCGTCTATTGCCACCGGCGGTTTGTCATGAATAAACTCGAGTCGTCCCGGCCACCTTACGCTTCTGATGCCTTCCAAGATGCTGCTATCAGTGATGGGCGATTTGTGAAGAGTGGCAATAGTTCCCTTAGACTTCGGAATCAAGCCGCGGCCTTTTATCAATTCTACCGCCTTTAAGGCCACAGATGCGTTCCGCATCTGGTGCTCGCCGGGCAGAGGAAGGCTAAGATTCCGAATATCCAATCCCTCCTCGCTATGGTAGTCAAAAAGTATTCCGGAGACATCGCTTTTCTTAAGCGTAGAAGTAAAATCTCTGCCATAGAGAAATAACTGAGCCTCCTGTTGCGATGCTCTGTCTTCGAGGACATGAAGTGCTTCGGCCTCTTGGCCCGAGACTGCAACAGGTATCCCTTTCTTTATAATGCCCGCTTTCTCTCGGGCTATATCCGCAAGTGAAGAGCCAAGAAATTCCATGTGGTCACAGCTTATAGCCGTAACGACAGATGCCTCCGGTGTAATTATGTTTGTTGCATCAAGCCTCCCTCCCATCCCAACTTCCATCACGGCAATGTCTGCTTTGCTTCTGCTGAAATAAAGCATTGCCATGGCAGTGACTACCTCGAAGAAAGTTGGCGAAAGATTTTCAAGACCGGAAACAACGTCTCGGACTTCTCCGGCAAGGGTAATCACATCGTCTTCGCTTACTTCTTTTCCGTCAATCCTGATTCTCTCCGTAAAGCTGACGAGGTGAGGGGAGGTGAAAAGCCCGGTGCGGAAACCCGATGCCTGCAGGACGGAGGCGATAATCGCTGACGTAGAGCCTTTGCCGTTCGTGCCGGCTACGTGGACGAACGGGAGGGCTCGATGAGGATCATGGAAAGCGGACATGATTCTGGTAATATTTTCAAGGCCGAATTTGATGCCGTATTTCTGAAGATTAAAGAGATAGTGAATCGCCTCATCGTAACTCATAGGAGGAGTTCGAAGAGTTTTGCAATTGTCTCCCTCAGGTTCTTTCTGTCAACAACCATATCAATAAGACCGTGAGCAAGCAGGAAATCCGCTCTCTGGAAATCGTCCGGAAGAGGCTGTTTTATTGTCTGTTCTATCACCCTCGGTCCGGCAAAACCGATCAGGCTCCTAGGTTCTGCGATAATGATATCTCCCAACGTCGCGAAACTCGCGGTAACGCCTCCAAAGGTGGGATCGCATAATACGGATATGTAGAGGATACCGCTGTTTCTCAGTCTGGCTATAGCCGCCGAGACTTTGGCCATTTGCATGAGGGAAAAGATGCCTTCCTGCATCCTGGCGCCGCCGGAAGACGATATCGCTATAAGAGGCTGCATTTTTTCTATCGCCCTTTCTGCGGCCCGCGACACCTTTTCACCCACGACCGAACCCATGCTTCCACCCATGAATGAAAAGTCCATGATGACGAGACTCACAGGATGTCCCTTAATAAGTGCATCTCCCGATATGATCGCCTCTTTCAGCCCGCTCCTTTTCTGATTTTCCTTAAGTCTCTCCTTGTAGGAAACGGTATCTTTGAAATGAAGGGGGTCCACTGATTCGAGGTTTTCGTCTGTCTCCGTAAAGCTTCCTTCATCAACAAGAAGTTTCAGGCGCTCGAGTGCACTTATCCTGAAATGGTAATTACATTTCGGGCATATCTTGAGATTCTTTTCAACCTCTTTTCTGTAAACTATTTCTTTGCAGCCCTCGCACTTGATCCACAGACCTTCGGGTATCTTTCCCTTCTTTTCAACCCTCGTCTCTTTTGTCTTTTTAAACCAGGCCATCTGTTTTCTTTTTTATTTTATAGCCTCTTTGATGCCGGCAAGATAGTCCTTCAACTCATCAGGGGCTTCGTGGAGCCGCTTCACAATTGCGCTGCCAATGATGACTCCGTCGGCAAGTCTTGATACCGCATATGCTTCGTCGGGTGTGGATACGCCGAAGCCGACTGCTATCGGCTTGTCCGTAAATTTCCTAATGGATGGTATCAGTGTTTCCATCGAACCATCCAGTAAAAGGTTCGCTCCGGTAATGCCTGTCATAGAAACATAGTATATGAAACCGCTTGATGCTTTTATGACTTTTCTTATCCTTTCCTCTGTGGAAGTCGGGGCAAGAAGGAATATCGTATCTAGTGATGCCTTTTTTGACAGTTTTATGAAATCTTCTGCTTCTTCCGGCGGCAGATCAGGGATGATCACGCCGTCAACTCCCGCGACCCTAGCATTTCCTATAAAATCTTCAATCCCGTATTTAAACACGGGATTGAAATAGGTCATGAGGACTATCGGTATCTGTGTTGATTGTCTCAGGTCCCGCACAAGAGAGACGACTTTTCTCAATGTCACGCCGTTGCGCAAGGCCCTCTCGGAGGCACGCTGAATTGTGGGACCGTCCGCGAGAGGGTCGGAAAAGGGCACTCCAAGTTCAACAACGTCTGCTCCGCATTCCTCAAGAATGCGAACCATCTCCACTGTCTTGTCTAAAGAAGGGTCGCCCGCCATTACATAAGGGATAAATGCCTTGCATCCCTTTTTAAGCAGCCGTCTGAATGTCTCCGATATACGCGTCATAGCAGTTCGATTCCCTTAATTTTGGCAACCTGCTGGACGTCTTTATCTCCCCTCCCCGAGAGGTTCACAATGATAATCTTCTCTTTGCTCAGTTTCGGTGCAAGTTTTACCGTCTCTGCAATAGCATGTGCGGATTCAAGTGCAGGAATAATCCCCTCGGCCTTTGAAAGGAGCTCGAAAGCTACAAGGGCTTCTTCATCGGTTGCATAAGTATAACGGACACGTCCGGCGTCTTTCAGGAAAGGGTGTTCGGGTCCTACGGAGGCATAATCAAGACCGGCTGAGACGGAATGCGTGCCCAGTACGTTGCCGTCGTCATCCTGCAACAGATAGCTCTTGCAACCCTGAAATACCCCGAGGGAGCCGCCTGCAAACCTCGCAGCGTGTTCTCCTGTTTCTATACCCTTTCCGCCCGCTTCAACGCCGATCATCCTCACGGCGTCATTCTTGAGGAATTCATAAAAAAGGCCCATGGAATTGCTGCCGCCGCCCACACATGCAATCAGATAGTCCGGAAGTCTTCCTTCCGCATTCAATATCTGTCTCCTTGTCTCAGCCCCGATAACGGATTGAAACTCTCTCACCATTACAGGGAAGGGATGGGGGCCGAAGACCGTCCCCAACACGTAGTGCGTCGTGCGGACATTGGTTGTCCAATCCCGGAGCGAATCGTTTATCGCATCTTTCAACGTCTGAGAACCGGTCGGAACTTCTGTGACCCTTGCGCCGAGAAGTCTCATCCTGAAGACATTGAGAGCCTGTCTCCTCATA
>Ga0187776_10001595_pt1 | contig 11423 bp, 10 predicted proteins | sample 0216_BV02_MP12_2_FD_132426 | JGI IMG/M metagenome (GOLD analysis project Ga0187776, IMG submission 132426) | Tropical peat soil microbial communities from peatlands in Department of Meta, Colombia - 0216_BV02_MP12_20_MG | ecosystem: Environmental > Terrestrial > Soil > Wetlands > Peat | place...
GAGTCCTTCCCGCAAGGTCTTCGGCGACACGATTCCATAGTGATTCACGTCATGGAGCGGGACTTCTTGCACCCCCAGCACCGCGCCGTTTTTCTTCTTGTAGGTATGAATCAGCTGAGCGAGGCCCGGCACCGGGGCGTCGATAATTTCATCGCCCAGAATGACGGCGAACGGTTCGTCACCAATCAGATGTTGTGCGCAGAGAACCGCATGGCCGAGCCCAAGGGCTTCCGTTTGACGGACGTAACAGAAGTTCGCGAGGCTCGATATGTGACGGATCTGACTGAGGAGTTGGGCTTTTCCGTTGCCTTTGAGATTTTCTTCCAGCTCCACCGACCGATCGAAGTGGTCTTCGATCGCGCGCTTGCCTCGCCCGGTGACGATGATGATGTCCTCGATCCCGGAGGCGACGGCTTCCTCAACCGCATATTGGATCAGTGGTTTGTCGACGAGCGGCAGCATTTCTTTGGGAGATGCCTTGGTGGCAGGGAGAAAGCGCGTACCGAGCCCGGCGGCGGGTAAGACGGCCTTGCGGACGTTGAGCACAGACATGATGCGATACTATGTGATGGGGTAGGGGAAGTCAAGGAATGCACGAAGTCGTCGTGACGTGAAGCCGAACGTCATCGCAGACCAAAACACCTTTACATTGAAAAACCCCCTTCATATAATCCAAGAGTTTGACACGCTCTGATCCGTCGCTGGCGCGAGTGCGTTTAGCTCGTATGGATCTCACGTCCGCAACCTCCGTTCGGGCCCTCTTCGTACGCTCCCGGTCCCCTGTGCCGGCAGCCGGACGGCCGACGCAGGGGGTGGTGTCTCGCTCGCACAGGCTCAACCATGCTATCGCGCTCGTCGTGTTGGATGATCTGGGAGAACGGGACTCTGTGAAGGAGCTGGTGCATGCGTTCGGTCCCGGGTGGCTCCTGGTCGTGATGACGACAGTCTGCATGATCGGATTTGTATTTCAAGCGGGGGCACAGCAGACCGGCACGACCGTCAAATCGATTGAGATTCGCGGGAATAAACGGATCGAATTGCCGGCGATCACCGGGCGACTGACGCTCAAGGCGGGGGATCTCTACACGCCGGAACGCGTCCGCGGGCAGATCAAAATCCTGTACGACACGGGCTATTTTGAAGACGTGCAGGTGGAAACCGAATCCGTGCCCGGCGGTATCGCGGTCACGTTTCTAGTCCATGAAAAACCCTTCATCACGGAAATCGTGTTCGACGGAAATGAGGAGTTGAGCGACGAGAAGTTGAAAGAAAAGATTACCATCAAGAGCCAATCGTTTCTGGATCAACAGCAGGCGAAAGAGAGCGCTGAAAAAATCCGTCTCGCGTACCAGGAAGACGGATACTATGACGCGCGGGTGATTCCGATCGTGCAGACTCTGGACGAGGATCGGAAGCGACTCACGTTCTTCGTGAAAGAGAACGAGAAAGCTCGGATTAAGACCGTGACGTTCGACGGATTGCATTCCGCGACGAAACAAGAAATGTTCAAAGTAACGGCAACGCGCGAATGGATTCCGTGGTACGGATTGCTTACTCAGCTCAAGTTGCCGTCGTTCGTGTCCGATGCCGGTATTCTGAAGCGGGAGGAGTTGACGAACGACGTCGAGCGGGTCCGCGAAGTGCTGCTGAACAAGGGGTTTCTGAACGCGCAGATCGGCCTCCCGTCGGTCGAGCTCAGCGAGGATAAGAAATGGTTCTCCGTCAGATTTGCCATTTCGGAAGGCGAACCCTTCACCGTGTCCGAGGTCGGGTTTCGCGGGAACACGGTCTTTGAAGCGCCGGACTTGCGCGACGGGTTGAGCATTAAAGAGGGTGAAATTTTTCAGCGGGCCAAGATCCGCGATGAAATCACGCGCATTACCGATCTCTACGGAGCCAAAGGCTATGCATTCGCAGAGGTAGTTCCCAACGTCAACCAGAACGCCGAAGAGCGGACCGCCAGCATCATTTTTAATATCAAGGAAGGGGAGATGATGCGGATCCGTCAAATCAACATCAACGGTAACGACAAGACGAAGGATAACGTGATTCGGCGTGAAATACGTGTCGATGAGCAGGACGTGATCGACACGCCATCGCTCAAACGGAGCTTTCAGCGACTCAACAACCTGAATTTCTTCGAGACGGTGGAAATCCTTCCGCAGCAGGTGGAGCCCGACAAGGTGGATCTCAACGTGCGCGTCAAGGAAAAGGCGACGGGACAGTTCAGCATCGGCGGCGGGTTCAGCACCCTCGACAAATTGATGGCGATCGCCGACATCACAGAGGGGAATCTCGGCGGGAACGGCTGGCTCGGGCGTATCCGCGGTCAGTTGGGTCAACAGCGGACGTTGGGTTTGGTTACGTTCCGCAACCCCTACCTGAACGATTCGTTAACCTCGATGCAGATCGACGTCTACCGCAGCATGACTAACTATGTGTCGTATTTCGAGAAGAAGACTGGTGCGAGCGTTACCTTCGGCCGGTGGCTCTCGGAATATGTTATGGGGAGTTTCAGCCTTATGGCAGAAGGGTTGAACTTCAGCGATCCGAACTACTACTGCCTTAGTATTATTACTGCCAATCCGTTCGTCTGCCGGCAGCTGGGCAATCAGACCACGACCGGATTCCGCACCTCCGTATTTCGCGATACCAGGGACTACTATCTCGATCCTCGAAGGGGATGGCGGATCGGAGGAGGTTTTGATTATGGCACCCCGTACCTCGGAGGGACGAACAATTTTTACAAATACTACTTTGATGCAATCAAGTATACTCCCCTCCCGTATGATACGCGGTTCTCACTCCATGTTCGCTTTGGGGATGCGGAAGGCATCAAGGACAAGCCGGTTCCTCTCACCGAGCTCTTCTTTGTCGGAGGCATCAATACCATGCGCGGATTCGTGTTCGGTCGAGCCGGGCCGGTCGATCCGATCACCTACGCGCTGCTCGGCGCGAACAAACAGCTGATTTTCAATAACGATTTCATCTTTACGATTTCGTCGGAGGCGAAGCTCAACGGAGTGATTTTCTTCGATTACGGGAAAGGGTTTGCCCAGGATGAGTCGCTCTCGCTTAATTTGCGAAAAGCGGCCGGTATTGAAGGACGATGGATTTCTCCCTTTGGTCCGCTGCGCGTCGCCTATGGTATCAATTTGGAGCCGCGTACCGGTGAGCGGAAAGGCGTCTTCGAGTTCACGATGGGACAGATGTTCTAAGATGATGAAGGGGTTGACACTCGTGGAGTGCAGAGACTTGTGGCAACGCAACGAGGGGATCGCGACAGGTTTCGCGACCGGCTGTCTCCTGGCGTTCTGGCTATTGACCCTGCCCGGATGTGCCGGCACTGGGCCACGCATCGACGGAAAGATCGGTGTGGTCGACCCCGGAAGAGCGTTTAACGATACCACTGCAGGGAAAAGGGTAAAGGATACCTTGGCGGCCTTTTCGAAAAATCGCCAGGCCCTCATCGAGCTGGAGGAGAAAGAGCTCCGCCGCATGGAGGAAGACTTCGTCAAACAGGCCAGTGTGCTGAGTCCGACGGCGAAGAAAGAACGAGAGGATCAGTTTCGTCGGCGGATGGGCGAGTACCAACAAAAAGTCAATGAACTGAACCGTGAAGTACAGGAAAAACAGAAAGACGCGCTGGACGGATTTCGCGACAAGCTGGAGCTCGTTGTCGGGAAGGTCTCCAAACGGCTTGGTCTACAGGTGGTGATCGACAAGGGGAAGGGCGGACCGACCCTTTACAACGATGAGACGATCGACATTACGGGGCAGGTACTCGAAGAATTCAACCGCGAGTATCCGTGATGGAGAGCCGGCTCGGGGGCATGAAGTTGAAGGAGGGAGTGACTATGAAGGGGCGACGGCTGGGAGGTTGGTTCCTGGGTGTCATTGGGTGGTGGCTGGTGATTATGTCACAGGCGGTCGCGGCCGAGACCATCAGGGTTGCGATCATCGATCAGCAACTGGTGATCGAAAAATCGAAAGCCGGCAAACGTGCGTTGGAAGAACTCAAGTCCTACGCCTCGACCAGGCAGAAAATCATCAATGCCGACGATCAGGAGTTGAAAGAACTGGAACAGTCGATACAGGACAGCAAGCTGAGCGACGCCGCCAAGCAGGAAAGGCAGGGCCAGTTTCAAGCCAAGCTGGAAGCCTATCAACGCCGGTTGGCCGACTTTAACCGCGAGATTCAACAGAAGCAGCGCGAGATGGTCGCCGAATACGCGAAGAAGGTGAGTGATGCGGCGCAGGTTGTCTCCCAACGGGAGGGATACGCCGCCGTCATCGATCGGGGAAACGATACGATGATCAGGATCGTGATCTATCACCAGCCGGGCCTCAATATTACAGAGCAAGTGATCAAGGAGTTCGATCGACAGAACAAGTAGGGCTACGATTCGGTTCGTCTATCTGGTTCATCCGGTTTGTTTGGTTGTCTGGAGTGGCCTTGCCGGTTGCTCACGAAACTAACCAAGCAAGCTGATCACACCGTGTTGAACTGATTCATGTGAGGAGGCGTCGTCGATGGCTGTGATGGAGCAGGCAGAAATCCAATCGCTCTTGCCGCACCGGTACCCGTTTTTGCTGGTCGATCGAATCCACGAGTTGGACCCCGATCGGCGGATCGTAGGCATGAAGAACGTCACGATCAATGAGCCGTTCTTTCAAGGCCATTTCCCGGGGCGTCCGGTGATGCCGGGAGTCTTGATCATTGAAGCGATGGCCCAGGTCGGTGGGATTCTCGCATTCAAATCACTCGGGAACGTGGCCAGGCCGGTGGTGTATTTGACGGGAGTCGACAACGCGAAATTTCGCAGGCCGGTGGTTCCCGGCGACCAGATTCGGTTTGAGATCGACCTCGTCAAAAAACGTGTCCCATTTTGGAAGATGCAGGGAAAGGCATTTGTCGGCACGGAACTGGTGTGCGAAGCGGACATCACGGCTATGGTGACGGAAGAGAAGGCCGGTGACGTGAATCGTTAAACGTGAATCGCGAAGAGAAAGTACACGACACATCGGCGACCCTCGAATAACGATTAACGTGAACGGGAGGTATCGAGTGCAGATTCATCCGAGTGCCATCGTGCATCCGAAGGCGGAATTAGCCGCCGACGTGGTCGTGGGACCGTTTTGTCACGTCGGCGAGCATGTCAAGATCGGGAAGGGAACGAGGCTGATCTCTCACGTGAGTCTGGACGGATGGACGGAGATCGGAGAACGCTGCGAAATCTATCCTTTTGCGTCGATCGGGGGACCGCCGCAACATTTGGGCTATAAGGGCGAACCGACCAAGGTTGTGATCGGCGACGACAATATCTTCCGCGAATATGTCACGGTCAACCGAGGGACGATACAGGGAGGCGGTGTGACCTCCGTCGGAAACAAGAATTTTTTGATGGCCTATGTCCATGTGGCTCACGACTGTCGGCTCGGCAATCATCTGATCATGGCGAACGCGGCCAGTTTGGCAGGGCATATCACGATCGGTGATCACGCTATAATCGGAGGCCTGAGCGGGATTCACCAGTACGTCCGTGTCGGTGCCTATTCGATGGTCGGCGGTTGTTGTGCCCTCGGGCAGGATCTCCCTCCTTATATGCGTGCGGCCGGAGGGTACCGTGCGCGGATGTACGGCCTGAATTCGGTTGGATTGCGCCGGCACGGGTTTTCTCCCGATCGTGTGGCAGTCTTGAAACGGGCGTACGATCTGCTCTTCCGCTCGGGGCACCGGCCAGCGGAAGCCGCAAAATTGGCGAAGGTGGAATTCGTCGATCAACACGACGTCATGACGGTCGTCGCGTTCATGGAGGGTACCAGGCGCGGAATCTGCCGGTCCGTCGAGCGTGATCGGGAGGATGAGGAGGATTAAGCGGGGTGTCTCAACCGCCTTACGCGAACAGCGGGCAACGCATCGGGCTCATCGCCGGCAACGGCCGGTTTCCCATCATCTTCGCCACCAACGCCAGACAACTCGGCTATCATGTGTCGGCGGTCGCCCATGAAGGCGAAACCGAGCCGGACCTGGCGAATTACGTCGATCGGATTCAGTGGATCAAGATCGGCCAACTCAACAAGCTCATTCAAGCCTTCAAGGAGGACGACATCAGCCAGGCCGTCATGTTGGGCGGTATCAAGAAGACGCACGTCTTCACGACGGTACGGCCGGATTTTCGGGCACTGGCGCTGGCTGCCAAGCTGGCGTTGTGGAAAGACGATGACATCCTTCGCGAGATTGCCGCCGAATTGGAACGGGAAGGGATCACGATCCGCGAGTCCACGTTCGGCCTTCAAGGGATCTTGGTCGAAGAAGGAACCCTGACCAGGAAAGGCCCCACGAAGAAGGAGTGGGACGACATTCGTTACGGGTGGGAGGTCGCTCACGAGATCGGACGCCTCGACATCGGGCAATGTGTGGTGATCAAGGACCGTGTCGTGGTGGCGGTTGAAGCGGTGGAAGGCACCGATGCAACCATCAAGCGCGGCGGAGAACTGGCACAGGATGGAGCGGTGGTCGTCAAACGTTCCAAGCCACAACAGGATTTACGCTTTGATCTTCCCGCCGTCGGGCCGCGTACGATCGAGGCGATGCAGTCGGTCAAGGCGTCGGTGCTGGCGCTGGAGGCGGGCAAGACCGTGCTATTGGATCGTGAGGTCATGCTCGAGAAAGCGCGCCAGGCCGGTATCACCGTCATCGGGATCGCATCGCTCGATGCGAGTCCCGAGTGAGCGACCGAATATGACACCGTTACGAGCGGGCGTCGTCGGAGTCGGCCATCTGGGCCAGCATCATGCGCGTCTTTATGCGTCGCTTCCCGGGTCCCAACTGATCGGAGTGGTCGATCAGTTGCCGGAACGAGCGCAGGTGGTTGCGGAGCGCCACGGCGTGCGTCTGTTCCGGAACCTCGAGGAATTGTTGCCTCAGGTTGACCTCGTGAGCATTGCGGTTCCCACCTCGGCACATTATGAAGTGGCACGCCGGTGTCTGCTGGCGGGAAAACATGTGTTGGTCGAAAAGCCGCTCGCCGTGATGCCCAAAGAAGCCCGCGAGCTCGTGGAACTCGCGAAGGGGCGCAGCTGCCGACTGCAAGTCGGGCATAGCGAACGATTCAATCCTGTGATGCAGGTGATGCGGCCGCACATCGGGCGGCCGGTCTTCATCGAATGCCATCGTCTCAGCTCGTTCAGCGAGCGGGGGACGGACGTCGACGTAGTGCTGGATTTGATGATTCACGACCTGGATCTCGTTCTGTCCTTCGATCCCGGGCCGGTCGAAGAAATTCGCGCGGCCGGGGTGGCGGTGCTGTCGGCCTCCGTCGACATCGCCAATGCGCGCATCCAGTTCGGGAGCGGCTGCGTCGCCAATTTTACCGCGAGCCGGGTCTCAACCAATAAAATGCGCCGCCTGCGGGTGTTTCAGCCGGATCAGTATCTCTCGCTGGACTTTCAAACTCGTCAGGGGATGATTTGCAGGCGTCAGACGAAGGCTGGCGAGCGTCCGACCGTGGTCATCGAACAAGTGCAAGGGGGGGACGAAGAGCCGTTGAAACTCCAGCTCGAATCCTTCCTGGACGCCGTTCGGACAGGGAAGAAGCCGGTGATCTCCGGCGAGGACGGAGCCGCCGCCGTCGACGTAGCGCACGATGTGTTGCAGGCGATCGCGACCTTTGCCTCGCGTCATGGAAATCCGGATCGAACTTTGGGATCTGCAGACGACGCCAACCCTTCCGGTCGAAGATGAATCCGCTGGAGCTGATCACGGCGAGGCCGTTGCCCTTATGCCACGAATCCTGATTGTGACGGGCGAAGCCAGCGGAGACCTTCACGGGGCCAATTTGGCGAAAGCGATTATGGCGATCGATTCGACGGCGGAACTCGTCGGCGTCGGGGGAGCTGCGATGCGGGCTGCCGGTGTGGCCCTGGTCCCGGGGGTTCCGCAGCTGGATTTGGTGGGTCTGATCGGGGTTTCGGCCTTGGGCGCCGTCCTCCGGCGCATTCGCGCGATCAGGACGGTGCTCAAAACGCAGCCATGGGATCTCGTGGTGTTGATCGACAACCCGGGACTCAATTTTCACTTCGCCCGGGTGGCCAAGGCCGCAGGTCACCGGGTACTCTATTATATTGCGCCGCAAATCTGGGCCTGGCGGCCTCGCCGGATAAAGTGGATACAGCGACGCGTCGATCATGTCGTGGTCATTCTCCCGTTCGAGCAAGACCTGTATCGTCGGGCGGGAGTCCGCTGTACCTTCGTCGGCCATCCGCTGCTCGATGCGGTGGCGCCTCAGTATGATCGAGCCGCGCTCCGGACAAAGTTCGGGCTGCACGAGGCCGGCCCCGTCGTCGGATTGCTTCCGGGAAGCCGGGCCGGTGAAGTCAGAAGCCTGCTCCCAGTTCTGCTGGATTCGGCGCAGCGACTCATGGCGGCGAACCCGAAAACACAATTTCTCCTGGCACAGGCTTCGTCGATTGACGATAATCTGCTCCAGATGCATCTTCGTCACAGCCCCGTGCCGGTGCAGGTCGCATCCGATCAGGCGAGTGAGGTGATGGCCGCTTCCGATGTGCTCCTCGTGGCCTCGGGTACCGCGACTCTGCAAGCAGCTGTGGTGGGGACTCCGATGGTCCTGCTGTACAAAGTTCCGTGGCTGACGTACTGGCTTGGTCGCCTCCTGATTACGGTGAAATGGATCGGATTGGTGAACCTTGTAGCTGGCCGGTCCGTCGTTCGGGAATTCATTCAGAGTGAGGCGACCGCCGAACGTATCACGGAGGAGGCGCTTCGTCTCTTGCGGGATCGGGCGGTCTATGATGAGATGAAGCGGGGATTGCGGGAGGTTCGAGAATCACTCGGAGAGCCGGGCGCGTCACATCGAACGGCGCAGGTGGTGTTGGCAGAATGTCGAGCGTAGATCATTTTTTCCGACTGCTTCGCTATGTGAGGCCTTATCGAGGCCGGTTCATCGGAGCTTTCCTCTGCTCCGGACTGGTCGCAGGCCTCTCGGCTGCCTATGCCTGGCTCGTTCGACCCGTCCTCGACGGAATTTTCATCGACAAAAATGAGACGCTGCTGTTGGTGTTGCCCCTCGCCCTGTTCGGTGTCGCTGTCTTGAAAGCGCTCTTCAGTTACGGACAAACGTATCTGATCAGCTATGTTGGCAACCAGGTGATCACCGATATTCGGCAGGGACTGTTTGATCGGTTGATGCGATTGCCGATCGGGTTCCACGACTCGAATACGTCCGGGCGCTTGGTTTCCCGTGTGGTAAGCGATGTCAGTGTGATGGCCAATGCGGTATCCAACGTGCTTAAAGATATGTTTCTGAACGGGTTGACGTTTCTGGCGATGCTTGGGGTGATCTTTTATCAGAATTGGCAGATGGCCGGGTTGTCGCTGATCGTAATTCCGCTCGCGGCGTTTACGATGGTTCGGGTGGGGAAACGGCTTCGCAACCTTGCCACCCGCGGTCAGGAGCGGATGGGGGATATGGCGTCCACCATCCAGGAATCATTGGCCGGGATCCGCATCGTCAAAGCCTTTTGCCGTGAGGATGCCGAGTCGGAGCGGTTCAGGGCGAATAATCAAGCGTTCCTCTCCACGACGTTGAAATCCAATCAAGTGTGGTCGATCGGTTCCTCCTACATGGAAGTGATCGCGGTGCTCGGCGTCGCCGTGATTGTCTGGTACGGGGGCTACCTGGTGATTCAAGGAACCATGACGCCGGGGGCCTTCTTCTCATTCCTGACGGCGATGTTCATGGCCTTCACGCCGATCCGCAAGTTGTCCGGCTCGAACAATTCGATTCAGCAGGCGGTGGCGGCGGCGGAACGGGTCTTCGACGTCCTGGATCTCCCCACGGAACAGGATGCGGAGCGCGGGCGGTTGGCATTGCCGCGAATCACACGATCAATCGAGTTTCAAGATGTGACGTTCCACTACGAGGGGCATGGAATTCCGGCGGTGTCCGACATTGATTTGTCGATTCGCGCCGGCGAAATCGTTGCGCTCGTCGGCAGCAGCGGGAGTGGAAAAACGACGCTGGTCAATCTCCTGCCGCGGTTCTATGAGCCAACACTTGGGCGAATCCTTATCGACGAAGTGGACATCCAGTCCTACTCGCTCCAATCCCTCCGGGCGCAGATCGGGATTGTGTCCCAAGAGGTGGTGCTCTTCGACGACATGGTTCGCAACAATATAGCTTTCGGGCGACCGGGGGCGACGGACGAGGAGATTCTGCAGGCGGCTCGCCTGGCCTATGCGCACGAGTTTATCGAACGACTGCCGCAAGGCTACCGGACACTGGTCGGCGAGCGTGGCGTGAAACTGTCGGGCGGGGAGCGCCAACGTATCGCCATTGCCCGAGCGATCTTGAGGGATCCGCCGCTGCTGATTCTCGACGAGGCGACGTCGGCGTTGGATACGGAGTCCGAACGGGTCGTGCAGCAAGCGCTGGGCAATCTGATGAAAGGCCGCACGACCGTCGTGATTGCACACCGGTTGTCGACGATCCAGCGGGCCGACCGAATTGTTGTGCTACATCGCGGCACGATCGCGGAAATCGGCACCCATGAGGAACTCTTGCGTCGGGACGGCCCCTACAAGCGGCTTCATGCGATGCAATTTCAGGATGTGGTGGAGTAAGACCGGCGTGGGGATTCAGGATGCGATGCGCCGATTCACGGCCTGGCTGAAACTGTCCGTCCTTCCTCCGGTCGGGGCGTCCATCATCCGTGGGATCGGACGGACCATGCGCCTTGACCAGCAGGGTCATGAACACGTGGATGCGCTCTATCGAGAAGGGCGGCACATCATTCTGGCGTTTTGGCACGCGCAGCAATTGATGATCCCACTGGGGTATCGTGGAACGGGCTCTCATGTGTTGATCAGTCAGCACCGGGACGGAGAAATCATTGCTCGCATTATCGCCCGATTCGGTCATCAGTCAGTCCGGGGATCGAGTACCAGGGGCGGAGCGAGGGCCATGAGAGAATTGATTCGATTGGGCCGATCGGGTGTGGATCTGGTCGTGACGCCGGATGGACCGAAAGGACCGAGAGAGGTTGCCAAAGTAGGCGTCGTCCAGCTTGCGAAGGCGACCGGCCTGCCGATCATCCCCGTGGCCTTCAGCTGCTCAAAAAAAAACTCTTCGCAAGCTGGGATCGGTTCATGGTCCCGTATCCATTCTCCCGGGGGGTATATTGCTGGGGCGCTCCCATCTGGGTGTCGCGAGACGCCGATGGCACAGCGCTGGAAACGGCGCGCCGGGAACTCGAAGCCTCACTGAACCAACTGACGATGCAAGCGGGTCACGCCCTGGAGCTCTAGCAAGATGTTGAAAAGAGTTTGCCGCTCGCCCTCTTTCGACTTGGATACGATCAACAATGAGCCAGGTAGAGGAGGCAGGCTGTTCAAAAAGGCC
>Ga0187776_10001596_pt1 | contig 11419 bp, 9 predicted proteins | sample 0216_BV02_MP12_2_FD_132426 | JGI IMG/M metagenome (GOLD analysis project Ga0187776, IMG submission 132426) | Tropical peat soil microbial communities from peatlands in Department of Meta, Colombia - 0216_BV02_MP12_20_MG | ecosystem: Environmental > Terrestrial > Soil > Wetlands > Peat | place...
AGGAGCTGCCCGAGCTTGCCGAGCTGCTGCCGCAGATCGAGACGCCGGTCACGATCGTCAGCGGCCGCCATGACCGGGTGGTCCCGCTCGTCAACGCCGAGTTCCTCGACGCGCGGTTGCCAAACAGCCGCCTCGTCGTCATCGACACGGGCCACTTCGTCTGGGAGGAGGCGCCGGTGGAGTACGCCTCGACCATCCTCGAATCAATCACGAAGTAACCCAGAGCAAGGAGCACACATGCCGACCATCCACCTCGAAGCAACGACCACCGCAACGCCCGAGCAGTTCGTCGCCGCGCTCACCGACTTCGGCCCGGGCCGCTCGAAGCTGTTTCCAAACAGCGCCGACGAAGACCTCAAGGTGCACGACCAGGGGCCGACTGAGGCCGATGTCACAGAGGGCTCGAGCGGCGTCTGGGAACGCCTCCATTACGACTGGTCCGATCCCAGTCGCGTGGTCATGACGACAACGGACTCCAACGCCTGGGGAGGCAATTCGGGCCACACCTACACCTTCAAGCGGGAGCCGGACGGGACGACCGAGGTGGACGCCGTCGTGGTGCGCGAGGGCAAGAACCTGAAGGGGCGGGCGCTCGGCGTCGTGCTGGCGATCTTCGGCAAGCGCGTCTTGGGAGGGGCGCTGGAGAAGACGGTAAGAGCCATCGAAGCCCGGAACGGCGGGTCGGGAAGGGCGGAGGTCTCCTCTCAGTCCGATGAGGGAGAGCAGATGCAACCGTGAGCTCGACCGGGCAGGTCGGGCGTTGAAGCCCTTCAGCTCACCTGCGAGCTGAGGGCCAAAGTGTCGCGGCATGCCTTCATCACGTTCGGTGCCGGTTGTCGTCGCTTTCCGCTGTGCGCCGAACCCACTTCATCGTCTCTTCAGATCGAGACTGGAGAGTGGGCGCTGTGGCAGAGCCATCGTCACGCGTTCTGCGCCGTCGCGCCGCGGCCGCACAGCGCCGGCGCCGGCGCCGGATCGTGGTCGGGCTGGGAATCGGGGCCGCGATCGCGATCGCCGGGCTGTGGATCGGCACGCGCGGCGGCAAGCCGAGCCCCAGCCATGCCCCGGCAGCAGTATTTCGGGGACGGCTGCTGATCGCCGATCGCGGCAACCAGCGCCTGCTGTTGGTCAATGCCGCGAAGCGGATCCTCTGGAGATATCCGGCCCCCGGCCGGCCGGCGCCCAGAGGGGGCTTCTACTTCCCCGACGACGCGTTCTTCACGCACGGCGGGCGGGGCATCATCTCCAACCAGGAGGACAACGACACGATTGTGCAGATCGCCTTTCCCTCCGGGAGGGTGACGTCCAGATACGGGCATCCCAGGATGGCGGGCTCGTCGACCGGCTACCTCAATCAACCCGACGACTCCTACCTGCTTCGCGATGGTTCGATCACGGTCGCCGACGCTCAGAACTGCCGCATCCTCTTCCTCGATCCGGGCGGGCGTCCCCAATCGCAGATCGGCACCACCCACCGCTGCGTGCACGACCCGCCGCGCAGCATCGACTACCCGAACGGGGATACGCCGCTTCCAAACGGAGACGTCCTGGTCTCGGAGGTCAACGGCTCCTATGTAGACGAGTTCACGCGCTCCGGCAAGCTGCGCTGGAGCATCCGGCTGCCGATCGCATATCCCTCGGACCCCCAGAAGCTCGGCCCCGACCGCTATCTGATCGCCGACTACGCGAAACCGGGAGGCGTGTTCGAGTTCAACCGCGCCGGCAGGATCCTCTGGTCGTACCGCCCCCGCTCGGGCCAGGGAATGCTCGACCATCCCAGCCTCGCCGAGCGCCTGCCCAGCGGGCTGATCGCCGTCAACGACGACTACCGCCATCGTGTCGTGCTCATCGACCCGCGGACGAGGCGGATCGTCTGGCAGTACGGTCACACCGATCGGCCCGGCAGGCGTCCTGGCTATCTGAAGATCCCCGACGGCATGGACCTGCTGGTGCCGGGCGGCCGCAATCCCGTGCCGACCCATCCCTACACGGGCTGAGCTGAATGCCAGATCGTCGGCGCTGGATTCGCTGGTCGGTCGCCGGGCTGGCCGTCGCCGGGCTGCTTCTCTCGATCCCCCATCTCGCGGCGCCCGCCCCGGGCTCCGCTCCCGGCTGGGACGGAAACGCGCCGTCCTGGCTGCGCGGGCTGTACGGGAGCGGGATACGGATCGGAGACGAGGCCTACTACGGGCTGCTCTGGGTCGCGTTTGCCGCCTACCTGGGTCTGGCCGCGACCGCTGCCTATCTGCCGAGCCGGCTGCTGTGGGTGCTGATCGGGGCTGTGGCGGTCGCCTTCACGCTCTCCCCGCCGCTGCTCTCCCATGATGTCTTTAGCTACATCTCCTACGCCCGCCTCGGCGTGGCCCACGGCCTCGACCCCTACGCGGCCACGCCTTCGATGGCCCCGTCCGACCCCGTCTTCGCCTACGTCGCCTGGCCGCACACCGCAAGCGTCTACGGACCGCTGTTCACGCTGCTCACCTATCCGCTGGCCTTGGTCAGCGTCCCGGTTGCGCTCTGGACGTTGAAGGCGATCGCCGGGCTCTCTGTTCTGGCCATTGCTTGGCTGGTCGCCCGGCTAGCGAGGCTGCGGGGGCTTGAGCCGAGGACGGCGGCTGCTCTCGTGGGCCTGAACCCGCTTGTCTACGTGCAGGTGATCGGGGGCGCCCACAACGATGCGCTGATGACGCTGCTGTCGATGGCCGGGGTGGGGGCGCTGCTCTTGCAGCGGGGCGGCGCCGGAGGAGCGGCGGCGGTCGCCGCGGTGTCGGCGAAGGTCCCGGCGGCCGTCTTCGCCCCGTTCGCCGCGCTCGGGTCGCCGAGTCGGCGCGGCCTGCTGCTCGGTGCGGGCGTCACCACCCTTGCGATCGGGGCCGCGACGGCCACCGTCTTCCACTCCCACGCACTCGCCGCGATCGGCCTCGCGGCGCAGGACCAGGCCAGCGCCAGCCGTCACAGCATTCCATCCACGCTCTCCCGCCTGACCGGGCTTCCCGAAGGCCCGATTCGCACCGCTGCCCTTGCCGCCTACGCCGGGAGTCTTGCGGGGCTGCTGGCCTGGACGGCACGCGGGGGAGATTGGGTGAGGGCCGCCGGCTGGGCTGTGCTCGGCGCCCTGCTCGCCACCGCATGGCTGCTTCCCTGGTATCTGATCTGGGTGCTTCCGCTGGCCGCGATCTCGCGCGACCGCAGGCTTGTCGTTTCGGTACTGGCGCTCACCGCGCTGCAGCTGGCGAACCGTGTCCCGGTCTGAGACCGGGTCGTTGGACAGGAAGCGTTCGGTGACCGTGCCGCCCAGCGATCAGACTGGATGGTGGTGTCGCGGCGAGGTTCATCACCACTGGGCTGCGTCTCGCACAGGCGAGGCAGGGGCCGCTATGTTCTCTCCAGCCCAATGGAAGGACCGCGCTCTCGACGCGGACCCCAGGCGGAAGAGCATGCGCATCGAAACCGATTACCTGGTTGTGGGGGCGGGTGCCACCGGCCTTGCCTTCGCCGACACGCTGGTGCGCGAGGCTGACGTCGAGGTGACTGTGATCGACCGCCGGCCGGACCCGGGAGGTCACTGGCTGAATGCGTATCCGTTCGTTCGCCTGCACAGCCCCTCCGCGTACTACGGCGTGAACTCGCTGGCGCTCGGCGAGGACCGCATCGACCAGGTCGGCGAGAACGCCGAGTACTACGAGCGGGCCACCGGCGACGAGGTCTTCGAGTACTTCGCCGAGGCTGGCCGCCGGCTCACGGAGACAGGCCGGGTCCGTGTGCTCACCCGCCACGAGCACCTGGGCGGCGGGAGTGACGGTGAGCAGGTCAGAGACCTGAGCGCGGGAGAGCTTCACGATGTCGCGGTACGTCGCAAGGTCGTCGATGCTCGATACATGGAGGCGTCGATCCCGGCGACCCACACCGTCCCGTTCGAGGTGGCGCCTCACGCGCGGCTCGTCCCCATCAACGACCTGCCGGCAGCCGCGCGTTCGGACTGCTCCTACGCTGTCCTCGGATCCGGCAAGACCGCTGCGGACGCGTGCATCTGGCTTCTGGACAACGACGTGCAGCCAGACCGGATTCGATGGGTCCGGCCCCGCGACGCGTGGTTCCATGACCGCCGCCACTTTCAGCCGCTGGAGCAGGTCGGCGCGGCCATGGAGGGGTTCGCCCTCGATGCCGAGGCCGGCGCCCATGCGGCTGACATCGGGGACCTGTTCGAGCGGCTCGAGGCCTCCGGGAGACTCGTGCGCATTGACCCGGCGTGGCCGGCAACGATGTACCGCGGCACGATGCTCAGCGCCCGCGAGCTGGCCGCCCTGCGGGAGATCGAAGACGTCGTCAGGCTCGGCCGAGTGCGGCGGATCGAGACCGACCGGATCGTGCTCGAGCGGGGGGAGACCGAAACCGGCCCCGACGTCCTGCACGTGGACTGCACGGCGCTCGGCCTCAACAATGCCCCTGCCACGCCGATCTTCCAGCCGGGCCGGATCGTGCTCCAGCAGGTGCGGCTTCTCTCGCCGTGTTTCAACGCAGCCCTGCTCGGCTTCGTCGAGGCCCACCGCGACGACGACGCGGACAGGAACGGGCTTTGCCCACCCAACCCCTACGCCAGCAGCATCGAGGACTGGCCGCGCATGATGAGCCGCACATGGACAACCGAAGGGCAGTGGTTGGGCGAGCCCGACCTCTCGGCCTGGGTGGCGAAGAGCCGGCTCAACCTGCTGGGTGCGCTTCCCGACCACGCGGCGGAGCCTGCCGTGCAAACGGCAGTCAAGCGGTATCTCACACACTTCGGCGCGGCGATCGAGCGGCTGCAGCAGCTGGACGGAGCGAGCTCACCAGGGGGCGAAGAGAGCGGCACGGTCCACTCGGGACTGGAAGCTCAGGCCTCAGGGACGTCTCGCACCGTTAGATGACGCCAGCCGGTGTGGGCGCATGCGGCGTCTGGTCGAGCACCGCCCCGCCGTCCTCGGCCCAGAGCCCCTCGAGCGCGGCGAAGACGTTGCGGTCCAGCTTTGTGCCCGCCTCGCGAGCGATGATCGCGAGCACCTCGTCGTGCGCGAGCGCCGGGCGGTAGGGCCGCTCGGCGCTCAGCGCCTCGGCGACGTCGGCGACCATCAGCACCCGGGCCTGCAGGCTCAGCCCGCTCCCGTCGAGCCCCTGGTGATAGCCGGAGCCGTCGAGCCGCTCGTGGTGCACCGCGGAGAGCAGCGCCACGCCGCGCAGCGCTCGCACCCGGTTCAGGATCTCGAAGGAGAGCCGGGGATGGCGGCGGACCTGCTCCCACTCGTCCTCGTCCAGCTTCCCCGGCTTGTCCAGGATGCGGTTGGAGACCCCCAGCTTGCCGATGTCGTGCAGCAGGCCCGCCCGTCGCAGCTCACGTTCGGCCTGGCCATCCAACCCCAGCATCCCCGCGAGGCCGACGGCGATAGCCGCCACCCCGGCGGAGTGGCTCGCCGTGTAGGGCGACTTGGCGTCGACCACGGTCGCGAATGCCTCCGCGACCCTGTCGAGCCGCGCGTCGTCGGCGACCAGCACGCGATCCTGCGGCTCCAGCGCCGAGACGTCCGGTTGCGCCAGCCGGGCCCAGAAGCCCGTGTCTCCTTGCACGGCACAGAGCGAGTCCACGAGGGTGGGATCGAACCAGCTGCCGGCTCGCGCGCGGGCGACGTCGCAGGCGGCCTCTGGACCACCAAGCTGCCAGAACACCTCTGCCGTCTGCGCGAGGCAGAGGATCCGTCCAAGCGGTGGGATCTCATCGCGGGCCAGGCCGGCGGGATAGCCGCGGCCGTCCCAGTGCTCGTCGAGCGTCCGGATCGCCTCGCGAGTGCTCGACCCGAGGCCGACCTTTCCGGCGACGTCGGCGCCCCGCTCGCATCGGAGCACGGTCAGCTCCCGCGCGCCGCGCGAGCCGTGGGCGACGAGCGCTCGCAGGTGGCGTGCCTTGGTGAGGGGAGACCCGCCGGGTGCGGTATTGCGAATCAGCGAGCGCAGCGACTCGTTTCGTCGCAGGTGGTCGGTCGTCTTGCGATCGCGCTTCACGGCCGCGTCGTCGTTGCCATAGAGCGCCGCCACCTTGGCGGCGTTCGACGAGCACCCTGCGTCCTTCAGCAAGAGCGCGTAGAAGAGGGCCGAACGCTGCGACTCGTCGAGCCCAAGGTTCTCGGCAAGCCGCATCCCGATCAGGCAGGAACGCTCTGAATGGCCGCGCGGCTGACCCTCTGTGATGTCGAACGCATGGGAAAGCGCGGCCAGGATCTCTGAGAGCCGAACCTCCATTGGACTCGGATCGGCAACCCGTTAGGACCGCCGCAAGGGTTCGCCTCGAGTGGACGGATTACCGATGCAAGACCGCGTCGGTCAGCTGCCCGAGCTGCGGACCGTGCGCTTGCCGCTACCGGAGCCGTTCGCCGGCCCAGCCTCGACCGCGCCCCGCGGCGAAAGGTGCGCCATCAGGGCGTCCACGCAGCGGGTGTCGAACTGCGTCCCGGCGTGGCGCCGGAGCTCGGTGAAGGCCTCCTCGCGCGTCATCGCCGCACGGTAGGGCCGGTCGCTGGTCATCGCGTCATAGGCATCGGCGACGAGAATGATCCGCGAGGCGAGCGGGATCTGCTCGCCCTGAAGCTGGTCGGGATAGCCACGGCCGTCGATACGCTCGTGACTGTGCCGGATCCACGGCACGATCACCTCGAGGCCCTCGACGCGAGCTGCGATCTCGGCCCCGGCCTCGGCGTGCTTGCGCATCTCCCCCCATTCCGCGTCGCTCAACCGGCCCGGCTTGCGCAGGATGTGGACCGGCACGACGATCTTCCCGATGTCGTGCAGCTCGGCCGCCAGGCGCAGCATCCCCAGCGCCGGCTCCTCCCATTCGAGCTCGCGTGCGACTCCCGCGGCGAGCTGGCTGACTGCGTTCGAATGGGTATGGGCGACCCCCATCCGAGCGTCGACGGCGTTGGCCAGGTCGGTGGCCCAGGAAAGGTCGCGCTTGGGCGCCTCGGTGTCGACCCGAGGGCCCTGCTTGCTCTCGCGCACCGTCTCGTCGGCTCGCCGGAACAGCTCCGCGGCGTCGCTGCCGTCGAACGGGTAGGACGCGATGCCCGCATGCACCCCGATGCGCGCCGTGAGGCGGGTGAGCAGGCGGTCGACGACCGGACTGGATTCGCCCGTGGTCAGCATCACCGCGAACTCGTCGCCGCCCCAGCGGCCGACCGCGACGCTGGCCCGCAGCTCGTTGGCGATCGTCTCCGCCGCCCACGCCAGCAGCTGGTCGCCGGCCTGGTGGCCCTGCCTCTGATTCACCAGCCAGAGGTTCTCGATGTCGATCATCAGCAGGCTCATCTCGCCGCTGGTGCGCTGGGCTCGTGCTAGCTCAGCGTTGAAGCGCTCTTCGAAACCGCTGCGATTCAATGCTCCGGTCAGCAGGTCGGTGCGCGAAATGCGCGCAAGCTCACGGCGCTGGCGCTGGCGGATCGCGGCCTGGTGGGTGCAGACCCAGGTGGTGAGGGCCAGCGCTGCGGCGACGATGAGAACCCCGCCCAGGGAGGCGTCATGGCTGTAGGGCAGGAGGCCGAGGTAGGCGGCGAAGTTGAGCGCAGCCACCGCCAGCATCCAGCGGACCGGCAGCAGCAGCGCCGCAAGGGCAAGCGGCAGGAAGAAGAGGGCCACCAGCGGGCTCCTGATGCCGTCCCCGTGCGCGCAGGCCGCGAAGACGGCCACGATCAGGACAACCAGTGCGAGGCCCGACCAGGCAGGCGAGATCGCCGCCCTAGAGCGTGGCTCCCCGCGACCACCAGAGACGAGAAGGCTCAACATGTGTTCAAGTAGTCGGTCGGCGGCCAGCCGAGCTTGAGGCGTGGGAGCGCAGTCGGCCTTTCTGATGCCAACTAGTGGGTAGCGTCAGGCACGACTACGTGCAGCGGCGCTGATTCGTGCGCCCGCCGGGGCCCCGTTCAGCGCTCGCCGCCTGACCGCTACGCCTCGGAATAGGCGGGCTCACCCTCGCCTTCGAGCTGCTCGGCCGCCTTCGCCTCGGGCTGCAGAACGGTGAGCCCGACGATGATCGCGGCGCCGACCAGCACCGCTCCGATCAGGAAGGCGAGGTGATAGCCGCCGGTCAGCGCCGCCGCCTGCGAATGCCCGTCGGCACGCAGGTGGTCGGTGCGGGTCGCCGAGAGGGTGGCGAGGACCGCGAGGCCGAGCGCCCCGCCGACCTGCGCCGTGGTGTTGACCAGGCCGGAGGCGAGCCCCGCGTCCTGCCGGGTCGCCCCCGACATCGCCAGCGTCACCAGGGACGGGAAGCAGACGCCGATCCCGGTGCCGAGCAGGATCATCACCGGCAGCAGGTTCCTGACGTAGACCCCGTCGACCGGTGCCCGGGTGAAGAGGACCAGTCCGACCACGATCAGCACCATCCCCGCGAGCACCGCCCGCTTGGCGCCGAAGCGCGTGATCAGCGGCTCGGTGTAGCGGAAGGACAGCGTTCCCATGATCAGGGTGGCCGGCAGGAAGGCGAGGCCGATCTCGAGCGGGTCGTAGCCGAGCACCTTCTCCATATAGAGAGAGCCCATGAAGAAGAGGCCGAACATCCCGGCCACCAAGAGCGGCTGAACCACGTTGGCGCCGGAGAGGTTGCGGGAGCGGAAGATTCGCAGCGGGATGAGCGGGTTCCGTGCCGTTGCCTCGCGCATGATGAAGGCGGCCAGCAGGGCGAGCGAGCCGGCGCCCAGGGCAAGGGTCCGCCCGGCGCCCCAGCCGCTCTCAGCGGCCGGCTTGACGATCGTGTAGACGCCGAGCATCAGCGAGGTCGTGATCAGCACCGCTCCGGTTACGTCCGCGCCCTCGCCGAAGCCGATCCCCCGGTCGCGGTCCAGCAGGCGGTGGGCGAGCAGCGCAGTGACGATCGCGATCGGGACGTTGATGAAGAAGATCCAGTGCCAGTTGATCGACTGGGTCAGCACTCCGCCGGCCAGCAGCCCGACCGAGCCGCCCGCGGAGGCGACGAAGCCGTAGACGCCGATCGCCTTCGCCTGCTCCTTGGGCGCCGGGAACATCGTCACGATCATCCCCAGGATCACGGCCGAGGTCATCGCCCCGCCGACCCCCTGCACGAAGCGCGCCGCGACGAGCACGCCCTGGCTGTTCGCGGCGCCGCAGGCGGCCGAGGCAACGGTGAACAGCGCCAAGCCCGCCATGAACACCCGCTTTCGGCCGAGGATGTCGCCGAAGCGTCCCGCCAGCAGCAGCAGGCCGCCGAAGGTGATCAGGTAGGCGTTGACGACCCAGGCGAGGCTCGGCTTCGAGAAGCCGAGGTCGCTCTGGATCGAGGGCAGGGCGACGTTGACCACGGTCACGTCGAGCACGATCATCAGCATCCCCGTGCAGAGGACGTAGAGCGCGATCCAGCGTCGCCGGTCGCCACCCGCGGTGCCGTCGCCGTCCATGCTCGCTTGGGTTCCCGCCAACTGCTGCGCCATCGCCCGCCTCCGGTAGGTCGTCTGACCTTACAGACCGCGCCCTGCGGCCAGCCGGAGAGGAGGATCGAGATGTCCTGGTGGCCGCGGGACGAGTTCAAAAGGGGCGGCATCGCACGCCAACGTTCGGTTCAGCCACGGCGACGGCGAGCAGAGCTGACCAGGCAGAGAGGTCAGCGAACGACGATCACCGGGCAATGGGCGTTGTGCGCCACGCGGTCCGCGGTCGAGCCGAGCAGGTAGTCGCCGAGGAAGTGCCCCCGGTGGCCGATGATGATCAGGTCGTGGCCGTGTGCCTTCGCGTAGTGGGTGATCACCTCGGCCGCATGCCCCGGCACGAGGTCGGTGCGCAGGGTTATGCCGCGCTCGGCGGCCTGCCCGGCCGCCTGCTCGAGCAGTTGGTCGAAGAACCGGTCCTTCTCGCGCCTCACCTCGTCCACCTCGCCGGCGGTCGCCGCGTAGGCCGGAAGCTTGCCCTCGACGGCCAGCGTGGTGAGCTCTCCGCCGAGCCGCTCGATCAGCGACAACGCGCAATCGAGCGCTCGCTGGGCACCCTCCGATCCGTCGATCGCGACCAGGACGTTGTCGAATCGATAGGGCGTCACGCCTGCTCTCCCGCCGGAATCGGCCGAGGGGTCGGCCGCAGGCCCGGCGTCCTTGCCGAGTCCGCCTCGCGCTCGGCCTCGACGTCGGGCGAGAACCAATGCTGCGCGATCGCGGTCGGGATGATCGCCGAGAGCACGACGACCGTGATCAGCAGCGAGAACTGGGTGGTGTCGATGATCCCGGCGTTGAGCCCGTAGAGCGAGCTGATCGTCCCGAAGGTGAGGCCGGTGCTCATCAAGAGCGTCGTGAAGGCAGCGTGCTCGGGAACGTAGCGCCGCGCCAGCGGCATGATCAGGCCCAGCTTCGGCACGAGCTTCGCCGCGAACAGCAGCGCCAGGATCCCGAGGTTCGCGAAGACGGCGCCGAGCGAGACGTTGAGCCCTCCGCGCAGGAAGAAGAACGGCGTCAGGAAGGCGAAGGCGACAACCCGCAGCCGTTCCTGCTCCAGCGGGTGCTGGCGGTAATGGCGCGCCATCACGAGCCCGAGGACGAATGCGGGAAGCACCGCGTGGCCGTTGGCGGCGTCGGCGACGACCATCAGCGCGAACAGGCAGGCGAAGACCAGCTTGATCTCGGGCTCGATCACGCGGTTCCCGTAGCGGCCGAAGAACCACGGCGCCACCTTGGGCAGGGCGAGGATCAGCGCTACCGAGACGACGAGGAACAGCGGATACCAGGAGTTGGGCTTGATGAAGATCGCCGACAGGGCGATCGCCGTGGCCATGTCGGTCACGAAGCAGGCGCTCATGATCAGCTTTCCGATCCTGGTCGAGTTCAGCCCCGTCTCGACCAGGACCGCGTAGACGACGGCAAGCGAGGTCGTCGAGAGCGCCGTGCCGGCGATCAGCGAAGCCTTCGTCGTCCAGCCCAGGATCCCGTGGGCGACCAGCCCCGCGACCACGAAGGGGCCCACGAACGAGACCAGCCCGATCCCGACCGAGGCTCCGAATCGCTCGCGGAAGTCGTCGGGATCGACCTCGGCTCCGGCAAGGAAGGTGAGCACGATCGAGGCGAAGCTGGCGATGAACACCAGCCAGTCGGCGTTCGGGTCGAGGTTGAACAGGTTCCCGGCGACCACCCCCATCGCGAGCTCGATGAGGGCGACGGAAAGCCCCAGCTCGACCGAGAGCATGCTGGAAAGGACGACGACTGCGGCAAGGACCGCGGCAAGCTGTGTCGAGTCCATCGAATGACCTCCACGCGCGTCGATTGACGTTGGTAGAGGCCATCAGCGGCTGAGCCGCGGTTCGGAGCGAGCCTCATCGCTCCAGCTCAGTCTAGCCGTCGTTAGGCCGTCCGGAGCCTGCTCCCGTTGCAAAGCCGGGATAATCCGCGCCGCGGGATTTGGAGCCAGC
>Ga0187776_10001597_pt1 | contig 11418 bp, 3 predicted proteins | sample 0216_BV02_MP12_2_FD_132426 | JGI IMG/M metagenome (GOLD analysis project Ga0187776, IMG submission 132426) | Tropical peat soil microbial communities from peatlands in Department of Meta, Colombia - 0216_BV02_MP12_20_MG | ecosystem: Environmental > Terrestrial > Soil > Wetlands > Peat | place...
CGGCGCTCTGCCAGCGCTCTTCCGGGTCCTTGGCCAGGCAGCCCTTCACCACCTGCTCCAGCGCCGGCGGCGACAGCGGCTGCACCTTCGAAATCGGCTCCGGCTCCTTCTCCAGGATGGCCGAGGCTACCGAGATCGCGCTCTTGCCCTCGAAGGCGCGCTTCCCCGTCGCCATCTCGTAGAGCACCGCCCCCAGCGCGAAGATGTCCGAGCGCGCGTCGGCTTCCTTGCCTTCCACCTGCTCCGGCGCCATGTACTGAAAGGTGCCGACCAGGGTGCCCTGCTGGGTGATGGGGCTCGCCGGGCTGGTCTGGGTGATGGCCTGGGTGAGCACGCTGCCCGGCTGCATCGCGCCTTGCGGCTTGGCCAGGCCGAAGTCCAGCAGCTTGGCGCCGGACTTGGTGAGCATCACGTTCCCCGGCTTCAGGTCGCGGTGCACGATGCCCTGGCGGTGCGCCTTCTCCAGCGCCTCCGCGATCTCGCAGCCCGTCTTCAGCGTCTGCTCGACCGGCAGCGGCCCGCGTTGCAGCCGCGCCGACAGTGTCTCGCCCTCGATGTACTCCAGCACCAGGTAGTCGGTGCCGTCCTGGTGGCCCACATCGTAGAGGGTGCAGATGTTGGGATGGTTGAGCGAAGAGATGGCGCGCGCCTCGCGCTCGAAGCGCTGGCGGAGGTCGGGGTTCTGGCTGAACTGCTCGGGCAGGACCTTGATAGCGACGGTGCGCTCCAGGCGGGTGTCACGCGCCCGGTACACCTCGCCCATCCCGCCCGCGCCCGCGGCGCCCAGGATCTCGTACGGCCCGAGTTTGCTGCCCACCGCTAGCGCCATTTCCCCTCTCTAGAAACCAGAAACTACTTCTTCAGCTCCGCCATCCAGTGGCTCACCAGCACCAGCGAGGGATTGGCGCCGTGCTCGCCCGCGGGCATCGAGGCCAGCAGGCGCTTGCCGTCGCGCGTGCTGTCGGTGGGCCCGACCTGCGGCAGTGTCCTTCCTCCGAACAGCGGCTGCGGCGGGCCGATCTGCAGGTCCGCGCCCTTGGCGCTGATCTTCAACGCCATCAGCTTCAACTCCGGCGTCACCCACACGAACCGGTCCTTGCCCAGCCAGCCGCCACCGCCCCCGCCCTGGGTGACCTGCCACTTCCCCCCCGGCCCCGGGAAGGGCACGATGTAGGTTTCGTTCACTCCCGACTCGTCGGACTGGTAGCTGAGCCACTTCCCGTCCGGAGAGAACGCCGCCCCATTCTCGTTGGCGGTAGCGGCTGGATGCAGGCGGTAGGGTTTGCGCTCCCCCGTCATGGGCAGGATCCACAGCGCGCCATTCTTGTTCTGCCCGCCCAGTTGGTCGAAGGCCAGGAGCTTGCCGTCCGGGGACCAACCGCTGGGATTCAGGAAGTAGTCGCTGCGGTAGAGCATCTGCTCGGGCGTGCTGCCGCTGGCCGCCTTGACGTAGATGGCGGATCCCTGCCCGCGGTCCGCGGAGTACGCCACCTGGGTGCCGTCCGGCGACCATTGCGCGCCCTGCTCCGTCCCCGGGCCGAAGGTGAAGCGGCTCAACACTCCCCGCTCCAGGTCATACATCCACAGCTTGGAGATTCCCGGCTGGCCGCTCTCCGGCAGCAGCAGCACCGCATGCTTGCCGTCGGGCGCCAGGGCCAGCCCGGTCAGGCTCAGGGGCTCGCCCACCTTGCCCAACTCTTTGCCCTCCAGGTCCAGCCAGGTGATCTGGTATTTCCCAGCCCCCGCCTGCTGGCGGTAGGCCAACAGGCCGGTCTCGGACAGGGCATAGCTTCCCGTCCAGCGAAAGGTGTTGAATTGCACCTTCTCCGCGATAGGCACCGCCTCGCCGCTCAGCTGCAGCCGGCTCGCGTCGAAGGGCTGCGCCATCAGGTTCTGCTCGCGCAGGAAGACCAGGTACCCGGGCGCGACGTAGCGCGGCCCGCTCTCCGCCGGCTTCAGGATGTTCACCGCCTGCCGCGTCTTCAGCGAGATCGCCCGGATGGCGTTGTCTTTGCCGTTCAGCGCGCCCACGAAAAACAGCACATGCTCGCCGTCCGGCAGGAACTGCGGCAAGCGGTGTGTCTCCCCGGTCGCCGCGGGATGGGTCAACTCACTGGGGCTGCCGCCGGCCGCCGGCACCTGGAACAGCCCGCTGAAGGGCCCGGGCGCGAAGACGATGGTCCCGTCCGGCCCCCAGGCGATGCCGCGGCCATCGTCGGCGTCGCAGATGGTCTGCACCGTTCCCCCCGACACATCGATTCTCTTCAGCTTGTGCTCGGCGAAGTAGGCCAGGTAGCGCCCGTCGGGAGACCAGGCGGGATTGGTGCCGCCCTCCGTTCCCGCCAGCGGCTGCATGGTCAGGCTGTCCAGCGAGCGCACCCAGATCTTGGTCTTGCCGTCGCTCCCGGCCAACTCCAGCGCCAGCTTGCGCCCGTCCGGCGAGAAGGCCAGCGAGCTGTCCTGCCCCACGGTGTCGAAGTCGGGAGGCAGCAACAGGCTGGAGCGCATCACCTCCGGCGGCTGGGGCGCGTGCAGCCGCCAGCCCGCGGTCACCCCCGCCGCCGCCAGCACCGCCGCCAGTCCCCACGCCAGCCACTCCCGCCGCCGCCGCCGCGCCGACTTCACCGCCGGCATCCCCACCGCCGACGACCCGCCCTCCGCGATCCACTTCAACTGCAGTTTGACGTCGTGCGCCGTCTGGAAGCGCTCTTCCGGGTCCTTGGCCAGGCACACCTTCATGACGTGGGCCAGCGCCGGCGGCGTCAGCGGCGCCAGCGTCGTCACCGGCTCCGGCTCCTTCTCCAGGATGGCGCTCGCCACCGAGATGGCGCTCTTGCCCTCGAAGGCGCGCTTCCCCGTCGCCATCTCGTAGAGCACCGCCCCCAGGGCGAAGATGTCGCTGCGCGCGTCCGCTTCCTTCCCCTCTACCTGCTCCGGCGACATGTACTGGAAGGTGCCCACGATGGTCCCTTGCACCGTGATAGGACTGGCGGGGCTGGTCTGGGTGATGGCGGCGGCGGTTGCACTGGCGGCGCCCAGCGGCGCCTGCGGCTTGGCCAAGCCGAAGTCCAGCAGCTTGGCGCCGGACTTCGTGAGCATCACGTTCCCCGGCTTCAGGTCGCGGTGCACGATGCCCTGGCGGTGCGCCTTCTCCAGTGCCTCCGCGATCTCGCAGCCCGTCTTCAGCGTCTGCTCGACCGGCAGCGCACCCTTCTGCAGCCGCTCGGCCAGCGACTCACCCTCGATGTACTCCAGCACCAGGTAGTCCATGCCGTCGTGGTGGCCGACGTCGTAAAGGGTGCAGATGTTGGGGTGGTTGAGCGAGGAGATGGCCCGCGCTTCGCGCTCGAAGCGCTGCTTCAGGTCCGCGTTCTGCGAGAACTGCTCGGGCAGGACCTTGATGGCGACGGTGCGCTCCAGCCGGGTGTCGCGCGCGCGGTAGACCTCCCCCATCCCGCCCGCGCCCGCCGCCCCCTGGATCTCATACGGCCCGAGTTTCGTCCCCGCCGCTAGCGCCATGCTTCTTCCCCGGCGTCATCCTGAGGGCCCGCCGGGCGGGACCGAAGGACCGCGCGCGCACCACTAGAGACTAGAAACGAGAAACTAGAAACCAGGCCTAGAAACTCGTGCCCTGCGGTGTGCGCGCATTATAAGGCTCCCCCTCGCGCCCGCGAAAGCCCCGCCCTACGCCAGCCCCAGCTTGCGCAGCAGCGCCTGGAAGCGCGGCTGCGAGCGCAGCGGGTCGAAGCAGGGCTCCGTATTCACGATGGAGAGGATCCCGACCCCCTCGCCATAGGTGTCTTCCAGCCACTGTAGGGCGCGGTCATACTGCCCCAGCACGGTGTATCCCAGGGCCTGATAGTAGCCGGTGGACGGATCCACCTTGGCGTCGCCTTCAACCTCCGCCAGCAGCTTCTCCGCCTGCTCACGGTCGCCCCCTTGGGCATGGGCAAAGGCCAGGAGGCCCCGCGCGTGTTGCCGGCGACTGGTCGCCGCCGCCGCCTTCTCCCCCGTGGGGATGGCCAGGTCGGGGCGCCCCGCTGCCTTGCAGACGTAGAGCACGATGCGCAGCACGTAGTAGTCGTTGGGATGGACCTCCAGCGCCGCCTGCAGCACTCGCAGCGCCTCCACGTCCCGGCCGGCGCAGTGCAGGATCCATCCGTGATGCGCCTGGAAGAGCGGCGTCAGCGGGTCCAGCTCGGCGGCCTTGCGGATCTCCTGCAGCGCCTCTTCGCAGCGCCGCATCATGTTGAGCGAGACGGCGTAGCCGTGGCGCGCGATGGCCAAGTCGGGCTTCGCCTCGATCGCCTTCTGGTACTCCTGGCAGGAGCGGGCGGGACTGTGGTCGTACTGCATCGCCACCCAGCCCAGCGCCACGTGCGCCTCGGCCAGAGACGGATCCAGCGCCAGCCCCTTGGAGGCCGCCGCCTTGGCTTGCGGATACGCCTGCGCCGGCGGCATGAACCCGTAGAAGCCCATCATGGCCAGCGAGTACGCCAGCCCCGCGTAGCTGGGAGCGTAGCCGGCGTCGGCCGCGATCGCCTTCTGGAAGGACTCGATGCTGCGCCGCAGGCTCTCCTCTCCCCACTGGTTCGCGTGGTGCATCCCCAGCAGGTGCTGGCGGTAGGCCTCCGCATCCACCTTGGCGCGCCGCGAGGCCCGTCGCCCGCTCTCTCCCTCCAGCTTCTGGTGCAGGTGCTGCGCGATCTCCCCCGCGATCTCCTCCTGCACTTCCAGCAGGTCCGCCATCTGGCGGTTGTAGGAGTCTCCCCAGAGCTGGTCCTGGCGGGCCACGTCCACCAGCTCCGCCTTCACCACCACCCTGTCCTTGTGCTGCAGCACGCGCCCGCTCACCACCGCGCGCACGCCCAGCTCGTCGGCGGCGGTGAAGGCGTCCACTCCCTTGCCCTTGTAGCGGAAGACCACCCCGCGCGGCGCCACCCGCACCCGCGCCAGCCGGGAGAGATGGTTGATGATGGTCTCGGTGATGCCGTCGCTCAGGTAGTCGTGGGTGGGATCGCCGCTGGCGTTCTCGAAGGGCAGCACCGCGAGCGAGTCGATGCTCCTGCTCACCTTGGCCTTGCGTGGCTTGCCGGCGGCCACGATGGCGCCCGATTCCGCCGCCGCGGTCCGTCCCGAACCCACGTCGCGCTTCAGCCGCTTCAGGTCGGCACGCACGTCGGCGGCGCTCTGGTAGCGCAGCTCCCGCTCCTTCTCCAGCAGCTTGCCCAGGATCTCGTCCAGCCGCGGCGGCAGCGCCCGGTTGGCCAGCGACGCCCGCTCCGGCGCCCGGTTCAGGATGGCGTCGAAGACCACCGCCGAGGTGGTCCCGTCGAACGCCGGCTTCTGCGTGGCCATCTCGTAGAGCACGCCGCCCAGGCTGAACAGGTCGGTGCGCCCGTCCAGCTCCTCCCCGCGCGCCTGCTCCGGCGACATGTAGGCCACCGTGCCCATGGCCACTCCCGGGCTGGTGAGCTGCTCCTCCCCCATGCTCTGCGTGGGCGTCTCATGCGCCTGGCGCTGCGGCAGCACCTTGGCCAGCCCGAAGTCCAGGATCTTGGCCTGCCCCCGCCGGGTGAGGAAGATGTTGGCCGGCTTGATGTCGCGGTGCACGATGCCGCGCGCGTGCGCCGCCTCCAGCGCGTCCGCCATCTGGATGCCCAGCTCCAGCAGCTCTTCCGTCGCGAACGGCCCCGCCGCGATGCGCTCCCGCAGCGTGCTGCCTTCCAGCAGCTCCATCACCAGGAAGGGCTGTCCCGCATGCTCGCCCAGGTCGTGGATCACCGCGATGTTGGGATGGTTCAGCCCCGAGGCCGCGCGCGCCTCCCGCTGGAAGCGCTCCAGCGCCATCGCGTCCTGCGCTATCTCCCCCGGCAGGAACTTCAGCGCCACCTCCCGCCCCAGCTTGGTGTCGGTGGCGCGGTACACCTCTCCCATGCCGCCCGCGCCCAGCTTGGCGGTCACCTGGTACTGCCCGATGGATTGTCCGATCATGCGGAAAGCTGCCCGGGAGCCATGGGGAGTGTCCGCGCATTATAAGTCGCGCCCTGCCGCCCGAACAGGGAAACGTCGGCCGCTCGGGGCCTCTTGGCCGACGACCGGCAGCCGACGACCGACGACACTCCTACTTCCCCACCAGCACGAACGCTCCCCAGTAATAAGGAAGGTCGCGCCCGTAGCGCCGGCGCACCACTTCCCGTTCTTCCAACTGCGCCCGCCGCAGCGCCTCGTGCTTCTCCACCCCCGCCAGCCACTTGGAATAGAAGCGCGTCATCAGCTCCTGCGTCTCCCGGTCGGGCACCGGCCACAGCGACATCATCACCGCCTGCGCCCCCGCCTCCTCGAAGGCGCGCCTCAGCCCGAAGACGCCCTCGCCGTTCTGCACCTCGCCCTGCCCGGTGTTACAGGCCGAGAGCACGACCAGCTCGGTGCCCTGCAGGTTGAGGTTGCTGGCCTCGTAGGCGGTGAGCACGCCGTCGTCGAGGTCCTCGGGGGCGGGCTCCCCGGCCAGGGCGCGGTCGGCCCCCGCGAAGAACAATCCCGAGCGCAGCATGGGGTCTTCCAGGCCGGAGGGCTGGTTGCCGGCGAGGCCCATCCGCTCCCTCCGCACCCCCTGGTCCGGGAGGAAAAAGCCGTGCGTGGCCAGGTGAAGGACCCGCGGACCATGTACCTGCTTGACGGCTTCCTCCAGGGCGCGCTCGCCGGTGTAGCTCTTGGCCTGCCAGTGATGCTCCTGCAGGAGCTGGTCCACGGCCCGGATCTCGGCGCCGGTGCCGGGCAACGGCGGCAGGGTTGCGCCCGCGCCTTGATCCCGCGAGCGCTGGCTGGGCGCCAGGATGGCGACCTCGGCGGCTTCTGGCGCCTGGGCCGCACCCAACTTCTGCAGCGCGGCCCGGTACGCGGCCGGGAGCAGGTCGAAGGCGGGGTTTCCGACCAGCACGGCGAGCTTGGAGGCCGGCCCCGGCGCTGGCCGCAGCAGCTCCTTGGTGCTCGACACCAGCCGCAGGTCGTACTCTTCCAGCAGCAGCCTGCCGTCGGGAGTGGGGATCAGCCCCAGCGGCGCCTGGTTGAGCGCCCCGTCGGGCGAAAGATAGACGCGCTTCGCGCCCGCCAGCAGCGGCTCCAGCGGCTTCCAGAACAGGTCGTAGACCTCCGCTCCCGGAAGCGCCGCCGGCCCCGTGCTCTCCATGCCCCGCGCCTGCGCCTGCTGTTGGAACCCGATCAGTGCTTTGCCCTCCAGCCGCTTGCCTTCTCCCAGCAGCACGTAGGCAGGATGGTCCCGGGTCTCGGCCGTCACCACTAGCGCCACGTAGTAGCTCTTGTCCGTCCAGGTCTTGCCGTCGTGGAAGGCGAAGCGCGCCAGCTCCACCGCCGCCTCTCCCGGCTGCAGCGCCGCGCGCACCTGCTGCCAGGTGACGCGCTCCAGCTTCTTCTGCTGGGCGAAGGCGGCCGAGCGCGCCACCAGCTCCTTCTCCACCTCGTCAGCCTCGGCTTGCAGTTGCTCGATCTGCCGGCGCCAGGCCTCGCGGTCCTTGGGCGTCTGCTGGATGAGGGCGGCGATCTGCGCCCGCTTGGCCGCCAACTGGTCGAGCAGCGTCAGCGCCTGCGGGTCTCCGCTGGCTTCCACCCGCCGCCGCAGCGCCGTCTCGCTGCCCGCCACGAATCCCTTCTCCCACAGCAGCAGGTCGTACATGTCGCCCGCCAGCTCCGGCATCTTGTCCTCGTACTGCTCGACGAAGCTGAAGTAGGCGGGAAAGCTGCTGGCCTGCGTGGCCAGGAAGTCCAGCCGGTCTTTTTCCGTCATGTAGGTGAAGTGGTACTGGAACTGGCGGAAGAGGCTGTCGAATTCGCGGGCGAAGAGCGGTTGCGCCTCCGCCGGCCGCCCCTGCGCGTAACGCAGCCCGGCCAGGTTGCCCAGCGCCGCCTGCACCTGCGGATGCTCCGGCCCCAGCGCTTCCTCCGCGATCCGCAGGCTGCGCTGGAAGAGCGGGTCCGCCTGCTCGTACTTCCCTTGCTTCCAGTACAGCATGGCCAGGTTGTTCAGCGAGAGGGCGGTGTCGGCGTGCGCGGCGCCCAGCGTCTTCTCGCGGATGGCCAGCGCACGCCGGTAGAGCTCTTCCGCCGGCCCCGGCTTGCCTTCGTCGTCGTAGAGCACCGCCAGGTTGTTCAGCGCCGTGGCCACCTGCGGATGCTCCGCTCCCAGCGCCTTCTCGCGGATGGCCAGCGCCCGCTGGAACAGCGGCTCCGCCTGCGCGTACTTGCCTTCCGTGGTGTAGAGCACGGCCAGATTGCCGAGATCGGAGGCGGTGTGCGGATGCTCGGGGCCCAGCGCTTTCTCGTCGATCCGGAGCGCGCGCTGGTAGAGCGCTTCCGCGGGCTCATACTTGCCCTCATCCTTGTAGAGCAGCGCCAGGTTGCCCAGGTCGGTGGCCACGTCGGGATGCTCCGGGCCCAGCGCCTGCTCGTCGAGGTGCAGGCAGCGCTGGTAGAGCGGCTCGGCCTCGCCGTAGCGACCCTGGTCGACGTAGAGCGCCGCCAGGTTGTTCAGCACCGGCGCCAGGTGCGGGCTCTCCGGCCCCTGGGCCTTCTCCCGGATGCTCAGCGCGCGCCGCAATTGCGCCTCCGCCTCGGCGTAGCGCCCCTGCTTGCGGTAGAGTTCGCCCAGGTTGTTCAGGTTGATCGCGGTCTCGGGAGAGTCGGGCCCGGGAGACTTCTCGTGGATGCGCAGCGCCCGCTGATACAGCGCCTCCGCCGGCGCGTACTTGCCCTCGTCCTCGTAGATCCCGGCCAGGTTGTTGAGCGAGGAAGCCACGTCGGGATGCTCCGGCCCCAGCGCCTTCTCGCGGATGGCCAGCGCGCGCTGATACAGCCGCTCCGCCTCCGCCGTCTTGCCCTCGGCGCCGTAGACCGCGGCCAGGTTGTTGAGCGCCGTGGCCACCGCCGGATGCTCCGGCCCCAGGTACTTCTCCAGCAGGCTGAGATCGCGCTGGTAGAGCGGCTCGGCCTCGGCGTAGCGGCCCTGCTCGCGGTAGAGCAGCGCCAGGTTGTTCAGCGAGGTGGCCACCGCGGGGTCCTCGGGGCCGAAGCTGGCCTCGGCCACGCGCAGCGCTTCCTCCGCCAGCGGCACCGCCTCCGCGACCCTGCCCTGCTGGTGCAGCGCCACCACCTGCCGGTTCAGTTCCTGCCAGCGCTCCTGCTGCGCCGCCAGCGGCAGGCAGGCCAGCAGCATCACCAGCGGCAGGACGAAAGGGCGACGAGGAGACACGATGCGCTCTGCTTTCCGAGGGAGGCGGTTCTGTGCCGACTGCTTCTTCAGCTCCGAGGTCCAGTTGAGCACTAGAGACTAGAAACCAGAAACTACTTCTTCATCCCCGCCCGCCAGTTCACCAGCAGGCTGATGGGCTGGGAAGCATCCTCGTCCAGGCTGTTGATGAGGAAGCGCTGCCCGTCGGCGGTGACGTCATAGGCGAAGTCCGGGTTGGAGACTCCGGCGGTGGTGAACAGGCGCTGCGGCGAGCCGATCTGCAGGCTGGCGCCGCTGCCGTTGACCGGCACCGCCACCAGGTCGCGGGTGGGAGTGATGAAGTACAGCTCCTTGCCGTCGCGCCGCCAGCGCGGGCTGAGCCCGCCGCTGCTGGAGATCTGCCACTTTCCCACCGGGCCCGGGAAGCGCGTGACGTACACCTCGAACTGGCCCGACTCCAAGGACTGGTACGCCAGCCAGCGTCCGTCGGGGGAGAAAACCGCGCCGAACGTGGGGTACGGGCCTTGCAAAAAGGCAAACGGCTTGCGCTCCCCCTCCATCGGCAGAATCCAGGTCTGGACCTGCTGCTTGCTCTCGTCTTGGGCATAGGCCAGGAACTTCCCGTCCGCCGACCAGTCCGAGGGGCTACGGTCGAAGGCAGACGGGGGCAGCAACTCCTCGTCCGGCCCCGTTCCGTCCGAAGGCTTCTCGTACAGGTTGAAGGTGCGGTTGGCGCGGTTCGAGGCGAAGAGGATGCGGCTGCCGTCCCGCGACCACACAGGACCAATGTTGGGCAGGCCCGAGGTGAACGTCAGCCGCGTCTTGACTCCCCGCTCCAGGTCGAAGATGAAGATGTCGCTGTTGGGATCGCCCGCCGCCACCGCCAGCCTGCGCCCGTCGGGCGAGAGCCGCATGTTGGAGTAGCTCTGCCTTTCGCCCACCGTCCCCAGCTTCTTGCCCGAGCGGTCGTACCAGATCAGGCGGGTGCCGGCACCCGCTCCTCCCGCCTGGTAGGCCAGCACTCCCGTTTCCGACGCGGAGAAGATACCGTGCCAGGTGGAGAGGTCGAACTGCGCCTCCGCGTTCACCGGCGCCGCTTCCCCGCTCAACTTTCCGCGGCGCGGGTCGAAGGACTGCGCCAGCAGCGTGTTCTCCCGCAGGAAGAGCAGCTCGCCCTGGGCGTATTCCGCCTGCGCGAAGGTGTGGACCACCAGCTTGTTCTCTTTCCCGTCCAGGGAGGCGAAGAACACCCCTGTCTTCTCTCCCGAGGGCGCGTTGTGGTTGGCGGCCACGTAGAGGAAATGCTTGCCGTCGGGCAGGAACCGGGGCCAGCGGTAGGTGGTGTACTCCTTCAGGTCCACCTTGAGCACGGGCGTGGCCGCGCCGCCGTTGGCCGAGACCCGCCAGAGGCCCTCCTGGGTGTCGGGGGTGAAGAGGATCACTCCCTCCCGGCTCCAGCTTCCGCCGCGGCCCCCGGGGGCATCGCACAGCGTCTGCGGCGGCCCCCCGGCCAATTCCACGCGCTTGAGTTTGCTGGCGCCGAAGAAGCCCAGCGAGCGGCTGTCCGCCGACCAGAAAGGAAAGGTGGCGTCCTCCGTCCCCGGCAGCATCTGCACGGTCACTCCGTCCAGGGATTGCACCCAGAGGTGCGCCTGACCCTCGCTGCCCACCGCCACGAAGGCCAGCCAGGCGCCGTCGGGCGAGACCGTGACCGGGCCCCCCGTGTCCCCGCTGAACAGGAAGCGCGTCTTCTGCGGCGCCAGGATCTGGGAACTGATGCGCCGCTCCGGCCGGTTCGCGCTCTTCCAATAGAGCGCGCCCAGCACCACCGCCGCCACGATCCCCACTACCGCCAGCGTCCAGCCCAGCCACTCGCGATGCTGCCGCCGCGCCTTCACCGGCAGCGCGCTCACCCCGGCCTGCGAGCCGGACTGGCTGATCCAGTGCAACTGCCGCGCCACGTCCGCCGCCGACTGCCAGCGCTCTTCCGCGTCCTTGGCCAGGCAGGTCTTGACCACGTGCTCCAGCGCCGGCGGGGTCAGCGGCTGCACCCTCGAGATCGGTTCCGGCTCCTTCTCCAGGATGGCGCTCGCCACCGAGATCGCGCTCTTGCCCTCGAAGGCCCGCTTGCCCGTCGCCATCTCGTAGAGCACCGCCCCCAGGGCGAAGATGTC
>Ga0187776_10001598_pt1 | contig 11416 bp, 10 predicted proteins | sample 0216_BV02_MP12_2_FD_132426 | JGI IMG/M metagenome (GOLD analysis project Ga0187776, IMG submission 132426) | Tropical peat soil microbial communities from peatlands in Department of Meta, Colombia - 0216_BV02_MP12_20_MG | ecosystem: Environmental > Terrestrial > Soil > Wetlands > Peat | place...
ACCTCTGGTGTATCAGTCGTCGTGCCAACGGCGCTGCTGATTAGCCACGTCTGGATGGGATAACCGCTGAAAGCATCTAAGCGGGAAGCCCACCTCGAGATGAGGCTTCCCATCCCCTAGAGGGAGTAAGGGCCGTGGGAGACCACCACGTCGATAGGCGGGATGTGTAAGCGCAGCAATGCGTTCAGCAGACCCGTACTAATTGCCCGAGGTCTTGATTTTGAACACGTTGGAGCTGCTATGGAGTTTTGAGGGTGCACGCCATGTGCCCGACAATTTCGGCGGTGATAGCGGCGGGGGTACACCTCTTCCCATTCCGAACAGAGCAGTTAAGCCCGCCAGCGCCGATGGTACTCGGAGGGCAACCTCCCGGGAGAGTAGGTCGCCGCCGACTTCTTGGACAAAGGGCCGCTGAGAAGCGGCCCTTTGCAGTTCATGCTGCTCGCAGCTTGTCGCGCCAGTCGGGATCGAGCTCGCGGAGCCGGCGGACGCGCTCGGCGACCGGCGGATGCGTGACGAACAGCCCGGCCAGGCCATCCTCGGCGAACGGGTTGAACGTGTAGAGGGGCTCGGTGGCCGGGTTGGCGCGGAACTCGACCAGCTCGGAGGCCTGCTCGAGGCGGATCAGTGCATCGGCGAGGCCGTGCGGCGAGCCGCAGAGCGCGGCCGCGGCCCGGTCGGCCTGGAACTCCCGCTTCGGCGAGAGCAGGAGGTGGACGAAGGCCGCCGCCAGAGGTCCGAGCACGAACAGCAGGGCGCGCTGGAACCAGCCGCCGATCCGGCTGAGCTCGATCAAGGCCCCTGCGATGACGACGGCGGAGGTCTGGACGATCACGTCGCGCCGACGGCTGTGCGCGAGCTCGTGCGCGAGCACACCTTCGAGCTCTGCCGGCGGAGTCGCTGCGAGCAGGCCCTGGCTGACGGCGATCGCGGTCCCGCGCGGGCCGCGGCCGGCCGACAGGGCGCGTGGATGTCCGTCGGCCAGAAAGTAGAGGCGGGGCTTGGGGACGCCGGCCGTTGCTGCGAGCCGGGCAACCGTGGCATGCAGCGCCGGAGACTCGCCGACGGGGAGCTCGCGGGCGCCGACCATGCCGAGAGCCACCCGGTCTGCCCACCAGTACGCGGCCGCGGCGACCAGCAGTCCGAAGAAGACGAGCAGCGAGCTGAGCCGGTAGCCGCCGAGCAACCAGCCGATTGCGGCGAGGGCGGCACAACCGCCTAGGAGCAGAAGCCAGACCTTGAGGATGTTGGTGATCGCGGAGAGGCGCAACTAGCCGTCCTGCTGCTCGTCCTCCTCGAGCCCTCGGGGCGGCCAGTCGGGCTCGGGCGCGTCGCACCGGCTCGAGCAGTGCAGCGAGGCGATGTTCTGCAGCGGAATCAGGATGTGGCCGTTCAGCTCGATGTGGGCGACGTCCTCGACCAGGCAGTAGGCGGTCAGCACGCCGTCCTGGTAGTCGCCGCCGAAGAGCGCGACCTCGACCTGCTCCCCCTTGTACTTGTTCGTGTAATCGTCCAACCGAACCCCAGTCTACAAGCGGGGAAGCGGCCCCTTGCGGGCCGCCGCGTGTACCCACCCGTGTACTCCTCTGGCCGCCTAGCGCCGCCCACATCTCCGCTTTGCGCTCGGTGCCGTCCGGGCTCGCGTGGGTCGCCGGGGCGGCTGGAGCGACCGAGCCCACCGTGAAGCTCGGCCGATTCGTCGGTTGCGTACGTGCATTTACGGAGCCGGTGTCCGCGAAGGCACCGATTCGCCCGGGCTAGCAGTCAGGGATCATCGGAGTGCGCCTCGGCAGCGGCGTGTTTTGGGGTGCGCAAAAGCTGGAGGAGGTGTAAGCGATGAGACGGCTACCGATTGTGCTCTCGCTGACGGCGTTGGTGATCGCGGTGATGGGGATGACGCCGTTCGGCGAGGCCGCGAAGAACGCGATCCCGTTCGCGAAGAACGCAGACCGCGTCGACCTGATCCATGCCTCGAAGAAGCCGACTGCGGGGAAGCTATACCCGCTCGGCGCGAACGCGAAGTTCCCGGCCAAGGTCCTTTCGGTGACGAGGGGGCCCGCTGGGCCGAAGGGCGCCACCGGGCCCATGGGTCCAACCGGTCCGGCCGGGCCGGTGCGCCTGCGATACGTCGAGTCCGCGCCCGTCACCCTCGGCCCAGGAGAGCGGAACTTCGGCTCGGCGTGGTGTCCGAGCGGAGAGTACCCGAGTGGCGGAGGCGTCTCCGCGTTGGCTGCTGACGAGTGGGTCACCGCTTCGTTTCCGGCGCCTATCGACACCCCGCCGAATCCGAACGGCTGGATCGCGTGGGTGAAGAACACCTCGGCAGATCAGAACCGGACGTTCAACGTCTTCGTGATCTGCACGAGGCCGACGAGCGTGATCCACTAGGCGCGCCTCACGCGTCGAGCTCCCGGTCGTCGTCGCACGTACCCCCTCGACCCTGAACGATTCCGGGTCGCCCGTAAGCGTGCCTGAGCCCCCCGAACCTCGTACTTGTTGGTGTAGTCGTCCACCGGGCGGGCTCAGTCCATCCGGCGGAGATTTTCGTTTTCGACGGCGAGCTCGACGACCGAGGCGTTGTCGAGCGCAGGGCCGCGTTCACGGGCCTCCTCGTAGCTGATGCCGTCGACATAGGCCAGTGCCGCGCGGATCGGGCCGGCGTGGGTGACGGCCAGGACCCGCCCGTTCGTGTGCGCTTCTCCGATCTCCAGGAGCGCGGGGACGACGCGCCGGCCCAGCTCCTCGTAGCTCTCGCCGTCGTCGGGGCCTCGCTGATGCTCGAGCCAGCGCGCGTACTGGTCGGGAAAGCGTGCCTCGACCTCCGCCCGCGTGAGGCCCTCCCACGAGCCGTCGTACATCTCGCGCAGCTGGGCAACCATCACCGGCTCGAGGTCGTGAGGCGCCGCAATGATCTCGGCGGTCACGAAGGCGCGCTCTAACGGGCTCGTGTAGACGGCGCCGAGCGGCGTCGCGGCGAGCGCCACAGAGAGGCCGACGGCCTGGGCGCGGCCAGTCTCATTGAGCGGTGGGTTCGCCTGTCCCTGGAAGCGCTCGTCGCGGTTCCAGTCGGTCTCGCCGTGGCGGACGAGGAGGAGCGTCGTCACGGCGCTAGGCTAAGCGAGCTTTGGACCTCGGCCTGCGCGATAGCTGCTGCGTCGTCACCGGCTCGACCCGCGGGATCGGGCGCGCAACGGCAGAACTGCTGGCCGAGGAGGGAGCGAGGGTGGTGACGTGTGGCCGGGGTGAAGCGCCTGGAGTGGGGGAGGCTCTCCACGTAACCGCCGATCTCGCGCGGCCGGGTGAGCCCGAGCGCGTGGTCGCGGAAGCAGGAGAGGTCGACGTGCTTGTCAACAACGTCGGCCTCGCGGTCCAGCGTGAGCTCGTCGACGTGACGGACGAGGAGTGGGACGAGGTCTGGCAGCTGAACGTGATGAGCTATGTGCGCGCGATCCGCGCGGTCCTGCCCGGGATGCGGACGCGGGGACACGGCGTGATCGTCAACGTCTCGTCCACGGCGGGCAAGCGGCCCTCGACGTCGATGCCGGACTACTCCGTCAGCAAGGCGGCGGTGCTGTCGCTCTCGCGGCTCGTCGCCGATCTGTACGCAGGCGAGGGGATCCGCTGTAACGCGGTTGCGCCGGGGCCGACCGCGACCGAAGCCTGGCTGGCGGACGGTGGGCTGGCCGACCAGCAGGCTGCGCGAACGGGCAAGAGCCGCAAGGAGGTGCTGGAGGCGGTCGGGAAGGGTCGGCCGCTCGGGCGGCTCGCCGAACCGCAGGAGATTGCAGCGGTGGTCGCGTTCCTCTGCTCGGACCGCGCGTCATACGTGACCGGCGCAGCCTGGAGCGCTGACGGGGGCACGGTCCCGATCGTCATCTGAGGGCGCGTGGCCGCGGCGCCCGCGGCGGTGGACAGATTGGCGCACAACCGGCACCGGTCCGTCACGGACGCAGCACAGAGAAGCAGGTAGCGTCGACCGCGAGGGAGGCGGGAACATCCCCACCCTCATTTGTGGGTGGGGGTGCGTGCAGGGTTTCCGGCTGGAGTCGCGCCCGGCGGAGCGACTAGCATCGGCACATGCCAGAGCTCGCCGGCAAGGTTGCAGACGCTTTCGAGGCGGGCGTCCGCGAGCACGAGGAGCGGTGGCTCTCGCCGCTCGCGGTGCTCTCCTACGAGACGCGCGGCCGCGCCGAGCCCGAGGAGCCGTGCCTGCTGCGGACGCCATTCCAGCGGGACCGCGACCGGATCGTCCACACCAAGGCCTTTCGGCGCCTGATGCACAAGACCCAGGTGTTCGTCGACCCGGCCGGCGACCACTACCGCACCCGGCTCACGCACACGCTCGAGACGACCGGCATCTCCCGGGGTGTCGCTCGCGCCCTTCGCCTGAACGAGGACCTCGTCGAGGCGGTCGGCCTCGGGCACGACCTCGGCCACACGCCGTTCGGGCACGCGGGCGAGGAGGCACTCGACGAGGTGCTCCAGGAGCGCTTCGGCCGGCACTTCCGGCACAACGAGCACTCGCTGCGCGTGGTCGACGTGCTCGAGCGCGACGGCCGCGGGCTCAACCTGACCGAAGAGGTGCGCGACGGCATCCTCAACCACACAGGCCCGAACGAGCCGGGCACGCTCGAGGGGAAGATCGTCCGCCTGGTCGACCGCGTCGCCTACATCAACCACGACATCGACGATGCGATCCGCGCCGGCGTGCTCGACCCCGGCGACCTGCCCGGGGAAGAGATCGCGCTGCTCGGCTCCTCGGGCTCGAGACGGATCGACGCGCTCGTCCACGATCTGGTCGAGACCTCCGCCCGCGAGGGCGACATCCGCCAGAGCGAGGAGGTCGGGACGGCCATGCTCGCCCTGCGCACGTTCATGTTCGAGCACGTCTACCTGGCCGAGGCCGCCCGGCTCGAGCACACCCGCGCCCGCGCGACGGTGCGGCGGATCTTCGAGCACCTCGTCGAACGTGGCGATCCAGTCGACGACGTGATCGACTACGTCGCCGGCATGACCGACCGCTTCGCTCTCAGCTACGCCGAGTCGCTGGACTGATGGCGCGCATCCGCGACGCATCCGTGCGCGAGGCCGTCGAGGCGGCCGACATGGTCGAGGTCGTCACGGGACGCACGCAGCTGCGCCGCTCCGGCGCGCGCTGGACCGGCCTCTGCCCCTTCCACGACGAGAAGACCCCGAGCTTCTCGGTCAACCCGGTCGAGAAGCTCTTCTACTGCTTCGGTTGCGGGAAGGGCGGCGACCTCATCACCTTCGTCCGCGAAACCGAACAGCTGGACTTCGCCGAGGCCGTTGAGTGGCTGGCCGAGCGCTACCGCGTGACGCTCGAGTACGAGGAGTCCTCGCCCGAGCGCGACGCCGAGCGCAGCCGGCGTGAGCGCCTGCTGGCTCTGCTCGAGCAGGCGACCGCCTACTACGAGCGCTGTCTCTGGGACTCGCCCGGCGGCGAGCCGGCACGCGCCTACCTGCAGGGCCGCGCGCTCGGCGAGGAGATCTGCCGCGAGTACCGGCTCGGCCTCGCCCCGGGCGGACAGAGCCTGGCGCGCAAGGCGAAGGCCAAGGGCTTCTCCGCGGCGGAGCTCTCGGGGGCTGGCCTCGTCAACCGGCGCGGCAACGACTACTTCGCGGGGCGGCTGCTCTTCCCGCTCGCCGACGCGCGCGGGCGGGTGCGCGGGTTCCAGGCGCGGAAGCTGCGCGAGGACGATCAGCTCCATGCGAAGTACGTCAACTCGCCCGAGGGCGAGCTCTTCCGCAAGGGCAGCATGCTCTACGGCCTCGACCGGGCCCGCACCGCGATCGCCAAGCAGGAGCGGGCGATCGTCGTCGAGGGAAACACCGACGTGCTCGCCCTGCGCCAGGCAGGGCTCGAGCCGGTGGTCGCCTCGATGGGGACGGCGCTGACCGAGCGCCAGTTGAGCGAGCTCTCGCGGCTCACGCACAAGCTCTACCTCTGCTTCGACGGCGACGCGGCCGGCGAGGCGGCGACGCTGCGCGGGATGGAGCTCGCCGCGGCGCAGGGCCTCGAGGTGAAGGTCGTCACGCTGCCGCCGGGCCGGGACCCCGCCGAGCTGGCCGCCCAGTTCGACGAGCTGCTCGGCCGGGCCGAGAGCTACCTCTCCTATCGCGTGCGCCTCGAGATCGAACGCGCGCCCGACCGGCAGGAGGGGTTCGTCCGCGCCCGCGAGGCCTTGGCCCGCTTCGAGGACTCGCCCGAGCGGCAGGACGCGGTGCGGCTCGCGGCGGACAGGCTCGACCTGCCGAAGGAGACGCAGGCAGGCCTGGCACCGGGGCGCCGCGGGGGCGCGACGGGAGAGATCTCGCCGCGGCTGCTCGAGGCGGGCGAGCGGTTGGAGCGTGACGCGCTCGCGGGCGTCGCCGCACATCCAGAGCTACAGGGCCTGCTCACCGAGCTCGACCCGGAGCACTTCGACGCCGAGCTGCACCGGCGGGCGCGGGCGCACCTGCTCGCGCCGGGCGAGGCCGACGAGGAGCTCGTGCCGCTGCTCGCCGAGCTCGACGCGCGCGCCGCCGAGGGCGGGATCGACGAGGAGACGGCGAAGGAGCTCCTGCTCCGCCTGCGCGAGCGCCAGCTCCGCCGCGAGCTCGAGCACGCCGACCTGGAGCGCACCAAGGAGCTGCAGGAGCAACTCGCGAGGATCCGCGCGACCGCTGCCAGCCTCTCCTAGTGGCGTAAACGGCGCCTCGGCCCGGCTACAATTCGCCCCGCCGAGCACCGTTCCCCGGTAGCTCAATTGGCAGAGCATCCGGCTGTTAACCGGAGGGTTGTTGGTTCGAGTCCAACCCGGGGAGCTCCAAACCCGCTGGAGACGGCGGGTTTGTCATTCCGGCGGACCTACGGCCCTCCTCGCGCGACCTCTTGCTCAACGAGCCCGAGTGAGTGCCATCGCCTCACCTCGGCTTTCTCGCACATGACGTGTCGCCGGGAACGAGCGTCTCGAAGAAGTGGGCGGCGATCTTTGGCACGCAGTCCTGGCGCCAGCCGATCGCCGGGTGGGCGGCGCCGGCGACGTTGACGAAGACCGCGTTCGGGAACTCGGCGAGCAGGTGGCGCGTCATCTCGGTGGGAACCGTGCTGTCGACGTCGCCCGAGAAGATGATCGTCGGCAGGTTGCGGAGAGGCGCAGTCGTGGGTACGGCCGGTTCGTAGCGGCTCGGTGCAGGCCAGGTCAGGCACTCCTCGCTGAACCAGAAGACGGTCCAGCCGCGCGCGGAGAAGGGCGCGAAGGTCTGTTTCGGGTACGCGGCCAGCGCGACCGCGTACTTGCTCCGTCGGACCGCGATCGGGTCGGCCGGGCTCCAGGGCGTGGGCAGATCGCTGCACTGAGCAGCGATGTTGTCGCCGTACGAGAAGTCGCCGAGGGTCCCCACCTCCTTCGGGCCGGGCCAGAACGGGTGCTGCCGCGCCAGCTGTAGCAGCGGCTTCGGGTTGCCGCGACGGAGCGCGGTCGCGATGTGGAGCACGGTCTTCGGCGGCGTCATCTTCCCCAGGAAGCCACCGTGACTGAGGAGGTTGATCAGCTCGACCTCGTCGACGACGATGCGGCGGCCCTTCACGGGATGTGCTCGCACACGGGCTGCGAGGTATCGGATGGCCGCGGTCACGTCGCCGTGACAGGAGGAGCGACTGCACAGGAGGCCCTCGATCCGCATCAGCCCCCGCGGTACACCGAGGCCCCACGCGAAGAACTGCCCGTGATCGGATGCGACCAGCCCGGCGTCGAGCGCGAGCGCGTGAACGTGCTGCGGGAACCGTGCCGCGTAGCCCTGCTCGGGCACCGGGCCGTACGAGAACGCGTAGTAGTCGATCTGGTCGTAGCCGAGCGCCTTGCGCACGTCCTCGACGTCGAGGGCCACGTTCGCCCGAGCCGTAACGGTCGGCCGCGGCGCCGAGCTGCTGCCCGCAGCTCTCCACGGCCGTTTGGAAGGCCGGGTAGTTCCGAAAGCCGTTCTGCAGGTCGGGGCAATCGATCGCGCCCGACCGGCCCGTTCCTCGCGGGTCGATCAGGACGAGGTCGTGGCGTACCGACAGCTCCGGTGCCTTCTCGTAGAAGAAACGCTCGGCCCAGCCGCTCTCTCCCGGCCCACCGGGGGTGATGAAGATCGGCTCCAGCGCGGGGCCCGAACCCGTGTGCGGCGAGACGTAGAAGGCGATCGGGATCGTCCCGGCGGACGGATCGGCGCGGTCGAGCGGGACGGTGATGCTGCCGCAGTGCCACTGGGAATCCCCGGCGCAGACGGGCAGCGTCGCGGGAGTCGCACGGCCGGCGCATGCGGGGGCGAGCAGGAGAAGAACGCCGGTGACCGCCAGGAGAAGTGCACTGCGCGACTTCACGGGGTCACCTCGCTGGGGCCCCATGCGGGCCAGCCGTCGAGGTTCGCGCTGTGGGTGATGTGCGTCACGGGGCCGCCTCCGAGGGGTTGGGTGACGATGTCGGGGAACGCGCTTCCGCCGGGCGGCTTGGGGGTGGCGTCGAGATCGGTGGCGTAGACGATCGCCTTACCATCGGGTGAGTAGGAGCCGGCGAGCACGTAGTGGTCTGGGCCGACGTTCGTGATGCGCCGCAGGTCGGTGCCGTCGGGCCGGATGGAGTAGAGGTCGGTACCGGGCGCGAGGTTGTCGTCTGCGGGTGGGTTCGAAGCGAAGAGGATCCGGCTGCCGTCCGGCGACCAGTCGGGGCCGGTGGCGCGCAGGCTCCAGGGCGTGAGGCGCCGTAGTCCGCCGCCTTTGACGTTGACGACGAAGATCGCCCGTCGGCTCGCCGGGCGGGTGCGCCAGGAGTTGTAGCGCCTGAAGACAAGCCGGGTCGCGTCCGGGGACAGCTGCGGCTGCCCGAAGCCGAAGCGGAAGCCGGTCGATCGTCGAAGGACCTTCATGTGTCTCCCTTGGAGGTCCGTCATCACGATCTCGGAGTTCGCGATCTGGTCACGCTTGATGCGACCCGTCTCGTGGACGAAAACGACGTGCCGCCCGTCGGGCGCGAAGGACGGATGGCCGTTGTCGGGGCAGGCCGGCGGCCTGGCATTGCAAACGCGGGTGAGCGGATGTTGCTCCGTCCCGCCGAGCTTGACGAGCCAGATCGAGCATGTGAACTCCGCGCAGCGCCTGAAGACGATCAGCTTGCCGTCAGGCGACCAGTGCGCCTGGTTGTCCAGGCGGGCTCTGGCCGAGTGGGACACCCGATGTTCTCCGGAGCCGTCCTGGTTCGCGACGTAGATCTCGCTCCACAGCGGGTTGTCCTGCAATCGGTAACGGGTGAAGACGATCTTCCCGTTGCTGCCCGGCGTCGTCGCATGAGCGAACGTTGGAGCCAGCGCCAGTCCCGCGGCGAGGAGAGCCACGAGCTGGGTGCGTCGCGTCACGTCGATCCTCCTTGACTCGGAAACACGGCCAGGATGACACCGGCCTCTAATCGCGCTCTAACGGCGACTTGGCACCGCTCGTACTGCGGTGCTAGGAAGCGAGCATGGAATTCCGCGTCTTGGGACCGCTCGAGGTATGGCAAGACGGGCGCCCGGTTCAGATCAGCGCCCCGCGCCAACGGTCGCTCCTCGTCCTCCTGCTCCTCCACGCAAACCAGGTCGTCGCTCGCGACGACCTGATCGAGCGCCTGTGGGACGGCGCTGCTCCGAAGACGGCGAGAGCAGTACTCCAGAACGCCGTCTCCGGCCTTCGAAGGACGCTGGGTGCGGACGTGCTCGAGACGGTGCCCCCGGGTTACCGACTCAACGTCGAAGTGGAGAATCTCGACTCACTCCGCTTCGTCGAGCTTGTCGACGAGGCCCGCGACGCAGAGCCCGACGTACGGGCCAAGCGATTGCGAGACGCGCTCGCATACTGGCGCGGCCCGCCGCTTTCCGAGTACCCCTTCGTCGAGAACGAGCTCCGTCGCCTCGAGGAGATCCGGCTGATCGCGCTCGAGGGGCGAATCGATGCCGACCTGGCACTCGGTCGTGCCGCAGACCTCGTGCCGGAGCTCGAAGCGCTCGTGGCTTCGACACCGTTGCGTGAGCGGTTCTGGGAGCAGCTCATGCTGGCCCTCTACCGCAGCCGGCGTCAGGCGGAGGCGCTCAGCACCTACCGCCGCGCGCATGAAGTCTTTACCGAGGAGCTCGGAATCGAGCCCGGGTTTGGCCTCAAGGAGCTGCAACGCGCGATCCTCGTCCAGGACAAACGCCTCGACACGATGGCGAGGGTCGACGGGAGCGATCTTCTCGAGCGAGCTGCGCCGCTTCTTCCGACGTCATTCGCCGGCCGGGCGCAGTCGCTGTACGAGTACGGCCTCACGCTTCGACGTCTGGGCGAGCGTGGCCGTGCCTTGGCGCTCTTCGACAAGGCGATCGATCAGGCTCGGATCGCGGGAGACACATCGCTCGAGGAGCTCATTCATGTGACGAGATCGCAGTACGAGGTCTGGGCCGGAACGAAAGGCGCGCAGGAGGCTCTCCGGGAGACCGAGCGTTCGATCTCGGTCTTCGAGCGCGCTGGCGACGATCGCAAGCTCGCGAAGGCCCTGCTCGTCCGGGGGTCGATGCTGGCAGAGCTGGGATCGACGGCGGCCGGAGAGCCCGACCTCCGTCGAGCGATCGAGCTGGCTCATCAGGCCGGAGATCGCTGGCAGGAGGGCTGGATCCGCAACATGATCGCCTTCAACCTGTGGGTGGACGGACCGATCGCCGTCGAGGATGCCGTTCAGGACTGCAACGAGCACCTTGCCGCACTCGACTGGCGGCCGCCTGGGCCCCTGGGGCTCTGGGTGACCTTAGGCCACCTGCACGCGCAGGCCGGGCGCAGCGGCGAGGCGATCTCCTGGGGGCGACGTGCGATCGATGCGATGCGGGAAGCGGGCGTGCGCGGAGAGATGCCGGAGACCCGTCGAAGGTTTGCGGCGACGCTCGCCTTGAACGGCGACGATGTGGGAGCCGAGGTCGAGCTCCGGGCGGCTCACGACCTGCTGACGAGTATCGATCCAGCTGACGCGGTTCTCTCATGCATTCGAGCCGAGCTCGCCGTGCTCGCGTACAGGCGGGGCGAACTGTCGGAGGCCGAGACGCTCGCCGCGGCAGCACGGCATGCTGCGACGAATCTCGAGGGTGAGCTTCGGTGGCGGGTTCCGACGGCGCTCGTCGAGGCTCGATGCGGCCGAGAGTCGCTCGCTCTCGAGCTCGCGGAAGAGTCCGTGGCGCTGGCAGCAAAGACCGACTGGCTCAACATGCACGCCTTGGCGCTCGAGACCCTGGGATCGGTGAGCGGCCGGCGTTCCGCTTTCGACCAGGCTTTGGAGCTCTACCTCCGCAAGGGAAATCTGAGCGCCGCCGCCGAGCTTCGTCGCTTGGAGGACCTCTGAGCTAGTGGTGCCTCTTCCACACACCTGTGAAGATC
>Ga0187776_10001599_pt1 | contig 11412 bp, 13 predicted proteins | sample 0216_BV02_MP12_2_FD_132426 | JGI IMG/M metagenome (GOLD analysis project Ga0187776, IMG submission 132426) | Tropical peat soil microbial communities from peatlands in Department of Meta, Colombia - 0216_BV02_MP12_20_MG | ecosystem: Environmental > Terrestrial > Soil > Wetlands > Peat | place...
ACCTTCGCCCGCGGGTGCCGGCCGACCGCCTCGTCGTCGCCGAGAGCGGAATCGCCAGCCCGGCCGACGTAAAGCGGCTCCGGGCGTGTGGAGTAAGCGCTTACTTGATCGGGACGGCCTTCATGGCCGCCGACGATCCCGGGAAGATGCTCACGGCCCTCTTCGAGCGACCCGAATGACGGTGTTGTGACGGCACAACAAGGGGCTCGATTTGTTGCGTGATCGGCAAAAAACCCCTTGAGCGATTTGCCCGCCTTTGGCATGATGCTAGGGGCGATTCAAGACCGATCCAGTTCCCGATTCAGGGCGACACGATTCCCAAAAGGTTTCCAAGAACCACGCAGAAGCAATACGCGGCCTCACCTCAAACAAAGGAGATTCTGATGAACAAGAAGCTGATCGCTGTGGCTATCGCCGGCGCCTGCGCTGTGCCTGCGGCCATGGCGCAGACCGCCGGCCCCGTGACGCTTTACGGGCGGGTGTATCTGACGGCGGTTTCGGTCGAAGCGAAGGCGAACACGACGTCCGGGTCGCCGGAGATTGCGCGCAAGAGCCGGATCGACGACCAGTCGTCGCTGCTCGGCGTGCGCGGCACGGAAGACATCGGCGGCGGCATGAAAGCGTTCTTCCAGTTGGAGACGGGCTTCAATGCCACGCAGGCGCCGACTTGCAACACTGCCCAGGCGGCTAGCGGGACGTTTGGATGCGGCACCGGCTTCGCGGGCCGGAACAGCGGCGTCGGCGTGCAGAGCGGGTGGGGTAGCGTGCTGGCCGGTCGCTGGGACACGCCGTACAAGGTCTCGACGTATCCGATCGACGCGTTCGGCGACCTCACCATGGCAGCCATCAGCGGCCTCGGTCACGACCAGGGCAACTTCGACCGTCGCGACCAGAACCAGATCCAGTACTGGTCGCCGGACTGGGCGGGCTTCGCGTTCAAGCTGATGTGGCAGACGAACTATCAGAAGACCGCGACGACGAACCCGTACGACCAGGGCGCGAACGTCACCTACACCAAGGGCCCGCTGTACCTGATGTACGCGTACGAGGAGCACAAGGATCCCAACGCGAGCTACAAGAAGGAATCCGGCAACAGCCTCGGCGGCACCTTCAGCTTCGGGCCGATCAAGATTGGCGCCGAGTACGAGCAGATCAGGCGGACCGCCGTGTCCGGGCAGGATCCCAAGGACCGCAAGGAGTTGCTGGCGAACATCATCTGGACGGTGGGCAACAACCAGTTCATCTACCAGTACCAGGACAGCAAGGACGGCGGCGCGAACACGTCGGGCGCGGTGCAGCCCGAGTGCAACAGCAACACGCTCGCGTACAAGTACGTCTTCACCAAGCGCACGTTCTTCATCGCGCAGTACATGAAGACGGACAACAAGAACGCGGGCACCTGCAGCTTCGGTACCACCGCCACGTACCCGGTCAAGGCCGGCAACGATGTGGATGCGTTCGACATCGGCCTGCAGCACGTGTTCTGATCGCCTCGGCGATTCGCTGGCACAATGAAGGGCGCGGCTTCGGCCGCGCCCTTTTCATTTCCGGCTACCTCTGCGCTCCATGGCCCCGACCTACCGTTCCTCCCTCGCGGGCGTGATCGACTCGATGCTCGTCGCAGCGGACGAGGCGCTGCGCGCGCTTTCCGGCGCGGCGACCGCAGGCCGCCCCTCGCCGGGGGCCGGGCAGGAAGGCCCGGCCGGTGCCGCGGACCGTGATCGCGCCGCGCGCCTCATGCGCGTGAACCACACGGGGGAAGTCTGCGCGCAGGCCCTCTACAGCGGCCAGGCGCTCGTCGCCCGCAGTCCCTCCGTGCGCTCGGCGCTGCGCACGGCGGCCTCCGAGGAGCGCGACCACCTCGCCTGGTGCCGCGACCGGCTGCGCCAGCTCGACTCGCGCGCGAGCCTGCTCGACCCGCTGTGGTACGCGGGATCGTTCGCCTGGGGCCTCGCCTCGGGCCTCGCCGGGGATCGGTGGAGCCTCGGGTTCCTCGCCGAGACCGAGGACCAGGTGGAGCGGCACCTCGAGGGGCACCTCGACCGGTTGCCGGCCGACGATCGCGCGAGCCGCGCGATCGTGGCGCAGATGCGCGACGACGAGGCGCGCCACGGCGCCATGGGGCGCGCCCTCGGGGCGGCGGAGCTTCCCGCGCCCGTGAAGGCGGCGATGCGCGCGGCCGCGCGCGTCATGACGCGCACCACCTATTGGGTCTGACCGCCTAGCCTTCGCGGATCTCGAAGTCGAACTCGATCCCGGCGGTCTTCGCGAGCATGATCGTCGCGGAGCAGTACTTGTCCTTGGAGAGCTTGATCGCGCGCTCGACCTGCGCCGGCGCGAGCGACTTTCCCGTGACGACGTAGTGCATGCGGATGCGCGTGAACACCTTGGGATCGTGGGGGGCGCGCTCGCCGTCGAGCTCCACGACGCAGCCCGTCACCGCCTGGCGCGCCTTGCGCAGGATGTGCACGACGTCGATCGCCGTGCATCCGCCGGCGCCCATCAGCAGGAGCTCCATGGGACGCGCGCCGAGGTCGCTCCCGCCCACGTCGGGGGCGGCGTCCATGACGATCGCATGCCCGCTGCCGCTCTCCGCGACGAACGTCATTCCGTCCAGCAGACGCACGCGTGCCTTCATTGGGCGACCCCCTTCCCCGCGGTCATGGCGCCGGCAAGTCGGGCCGCTCGGCGAGCCACGCCTTGGTGAGGTTCCAGCCGACGGCGAGCAGCGCCGGTCCCACGAAGAGCCCGATGAAGCCGAAGGCGATCGCGCCGCCGAAGACACCCAGCACCACGAGCAGCATCGAAAGCCCCCCGGCGCGGCTCATGAGGATGGGCTTCACGAAGTTGTCGACGGAGCTGATGACGGCGATCCCGTAGACCACCATGAAGATCGCCCACCCCGTGGAGCCCTGCGCGTAGAGCCACACCGCCGCGCCGCCCCACGCGAGGACCGGGCCCATCGGCACCAGCGAGAGCACGAAGGTGAGGGCGCCCAGCGCGAAGGCCGCGGGCACGCCGGCGATGAGGAAGCCCACGACCGCCACCGCAGCCTGGGCGAGCGCGGTGCCGAGCAGGCCGTAGACCACGCCGCGGACCGCGTTCTGCGCCGTGAGGGCGAGCGCCTTGCCGTGCTCGGGCCCCGCGAGGCGCTCCATGCCCTCGAGCAGCAGCCGGCGGACGAACTCGCCGTCGCGATAGAAGAAGAACGCGACGAAGATCGCGAGGAGGACCTGCACCAGCCCCTCGCCGACGGCGCTTCCGAGCGTGCCGACCAGGGCCTTGGCGGGCTCGGCGAAGTGCCGCGCGAGCGCCATCAGCTCCTCCTGGCTCTGCATGAGCACCTGCCAGTAATCGTCGAGCCAGGGGCCGACGAGCGGCAGGTTGCGGACGAAATCGGGGAGCGCGAGCGTCTCGCGCCGGCTTAGGAACCCGCGCACGCCCTCCACGATGTCGGCCGAGTGGACGATGAGACTCTGGGCCGCGAGCGCCACGGGGAGCGCCAGGGCGACGAGCATCGCCAGCACGAGGACGAGGGCCGCGCGCCCGGCGCGTCCTCCCATGCGGTCGCGCAGCCGGGCGAAGAGCGGCCAGGTCGACAGGCACAGCACGCCCGCGAAGAGGACCGCGCCGAGAAACGGCCGCAGGATCAGGAAGCAGCCCAGCGCGAGGAGCGCGGCGGCGGCGACGCGGGCGTATTGCTCGAAGCGGCTGGCGGGCGTTGCGTCCAAGGCAGGGAAAATCTCGGGACGGAACCGCGATTCTAGCCGAGCGTGGATTTGACACAAAGCGCTGATTTGCCGATAATTTCAAATTCTTCACCCAAAACAAGGCGGCCAAAGTATCGCCGGTGGATCGCCATCGACGGCACCCAGGGTCGCGGATCGAAAGGAAGCTCATGAAAACCTTCTCGGCCAAGCCGGAAACGGTGCGGCGCGACTGGTTCGTCGTGGACGCCACGGACAAGGTCCTGGGGCGGCTCGCGGCGGAAGTCTCGCGGCGCCTGCGCGGCAAGCACAAGCCCGAGTTCACTCCCCACGTCGATACCGGCGACTACATCGTGGTCGTCAACGTGGAGAAGCTGCGCGTGACCGGCGCGAAGGCGAGCGACAAGAAGTATTTCCGCCACTCCACGTATCCGGGCGGCATCTACGAGACGAACTTCGCGAAGCTCCAGGCGCGCCACCCGGACCGCGTGCTGCGCCTCGCGGTGAAGGGCATGCTGCCCAAGGGCCGGCTCGGCTACGCGATGATCAAGAAGCTCAAGATCTACGCGGGCCCGTCGCATCCCCACGCCTCCCAGCAGCCGAAGTCCCTCGAGATCTAAGGAGCGAGCATGATCGGCAAGTACAACTACGGGACGGGCCGCCGCAAGAACGCGGTCGCGCGGGTGTTCATCAAGCCCGGCAAGGGCCAGATCACCGTCAACGACAAGCCCCTCGACGTGTTCTTCTCGCGCGAGACGGGCCGCATGATCGTGCGCCAGCCCCTCGAGCTCACGAACCACCTCGAGACGTTCGACATCAAGGTGAACGTCTTCGGCGGCGGGGAGTCCGGGCAGGCCGGCGCGGTGCGCCACGGCATCACGCGGGCGCTCATCGAATACGATCCCACCCTGAAGCCCGCCCTCTCGAAGGCGGGGCTCGTCACGCGCGACGCGCGCGAGGTCGAGCGCAAGAAGGTGGGCCTGCACAAGGCGCGACGCCGCAAGCAGTTCTCGAAACGCTGAGGCGCGGGGCGCTGCTCGCATGATCGTGCACGAACGAAGCCGCCTCGCAGCGGCTTCGTCGCTCTGTGCACGGCCGCGCGGGCTGCAGGAAGGATGCCAGGGATGATCAAGGTCGGAGTCGTCGGCGGGACGGGCTACACGGGGGTGGAGCTGCTGCGCCTTCTCGCCTTCCATCCGCAGGTCGAGGTGGCCGCGATCACTTCGCGCGTCGAGGCGGGCGTGAAGGTGGCCGACCATTTCCCGTCGCTGCGGGGCCGCTTCGACCTCGCGTTCACGGATCCGGCGAGCGCGCCGCTCGCGAAGTGCGACTGCGTGTTCTTCGCCACGCCGAACGGGGTGGCGATGGGCCAGGCCGGCGCGCTGCTCGACGCGGGCGCGCGCATCGTCGACTTCTCGGCCGACTTCCGCCTCAAGGACCGCGCGGTCTGGGAGAAGTGGTACAAGGTTCCCCATGCCGCGCCCCAGCTGCTCCCGCAGGCCGTCTACGGGCTGCCCGAGATCAACCGCGCCCGCATCCGCGAAGCGCGCCTCGTCGCGAACCCGGGCTGCTACGCGACCGCCGTGCAGCTCGCGCTCCTGCCGCTCGTGGAGACGGATTTCGTCGACCATCGCCACCTCATCGCCGACGCCAAGTCCGGCGTGAGCGGCGCGGGGCGCAAGGCCGATCTCGACCTCCTCTTCTCCGAGGCGAGCGACAATTTCAAGGCCTACGCGGTCGGCGGGCACCGCCACCACCCCGAGATCCTGGAAAGCCTCGCCGCGCTCGAGGGCGCCTCGGGCCGCGCGCTCGAGCTCACCTTCGTGCCGCACCTCGTGCCGATGGTGCGCGGGATCCTCGCCACGATCTACGCGCGCGTCACGGGCGAGACGGATTTCCAGGCCCTCTACGAGCGGCGTTACGCGAAGGAGCCTTTCGTCGACGTGCTGCCGCCGGGCTCGCAGCCGGAAACGCGCTGGGTGCGGGGCACGAACCAGTGCCGCATCGCGCTGCACCGGCCGTTCGGGGGCGACACGCTCGTGGTGCTCGCCGTCGAGGACAACCTCGTGAAGGGGGCGGCGGGCCAGGCGGTGCAGAACATGAACCTCATGTTCGGCTTCCCCGAGGCGCAGGGCCTCGAGCACATCGCCGTGGTGCCGTGATGCGCGGAATCGCCCGGCGGCTGCGCAGCAACTTCGGTATCGGATCGTCGCGCATGGCGATCCGCTCGCAGCTCGCATGGTACTGGCGGTGGCTGCTGAACGTCCTGATGATGGCGGCGGCCGGCGGCATCGCCTGGGTGCTGCTGGAGAGGGCCTACGGCCTCGGGGGCCAGAGCGTGGAGGACGTGCAGCGCAATGCCGCCCGGGTCGCGGAGGAGAACGCCGCCCTGAAGCGAAACCTCGACGAGGCGCGCAGCGCCCTCGTCGAGCGCGACCGGCAGCTTCAGGTGGAGAAGGCCGCGCAGGGCGAGCTCGCCCGCACCGTCGCCCAGCTCCAGGACGAGAACGCGGGGCTGAAGGACGACCTGGGCTTCCTGCGGAAGCTCATGTCGTCGGGGGCCACGCCCGAGGGCATTTCCGTCTCGGACCTCAAGATCCAGCGCGACGGGACCACGAACGAGTTCGCCTATCACATGCTGCTCACCCAGGGAGGCCAGCGCAAGCAGGACTTCAAGGGGCACCTGCAGCTCGTGGCCCACGTGGCGATGGGCCCCGTCCAGCGATCCCTGATCTTCCCCGACCCGGCGGCCGCCGGCCCGGGGTCCACGGCGGGCACGCTCGATTTCCGCTTCTACCAGAAGGTCGAGGGCCGCTTCGCGGTGCCGGAGGGGGGGGACCTGAAGAGCGTCGAGGTGCGCGTCCTTGCGCTTCCAGGGGGACAGGTTAAACTGTCCAGGACGGTCAACATTCCGCAGGAGGCGGGAGCCCATGTTCGGTAAAGCGAACAAGCCGAGCCCGATCGACAGCCTCATCGGGGCCGGGTCGACGATCGAGGGCAACATCACCTTCACCGGCGGGCTGCGCATCGACGGTCACGTCAAGGGCAACGTGAAGGCCACCGGGACCAAGCCCGGGACGCTGGTGATCTCGGAGCTCGCCAAGGTGGAGGGCGAGATCGACGTCGCCCACGTGGTCATCAACGGCACCGTCGCGGGCCCCGTCCGCGGCTCCGAGTACGTCGAACTGCTGCCCAAGGCCCGGGTCACAGGCAATGTCTCGTACAAGTCGATCGAGATCCACGTCGGCGCGATCGTCATGGGCCAGCTGGTGTACGAAAGCCCGCAGAAGAGCGAGAAGGTTGTGGAATTGAAATCCGCCACCATTTCAGATTGAACAGATACTCCTTTGGAGAACCATCATGAATGACATGGCCACGACGATGCCCGATCCGCTCATCTTCACCGAGAGCGCGGCCAACAAGGTGAAGGCCCTGATCGAGGAAGAGGGCAACTCGGAGCTCAAGCTGCGCGTGTTCGTCACCGGCGGCGGCTGCTCGGGCCTGCAGTACGGCTTCACCTTCGACGAGGTGGCCAACGACGACGACACCGTGATGCAGAAGAACGGCGTGAGCCTGCTCATCGACCCGATGAGCTACCAGTACCTCGTGGGCGCCGAGATCGACTACACCGAGGGCCTCGAGGGCGCGCAGTTCGTGATCAAGAACCCGAACGCCACCTCCACCTGCGGCTGCGGCTCGTCGTTCAGCGTCTGACGGCCCGTCCCCCCGGCGTCCGGCACAGGGGAGCTTCGGCTCCCCTGTTTCGTCTTCAGGCGGGGTAGATCGCCCCGAGCACCCGGGCACCGCGCGCCCCGGTGACCGCACTGAGGTCCACCGGCTCCCGGCGCACGCACTTCATGGCGAGCCACGCGAAGGCCATCGACTCGACGTGGGCCGCGGGCACGCCCAGGGCGTCCGTCGCAGCCACCGCGCGGCCGCCGGCGAGGCTCTCGATGCGCCCGACGAGCGCGGCGTTGCGCGCCCCGCCGCCGGCGAGGTACACCTCGCTCGCCGCCGTGCAGAAACGCTCGATGGCGGAGACGATCGCACGGGCGGTGAAGTCCGTGAGGGTGGCCTGTACGTCCTCCGGCCGGTAGCGCTCCGGCAGGCGCTCCTCGAGCCACTCCATCCGGAAGAGCTCGCGTCCCGTGCTCTTCGGGGGCGAGCGCTCGAGGAAGGGCTCGGCGAGGAGGCGCGCGAGCAGGCCCTCGTCGGCGCGACCCTGCGCCGCCCAGCGTCCTCCGTCGTCGTAGTCGGCGCCGAGATGCCGCCGCGCCCAGCCGTCGAGCAGCACGTTGCCCGGGCCGCAGTCGAAGCCCCGCGCGGGCGCGGCCGCGGGCAGCCACGTGACGTTGCTGATGCCGCCGATGTTGACGACGCAGCGCGACCGTGTGGGATGCCGGAAGACCGCCTCGTGGAACGCGGGAACGAGCGGGGCACCCTGGCCTCCGGCAGCCATGTCGCGGCGGCGGAAGTCCGCGACCACGTCGATGCCCGTGAGCTCCACGAGGCGCGCCGGATCGTTGACCTGGATGGTGAAGCCCAGGTCCGGCCGGTGGCGGACGGTCTGGCCGTGGCATCCGATCGCCGCGACCGCGTCCCGCTCCACGCCGCCGGCGGCGAGCGCTCCTTCCACGGCCCGGGCGTAGAGCTCCGCGAGCTCGAGCGAGACGGCGCCCGAGAGCTCCAGCCCGTCGGAGCCGGGCTCGCAAAGTGCGAGGATGCGCTCGCGCAAGGCGCGCCCGAAGGGCACGCTCGCGAATGCGAGGGTGCGCGGCGTGCCGGACGAGAAGTCAACGAGCGCGGCGTCGGCCCCGTCGAGGCTCGTCCCCGACATCAATCCGACGAAGAGGGAAGACACGCTACTCGAAGCGCGCCGGCGTCGAGGCGCTCACGAGCTCCATGGTCGTCCGGGCCTCGGCGGCCACGCGCGCGAACTGGGCGCGAAGGCGCGCGGGCACCGGCTCCGCCTTGGGGAGCGCCACGCGCAGGGGATCCTCGTACACGCCCGCGATCCGGAACTCGTAGTGCAGGTGCGGGCCCGTGGCCCAGCCGGTGTGGCCGACGTAGCCGATCGCCTGCCCCTGCGTCACGCGGGTCCCGGCGTGGATGCCCGCGGCGATCCGCGAGAGATGGCCATAGAGGGTGGTGATGCTTCCTCCGTGCCGGATCTCGATCGCGTTGCCGTATCCTCCGCGCCACCCCGCGAAGTCGACGCGCCCGTCGGCGCTCGCGAGGATGCGTGTGCCCTCGGGGGCGGCGAAATCCACGCCCGTGTGGTTGCGCCAGTTCTTGAAGATCGGGTGGAAGCGCCGGCCGAAGCGCGAACTCACTCGCGTGAACTCGACGGGCGAGCGCAGGAACGCCTTGGCGCGGTTGGCGCCGTCGAGCGAATAGTAGGCGTCGTTGCCCTCGTCGTCCCGGAAGAGCACGGCCTGGTACACGTGCCCGGCGTTCACGAGCTCGGCGGCGAGCACGCGCCCGGGGCCCACGAGCTCGCCCGAGCCGTAGAGCATCTCGTAGACGAGCGAGAAGCGGTCGCCCCTGCGCAGGTCGACGTGGAAATCGATGTCGGTCGAGAAGATCCGCACGAGCTGCATCGCGACCGCGTCGGGGATTCCCGCCGCATCGGTCGCCGCGAACAGCGACGAGTCGATGGCCGCCGTCTTATAGACGAGGCGCGGCGCTTCGGTGATCGCGCGCTCGCGGGAGGCGAAGCCGCCGTCCGTGCGCACCACCTCCAGCATCGAGGCGGGGCCGGACAGGTAGCGCAAGGCGACCAGCGTGCCGTCCGGGGCCGTCTCCGACTGGACCGTGCGCCCGGGAACGAGCTGCCGGTAGATCTTCGCGCCCACGGCATCGGTGCGCAGGAAATCGACCGCGCGGGGATCGTGCACGCCGAGCCGCTCGAGGATCGCCGCGACCGTGTCGCCGCTCTGCACGCGCTCCTCGGCGACGTAGCGCTGCGCTTCGGGGGCGGCGGGCTTCCAGTCGTCGAGCGCGACCGCTTCCTGCACGGTCGTTCGCGCGAGGTCGTCGGTGGCCGTCCCCGGCGCCACGCCGAAGGCCGTGAGCACCGTGAGCGCCGGCAGCAGGAGCAGCATCACGCCGAAGAGGAGCGGGCGCACGAGGCGGAACCGGGCGGGGCGCTGCGCTAAACTGTGGCCTTTTTGTACGTTCATCTCGGCGATGTCGAGGCGGCCGTGACAGGATAGCAGAAACGGCCGCGGGCGAAGGCGAAAATGGAATCAAATCAATGAGTCATTCGACGGACCTCGACCTCATCCGACGGGGGGTGGACGAGCTCATCCTCGAGGAGGACCTGCAGCGCAAGCTCGCCCGCGGCAAGCCCCTGCGCGTGAAGGCCGGCTTCGACCCGACGGCGCCGGACCTGCACCTCGGCCACACGGTCGTGCTGAACAAGATGCGCCAGTTCCAGGATCTCGGGCACCACGTCATGTTCCTGATCGGCGACTTCACCGGCATGATCGGGGACCCCAGCGGGCGCAACGCGACGCGTCCGCCGCTCACGCCCGAGCAGATCGCCGAGAACGCCGAAACCTACAAGACGCAGGTCTTCAAGATCCTCAGGCCGGAGAAGACCGAGATCCTCTTCAATTCCACGTGGAGCTCGCAGCTGGGGGCCGCGGGCATCGTGCAGCTCGCCGGCACCTGGACCGTGGCGCGCATGCTCGAGCGCGACGACTTCGCCAAGCGCTTCCGCGAGCAGCGGCCGATCTCGATCCACGAGTTCCTCTATCCGCTCATGCAGGGCTACGACTCGGTGGCGATGAAGGCCGACGTGGAGCTCGGCGGCACCGACCAGAAGTTCAACCTTCTCGTGGGGCGGGAGCTGCAGAAGCATTTCCGCCAGGAGCCGCAGGTGATCGTCACGATGCCTCTGCTCGAGGGCATCCACGGCGGCGACAAGATGTCCAAGTCGCTCGGCAACTACGTGGGCGTGGACGATCCGCCCGGGGAAATGTTCGGCAAGCTCATGTCGGTGCCCGACTCCCTCATGTGGCGCTACATCGAGCTGCTGTCGTTCGAGTCCAGCGCGACGGTGGCGAAGTGGAAGGCCGAGGTCGACGGCGGCGTCAACCCGCGCGACGTGAAGGTGCGCTTCGGCCGGGAGATCGTGACGCGCTTCCACGATGCCGCGGCCGCTCGCGCCGCGCTCGAGGATTTCGAGGCGCGCTTCCGCCACGGGGAGGCGCCCGGGGACCTCGTCGAGCAGGTGATCGAGGTGCCCGCCGGCGGAGCGCCCATTGCGCAGGTCTTGAAGTCCGCGGGCGTGTGCCCGTCGGCCTCCGACGCCCACCGGATGATCGAGCAGGGCGGGGTGCGGGTGAACGGGGAGAAGGTGAGCGACCGATCGCTCAGGCTCGCCCCGGGCGCCACCTACATCCTCCAGGTCGGCAAGCGCAAGTTCGCGAAGGTGGCCCTGAGGCCCGCGGCCTGAATCGCCCGCGCGTCGCCGTTGACCCGCGAATCGCGGATCGCGTATAATGGCGGGCTCGGCTCAATCGCTTTGGCGGCCCCGCTCGGCTCTTGCCGGTTGCGGGGGGACGGGGCAGGGCCGATCGCTCTTTAACAAGTTACAGCCGATAGAGGTGGGTGCTGCGGGTGTCTGGCCCCGGGGTATTTGTGCCTGGGGCGAGGTATCAGGCAGTGCTCGCTTGGATCCAAGTGATTCGAGTTGAGT
>Ga0187776_10001600_pt1 | contig 11411 bp, 11 predicted proteins | sample 0216_BV02_MP12_2_FD_132426 | JGI IMG/M metagenome (GOLD analysis project Ga0187776, IMG submission 132426) | Tropical peat soil microbial communities from peatlands in Department of Meta, Colombia - 0216_BV02_MP12_20_MG | ecosystem: Environmental > Terrestrial > Soil > Wetlands > Peat | place...
AGTTTTGACTGCCGCCGACAATGGACGGACCGTTGAATTGCCTGTCGGCGATGAAGTCGCGCTGCGTCTTCCCGAGAACGCGACGACGGGATATCGCTGGGCCATCGACTCGGCGGACGCAAACCTTGTCGACATCAAAGAGGGACAATACGTCTCGACATCGGAGAAGATGGGAGGCGGGGGCGAGGCCCAGTGGTTGATAAAGGCCAAGGCGCCCGGCGCGACGTCCATAAAACTGAAACGATGGCGACAGTGGGAGGGGGAGAGTTCGGTCGTCGAACGGTATGAAATTACACTTCGCATCTCACCGTGATGTGGATCGTGGCAATTGAACCTTCCGAATCTCGGCGGTGCGATACTCGAATTTATCCACCGACGCCCTACAAACGAGATGGACGCCACCGGGTCGTCGGTGCAGATTCCACGCAACTCGGGACGGCTCAGATGGCGAGGCACTCCTAGTCGATGGCGGGGAGACGTCCGTGGCCACAGCCGCCCTCCGGCCATGTCTTAATAGAATCGCACCGAGTCCGCTCAGCGGACCGAGCCCTTGCCTATCTCGGGCTCAAGGCGTATCTGGCTCAGGTGAGTCAGGCCGAGCGCGAGCGTCGGGTCGGCGTCTTCCTCGCGACAGCGCACCCGGCGAAGTTCCGGGAGATCGTCGAGCCGATCATCGGCCGCGACATCGACATGCCGCCCGCGCTCGCCGAAGCGCTCGCGCAGCCGCCGACGATCTGTCGAATGCCCGCCGCGCTCGATGCCGTGGTCGCGGCACTCGAGGCCTGACGGGGCGCGATGTCGCAGTCGCCCGCTCGTAAGCCGTTCCGCTATCGTGACGTCATCCTTGAGGCGCTCTGGCAGTACGGCGTTCACCCGCGGGGCGAAACGCCGCCTGAGCTCGTGCACGAGTTCGTCAGCGACCTCTACCGCTACGAGATTCGCCGGCTTCGGAACGAGCTCCTGCGCGGCGACTTTCCGAAGCGGGACTATTCCTCGCGGGTTGTCGCGCTGCGCCAGCGATACCGCGTCATCAGCCTGCGGCCGGAGCAGTGGATCGAATGACCACGAACACAATGCGCGCCATTGAAATCTCGCACCCGGGCGGACCGGAAGTCCTCGTCCCGGTCGATCGCCCTGTGCCAATACCCGGGCCCGACGATGTGCTCATTCGCGTCGCGGCTGCGGGAGTCAATCGGCCCGACGTGATGCAACGGCAGGGACGGTATCCGGTGCCGCCCGGTGCGTCGGACATCCCCGGCCTCGAGGTCGCCGGCGAGATCGTCGAGGTCGGGGCGCTCGTTCGAGACTGGCGCGTGGGCGACCGCGTGTGCGCGCTAGTCGCCGGCGGCGGATACGCCGAGTATTGCCTCGCGCCAGCGCCGCAGTGTCTGCCGATTCCGCGGGGGATGGACCCCGTCTATGCCGCGGCGGTGCCGGAAACGACCTTTACGGTCTGGACGAACGTCTTCGAGCGCGGTCACCTCGTGCAAGGCGAGTCGCTCCTCGTGCATGGCGGGTCGAGCGGCATCGGCACGACCGCCATTCAACTTGCACGCGCGTTCGGAGCGCGCGTCTTCGCGACGGCCGGGAGTGCCGAGAAGTGCGCCGCCTGCACGGCGCTCGGCGCCGAGCGGGCGTTCAACTATCGCGACGTCGATTTCGTGTCGGCCGTGCGTGAAGCGACAGGTGGCCGCGGCGTCGACGTCATCCTCGATATGGTGGCCGGGAGCTACATCCCGAGAAATCTCGACGCGCTGGCCATGAACGGCCGGCTCGTCATCATCGCGTTCCTTGGCGGAACGAAAGCGGAAATCGATGCGAGCGTGGTGCTGCGCCGCTGGCTGACCATTACTGGATCGACGCTTCGGCCGCGGTCGGTGGAGCAGAAAGGCGCCATCGCGCGCGCTCTCCTCGAGAATGTCTGGCCCCTCTTTGAGTCTGGAGCCGTACGGGTCGTTGTGCACGCGACCTTTCCGCTGGCACAGGCGGCCGAGGCGCACCGGCTGATGGAGTCAGGTACGCACATCGGGAAGATCGTGCTGAAGGTCTGACGTTGGGGCGGGAAGGGCAGGCAGGAGGTCGGAGCCTGGAGCCTATTTCGCTGGAACCCGCGCTTTCAGCTCCTCTGGCCAGTTCAACACCACGACCATGCTCGCCGGTGTTGTGACCTGATCGCCAAGCCTGGAGTCTTTGATCATCAGGAACCGTTTCCCGTTCGGCGAGACGTCATAGGTACGTCCGTTCCCGCCGTTGAAGTATCGCCCGTCAAATAGCTTTGTCGGGTTGCCAAACCTGGGGCTCGGCGTGGTCTCTACCTGCACCGCGGTGAGAGCGTTGGAGCCATCGAGATAGAACAACTCCTTTCCATCGCGCGACCACAACGGCTTGCTCCCGCCGGCTGTCGAGACTTGCCAATGGCCGCTGTCCGTGTTCGGAAACGGCCGCAGGTGAATTTGATTCAGTCCCCCCTGGTCCGACTGGTACGCGAGCCAGTGACCGTCGGGCGAGACCTCGCCGTTGTCTTCGTTGTCTGTCTCATGGACGAGAGGAATGACGGTTCGTGCATTCGTTGCGCTGGCCCCGGACGGCCTCGCGGCATCGAGCCGCAAGAGCTGATCGCAACGTCGCGATTCAGCTTCGTGTCGTGGGCGCGGTAGACCTCGCCCATCCCGCCTTCGCCCAACTTGGCGACGATTTCGTACGGGCCGAAGCGCGTGCCAATCGTCAGCGCCATGCTTCAGAAATGTTCGTGGAGACGGCGATTCTACCATCGGCGCTGATGCCGCGGGCCTGCCTGATGTAGTACCGTCTAGCAATGTCCTACCTGACCGCTGTCCTCACGTGATCTCGCGTCGCTCCATCGTCGCCCTCGAACACCGCAACTTTCGGCTGCTCTGGATCGGCCTGCTCGTCTCGATGACAGGTTCGCTGATGCAGAACGCGGCGCTGCTCTGGCACGTGTCGCTGCTCGTGCCGGAGCGGAAAGGGCTGGCCCTCGGCCTTGTCGGCCTGGCTCGCTTCGGTCCCATCGTGGCGTTTGCACTGGTGAGCGGCGTCGTCGCCGACGCGTGGAACCGGCGGCGCCTGATGCTCGTTACACAGACGGCGGCCGCTCTCGTTGCGCTCGCGCTCGCTCTGCTTGCCTTCCGTGGGCTCAGCGTGGTCTGGCCGATCTACGCGCTGGCCGCGCTCGGCGGGGCCGTTGGCGTGTTCGACCTGCCGGCGAGACAGGCGCTCCTGCCGATGCTGGTGCCGCGCGAGCATCTGCCGAATCCGATCAGCCTGAACACGATCATGTTCCAGACGGCTTCGGTGGCCGGTCCGGCGCTTGGCGGTGTGCTCATTGCGGCGACCAGTGTGGCGTGGGCGTACGTCGCGAACGCGATCTCGTTTGGATGCGTCATCGTCGCGCTCCTGATGATGCGCGACGTGCCGGAGACCGAGAAGAGTGCGGGGGAGGCACACGCGCGCGGCGACGTGTCGCTGCGCGCCGCGTTTGAAGGCCTGCGTTTCGTATTTCGAGCGCCGCTCATCCGGTCGACGATGGTACTCGACTTCTTCGCGACCTTCTTCTCGTCGGCCCCCTCGCTCCTGACGATCTTCGCGCAGGACATTCTCAACGTCGGCGCGCGCGGCTACGGCTGGCTGTTCGCGGCGCCGGCAGCCGGCGCGTTCGTCACGAGCGTGGCGCTCGTCCCGCTCATCGACCGGATCGATCGCCGGGGTCTCACGCTGCTCTGGTCGATCGCGCTGTACGGCCTCGCGACGGTCGTGTTCGGCCTTTCGAGGTCGTTCTGGCTGACTTTCGGGTGCCTTGCCATGACGGGCGCCACGGACACCGTCAGTACCGTCATCCGCAACGTCATTCGCCAACTCGAGACCCCCGATCGCCTGCGCGGGCGGATGACCGGCATCAACATGATGTTCTTCATGGGCGGCCCGCAACTCGGAGAGCTCGAAGCGGGGACGGTGGCCAACTGGCTCGGCGCGCCCTTCTCGGTCATCAGTGGAGGGGTCGGCTCGCTCCTGGCGACCGCTTGGGTCACGGGATCTACGCCCACGATCAGGCAGTACAAGCGCGAAGGCTGAGATGCCCCGTGCCATCGAGAGTCCCTCTTAGTCGCGCCTTGTCCAAGCTCGGCATCCTGTCGCGCGCGCGGGCGCGGGAGGCGATCCTCGCGGGGCGCGTGCGCGTGGACGGCCGCGTGATTCGCGATCCGATGGCCGTCGTTGTGCCCGAACGTATCCGCGTGTCGGTCGACGGCGTTCGCCAGCAGGCCGCGTCGTGGCGGACCGTTCTGCTGTACAAGCCGCGCGGCGTGGTGACCACACGCCACGATCCGCAGGGAAGACCCACCGTGTTCGACCTGCTCGGCGAGGAAGCGCGCGGCCTCGTCGCCGTCGGTCGCCTGGACGCTGCGACGTGCGGACTGCTGCTTCTCACGTCGGACACGGCGCTGGCCGATCGCATCACGGACCCCAGGAACGAGATCGCACGCGTCTATCTGGTCACGGTCAGGGGCGAGGTGAGCGAGGCCGAGGCATCGGCGCTCGTGGCGGCCATCAACGGGCTCCGCGCCCACTCGGTGCTGCGGCGCAAGGTCTCGTCGAAGGAAACCCATCTCGTCGTCGAGCTGCGCGAAGGGAAGAATCGTGAAATTCGGCGCCTCTTCGCGGCAATCGGGCACGAAGTGACGCGCCTGAAGCGCGTAGCTTTCGGAGCGTTGGAGCTCGGGGCGCTGGCGCCTGGGCGCTGGCGGGCAGTGACGCGGGCAGAAATTGAATCGGCGTTTCCAACCATCTGTGGGCGTTGACAGACGCACGAATGCTGTTGCACAGAACGTCAGCCGCGAGCCATCGAACAGTGCAGTATGATCGCCGAATGCCTTCGTTCGGACCGGCCGAGGCAACTGCCGCACCAACGCTTCTCGAGCGCGACCAGATTCCCGACCGCTTCAAGTGGGACCTCTCGCCCATCTTTCCCGACTGGGACGCATGGGACGCCGCCTACGGCGAGCTGGAACGCAAGATCGCCGCCTTCGGCGCGCTTCAGGGGACGCTTGCCCGCGGCGCCGCGGCGCTGCTCGCCGCTTTGAAGCTGCGCGATGATATCGGACAGCTCGAGTACAAAGTCTGGTACTTCGCCTCCCTCCGGTACGACCAGGACCAGCGCGACAACCAGTTCAACGCGAAGCGGCAGCAGGTGCAGATTCTTTTCGCGAAAGCGGCGCAGGCCGCCGCGTGGTTCGATCCCGAACTGCTCGCCATTCCGCTCGAGACCGTGCGGCAGTGGATGGCCCAGAGCGCCGATCTGGGCCTTTACCACTTCGCAATCGAGGATCTGTACCGACAGCAGGAGCACGTGCTCGACGACAAGGGCGAACATCTACTGTCGCTGTCGAGCCGTTTCTCGGGCTCGCCGAACGACGCGTACGCGGCGCTTTCGACGGCGGATGTCAAGATACCGAAGGTGCGCCTGTCGACCGGGACCGAGATCGCGCTGACCTACGGGCAATACCGGGCGATTCTGGCCACGAACCGTAATCAGGCCGACCGTGCTACCGCCTTCCACGAGTTCCACAAGATCTACGAGTCGACGGTCAATACCTACGCGTCGCTCTACAACGCCGTGCTGCAGCGCGATCTGTTTCACTCGCAGGCGCGCGGCTACAAGTCGACGCTCGAGGCGGCGCTCCACGGTAACAACATCCCGACCGCCGTGGTCGAGAACCTGATCGAGACCACGAAGGCGGGGACCGCGCCGCTTCAGCGATATCACAAGCTGCGCAAGCGGGTGCTGGGGCTGGAGACGTACCACTCGTACGACGCTTCGATCCCGCTCGTAGACTTCGACAGGAAATACCCCTACGAGGCGGTGCTCGAATGGCTGCCGGCGTCGGTCTCGCCGCTCGGCTCGGATTACCAGCGCGAAATGCGCGCGATTCTCGAGGGTCAGTGTATCGACGTCTACGAGAATCCCGGCAAGCGAAGCGGGGCGTACTCGGCGCCCGTGTACGGTGCGCGTCCGTACATGCTCCTCAACTACAACGACACGCTCGATGCGGTGTTCACGCTGGCGCACGAAATGGGGCACTCGATGCACACCGTGCTGTCGCATGCGCATCAGCCGTTCGTGTACGCGAGCTATACGATTTTCGTGGCCGAAGTGCCGTCGACACTGAGCGAGGCGCTGTTTCTGCGCTACATGCTGTCCGAGTCCTCCGACGAGCGCGAACGGGTGGTGCTGCTGCAGCATGCGATCGACGGGATCGTCGCGACCTTCTTCACGCAGGTGATGTTTGCCGACTACGAGCTGCAGGCGCATCGGCTGGCCGAGCAGGGCAGGCCGGTGACGGCTGACGTGCTCGGCGACATCTACTTCGGGCTCCTCAAGGCCTACCACGGCGACGCGCTCGACTACGACGAGGCGTCACGGCTTACGTGGGCGCGCATTCCGCATTTCTACAGCACGCCCTACTACGTTTATCAGTACGCGACCTGCTTCGCCTCGAGCGCCCGGCTGATGCACGCGCTCACGACGGGAGCCGACAGCGATCGCGCGGCGGCCGTCGATCGATATCTGACGTTGCTCAAGGCGGGCGGCAGCGATCATCCGATGGTGTTGCTCCAGCGCGCGGGCGTGGATCTGTCCAAGCCCGAAACCGTCCGCGCGACGATCGACCAGCTCGACGCGCTCGTGACCGAGCTCGAACGCGCTATTTCCTAGCCGGGATTCCCAGGAAGGCATGCGTCGCCCCTATGCAGGCGTCCATGACCGCGAGAAGCCCCGCTCGCTCGACTCGCGCGGCGGCATCCTCGCTCACGATTCCGGTCTGAAGCCAGAGCGCTTTCGCTCCGACCTCCACCGCTTCGTCGGCAATCGCCGGCGTGTCTTCCGCACGCCGGAACACGTCTACGATATCGATCGGCACGGGGACGTCAGCGAGCGAGGCGTACGACCGCTCGCCGAGGACCTCCGTCTCTCGGGGGTTCACAGGGATCACGCGATAGCCGACGCTTTGAAGCTTGCGCATGATGCCGTACGCGGGGCGATCGGGATTGCTGGACGCGCCGACCATTGCGATGGTCGAGGCGGAGGAGAGAAGTTGCCGCAACTGGTCGTCTGACGGGTTCGCGTGAGCCATGGCCGAGGATTCTACAATTTCGCGATCGAGATGACCCGCCTCCGCGCTCTCGCCGGCGTCATGGCGATTTCCTTTTCCGCGGTGTTCGTGCGCCTCGCCGCCGTGTCGCCGGTGACGGCGACCTTCTACCGCGCGCTCTATGCCGTTCCCGCACTTGCCGCGATTCGCTTCGTGGTTGCCGCCGCGCCGCGCCGGGAGAGACGCGCGCAGCGTCTCGCGTTCGGAAGCGGCATCCTCCTGTCGCTCGACCTGGTGCTGTGGCACGAGTCGATCGCTCTCATCGGCGCCGGCATCGCCACCGTCATCGCGAACGTACAGGTCGTCTTCGTCGCCTTCGCGGCCTGGTGGCTGTTTGGCGAGCGCCCCTCCAACCGGACGTTCGCGATCATCGCGGCCGTTCTGTTAGGCATCGCGTTGACCTCCGGCCTCGCGCGTCCGGACGCGTACGGGGAGCAGCCGGTCCTCGGCGTTCTGCTCGGCCTAGTGGCGGGCGCCTCCTATGCGGGGTTCCTCTTGACGTTTCGAAGTGCCGCCCAACCGTCGGGGGCCGTGGCCGGACCGCTTCTCGATTCGACGCTCGGCGTCGTGGCGGGCGCGCTCGCCGCCGCCCCCTTCGACCCGCACTTTGCGTTCACGCCGACCTGGCCGGCGCATGGATGGCTAATCGCCCTCGCGCTCGTCGTTCAGGTCGCCGGCTGGCTGTTGATTACCATGGCCCTCCCGCGTCTGCCAGCCGTGGAAACCTCCATCCTTCTGCTGGTGCAGCCGGTCCTCACCGTCTTCTGGGGTCGCCTTCTCTTCGACGAGCGTTTGTCGCTGCTTCAATGGGCGGGCACATGTCTCGTGCTGGCTGGTGTGGCGTCGATGTCGAGGCGGAGGTGAGCGCCCTCTCTCTTCACGCCTGGAGACGATGGACCGCGGCGATTTCGGCGGCGGCGCGCTGACCGCTTTCGACCGCGCCGTTCATATAACCTTGCCACTGCTGGCTGGTGTGCTCGCCGGCAAAGAAGATCGGACCGAACGGGCGCGCGAGCCATGCGCGCAGCCCCGGATCGAACGCTGGGTCGAAGAACGCGTAGCCGCCGCGCGACCAGGGATCCGCGTCCCATCCGACCTGCCGCCATGCCACGACCTTCGCGCGATCCGCGCCCAGCCAGTCCAGCCAGCGGACGAGGCCTTCGACGCCTTCGCTTGCCGTGCGGGCGCGCGTCGCGTCGCTCGCCGATCCGCCGGCGAGCATCGAGAGAATGCCAGGCCGTGCGCGCTGTTCCTCGTTGCCGTCCCAGACCGCGCCGAAGGGGAGCGGCGACCCGAAGGCGAGCGGCCGGCGCCCCACGCGCCAGAAGCGCTCCGTAAACTGCACCAGCGTCTTGGTCGCCCGTCCGTACTTCAGGTTGGCGATCGCCTCGTGCTGCTGGGGCGGAAGCGCCGGCGTAATCGGAATACGTCGAACGAGCGTCGCGGGCGCCGCCAGGAGCAGGTAGTCGGCGCGCATCTGCGCGAGCTGTCGCCCGCCTCTGACGCTCGCGCGCACGCCGCCGCCGCGGTGCGACACGGCGAGGAGCTCCGTCTTCAGCTTCAGGCGCTCGCCGAGCGGCTTTGCCAGCGCGGCGACCAGCTTGTCGTTCCCGCCGCTGATTCGATACATGCGGGGGAGCTCTGCTCCTTCATCGGCTGCGAACTGATCGACGAGGGCGAGCAGCGACAACTCGTCAGGATCGGCGAGAAAGAACCCGCGCAGGCTCGTAGCGGTAATGCGAAGGTCGTGGTCAGCCTGAACTTCTTCCAGCCAGGATGCGACGGAACGCCGGCCGAAGTCGGTCGCGATCGGTGAATCCCATCGCCGCTCGACGAGCCGGTACCGCTCACCCAGGCTCGACAACGCGCCCGCGAGATGCCCCCAGCCCCGCGCGGCGCCGCGCGGCGCGATCCGCGGCCGCCCACGTCCGTTCGCCCGCACGTAGCCGAATCCGCCGCGCAGGATCCGTGTGAGCGTCAAACCGAGCCGCCCGGCCAGACGCCGAAGCGCGTGGTGGCCTTCATCGATCATGTCGCCGCCGGCTTCCGCGTGTTGCGATCCGGCGAACGGCTCGTGCGTTGTCCACACCCGACCGCCGATCCGGTCGCGCGCGTCGATCACGGTGACGTCGGCCCGCATGGCCACGAGATCGTGCGCGGCAGCGAGGCCGGCAAGGCCTGCCCCGACTATCAGCACCGACGCGCCCCCGAGGTCAGCGGACATGCTCCTCAAACTCTATGTGGAAACGGAAGCAATGCGCGGTCAAACTTTCGGGCTGTGAGGGCGAGGGCTGCTCTCGCAGCGGCTTTGCCGGCTGGCTATGTGAACCCGGACCAACTCGTGGAGACGGAGGGGGTTGCCTCCTGCGCCGCGGCCTACAGCTGATCGACCGAATATCCTTTCGCGCGGAGCATCTGCAGCAGCCCGTCCGGCCCGACAAGGTGCGCAGCGCCAACGACCACCAGGGCGCGGCCGGGGCGTGAGAACAGCGCTTCCAGCTTTGGGAACCAGTTGCGGTTGCGCTCGATGAGCAGGCGCTGATAGAGCATCGGATCGCCCTTGAGATCTTCCAGCACGATCTTCTCGACGGCGGCCGAATCTCCCGTCTTCCATGCGTCAGCGACTGCCGTGATGCTGGCTTGCTCAGTGTCGAGCTCCTTGAGGCTCTCCGCCAGCAGGTGGTCCTGCTGTTCCATCGTCATCTCATCGAAACGCGAAACCTGGTACGCGACCGTTTCGAGACCCTGCACAGGCTTGCCGTCCGACTTGGCGAGGTCGTAGAAGTGCTTGTCGAGGCCGAGGTCGGCGTCGAAACCCGTCTTCTGCCACTCGAGGCCGAGCAGCGTCAGCGCGAGCATCCACGGCTTGAGGCGCTGGAGCGGCTCGATCGGGACGCCCAGATCCGACACAGTCTTGTTGACCAGCGCCATCGTCGAGGGGCTGACGACCTGCTGGAGCGTCTGCCCGGGCGGCAGCATCCCGCGCATCAGCATCTGCAGCTGTGCGTCGGAGGTGAGCATCTCACCCATGTCGACTTCCTCGACGAGCAGCGCCGAGTCCTTGTAGGCTGCTTCGAGCGCCAACGCAAGCGGGTAGTAGTCCTTCGTCAGCAGGTGAACCGACCCGACGAGATAGATCGTCCCCTGCTGGTTCGAGGCCTTCCAGACGAAGCTGTGCGTCTCGGCCCTGACGCGCCCGAACCAGCCTGCGCCAACAAGGACGAGAACGAGCGGCAGAAGAAGTGCTGCGCGCTTGGCGAACGTCGCCCGTCGCGTCCGAAGCATTCCTACTTCTTCCTCATGAAGGTTTCAATCTCCTCGACCGTCCGCGGGACCGAGCCCGAAAGGCGCCGCGGGCCTGAGTCTTCGAGAAGGAAGGAGTCCTCGACACGGACCCCGATATCCATGTATCGGCGGACCGCTGGCCCGATTTGCTCGATGAGTGCCAGATTTTCCGGCGTCCTGGGTAGAGCATCGAGCGCGCCCTGGCGAATGTAGATGCCCGGCTCGATCGTGAACGCCATGCCGGGCTGCAGGGGCCGCGTGCGATCTCCCACGTCGTGAACGTCGATTCCGATGTAGTGCGTGGCGCTGTGCGTGTACCACATCTTGTACTGGTCGCTGTTGGCGTCGGTGATGAGGCCGAGCGCGAGCAGTCCCGCCTTGATGACCGGGATGGTTCGATTGTGAATCGCGGCAAGAGAGCTTCCCGGACGCGCGGCGCCGAGCGCCTCGTCCTGCGCGCGCTGCACGATCTCATAGATGGCCTTCTGCGCGTCGGTGAACTGTCCGTTCACGGGATACGTCCGTGTGATGTCGCCTGCCATGTATTGATAGTTGGCGGCCGCGTCCACCAGCAGCAACTCACCGGCGTTCATTTGCCGGTCGCTATCCGGGTAGTGGAGGATGGTCGCATTCGGTCCGGAGCCGACAATCGAGGGGTAGGCCCAGGAAGTGGCCCCCTGTGCGCGATACGCGCCTTCGATCGCCGCTTTGACTTCGTACTCGTACGCGCCCGGGCGTGCGGTGCGCATGCCGACGCGTTGGGCGTTGCTCGAGACCTCGAGCCCTTTGATCAGCAGCCGCTGCTCGTAGGGGGTTTTCACGGTCCGCAGGTCGGTCAGAATCGGCGTGGCGTCGACGGTCTGCACGTTTGGAAACCGCTCGCGAAGTCGACCGACGAACTTTGCCTCTGCGGTTCCCGCGTCCGGCTGCTTGTCCGGACCGGGCAGGAGGAGCGCAACCTTC
>Ga0187776_10001601_pt1 | contig 11411 bp, 9 predicted proteins | sample 0216_BV02_MP12_2_FD_132426 | JGI IMG/M metagenome (GOLD analysis project Ga0187776, IMG submission 132426) | Tropical peat soil microbial communities from peatlands in Department of Meta, Colombia - 0216_BV02_MP12_20_MG | ecosystem: Environmental > Terrestrial > Soil > Wetlands > Peat | place...
AGCAGGCCGGTGAGAACGTTGGCCTGGCGCACGCGCTTGTCGATCCCGGTCGTGAGTGCCATCGTGAGCCCTTCCAGGACGAAGAGGGCGCCGATGAACGTGGCGAGGCTGCGGATGCTCCAGTCGATGCTGAAGATGAGGACGCCGGCGACGATCAGCAACAGGCCGTTGAACAGAAGGAGCGACCAGTTGCGGGAGACGCGCTCGGCGGCCTCACGAGAGAACTTGTGGGCAAGGTCGGGGACTGTGCCCGGTGAAACGAACATGTCTGTCCTCCAAGAGTGTGTGATGGACCGGCTAATGCCTGCAGCCTGAGCTCTGATGGCCCGGGGTCCTAGACGGCCTGCCGCGCCCGCCCATCACTCACGTGTATGAGATGTAGGCGCGGGCGCGGCGCGAGTCCGGGGGCGGATCACCGCCCCCGGACCGAGGCACATCGTGGTTTATGTGGCGCCTAGGAGTTCGTGGGGAGGCGCACCCCGTCATCCGAGGAGACGGGCACCAGGACCTTGAGTCGGTTGTGTACGGACGTGACTCCGGCGACTCCGAGCGCGATGCGCTCAGCCCGGTCCCGGGCGCGGGGAAGCTCCACGAGCCCGCTCAAGGTGACGGTGCCGTTGGTGGCCTCGACGTCGATGTCCGCCGCGTGCAGCTCATCGTCGTCGATCAGCGCGCCGAGCACCGCCGCCTGTCTGTCGGCGTCGGCCGGACCGTCGACCATGGGCCGTACTCGCAGCTGGTCCTCGACGCCCTGCACGCCCGGCACGTGGCGTGCGGTGCGCGCGGCCTCGACCCGCTGAACCGGGCTCCCGACGGTACCGCGCAGGATCACAGTGCCGTCGATCGCCTGGACCGCGATCTCGTCCGCGTGGACTCGACGGTTATCGGCGAGTGCGTCCATGACGGTGTCCTCGAGGGTGTGGTCTGACATTGGTTGCTCCTCTCGTAGCGTTTCTGATCGCGGGTTAGGGAAGGGCGCCGGCCTGAGCGAGGCCTCCCGCTCCGACGCCCGAGGGACGCACCGCGGTCAGGATGCGAGCCGCGATCACCCCGAACACGAACCCACCGACGTGGGCGAAGAAGGCCACCCCTCCGCCGTTGGCGTGAGCTGAGAACAGGCCGTAGTTAGCCTCGAAGAGCTGGTAGAGGAACCACAGGCCGAGGAACACCCAGGCGGAAATCCGCACCGGGAACACGACGATGAGCGTCAGGATGCGCGAGTTCGGATAGAGCACGAAGTAGGCACCGAGGACGGCGGCGATTGCACCGCTCGCGCCGAGGTTCGGCACCGCCGCAGCGGCGGCGGGGGCGAACAGCAACGTCATCGCGGTCTGGGTAAGGAAGGCGACGAAGCCCCCGACGATGTAGAGCCCGAGGTAGCGGAGGTGTCCGAACGAGCTCTCGACGTTCTTGCCGAAGATCGCGAGGAACAGCATGTTGCCGAGGATGTGGTCCCAGCTGCCGTGCATGAACATCGCGGTGAACCAGCTGACCCCCCACGGCTCCGGCGCGTGGCAGGTGGCGTTCACCGCACACGGATAGAAGGACGCGTGGTAAACAGCGGAGCCGAGGTTCGGGAGCTCGTAGAAGATCCAGACGCAGAAGTTCGCGACGATGAGCGCCACGTTCACGAACGGGAAGCTGCGGGCCGGGATACCGTCAGAGAGTGGAAGCATGGGGAGCCTCTTCGGTTGGTTCGGTTGACAGACTCACAGCCATCCGGCGACGGTCTGGCCGAGCACCACCAGGGAGAGGACTCCGACGACAGCCACAGATACGGTGGCCACCGCACGGAAGATCGGCCCATTGGCGGCGTCGCCGAGAACGGAGCGCCGGTTGGCCAGGATGAGGATGTAGGTCAACAGGACGGGTGTGATGAACCCGTTCAGAACTTGGGCGTTGATGACCAGCTGAACCAGGTTTCCGGGCATCAGTGCGATCACCGCACCGATCACCAGCTGCGCGGTGTAGAGGCCGTAGAACACGGGAGCCTCGTGCAGCTTGCGGCCGAGGGACCGCTCGACCCCGGCGGTCTCGGCAATCGCATAGGCGCTCGACAGGGGCACGATCGTCGCGGCCAGGAGCGACGCGCCGAGCAGCCCGAACGCGAACAGTTGGGACGCCGCGGCGCCGGCCACCGGACGAAGGGCTTCGGCCGCTTGGCTGACGGAATTCAGCGGCCCGCTTCCGCCAATCGCGGCCGCGGTCGCGATGATGATGAAGATCGAGACGATGTCGCCGAGGATCGCCCCGTTCACCGTGTCGATCCGCTCACCCTTGTATGTCTTCGGTGTGACGCCCTTGTCGACGACAGCGGATGTCAGGTAGAACTGCATGTATGGGGTGATCGTGGTCCCGATCAACGCGACCGCGAGGAGCAGGAATGCGCTGCTGTGCACGAAATGCGGCCACAGAAGGTTGTTGGCGACCGTGCCCCAGTGGGGGTGCGCGAGCACGGCGGCAACCGGATAGGCGAGAAACACCAGCCCCATGACCAGGAACACGCGTTGCGCGCGGGAGTAGTTACCAAGCACGGTGACAGCCCAGATTGCGGCCAGGGCGATCGGGACGGCGATGTACCGAGACACTCCGAACAGCTCCATCGACGCGCCGACGCCCGCGAACTCGCTCACCGTCAACCCCGCGTTGGCGACGAACAGCAGCACCATCGCGGCGGCGCCGCTCCGCAGCGAAAACTGCTCGCGGATCAGCGCGCCCAGCCCTTCGCCGGTGTAGGCCCCCAGACGGGAACACATCTCCTGCACGACGACCAGAGCCACGGTGATCAGGACAAGTAGGAACAGCGTCCGGTAGCCGAACTGGGAACCGGCGCTGGCGTAGGTCAAGATGCCACCCGCGTCGTTGCCGGCGTTGGCGGAGATGAGTCCCGGGCCCAGGATCGCGAGCAGCCCGAGCACACCCTTTAGCCAGCGAGGCAACCTCGCGGTGCGCGTGCCCTTCCGGGCGGCGGGGGCGTCGACGGCGCTCATGACGCGTCTCCCGCGCGCCTCGTTCCAGCGCGCCGCAGTGCGGACTGAGCCTCGGTCGGCCGCAGGGGCTTGAGGTCGCCCGCCGTGCGGTCCAGCGCGATCGCGGCCCCGGGTTGACCTGCGACTGCGGTGCGGCTCCGGGGCGCAGCCTCGTCCTCGCCCGGTCTCGGAGCAAACCCGTGAATGGCTCCCCAGTCGATGACCCGCTGGGGCCGGATCCGCCCGCGAAGCCGCTTGGGACCGAGCCGCCTGAGCAATGCCGCTGGTCCAACCTCGATGCCGACCAGCTCGACCCGCCCGCGGACGGTGGCGAGATACACGTCAGACGGTCGCACGATCTGGGTGCCAACCGAGTCGACGATCTGGTGGTCCAGCACGTCATGCGCAAGGGCCACGTCGCCGGAATGCCGCTTCACCGCGCGGGCATAGGCGTTCGCGGAGCGCAGTCGGATCGACGCGGGCGCGGTGACTTCGAGCCAGCGCGCACTAATCATGATGTCTCGATGGCCGGCGCGCATGACGATCGCGGTCATCGGCGGATAGGAGGTTCCGGCTGTCCAGTTGACGAAGACGTCTCGCAGCTCACCGACGGAGTGGCCATCGGGGTCCCTCACCGGGCTTCCGAGCAGCGCGGCGAGCGACATGAGCGAACCTTCGAGCTGGCGGGCGGCGATGCTTTCCCGCGCGTGCCGTTCGCCCCGCGCCCGCAACCGCTTGAGCTGCCTGAAGTGGGTGTCCGACTCCGCGTGACGATCGTGTCCCGGAGTCCATGTTGGCTTGTTGAATCCCATGGCCGCGACAATGGCCCGCCCCGTCGTCACGACCTAGATGAATGACGCGCTGCCGCCATAACCCCACGTGGATGGCGGACGGCCTGGCCGCGCGGCGTTCAGCGCTTTGAGAGAAGAGGGATTTGCAGACCGTCCGAGACGTGATCGATATAGCCGGCGAGCATCAGCGGTCTTGGGGCAGGGAGCAGTGCGACGCCAGGTTCGTGCCTGTTCCCCACAAGAAAGGAGCTCTCGTGCTCACCAACACCCCGCTCGAAGACAACGTCACCGCGAGTCTCGAGCGCGATCCGCGAATTTCACGTCCGGCCGAGATTGCTGTCTCGGACGACCGCGGGATGGTCACCCTCCGCGGCACCGTCGAGCGGTTCTCCCAGCGTCGTGCCGCCGCCGAGGACGCAGCCAAGATCGACGGCGTCTACGAGGTCGTCAACCACCTGAAGGTGAACGTGCTCGGCGTCGATAGCCGCAAGGATGACGAGCTCCGCGGCATCGCTCTCCAGTCCCTCAGCTGGGACGGTGACGTGCCCGACTCGGTCGACGTCAAGGTCCAGGACGGCTGGGTGACGTTGAAGGGCCAGGTCAGTTATCAGTACCAGAGCGACGCTGCCTATGACGACGTGTCAAAGCTGTACGGCGTATACGGCATCACGAACGAGATCGTCGTCAGCAACCCCTGAGCCGCGTCGCGTCGTGCCGCGGTTCGCGCGGGCTCAACCGCCCGCCGAGCCGCGGCCGTTCATCGTGCATCGAACCACCGTGTAGTCGTAGATCGGCGCGCGGCGATCCAGGCGTCTCGATGGAGATCCCAGGATCAGCGATTCGACCGAGATCGCTGTGTCGGCCGACCGCGGGATCGTGACTCTGCGCGGCACGGTGGCTAGTTTCAGCCAGCGCCGGGTAGCGCCGAAGTCGCGAACAAGATCCGCGGCGTCCACTGGGTCGACAACCAGCTCGAGGTCAACTTGCCGAGCACGGACAGTCCCGACGACGACGAGATATGTGGCGTCGCCCTACAGCTTCTGATCTGGGATACCGACGTGCCTTCGGACTTGGTCGACGTCGAGGTAGAGAACGGTTGGGTCAGCTTGAAGGGCCACGTCACCTACCAGTTCCAGAGTGACGCCGCGTACGACGACGTGGCGAGCATGCCGGGCGTACACGGCATCACGAACGAGATCCTGGTCAGCACTCCCTGAGCGGGGTGCCACCTCGTGCCACGGTCCGATCAGACCCGGGCTGTCGTCGAGCGGCGCAGTCCGTCGACGTGTGCGGCGAACTGCCGCTCGAACTCCGGCCACCAGGCCGGGTCGCCGGCGGGTCCACGGGGCGCGTCAGGTCCGGGGCCACCCCGGCCGCCGCCGCCCCGGGAGTCCCCGTCATCGTCATCGCCGGGGCGCGGGCGCGGCCCCCGGAGGCCGGCGAGGGTGCTCGCAATCCCGAAAATGATCGCCACCGACGCAATGGTTACCGAGATCACTGCTACCCGGTTGATCGCCGGGGGTCGGCCGTGGGCGGACGACCATCCGGCGTGCACGAGGGCTATGGCGGCGGCGTGCATCTATGGCTCCTATACGCAAGCGCGCCCGTCATCCCAGACGATCGAGGCATCGCTCCCATACGTCCGCGTGCTGGCCGGGAGCCTGGGAGGAATGATCCGGCCGCTTGCCAGCCGTGCCTAGCAGCCCTAGCATCAGCCCGGGACCATGGCTGATCGTTTTGCCGCACGCGCGCGGCCCGTTGCTCTGCGGGGACGGTCGGAGGAGTGCGCGCTGCTCGATGCCTTGCTCGGCGATGTCCGTCGCGGTGCGAGCCGGTCTTTGGTGTTGTGGGGGGAGGCTGGGATTGGTAAGACGGCGCTGCTGCGGTACCTGATCGAGTCGGCAACGGACATGTCCGTGGTTCGGGCGGTGGGGGTTGAGTCGGAGATGGAGCTCGCGTTCGCCAGCCTTCATCAGCTCTGCGCGCCGCTGATCGATCGGCTCGAGCGTCTGCCGCCTCCGCAGCGTCAGGCGCTGGAGACGGTGTTCGGGCGAAGCGCCGGCCCACGACCGGACCGGTTTCTGGTTGCTTTGGGGGTCTTGAGCTTGCTCTCCGAGGCCGCCGAGGAGCGTCCCCTGTTGTGCGTCGTCGATGACGCTCAGTGGCTCGATCAGGCGTCGGCGCTGACGCTGGCGTTCGTCTCCCGGCGGTTGCTGGCCGAGCCAGTGGGAATCGTGTTCGCGGCGCGCGAGCCGAGCCAGGAGCTGCGGCACGTCGCGGAGCTGGAGGTCCGCGGCTTGGACACCACCGACGCCCGCGGTCTGCTCGGTTCCGTGGTGCGCTTCACGCTCGACGAGCGGGTCCGCGATCGGATCATCGCCGAGACCCGGGGAAACCCGCTCGCGTTGCTCGAGCTGCCGCAGAGCTTGACCGCCACGGAGTTGGCCGGGGGGTTCGGAATGCCGGAGGCGCAGGGACTGGCGGGGCGAATCGAGCAGAGCTTCGTATATCGACTGGAAAAGTTGCCCGCGGACACGCGGCAGATGCTGCTCCTCGCGGCTACTGAGCCGGTCGGCGATCCGCTCTTACTGTGGCGGGCGGCGGAAAGGCTCGGTATCAGCCCGGCGGCCGCCGGAGCGGCGGAAGAGGATGGGTTGCTGACGATCGCCGAGCGGGTGATCTTCCATCACCCGCTCGTGCGCTCGGCCGTACATCGATCGTCATCGGTGGAGGACCGCCGAGCAGCTCACCATGCGTTGGCGGAGGCCACCGACCGAGAAGCTGACCCCGACCGGCGCGCGTGGCATCTCGCGGCGGCGGCGGCGGGACCCGACGAGGAGGTCGCCTCCGAGCTCGAGCGCTCGGCCGGCCGGGCACAGGCGCGCGGCGGGATGGCAGCGGCGGCCGCGTTCCTGCAGCGATCGGTTGCTCTGACGCTTGACCCGGGACGCCGGGCCGGGCGCGCGTTGACTGCGGCGCAGGTCAGCCTCCAGGCCGGCGCCTTCGACGCCGCCCTCGGGCTCGCCGCCACGGCCGAGGCCGGGCCGCTGGACGAGCTCGAGCGTGCGCAGGTCGACCTGCTGCGCGCGCGGATTGCCTTTGCCACGACACACGGCGGCGCCGCGCCGTCGTCGCTGCTCCGCGCTACGAAGCGGCTCGAGCCGCTGGATCCGGGGCTCGCCCGCGCGAGCTACCTCGAAGTGCTGTCGGCCGCTCTGTTTGCCGCCCGCTTGGCGGCGCCAGGCGGCGGCCCGCGGGAAGTGGCGAACGCCGTGCAGGCCGCACCACCGGCACAAGGGCCACGCACGGGCGCCGACCTCCTCCTCGACGGCTGGGCTGCTCTTTTCGCCGATGGCTGCGTCGCCGCGGCCCCCATACTGAAAGCGGCGCTCAAGGAGTTCGGCGACGGGACGGCGGCCGCGGACCACCTGCATCTCCTCTGGCTGGTCGATGTCACCGCCCCGGTGGTGTGGGACGACGCCCGCTGGGATGTGCTGTCCGAGCGGCACCTGGAGCTCGCCCGTACCCGCGGCGCGCTCAGCGAGCTTCCCCTGGCGCTCAACTCGCGCGGCTACGTTCACCTCTTCAGAGGCGAGCTCGGGACGGCGAGCGCGCTGATCGATGAAGCAGGCGCCGCGATCGACGCGACGAGCGCCAGCCTCACGCCATGGGGCGCCATTGCACTCGCGGTCCTCCGCGGGCGCGCGCAGGACGCCTCGCCGATGTTGGAGGCCGCTACCGCCGAGGCGACCGGGCGCGGCGAAGGGATCAGCCTGACCGTGATCGCGTGGGCGCGAGCGCTCCTCTACAACGGGCTCGGCGACCCCGACAAGGCGTTTGCCGCGGCCCTGGAGGCGATCGATTGCCCCACGAACAGTGCCGCGGCAGCTTGGGCCATGGTCGAGCTGATCGAGGCTGGCGCTCGGCTCGGCGAACTGGAGGCGGCCGGCGAGGCCGCCCGACGGTTTGCGCAGATCGCTGGGGCCGCCGCCACCGATTGGGCCATGGGCGTCAACGCGAGATCGCACGCGCTCTTGTGCACGGGCACGACCGCCGAGCAACTTTATGGGGACGCGATCGCGGTCCTTGGGCGCTCGCAGATGCGCGTCGACCTGGCGCGTGCACACCTCCTCTACGGCGAATGGCTCCGGCGCGAGCGTCGCCGCACTGACGCGCGCACGCATTTGCGCAGTGCCTATGACATGTTCACGGCAATGGGCTTGGAGGCGTTCGCCGAGCGGACCCGTCGGGAGCTGCTGGCGACCGGGGTGCATGTACAGACACGGACCGAGGAGCCGCGCGGCCATCTGACCGCCCAGGAGCGGCAGATCGCCCTCCTGGCTCGCGAGGGGCTGTCAAACCCGGAAATTGGTGCGCGCCTGTTTCTCAGCCAGCACACGGTGGCCTACCACCTCCGCAAGGTGTTCGACAAGCTGGGGATCCACTCGCGCCGGGAGCTGGCCACGGCCCTCCCGAGCTCGAAGTCGGAGTTCGTCCCGGACTAGCGCCGCCGAGGAATGGACAATCGGCCTTCGAGACCGGCGCGGCAAACCGGCCTGCGGGGGCGGGATAGGGAATGCGCAGTGCTCGACGAGCTGGTTGGCGATATCCGTCAGGGCGTCAGTCGGTCGTTGGTCTTGCGGGGTGAGGCCGGGATCGGTAAGACGGCGCTGTTGCAGTATCTGGTCGACGCCGCGCGAGGCGTGACCGTGCTCCGGGCAGTCGGCGTGGAGTCGGAGATGGAGCTGGCCTACGCCAGCCTGCACCAGCTTTGCGAACCGATGCTCGATCGGCTGCAGACGCTTCCGACCCCGCAGCGGGAGGCCCTGGAGATTGTGTTCGGCCTCAGTTCGGCCGCCGCGCCGGATCGGTTCCTCGTCGGGTTGGCGGTGCTGAGCTTGCTTTCCGAGACCGCCGATGAGCGACCGCTGCTGTGTGTTGTAGATGACGCGCAATGGTTGGATGCGGCCTCGGCGCTGACGCTCGCATTCGTCGCTCGTCGCCTCTTGGCGGAGCCGGTCGGGATCGTGTTTGCCGCACGCGAGCCGGGCGAGGAGCTCCGGCACCTCTCCGAGCTGGAGGTGCACGGTGTAAGTAATGGCGATGCGAGAGCGCTGCTCGCCACGGCGGTGCGCGTGAGATTGGATGAGCGAGTGCGCGACCGGATCATCGCGGAGACACGTGGGAACCCGCTGGCGTTGCTGGAGTTGCCGCGCGGGTTGAGCGCGACTCAGCTGGCCGGAGGATTCGGGCTCGTAAGCGCCCAAAGCGTCTCGGGACGGGTCGAGCAAACGTTCGCTCGCCGCGTCCAGGCCGTCTCTGACGACGCGCGGCGGCTGTTGCTAGTTGCCGCGGCGGAGCCTGTCGGCGATTCCGTGCTGCTGTGGAGGGCCGCTGAGCGGCTCGGCATCAGTCGTGCGGCCGCCGATGAGGTCGAGTCGGCGGGGTTGCTGTCGATCGGCGACCGAGTGACCTTCCGCCATCCGCTGGTACGGTCGGCCGTATACCGCTTAGCGGCCCCGACCGAGCGGCGGACGGCCCACCTAGCGCTGGCGCAGGCGTCCGACCAGGAGGCCGATCCGGACCGCCGTGCGTGGCATCTGGCCGCCGCGGCAACGGGACCTGACGAGCAGGTCGCGTCGGAGCTCGAGCGCTCGGCCGACCGAGCGCAGGCGCGCGGTGGGCTTGCGGCAGCCGCCGCGTTTCTCCGGCGTGCCGTCGCCCTGACGCAGGATCCCGCGCGACGGGCGGATCGTGCGCTGGCGGCGGCGCAGGCGAGCCTCCAGGCCGGCGCGTTCGACGCCGCTCTCGGACTCGTGGCAGCAGCGGAAGCAGCGCCGCTCGACGACTTCCAGTGCGCGCGGGTCGACTTGCTGCGAGGCCGCGTCGCGTTCGCATCGGGGCGTACGGGCGACGCTTCGCGGCTGTTGCTGACGGCCGCGCGGCGGCTCGAGCCGTTCGACCCAGAGCTCGCGCGCGAGACCTACCTGACAGCCTGGACTGCGGGCATCGCGCGGGCGGGAGACGTCCTGGTCGAGATCTGCCGCGCCATCCAGGCCCGGCCACGACGGGCCGCTGCTCCGCAAGCCCTGGACCTACTGCTCGACGGCCTCGCTCTGCTGGCCACCGACGGACGCGCCGCCGCCACGCCCACCCTGCAATCCGCAGCGAAGGCGCTCCGGAGCATCGCCGTCGAAGACGTCCTGCGGTGGGGCTGGTCGGCATCGGGCGCGATCGCCGCCGCCTGGGACGACCAGGCCATGATCGCGATCTACTCGAGGCACGTCCAGCTCACGCGTGACGCCGGCGCGCTCGCCGACCTCCCAATCCACCTCTCGGCGCTGAGCTTTGCCACCGCGTGGATAGGCGATTTCGCGGGTGCAGCCGCGCTCATCTCCGAGCTCGAAACCGTCGCGGCCGCGACGGGAAGCCGTTTTGCGCATGACAACGGCGGCTTGATGAGACTGCGGGCATTGCAAGGGAGAGAGGCCGAGGCACTCGCGCTGATCGAGGCGACCGTGAAGCCGACCGACAAGCCGCGTCGCGGAATCAGGGTGACCGTCGCGCACTGGGCGGCCGCCGTCCTCCTCAACGGCCTCGCCCGCTACGAAGAGGCCGCGTCGGAGGCCCGCCAAGCTGCCTCGAACACGTTCGAGCCGTGGGTCTCGATGTGGGCACTCCCCGAGCTCGTGGAGGCGGCCGCGCGTGCAGGAGACAACGGGCTCGCAAGTGATGCGCTCGAGCGCCTCACAGCAGCGACACAGCCCGCGGGCACCGACTGGGCGCTCGGGTTCGAGGCGCGGTGCCGCGCGCTGGTGACCGAGGGTGCGGACGCCGACGGGCTCTACCGCGAAGCGATCGAGCGGCTTGGCCGCACCGTGGTACGGCCGGAGCTCGCACGCGCTCATCTGCTCTACGGTGAGTGGTTGCGCCGCGAGCGGCGGCGGGTCGAGGCCCGGGAGCAGCTCCGCGCCGCCTACGACCAATTCACCTCGATCGGGATGGAGGCGTTCGCCGAACGCGCCCGTCACGAGCTGCTGGCGACCGGCGAGCACGTGCACAGACGGACCGTCGAGACGCGCGACGACCTGACAGCCCAGGAGCGGCAGATCGCGCGGCTCGCGCGCGACGGGCTGTCGAACGTCGAGATCGGCGCGAGGCTATTCATCAGCCCGCACACCGTCGCCTATCACCTGCGCAAGGTCTTCTCGAAGCTCGGAGTGACCAAGCGCCACCAGCTCGCCGATGCGCTGGGCGACCAGCTGGAAGCGGGAGCGCTCTCCGGGTAGTCGCCTTTCCCGCCACTGCAGGCGACCGACTACCAGGTCCGGCCGGCCCCGACTACTCAGTTGATAGTCGGACTGTCAGGTCGGGGGATGCGAAAGACCGGCCTCGTGCCGGACACTCCGCTCGATGGCAACAAGGCTCGGATCGACTGGAGGAGGATTTCATGTTCACGATTGACCGCTTCGATCCTCGCGCACAGGCGCTCGAGGTGTGGCGTGACGCGGAGCAACTCGTTTCGACCCGGTGGGACGCGTTCCTAATGGCGGAACACGACGCCCGCCGCTTCGCATTCGCGTCGTATGTCGCGGCGCTGGACGCCGAGGAGGCCGCAGCAATCGAGCTGGGGTCGCTCTCTCTCCGCATC
>Ga0187776_10001602_pt1 | contig 11411 bp, 5 predicted proteins | sample 0216_BV02_MP12_2_FD_132426 | JGI IMG/M metagenome (GOLD analysis project Ga0187776, IMG submission 132426) | Tropical peat soil microbial communities from peatlands in Department of Meta, Colombia - 0216_BV02_MP12_20_MG | ecosystem: Environmental > Terrestrial > Soil > Wetlands > Peat | place...
ATGGTAAGCCTGCCGTGCATCGGGAGATCGGCGATGGTCTCCCCGGTGAATTCCATAGCCATATAGAGGGCGCCGTCGACTCCTATGTCCCCGATAGTATAAAGAATCAGGTCCTTGCCGCTGACCCACTTGTTCAGCTTGCCGTAATATATGAATTTCAACGACTCAGGTACTTTGAACCAGCATTCACCGGTAGCCATTGCAGCTGCGACATCTGTCGAACCTACTCCGGTCGAGAAGGCTCCGAGCGCCCCGTAAGTGCAGGTGTGGCTGTCGGCGCCGATTACAGCGTCGCCCGGTACGACAAGACCTTCTTCAGGAAGAAGAGCATGCTCAACACCCATCCTTCCTACCTCGAAATAAAGTCCGAGCTGATTTTCCTTTGCGAATTCGCGCAGCATTTTACACTGTTCCGCCGCCTTGATATCTTTCTGGGGAGCAAAGTGGTCCGGAATCAACGCAATTCTGTTTTTATCAAAGACGTCTTTTGCTCCGATCTTTCTGAATTCAGATATCGCGATGGGTGCTGTGATGTCATTCGCTAGGACCAGGTCTACCTTTGCGTTTATCAGCTCTCCCGGTGAGACCTTTTTCTTACCAGTGTGCGCAGCAAGGATCCTCTCGGTGATTGTCATCTCGTTCCTCCGTAACGGAAATAAATTATTATACCTGAGCCCAATATTTGAGAGCTACCCCAACCACATCCGCTGATATTTTATGTTAAACTTAACTGGTCATGAGTCCAACGAGATCTACTATGTCGAGGAAGATACAGAAGATACTTATTGCAAACCGCGGCGTGACCGCTGTGCGGATCATGCACACATGCAGGGACAGAAAGATTCCCACTGCTGCGGTATACAGCACACCTGACCGGCTTGCGCATCACGTGTTTATGGCGGATTCGGCTGTGCATATCGGTGAGGCGCCGCCTGCCGAGTCGTATCTTAATATGGAGAAGATGATCAGCGCGGCGATTGAGAGTGGCTCGGACGCAATACATCCCGGATGGGGATTCCTCGCCGAAAACCACAAATTCGCTAAGATGGTGATCGACGCAGGCCTGACCTGGATCGGCCCTCCGCCCAATGTTATTAAGGCGCTCGGGGATAAGGTGCGGGCGAAGAAACTTGCCCAGAAGGCAAATGTCCCCACGATACCGGGAATCATCGACGTGACGAGCGTAGAGGACATCAAGAAGTGGATGAAGAATGAGAAGGTCACATTCCCCGTTATGATAAAAGCTGTTGCAGGCGGGGGCGGCAAAGGTATGGTTAAGGTCGAAAACAGGAATCAGCTTAGCCAGGCGTTTGCGCAGGCCCGTTCCGAGGCGCTTAAATCATTCGGCGACGACAGGGTGCTTGCCGAAAAATATATAGAGCGGGGCAGGCATATAGAAGTGCAGGTGGTTGGGGACGAGCACGGCAATGTAGTGCATCTCTTCGAAAGGGAGTGTACGATCCAGAGGCGCAACCAGAAGATAATCGAAGAAGCGCCGTCGCCATCAATTGATGAAGACCTGCGCAAAGAGATATGCTTTACAGCAATACGGCTGATGCGCGAGATAGGATATGCATCTGCCGGGACGGTCGAGTTTATCTTTGATTCGGCCACAAAGAATTTCTATTTCCTGGAGGTGAACACGAGGCTTCAGGTTGAGCATGGTATTACTGAACTGATCACGGGTCTGGATATCGTGGGCATCATGATTGATGTCGCGACGGGAAAGAAACTGCCGTTCAAGCAGTCCGACATACATCCTAACAGATGGGCACTGGAGGTCAGGTTGAACGCGGAAGACCCGAGGAATTTCAGCCCATCCTTTGGCACCATCACGCGTCTTCAGGTTCCTCAGGGACCCGGCGTAAGGATTGCATCCGGCGCATATGAAGGCGCTGATATACCGCCTTACTACGATTCTCTTTTCATGCTGCTGATTACGGCCGGTTCGGACAGAGGAGATGCGATTCGCGTTATGGACAGGGCCCTCAGCAGGAACCTGAGGGTTGAAGGGGTAAAGACCCTTGCTCCTCTTCTGCTGAGCATTATAAGGCATCCTGCATTTATTGCGGGTGAGTTTTCGACCCGCTTTATAGAAGAGCATATGGAAGAACTGATTTCGATGTTCAAGGAGAAGGACAGCGAGGACGAGGTACTTAAGGTAGCAAGATATGTTGCGGAGATATCGGCTCTCGGACCTCAGCCCTGGATGTGAGAAACATGGCGAATAATAAGAACGGCTACATATTTGTAAAGCCCGGCATGACACCTCGTGAGATAATGAAGGCGGTCAATTCTCTCAAGGGCGTTTGTTTCACATCTGTTGGAATGCGCGACGCGGGACAATCAGACTATAAAAACCGCCACCGGATATACGACCTCGCCACTCTCGCTCCTTACTATAACAGAATGGGGCTCTTCAGTTCGGAATGCCATGGCGGCGCCCGCTGGCATGTCGGGGTAATGAACAGGAGGGAAAGCCCGTTTGAGGAGATCGACATCCTGAGGCAGCATATGCCGAACGTCCTCCTCCAGACCCTTGTTCGTGAGACGAATATGTGGGGATACAGGCCTTATCCGAAAAATGTCATCGAATATGTTGTCGAGCGTGTGGACATAGACGTGTGGAGATGTTTTTCCTTCCTGAATGACGTGAGGAACATGCGCGCAGTAGCGGAAGTTGTTATGAAAAGGGGGAAAGTGTTCGAGCCGGCTATATCGTTTACCATGGCCGACTGGACGACAAACGAGTATTATCTTGGCGTCGCTAAGGAAATTGTCGATCTCTGCGGCGGCGCGGATGAAATCATTTTCTGCGTGAAAGACATGGCCGGAGTTGGAAGTATCAACCGGGTGAGCAACCTTATCGATGCGATAAAACAGAAATTTCCGGGACTAACTATTCATTACCACAGACACATAACTGACGGGCTTGCAATGCCTGCTATGCTTGCCGCGGCAAAGGCAGGTGCAAAGATCTTCGACGTAGAGGAAGATTCCCTGGTAAGGTTCTACGGCCATTCACCCATACTCGGAGTTCAGGCCTATTTTGAAGAATCCGGAATCCCGGTCAATCTCGACAGAAAAGAGGCCGAGGCTGCTGTGCAGAAGGTGAGGGAATGGATCAATTATTACGACTGGGCCGAGTCGCCCTTTAAGGGATTCGATCATACGGTAACGCTTCATAAGATGCCGGGCGGGGCATTTCCGAGTTCATTCGAACAGGCCGAAAAAGGAGGGTTCCTCCATTTCATGCCGGCCATTCTCAAAGTGATGTCCCTCTATAACAAGATCATCCACTACTTTGACGTTACGCCCGGGTCCCAGATCACCTGGGTGACCTGCAGCGGAATCGTGAATAAATATGCAAAGGCAAAGGGAGAATCGGGGGTCAGACACCTAATCGAGCTCCTTTCGAAGTTTATAGAAGGCAAGAATCTGAATTTCGAGGCGATGAATGAAGGAGAACGGGAAGAACTGCTGGGGTTGTTCAGGAATGCTCCGGGAGATTTCAGAAATCTCATCCTCGGACATTACGGGAAGCTTCCGATGGGCTGGCCTCCGGAATGGGTATACAGGAGCACTTTCGGCGAAGAGTGGGAGAGAAAGATAAAAGAGCGCATTGAGCTTTCACCCCTGGATTCGATGGAGGATGATGACCTCGAGAGACTCAGGAAGGAGTTATCAGATTATCTGGGAAGGAGCCCTTCGGAGGAGGAGTTTATCCTTTTTCTCATGCACCCCAAAGATGCCCTGGATATGATCGAATTCAGGGAAAAATACGGAGAGGCGCCTCTTGTCCTGCCTACAGATGTCTGGCGACAGGGTCTGAGGAGGGCCGGTGACAAGGTAGAATTTGAATTCATGGGCAAACCGTACACTCTGGAGCTTGTATCGGTAGGCGCCGAACACGAAGGCGTCGTACACGTGGTGATGCGCGTGAACAACAAGACAAGGGTTTACAGCGTAGAGACGCCGAGGGCCAAGAAAGCAGAGATAAAAATGGCGAAGGGCCTGAATGAGATCGGAGCGCCTATCAACGGCAATATCTGGAGGATCGGCAATCCCGAGAGAGGAGCGCTCAAGGTGGGAGATATTGTCCATAAAGGGGAAGAGATTGCAAATCTTGAGGCGATGAAAATGGAAAATGCGATCGTTGCGCCCTTTGACGGACAGATCGGCGAAGTGTGTGTCAAGCTTAACAGTTTTGTGATAGAAGGCCAGCTGCTTTTCGTCCTCGAAAAAACCTAGCCGACTTAATTTATTAGCCTGACGTAAATCGTCAGATATAGTATCTTCGCCATTCTCGTCCCGATATCCATCGGTCCTCCGAGGGCAAATTCTTTCTTCGAAAGACTTTGAATCCGCTCAAATACTATATCTGACGGCAAGTTTGTGAATAATGAAGGCTAACTCCTTTCGCAGGGTATGCCGGTCAGTCTTCATTCCCGCGAAGGCAGGTCGCCTCAGCGACTCGCCGAGGCGAGAGAATCCATTCTTGCCAAGATCTTAAGTGGACCCCCACCTTCGCAGGTATGTCGGATTCTTTGAGAAATATTTGTTTTGAGATAGTTTCTAGTTTCACTCCGAAGTATGCGAGCGCATGTTGATCAAAATCCAGAAAGCCTTTGCGACAATGCAGTCTGCACTTTCCAAAAAAAATCAAACATGTAGAATATTTATAAATGTCGATGCGAGCTGTGGATAAATGGGAAGGCATGAACTGGCACCAGAAAGACATAGAAGAGATTCTTGACGAACTCAATTCTTCCCGAACCGGTCTCTCTTCCGGCGAAGCACGGAAAAGGCTGGAGGAGCATGGCCCTAACGTAATCAGCGAGGAAAAGAAGAAGGGCCCTTTCCTGATGTTCCTGGACCAGTTCAGGGATTTTATGATCCTCGTCCTGATCGCTGCCGCTGTTATCTCGGGTATCGTCGGCGAATTTTCAGACGCCATTGCAATCATTGTTATCGTAATCCTCAACGCGATGCTCGGCTTTATTCAGGAATACAGGGCCGAGAAGGCAATGACCGCCCTGAAAAAGATGGCGGCCCTTACGGCAACGGTGATAAGGGACGCTAAAACCATGGAGATAGAGGCATCGGAGCTTGTCCCCGGGGATATCGTGATTCTCGACACAGGTAAGATTATTCCCGCCGATATGAGACTCACAGAGGCTGCGCACCTGAAGATTGTAGAGGCGTCTCTTACGGGAGAATCCCTGCCGGCTGAAAAGCATATAAGAGCGCTGCACGATGAGCCACTTCCCCTTGGAGACAGGATAAACATGGCCTACAAAGGTACAACCGTATCGTACGGACGGGGAAGAGGCATTGTTGTCGCAACAGGTATGGATACGGAATTTGGGAAAGTCGCTTCCATGCTTCAGATGAAAGAAGAAGTGAAGACGCCTTTACAGAAGAGACTCACGGCATTCGGGAGAAACCTTTCATTTGCGATCCTTATTATATGTGCCGTAATCTTTGGAGCGGGACTTTTGAGGGGAGAGCCGGCTGTACTAATGCTGCTTACGGCGATATCACTTGCGGTTGCTGCAATACCTGAAGCCCTTCCCGCAGTGGTCACTATTTCTCTTGCGCTCGGTGCGAAGAAGATGGTTAAGCAAAATGCTCTGATGAGAAAACTTCCTGCTGTTGAAACGCTCGGTTCCGTTACCTATATATGCTCCGACAAGACTGGTACTCTCACACTCAACAAAATGACCGTTGAGGAAAGCTATATGGATGGAAGAATAATCAATCCTCCCTTTACCCCCTTTGATAAAGAGGGAACAGATGGGATTTTTATGACTGCGCTTGCACTTTGTAACGACGCAGGTATGAACAAGGACGGGGAAGTTACGGGTGATCCGACAGAAGCGGCGCTTTATGTGTTTGCAAAAGAGGCCGGTTTTGCGAAAGATGAACTCATCGAGAGCATGCCGAGAATTGGAGAACTGCCTTTTGATTCCGAAAGAAAATGCATGACCACAATACATAAGTGGTCAAGTGGTCAAGGATTCAGGGATTCAAGTGAAAAGAATAATTATTCTATTGGCCCCGTGGACTCTCGAACCCTCGAATCCTCTCAGTACGTTTCTTTTACTAAAGGCGCGGTTGAGGTGCTGCTGGAAAGGTCAGTGGATCTGCTGACGTCAGAAGGAGTGAAAAAGATCGATTTCGATGAAATAAGAAAAGTGAATGACAGGATGGCGGCCGACGGTCTGAGGATAATCAGTATCGGGATGAAGCGGTGGGAGGCACGTCCGGATAATATGACACCAGAGAGCGTGGAGACGGGTCTCACTTTTCTGGGTCTTGTCGGCATGATGGATCCGCCGCGCGAAGAGGTAAGGGAAGCGATCTCCTCCTGCAGGAAAGCCGGAATAACAGCGGTGATGATCACAGGTGATCATCCCATTACCGCAGCTGCAATTGCAAGACGGATCGGTGTTCTCCAAGATGATTCGAACGCGGTTCTTACAGGTAAAGAACTCGCTGAACTTCCCATGGAGAAATTTGAGGCGACGGTCGAACATATCAGGTTATATGCCCGCGTTGCCCCTGAGCAGAAATTGAAGATAGTGAAGGCATTGCAGGACAAGGGGCAGTTTGTCGCCATGACGGGTGACGGCGTGAACGATGCGCCTGCGCTGAAGAGGGCGGATATCGGTATCGCTATGAGAATTACCGGGACCGATGTGGCAAAAGAAGCATCTCATATGATACTCCTTGATGATAATTTTGCCACTATCGTGAAGGCGGTAAGAGAAGGCAGAAAGATTTACGACAACCTCAGAAAGATCATCAAGTATCTTCTCTCATCGAACTCGGGAGAGATATGGACTATTTTCCTGGCGCCCTTCTTCGGCCTGCCTATACCGCTTCTGCCGATCCAGATACTCTGGATAAATCTGATGACCGATGCTCTGCCCGCTATTGCGCTTTCTGTCGAACCTGAAGAACGAGATGTCATGGAGAGGCCTCCCAGACATCCGAAAGAAAGCGTGTTTGCACACGGCCTCGGGTTTTACTGTATATGGGTCGGGCTGGTTATGGGAGGTGTCACTCTCGTCACACAGGCATGGTCTATCCATGTCTCCGGCAGCCACTGGCAGACGATGGTGTTTACGGTGCTCTGCCTTTCACAGTTTGGAAACGCGCTGGCAGTAAGGTCGGAGAAGGAATCATTTTTCAAGATCGGTCCGTTTTCCAACAAGTATCTCCTGGTTGCGGTAATATTGAGTTTCTTTTTTCAGATGGCAACAATATACCTCCCTCAGCTCAATCCGGTATTCAAGACTCAGCCTCTTAGTCTAAGCGAACTGCTGGTGACTATAGGGCTGTCTTCCATAGTATTTTTTGCTGCCGAGGCTCAGAAGTGGTGGAAGAGGAGAATCAGGTGATTCAGGGGAACGTCACCTTAACCGACGTTCCCGAATGACCCATGGGCGTTTCTATGGAGATGCGGGCCCGGTGTGATGTGACTATATCCCGCACAATGGATAAACCAAGTCCGCTACCCGGAATGGGATTGTCCGGAACGCGATAGAACCGTTGAAAAACCGCGTCTCTCTCACCGGGTGGTATCCCCATCCCGTTGTCCTCAATAGTCAGAGTGACAGAACCATCGGCCTCCTCCAGTCTCGTTGTAATATTGCTACCCTTTGGACAATATCTGACCGCATTATCGATAAGATTATCGATCATCATCTTCAGACGAACTGCATCTCCGTCTATCATCACAGAACTGTTCGGTCCTTCATAACCGAGGTCCATATCCTTTTTTATGACGGCCGGAACCCACTCTTTCACAGTTTCCCTGACGAGTCTGCCGAGATCTAACGGCTTTAATTCAAGCAGCCTGTCAGATCCGGGTTCGACCTGTGCCAGTGCAAGCATCTGATTAACAAGGCGGATGGTGCGGTCGGCGCTCGCATCGATCTGCGCGAGGGAATGCTGCGTATCTTGGTTTACTGCCTGTCTGAGAGCGAGGCTCGTCTGTGTCTTGAGACCTGCCAGCGGGGTCCGCAGCTGATGAGCTGCATCGGCTATAAACCTGCGCTGGACTTCAAGGGCTTTCTCAAGCCTATTCATAAGTGCGTTAACCTCGCTGATGATGGGTCGAACTTCCTGAGGCGTGTTCGCTTCTTCAACCGGGCTGAGATCACGGTCGGACCGCGCAGCTATCCCCCGGTGGAGTTGTTCCAAAGGCGCCAGCCCCTTGCCGATACCTGTCCATACGATGAGGGCTGCAAGCACAATCAGCAGGAGTTGCGGCAGTAACATGGTAGCGATGATCTGCCCGGCCATTCTTCTTCTTTTATTGAGGGTCTCTGCAACCTGAATCAGGACGGATTGGTCGGGGGATAATCCCGGCGGAAGATAGGAAAGGGACGCGATTCTTACCTTCTGTGCCCGAAAAATACCATTGCGGACGGTCGAAGCGCCAGGTTTTCTTATAACGTCCGGCAATGGCAGATCCGGTTCGCCCGATATTACCGTCCGGTCCCTTCGGGCAACGTTGTAATAAATGGTATCCATCTTGTCCGAGAGAAATATCTGACGTGCAGAGAGCGGCAGGTCCAGCGACGCCTTGCCGTTCAAGACGACTATCTGCCCTGCAAGGTCGTGCGGAGAATCCATAAGCGAGTAGTCATATGCATAATTGGCAAACCTGAAAGCAAGGTAATACGTAAGCACCGCGCTTGATAACCAGAGGACCAGCATGGGCAAAAGAAGCCAGGTTAGAAGTTTTCGGCGCAGCGTTACGGTCCTATTCATTATGAGAACGGTCCATCAGATAACCAAGACCGCGGATTGTGCGAATAACGATGCCAGCGTTTCCCAGTTTCCTCCTCAGGCGGTGAACATACACTTCAATAGCGTTGTCACTGACATCATCATTCCAGCTGCAGAGGCTATCCATGATTTGTTCCTTGCTGACTACGCCGCCGGCACGTATGAGCAATATCTCCAGAACGCTCATTTCGCGCGCGGAAACTTCTACAGGTTTTTTACCTAACGTAACACGCCGCGCTCTTGTGTCAAAACGCAGCTCACCGAGGCAGAGTTCATTGCTGTTCTTGTTGTAAGCCCTCCTGAGTAGTGCCCTGACACGCGCTTCTAGTTCGGCGAGATCAAAGGGCTTGGACAGATAATCGTCTGCGCCGAGGTTCAATCCTGTGACACGGTCCTCCAACGCGCCTCTGGCCGTCAGGATCAGTACAGGGATACGGGATTTGCGTTTGCGCAGGCGCTCCAGTACCTGGAAGCCGTCCATGCGCGGCAATCCGAGATCGAGGATTACCAGGTCATGAACTTTCTCTTTCAAGGCAGCATCCGCATCTTCACCTGTCGTTACAAGATCCGGTACGTATCCTGCCGCTTTTATCGAATGCAGAAGTCCGTCCGCAAGAACTGCATCGTCTTCAACGATCAATATTCTCATGCTGTCCGCCCTGTAAGCTTATTGTAAGGTCTATTAACTATGATATCATAGTGAAATTAAGTGAAAATACGACCTCTTGACGGGATGAAATATTCGGATCCTGCGAAGCCCCTTGCCAAGCCGCAAAAGATCGGTCTTTATCTTCTCTTGTTATTAATTCTCCTCTTCGGCATCTTGGTTGAATTTCGGGGTGCCTTCCTGCACTTGCGGATGACCGATGCAGGGGTGTACCTTAGAGCAGCCTGGGCCGTGCGTAATGGAAAGGATCTTTACTCAATTGCTGATGACAGAGGCTGGCATTACGTCTATCCACCCATTTTTGCTATTGCCATGACTCCGCTGGCAGATCCTCCGGCCGGCGCAAGCCGGGAAGGGTATCTGCCATATTCGGTTTCCATAGGCCTCTGGTATGGTCTGACACTTATCATGGGACTCCTGGGGATCCACATCCTTGCTAAGGCGCTGGAGGACACATCCGGAGATCCCGCCATACGGGGTCAACCGGTTTTTTGCAGGCGATGGTGGGCGCTCAGGATATTGCCGTTCCTCATTTTATTGCCTGCGATAGGGCGCGGGCAAATGCGCGGACAGGTGGATATGCTTCTTGTACTTCTCCTCTGCCTGGCCGGCGCATCAATATTGCGCGGAAGAAGATTCCTTGCAGGTTTTTGGCTTGCCGCCGCTGCCTGCATAAAGATAATCCCGGTTTTTCTCCTGTTGCTGCCCTTATGGCGGCGTGACCTGCGCATGTTATCCGGAAGTCTGATAGGTCTGATTCTCGGTCTGATTGTAATCCCGGTGATAGTGATGGGACCTGAGAGAACAATTAATGGGTATGGCGATCTGTACCGGCAGACGGTAGTGGCAACTGCAACCGGAGATGCCCGGGGACCACTCAGCGATGAACTCACCGGCATAACGAGCACGGATAGCAATGCGCCTATGGTTATTTTGCACAACATCATGTACCCGATTAAGCGAGATCGCCCCAAAGTTGCAGCGGAGGGTGTGCGGCTGGCGCACTGGTTAATCGCTGTTATTCTGATATTGCTTACTCTTTATGCTTCAGGCTGGAAAAGGTCCGATCACCTGCTGAAGGGAGAGGTCGGCGCTGAGCCGAGGGAGCTGCTCTTTCTCGGTGCTCTCCTCATGGTAATGTATATCATGAGCCCGGTCTTTTCTCCGCATTATGTCTCTACGGCTCTGCCTCTTGTCATGGTCCTTCTGTTCATGATATGGCAAAGATACTCATATCCGCATATGCCCACCGGATGGAAAATCCTTTTCCTGGCACTGGTTTTGAGTCACCTGCTTACGCCAATTGATCGCGGAATATTTCTTTACTTCCGGCAATTCGGGCTTGTCCTGTTTACTTCTCTTGCCCTGTGGGCGGGCAGCATTTGGATGTTGCGGAGAACTGCGGCAGAAGTTGATACCTCATCGGCTGAGAGCATTCGTGCGCCTGCAACTCGGCAGGTCATCCGGTCTGTAGCTGTTGTATCGCCGGTATTCAATGAACGAAAGACGATTGAGACAATGGTGGATTCCGCCGCCGCTTTTGTTGCGGCGAACCCGCAGTATCGCTTCCTCTTCGTGGATGACGGCTCTGATGACGGTACGGATGAAATACTCAGGAATGCCGTGAGCAGACGGATGCAGGAAAATATCGCTGTTCTCCGATATGAAACAAACATGGGCAAAGGCTACGCGGTCAGGACAGGTTTCGATAACGTCGATGCGGACGCCCTGTGCTTCATTGATTCCGATATGGCATATCCTCTCGAGCAGTTGAAGCTGATTGAAGATGCATTGCAGAGAAATGATGTGGTAATCGGTTCGCACACCATAACCTCGACGAAAGGAAAATCCAGCCGAAAAAAAAAGATTATGGGAGAGGGTTTTAACCGTCTTGTCAGGCTGATACTGAATTTACCGTTTCGTGATACACAGGCCGGTCTCA
>Ga0187776_10001603_pt1 | contig 11403 bp, 10 predicted proteins | sample 0216_BV02_MP12_2_FD_132426 | JGI IMG/M metagenome (GOLD analysis project Ga0187776, IMG submission 132426) | Tropical peat soil microbial communities from peatlands in Department of Meta, Colombia - 0216_BV02_MP12_20_MG | ecosystem: Environmental > Terrestrial > Soil > Wetlands > Peat | place...
ATAGCCCATTCCCGGCTGGTCGGGCACCTCGATCATTCCCTGCGGCGTGACCTCGACCTCGGGCTCGACGATGTCTTCCTTCCAATACCGTTTGGAGGCGGAGACGTCGCCGGGCAGGCGGAAGTTCTCCAGGGTGGAGAGGGCGATGTTGTGGGCGCGGCCGATGCCGGACTCCAGCATGCCGCCGCACCAGACGGGGACGCCGCGAGCCTGGCAGAGGTCGTGGACCCGCCGCGCCTCGCGGAAGCCGCCCACCCGCCCCAGCTTGATGTTGACGATGCGGCAGGCGCCCAGGTCGAGCGCCGCCTCGGCGTCGCGGGCGTGGTGGATGGCTTCGTCCAAGCAGAGGGGCGTGGCCAGTTGCTTCTGCAGGCGGGCGTGGAGATAGAAGTCGTCCGCCCACAGCGGCTGCTCGATCATGAGCAGGCGGAAGCGGTCGAAGGACTTCAGATGCTCGGTGTCGTCGAGGGTGTAGGCGGTGTTGGCGTCGCAACTGAGCAGGATCCCGGGCCAGCGCGCGCGGGCCGCCTCCAGTACCTTTACGTCCCACCCGGGCTTGACCTTGAGCTTGATGCGGCGGTAGCCGGCGGCCAGTTCGGCGGCGATCTTCTCCATGAGCCTCTCCACCGTTTCCTGGATGCCGATGGAGACGCCGCACTCGATCTGCCGACGCGAGCCGCCCACCAGCTTCCACAGCGGGATGTTCATCTGGCGGGCTTCCGCATCCCACAGGGCGTTCTCCAGCGCGGCTTTGGCCATGCGGTGGCCTTTGACCTGCGCGAGCAGCGTGCCGCTGTCGGCCGCGCTCCCCAGTTGCTTGCCCAGCAGGGCGGGCGCCAGGTAATGGACGAGGACGTGCCAGGCGGTGTCGGTGCACTCGTCGCTGTAGAAGGGATGCTCGCCGGCGGTGCATTCGCCCCAGCCGGTCACGCCCTCGCAGTGTGCGGTGGCCAGCAGGATGCGGCGCTCGGTGGTGCGCCAGCCGCTGGTCTCGAAGGGATGCACCAGGGGCATGCGGATCTCGCGCAGCGTGATGGCTTCGAGCTTCATCTCTCACCGCTGGCATACGACCAGGTCTCGTCCCAGCGCCCCAGCAGGAACCTGCCGTTGCCCTGGGGGTCGCGCTCGTAGCCCAAGGCGGCCAGGGAGTCCGCGAAGGCGCTCTGGAACTGCTCGCGGTTGCGCAACTGCACCTCGCGGGCCTTGGCTTCGTCGGCCGGCGCCTTGCGCCAGGCGTAGATCTCGGCGGGCACAGCGATGCGGCGCTCCGGCGGGAAGGCGGGGCGTGCGCCCGTCTTCAAGAGCGTCTCCACCCGCCGCGAGCGCAGCCACCACTCCGCCACCAGCCGGTCAGTGGGCAGCGAGCCGTGCAGCGGCGAGGAGGTGATGCCGTACTGGTTGACGTAGTAGCGGCGGGCGATGGCCCCCAAGCGCTCCAGGTTGAGGTAGGCGTTCTTGATCTCCAGGGGATCGAAGGTCCACTCGATGAGCTCGATGCCGCGGGCCAGGGCGTCCTCGCGCTGAAAAAGCTTCATGCGCCGTCCCAGCCCGAGATTGCGGTGGTCCTCGCGCACCGCCAGCATGTGGGAGTGGAGATAGGAGTGGCCGTTGCGAGCGCCGGGGACGGAGAGCGCGAAGCCCACCAGGTGGCCGCCCTCGAAGGCCCCGATCACCTGTCCGCCCACTTTTTCCGCCACCACGAACATGCGCAGCGGCACCAGTTCCGCGTCGGAGAAGTGCCAGACCTCCTTTTGCAGGTCGACGCAGGCGCGGAACTCCTCGATGCCCTTGCAGGCACGGATGAGGACGCGCTCGGCCGCGGCGGGCGCGGGCATCAGCGCCTTCCCTCCCCCTGCTTGGCCTGCTGCCACAGGGCTTCCATCTCCTCCAGCGAAGCCTCCTGGGGCTTGCGGCCTTGGCGGCGCAGCTCTTCCTCCAGCCACTGGAAGCGGCGCTTGAACTTGCGGTTGGTGCGGCGCAGCGCCGACTCCGGGTCGAGCGAGAGATAGCGCGCGATGTTGACCAGGACGAAGAGCAGGTCGCCGACCTCGTCCTCCAGGCGCGACCTGAGTTCGTCCGGGACCTCTTGCGTCCCCGCGCCGGCGACCCCGCGGGCGAGGGGCCGCGGCCCGGGCGCCGGGAACTCTTCCAGGTGCTTCTTCAATTCCGCGGTCTCTTCGCTGAGCTTGTCGAAGAGGCCTTCGATGCTGGGCCAGTCGAAGCCCACGTGGGCGGCCCGCGAACTCATCTTGAAAGCCTCGAGCAGCGAGGGGATGGCCGAAGAGACGCCGGCCAGCACCGAGTCGGGGCTGACCGTGCCCTTGGGCATCTTGCCGCCGCCGGCGGCCAGGCGCTGCTCCTTCTCCCGCGCCTTCAGCGCCTCCCAGTTGCGCAGCACGTCGGCCGGAGTCTTGGCCTCGACGTCGCCGAAGACGTGGGGATGGCGCGCCACCAGCTTGTTGGAGAGGCGCTCGAGCACGTCGCCGATGGTGAAGCGGCCCTCCTCTTCCGCCATCTCGGCGTAGAACAGCACCTGCAGCAGCAGGTCGCCGAGCTCGCTCTTGAGTTCGTCCCAGTCGCGATTGTCGATGGCCTCCAGCACCTCGTAGGTCTCTTCCAGGGTGTAGGGCTTGATGGAGTCGAAGGTCTGTTCGCGGTCCCAGGGACAGCCCCCGGGGGCGCGCAGCCGCGCCATGATAGAGACGGCGCGCTCGAATCGTTCGCCGGTGCTTGGCATAACTCCCTAATCTATCCGACTGCCCGGGCAAATCCAACTCGGGGCGGCGCCCGAAACGGGAGGCGGCCAGCCCCGGGGAGGACGACCTCTCCCGCCCTCATGTAGTAGACTTTAGAATCGGAACAGAAGATCTGACAGGTGCGCGCCTGTCCAGCAGCGGCCCGGTAGCTTCCTCCCCAGGTGCGATCATGAATAGTTCTTCCAGCAAGCAGCCTGCCGGTTACGTCACCTTCCTCCTGCATTCTCACCTGCCCTACGTGGTGCACCACGGCACCTGGCCGCACGGCCTGGACTGGCTGAACGAGGCCGCCGCGGAGACCTACCTGCCGTTGCTGCGCGTCCTGGGCGAGCTGGAGCAAGAGGGCCTGGCGCTCAAGGCCAACGTCAATCTCTCGCCCATCCTGCTGGAGCAGCTCTCGCACTCCACCTTCCAGGAGGAGTTCCGCGACTACCTGAAGCAGAAGGTGGAAGCGGCGCAGCAGGACGAGCGCGAGTTCACCCAGCAGGGCGAGAAGCACTTCGCGGAGCTGGCGCGGTTCTGGCAGCGCTTCTACGGGGAGCGGGCGCAGCAGTTCGACGCCCTGGGCGGCAACCTCGTCGCCGGCTTCAAGCACTTCTACGATTCGGGCGCCATCGAGATCATCACCTGCGGCGCCACCCACGGCTACTTCCCGCTGCTGGGGACCGACGCCTCCATCCGCGCCCAGGTGCGGGTCGGGGTGGAGACCCACCAGCGCTACTTCGGGCGCCAGCCCCGGGGTATCTGGCTGCCGGAGTGCGGCTATCGTCCCGCCGGAAGCTGGCGTTACCCGGTGGCCGTGAACGGCAGCGCTCCCGCCAATCCCTTCCCCCGCGAGGGCGTGGAGCAGATTTTGGCCGAGGCAGGCATCGAGTACTTCGTGGTGGACACCCACCTGGTGGAGTCCACGGCGCGCTTCACCCCCTATGAGCTGCTGGCCGGCGACGTGCCGGTGGCGGTCGAGACCGAAGGCGGCGTGGAGCGCGCCTCCTTTTACCGTCCCTACTTCGCCGACTCGCCGCAGCGCGAGCAGGCGCGGGTGGCCTTCTTCACCCGCGACCCCCGCACCGGCATCCAGGTGTGGAGCGGGGAGCACGGCTATCCCGGGGATCCCGGCTACCTGGAGTTCCACAAGAAGCGCTGGCCGGGCGGGCACCGCTACTGGCAGGTCACACACCCGCGCGTGGACCTGGGCCTGAAGACCGCCTACTACCCGGAAGCAGCCCACGAGCGTACCCGCATCCAGGCGCAGCACTTCTCCCACGTGGCCAACTCGGTGCTGCGCTACCACGCGCCCCAGAACCAGAACGGGACCCCGCCCATCCTGACCGCGCCCTTCGACGCCGAGCTCTTCGGGCACTGGTGGTTCGAGGGCCCGGAGTGGCTCAAGCACGTGGCCGAGGAGTTCGCTCACCCCGGCAACCCCCTGGCCCTGATCTCCTGCGGCGAGTACCTGGACAAGTACCCGCCCGCCGGCTACGTGGCTCTGCCCGAGGGCTCCTGGGGACGCAACGGCCAGCACGAGGTCTGGCTGAATCCCGAGACCCGCTTCACCTGGGAGCAGATCTATCCCGCCGAGCTGGCGGTGCAGCAGATGGTGGCGGGCGGGCGCTGGCAGGGGCACGAGGCTGCCACCCGCCTGGCCAAGCAGATCTGCCGCGAGTTGCTGCTGCTGGAGTCCTCCGACTGGCAGTTCCTCATCACCACCCAGCACGCCCGCGACTACGCCGAGAAGCGCTTCCACACCCACCTGGAGCAGTTCCGGGCGCTGATGGGGGCCTGGCGGCAATTCGAGAGCACGCAGCAGCTCTCGGCGGAGGCCATGCAGAAGCTGGCCGAGATCGAGCGCCGCGACGACGTCTTCCCCGAGATCACGCCCGAGGTTTACGCCCGCTGAAGGCGCGGGCCAGCAGCCGGGTATCGTCGGAGAGGATGGCGTCCACCCCCCACTCGGCCAGGCGCCGCATCTCCCGCTCCCGGTTCACCGTCCACGCGAACAGCTTGCTCCCGGCCGCGTGCACCTCCTCGATCAAGCTGCGAGTGACCAGGGTGTGCTTGGGGATGACGACGCTTACGGGCAGGCTGGGCCAGCGGGCCAACTCGCTGCGGCGGTCGCAGATGAAGCCTGTAGGGATGCTCGGGTCGCGCCAGGCGAGGTTGCGCACCGCTTCCGGCAGGAACGACGAGACCACGTAATCGCGCAGCGGCGGGCGCTTCCGCAGCAGGGCCACCAGCGCCCGCTCCATGCCCGCCACCTTCAACTCGATATCCAGGAAGCAGCGGTGGGCGTAGCCGTCGAGCACCTCTTCCAGACAGGGAGGCAGGAACTTCCCGGGGGCCTTTCCTCGCTCCGCTTCTATGACCCGCGGCAGGACCTTGGCGCTGCTCCTGGCGCAGAAATCCTCGTAGGTCTCTTCGGCGATCTCGATTCCGGCGAAGGCGGGATCATGGCAGACGATCAGCCGCCGGTCGGCGGTGGCGCGCAGGTCGAACTCGAAGCCGTCGCAGCCGTGCTCCAGGGCCAGGTCGAAGGCCGCGAGGGAGTTCTCCGGGGCATCCCTGCGAGCGCCGCGGTGGCCGAGCAGGAGCGGCCGCCGGGGAGGCCGCGTGGACCGGTGGCTGACGACGACCTGCAGCTCGGCCATGGCCGCGGCCGGCTAGTCCAGGTCGATGTCGCGCACCGGCTTGCCGGTGTCGGGCGACTCCTTGGCGCGCTTGACCGCCTCCTGGAACTTTTTCTCCAGAAGCTGCGCCTGGTTCTTCTGCGCCTCCACCGACTGGCGGAAGATGGATTCCTTGCGGCTCTCCTGCTCCTTGAGGGCGCGCGCCGCTTCTTCCATGTCGGCGAAGGTCTTGGGACGCACCGCGGCGGTATGGGCGATGACCGCCTGGGTCTGCGTGTCCACCTTCAGGGTCGCCTGGCAGCAGGGGCAGGTGATCTCGAATTGGGTGTGCTTGGCCATTCGCGGCCATCATACCACCCAGGAATTGACGATTGAATCATTGAGTCATTGACGGTTGGAGAAGCGCGCCTGAGGCAGGGTCGAGCAGGGTTCAGAGCCGGATGACCTGATGGTCCGGACAGGCGGCGCGGGCGGCATCGTAGAGGCGCAGCAGCAGCTCGGTGCCATAGCGCGCGGTGAAGAAGACGCCGGCGAGCTGGCGCTCCTGCAGGTCGTGGTTGGGATAGAGAGAGGCGGAAAGCAGGTCGGCGTGGCGGGCGACCTCCTGGCTGCGTCGCAGCTCGGCGCGGGCGGCCCGCTGCCGCAGGCGGTCGAGCTGGTATTGCATCTTGGAGGCGGCGCGGCCGGCGGCCTCCACCAGAGTCGGATCCAGCTTCTGCAGGGAGCCCTGAACGCCGGCCAGCGACTCCCGCAGGCTGCGCTCCGCGGCCTCGAGGCCGCCGCTGACCTCGGCGGGCAAGGCGCGCGCAGCCAGCATCTCGCGCAGGCGCTCGGGACCGTGGAAGGTGTCGGCCACGCCCATCTGGTAACGCTCCAGCAGGCGCTGAGCGCGCGGTTCCACCAGCGTGGCACTGAAGCGTGGCAGGATGGGCGTCACCCGTCCCAGCAGCTTCTGGTACGCCACCGCGGCCTGGGCGAAGTACGCCACCTCGGAGGGACCGCCGATATAAGCCAGGGTGGGCAGCAGGTAGTCCTGGACCACCGGCCGCAGCAGCACGTTGGCGCTGAAGTTCTCCGGCGCGCCGGCGATGCGCCGCAGCAGCTCCTCCTGAGAGAGCCTCTCCTCTCCCAGGGTAAAGGCGTGGTTGACGCGGTGCACGGGCAAGCGGCCCCCCTCCTGCATCCCGAAGAGCAGCGTGGAGGAAGCCGTGACCTTCACCTGCACGTGGTAGCCGGCGGTCTCCAAGGCGCGGCCGCGCTCGAGCAGGGCCTGGTCCAACTCCGCGGCGCCCGCGATCGCGGCCTGGTAGATGGGCACGGCCAGGGCGTGCAGCTCAGGGTCGGAAGCATCGAGCAGCACCACCCCGGAGTGCGCGAACAGGCGGGAGAAGAGGCGGGCGAAGGCGCTGCCCAAGGTCTCGCCCGGACGGTAGCACTCGCGCAGGAACCGCGTGGTCGGAGTATCGCCCATGAGCCTGGCGGCCTCCGCCACGACCGCCTCGATCTCGGCGGCGAAGCGCACCGTTCCCACGGGCGCGCCCGGCCCGCCCGCGGCGGTGCTGGTCAGCTTCACCAGCCCACCCTCGAGGCCGGGCAGGGTGGCGTGGTTGACCTCCGCCAGGTCGTGGTCTTCGGTGGCCAGCCAGAATACCGGGACGCATTCGACCCCGCCCTGGGTGAGCTCCGCGGCCAAGCGGATGGCGGAGAGCGCCTTGTAGAGGGCGAACAGGGGCCCGCCGAAGAGCCCGACCTGCTGCCCGGTCACCACCACGGCGGCGCCGGCGGCCAGGCGCCGGATGCTGTCCAAAGTAGCCGCCGAGGCCCCCCAGGCCCGGTTCTGGCGCTCCAGAATCTGCGTAACCCGCGCGCGCCGGCCGGCATCAAAGTGCAGGGACCGGGACTCCTGGGGGAACCAATCGCGGGTCAGGGGAGGATGGGCATAGAACTGGCCCACGCGCTCGAAATGGGAGGTATAATCCGCAAACAGTCGGGTGACATGGGGGATGGCTGAAAGCGGGATACAGTCGGTAGTCACCAGCCGCACATCCTCCGTCCCTGGTACTGAACGAACTCCCCAACCTCTCCTTCAGCCCGGGTTGGATTGTACAGGGGAGCACGGAGTTGGATGTATGAGTTCAAGCACAGTTGCAGGAAAAGTCGGACTGGTGGCCGCCCTGGTGGCTGCCCTGGCAGTACCGGGCCCGGGACAGCGCGGCGGCCGCCCCGCTCCCCCGCCACGGGCGCCCATCCAGCAGCAGCCGGTGCGCCAACCGCAGAACAACGTCTCGCCCTTCAGTACGGCCGACACCAGCACCCCCAACTTCGCCAAGAGCGACAGCCGCCCGCTCAAGTTCTCGACCTCGGTGCAGATGGTGCTGGTGCCGGCGGTGGTCACCGACAAGTCCGGGCATCACATCACCGGCCTCACCAAGGACGACTTCCTCTTGCTGGAAGACGGCAAGGAGCAGAGGATCGCCAGCTTCGAGGAGATCCATGCGGGCTCCGCGCCCGTCGTCCGCTCCCCCGCCCCCGCCAACCAGTTCAGTAACGTGGCGGTGGGTGACGAATCGCCGCGCCATTTCACCGTCATCGCCCTGGACACCGTCAATACCCCGTTTCTGGACCAGACGCGGGCGCGCGAAGCTCTGGTGAAGTACCTCGCGGAAACCCTCAGCGAGGGCCAGCCGGTCATGCTGTGCACCATCGGGCGCGGCGGCATCAAGGTGATCCACGACTTCACCACCGACCCGGCCGTGCTGCGGGCGGCCCTGCAGAAAGTCCACGCCGAACTGCCGCCGGCCACCGGCGGCGGCAACCCCGCCGATGCTCCCCCGGTGGACTCCAAGACCTTCGCCAGCCAAGGTGCGACCGTGGAAGCCGACCAGTTGCTCGCCTTCATCCAGGGCCTGGACCAGTCGCCTGCCTTCGAGCAGGACCTGTCCGTGGCCACCACGCTGGAGGCCTTCCAGTACATCGCCCAGGCCTTCGACGGCATTCCCGGGCGCAAGTCTCTGATCTGGGTGACCGGCAGCTTCCCCTTCAACATCGACACCGATACCTCCGCGCTGCTGGGCTCGGGGAGCCCCTCGGGACTCTACGAGCGCACCTTCCAGATGCTGAACAACGCCAACATCGCCGTCTATCCAGTGGACGCGCGCGGGCTGGTGTCGGTGGGCATGCCGGACGCTTCCGTGGCCTCCACCCACGCCAATGTGACCAATCCCAGCGTGGTCATCCAGAACGCGCTGTCGACGCACATGGACACCATCGCCACCCTGGAACAGGTGGCGGCCATGACCGGGGGCCGCGCCTTCTACAATCGCAACGACCTCGACGGCGCCTTCCGCGAGGCCGCCGACGACTCCTCCGACTACTACCTGCTCGGCTACTACCTGGACAAGACCAACACCAAGGCGGGCTGGCGCAAGCTCACCGTCAGGACGCACCGCGATGGCGCCCACGTGCGCGCCCGCGACGGCTTCTTCCTCACCCGCACCCTGATGGACCCGACCGAGACCCGCCAGATGGACCTGTACGTGGCCCTGCAGTCGCCCCTGGACTATTCCGCGCTCCCGGTCACGGTGCGCATCGCCAGCATCCAGAACGAGGGCGGCACGCGGCGCGTCCACTTTGAGATCGTGCTGCCGGCCAACGCCGCCAGCATCGATGCCGGCGACGGCAACCGCCTCAACCTGGACTTCGCTGCCGTGGCCCGCGACCCCAAGGGCGACGGCAAGGCGGTCTTCTCCCAGACCTTCTCCAGCAAGCTCAAGCCCGATGGCGTGGCCTTGATCCGCGACAGCGGCATCACCTACACCAACGTCCTGGACCTGCCTCCGGGGGAGTACTCCATCCGCTTCGTGGTGCGGGACAACCTGAACGGGCGCATGGGCAGCGTGCTGGCCCCGGTCAAGGTGATGTGAGCGGGGAAGCCGGTAAAGCAACCGGAACCAGGGCACGGCAGGGGCATCGAATCCATTGACTTCCAAGCACTTGCAACCTAGATTGGAAGTGGTTCTTTGAGTCGGACCGCAGGGCGCGATGCGTCTTTCCCGTGGGGGCGTCACGGCTTCGACGGAAATGCTTGCGGCCGGGAGGCATGCCGGGGTGCACACACCCGTGATCGCGTGCAACCAAACAAGTGCCAACCAACAGCTGGCATACGCTGCTTAATTGATTAAGTAGCCGTCCTCCGCGGCTTCGCCCGTGGGCTGCGGAAGGGCGTCGCACAGCGGGCTGGCTTCCGGGGCTACGTCTGGGTCCCGGAGGTAAGACTTCCAGGCTAGCGGCGCGCGTTTCTTGTCGCTTCTGAGCGCGCGCGGCGAAGGTTCCCGGCGAAGGCCGGGAGCGGGAAGCCGACTAAGCATGTAGTCTCCCGACCAGTGACATTTTCGGACGCGGGTTCAACTCCCGCCGCCTCCACCAAAGAACAGTACTCAGTACCCGGTACTCCTCCTGCGCCCGCCTGGGCGCCGATTAGAAGCGAAGCGCCAATGCGGGCGGCGCGGCCCTGCGGTATACTGCGGCCGCCTGCCATGCCCTGCGACGTCATCGAGAAGCTACGTGAAGAGGCGCGGGAGCTCCGCCGGGAACTCAAGGAGAAGCGCGAGCTGGCGCGCCAGAAAGGGCAGCAGGAGCAGCGCCTGGCCCACCGCCCGCGCAGTGACTTCGAAACCTACCTGCAGCGGCGTATCCAGAAGAACGCCGCCGAGATCGAACGCCACCTCGCCCAGCACGGCTGCGAGTGAATCCTTGGGTGATTTGCTGATTGGGTGATTGGGTGATTCGAAATCCCCCAGTCAGCAAGTCACCCTATCACCCAATGCGCTCAGGCCGAGGCGCTCTTCTGGAAGGCGGCGACGGCGTTGTCCTCGCCGTCGTACACCTCGAAGATGGTGACCAGCTTGGTGATCTGCAGCTGGTCGTCCACGCGCTTGGTGAGGTTGGCCAGCTTGATGTCGCCGCCGGCCCCGCGCGCGGAGGTGTACAGGCCCACCAGCGTGCCCAGGCCGCCGCTGTCGATGTAGCTCACCCCGCCCAGGTTGAGGACGATCTGCCGGGTCTCCGAGAGCAAGCCCTTGATCTTGTCGCGCAGCATGGCGGTCTCGTCTCCGAAGACGATCCGCCCATTGCAGTACACGATGGTGACATTGCCCGCGGTGCGGGTCGACAGCTTCAGAGCCATACGAAGTCCTCCACGATTGCCGCCTCAGCCTACGCCGCTTGCGACGGCTTTTCAAGCCGGGGCGGCCTTCCCGCCCCCGATCGCCCCGCGCTCTTCAAGCCGCCGGGGCCGCACCGAACTGCTCGCGCAAGGCCCGGATCTGCCCAGCGTGGTGCTCGGCATGCTCGGCGTAGAGCTTGACGAAGTCGGCCAGCGACATCTCCCCGTGCTCCTCGTGCACCGCCTTGTTCTCCCAGGCGGATTCCGGCAGTGACCGCAGCATCACGCCGGTGGTCTTGCGCAGCAGGCGGAAGAGCTTCACCATCTGCTCCGGGGCCTGCTGCTCATAGCCCAGGCGATCGGCCCAGGCATCCTGGTCATAGGCCTTGAGGGCGCTGCCGGGCTGCGCGGCGGTAGTGCGTAACCGGGCCACGCCCACCACCTCGGCGTCGGCCAGATGCGCCGCCAACTGGCGGATGCTCCACTTCCCCGGCGCCGGCTTTCGGTCCAGGACCTCCAGGGGAACATCGCGCAGGGCTTCGGCCACCAGCTTGCCCCCCTTCTCGTAGCGGCGGATGAGTTTGCGGATCTCGGAAGACTTCATGGTTCCTCCGGCGGGCGACGCCTGCTTTGACGGGGCGCGCCGCCCCGGCATACCGTTATACCGCATGGACGACGGCCTGACCACCATCGCCACCTTCCTCGACCTGCTGGAAGCCCAGGTGGCCCGCGGCCTGCTCGAGGTCTCCGGCATCGAGTGCGTGCTGCTGGACGAGTACGCCACCGGCATCCACTGGGCGCACGGCGACTTGGGCGGCATCCGCCTGCAGGTGCGGGAGTCCGAGGCCGAGGCGGCGCG
>Ga0187776_10001604_pt1 | contig 11395 bp, 10 predicted proteins | sample 0216_BV02_MP12_2_FD_132426 | JGI IMG/M metagenome (GOLD analysis project Ga0187776, IMG submission 132426) | Tropical peat soil microbial communities from peatlands in Department of Meta, Colombia - 0216_BV02_MP12_20_MG | ecosystem: Environmental > Terrestrial > Soil > Wetlands > Peat | place...
CTGTGATAACGGTCACAGCCTTCTGATTTGCAATGCGAAAAAATTCACGCACCTAGCTTCTTCCAGAGGTTGGAAATGGACCGGACACCCATCTCACGTCCGGGCACACGATCTGTAGCCCCTGGGAGACTCTGGCCTGTACACTCAATCGCAGAACTCGCCAAAGAAGCGGTACTCTGGTTGATTGGAATGACGCTCGCGCTGATGGTCTGGCGAGCGGCCACCTAGCGCGGCCCACCCTTAAGGCGCGTGATTTCTTCCGGGTGGGGAGTAACAGAGGAATCAGAACCAAGGCCATGGCCAGGCCCAAGGCGCATCTGATGAGGAGCGCCGCATACGTCGTGCGATGCCGAAGATGGTCATAAGCCGCACCCGCAAGCGCCGCCGGACGGTTGTGCATTGGTTGAGATCCGATCGAAAGACTTTTTGCGGAGAAGACGTTCAACACAATATCGGTTGGGAACCGTATCACGGTTCACGATACCCAATTTGCAGTAAATGTGCGCGATTAGCCCAGCGCAGATTATCATCATTGCACAATTGCCGGACGAGAGTCGTTCCCTGGTAGTCCGCATCCAAAACAAACAACAGGGGAGTCTTGTTCAGCTTCTACGCCGTATTTGGCGATAATTTTTCGCACCATTACGGGTGCAAAACGGAAACAAGCGATAAGCCTGTTATCGCCAACCATCAGGCGGTATTCTTCGGGGCTAGTTGTTCAAGGTACGGAGTTCTTCACCGCGGGCGTTGGTGACCCAGTCGTAGGAGAACGCAGAGAAAACGCCTCCACGGGAGTTGGAGGCAGCCCAACCATACATCACCCAAGCTGGAAAGCAATATCACGAGCGCGAATCCGACCCCGGAAATGGTTCGGGACAGCTACAGGACACCAAACCTTGCCACAGGCTCGGCTACCGCGCGCAAAGAGCGGGGCACTGTGGATGAGTTCATGGCTCTTCTGGGAGGAGTGCTGAGGACTGACTTTCTCCCCGCGCCCCTATCCACATGGCTGCCAACGTCACACCTGACTAATGGCGGATCATGTTCTCTTGCTGAACCGGCTCGCCCAAATCGTGGAGCACCCGCTGCTAGGAGCGCACCGAGACGCGCTCACTCCTTCACCAAGAACTCCAACGCCTCCTCCCGTGTCTCGAACGTAGGGAACTCACGTTGAGAAAACGTCTTTATACCGTCGTAGAGGACTTTGGGCAGGTTCCTGGTATGTACCCACGCCACACGCTTCACGAAGGGCCGGTCGTGGGTTGTCACTTCCTTGATGCGGGTCACGGCGTCCCGGCTGAACTGTGCGCCCTCGAAGTCGGCGAGCACCAACGCTGAATTGTGCGGTTGGCCGGTGATGATTCGTTCGGCCTCCTCGGCCAGCAACGTCACTTCCTCCGGGGTGCAGTTCGTGAAGTCGAGGACGAGGACTTGCTTACCTTCATGGGTGATGAACCCGGCACGATTTTCGCTCAGCATCCGCACACCACTGTCGCAGGTTGCCCCTGTGACCCTTCAGTGAAGAAGCCTAATACACCCAAGCAAGCGGCTATGTCCAGTGCTGTCTGACCGGGCAGGCCGCGAGCGCAAATTGATGGCTTACCCGCGATGCGTACGTCAACCAGGTGCTGCCATTGCTCGCTCACGTCGCGAAGTCCCGAATACGTTCAGCCCTTGGGGTGAGCGAGCCGTAGGCGCGTCCCACATCCGCGGCACTGGCAGGCGCTCGCGCTGCTCGTGGGCGTTTCAGACCTCCGTGCGAAACCCTCTCAGCCCGGGGGATCCTCATACCGCGATTGAGGATCTCAGGGCAGCCACCCCCTATGAGCTAGGAGAAACAACATCCAGCACCTACGGTTGGACTTCCTTATATCCCGTTCTTGTGCGTGGGGAGGCGTACCTAGCCGCGCATCAACCGAACGAGGCCGCCGTCGAGTTCCTGAAAATCATCGACCACCGCGCGATTGTAGTGAATGAACCCATCGGCGCGCTGGAGGGCTCTAGCTCCTATCCCATCGTAAGTTTGACGGGATAACGTACAGACGCCATAAATTATGTACCACCCCTGCGCGCCTGCACCACAACATGTGCAACATGTATATCGCATAACGATACATGCGTGGGTGCGCGGCGCCCGTGGGCCGATGACGGGGTGGCCCGTGCCATTACACATTACACATTCGATTTGTAATGATCGGACGCAAGTGTGTCCGTAACCCGTTTAATCTGCGAGAGATGGTCGCACATTACACAATTCGCATTACACATTGCCGCGAGATACGCCCCTGCCCTGTGACGGGCGGCGGCGAGTGCGGGGCGCGAGGAGCGACGGGCGTGCGCAGGGGCGCGGGGGATGCGGGAAGGGCTAATTATTAGTGATATGGCGATTTATCAACAACAATCGGCAAACCCCGTTTCCTCAATTCGTTCGGCAGCTTCATTACTTCCCACCGTCCCAGGTCACTTGCGACAAGGGGGATATTTCGACAAGGTTATCCGCCAACTCCAGGTAGTACATGCACCGTCGTGTGTTGGACCGCAACTCGGGAAATGCTATGTAACAGGCGGGGGACCTTATGAACGCACGAATTTGGCCGCGCCTTATGGTATTGGCGGTTTGCCTGGGGCTTCCGGCAGCTTACGCGCTTGCCCAGAACCACGATCAGGACAAGGACAAAGATCGCGATAGGCATGAAGCCCGCGAGCGACAGGAGCACAAGGAAGCGCGGGAAGCACGCGAGGCCCGCTTGCACCACGAGCGCGAGGAAGCACGCGAGGCCCGTTTGCGCCACGAGCGCGAACGCGAGGCCCGCTTGCACCACGAGCGCGAGGAAGCACGCCAGCACCCTGCGGGATGGAACAAAGGGAAGAAAACCAGATGGGGCCATTGCGAGGTGCCTCCCGGTCAAGCTAAGCCGTCCGACTGCAAGTGAGACGTAGATGCGTATCAGTATTTCGCTCACTCGCCGCAAGACGGCCGTCGTACTGTTTGCGTCTTTTCTGATCGTTGCATCGGGGCTCGTTGCGCAGGCGCCACCCGCTGCCAAACAGGAAAAGGGCGTGACTGCCTCGCTTGAATTCGATGGTAGCGCCGACTCGTCCGGCGCCGTGTACGAACTCGACTCCAGCGTCGGTTATGCCTTCAGCAACCATTTCGCCATAGGCCTGGGCTTGCCGATTTATTTCGCCCAGTCATCCAGCAGCGGCCAATCGAACTCCGTGTACCAGGTCGGCGATCCCTCCCTCGGACTGCAGTTCAAATTCCCCAGCCCGCGGCTGAGCTACAACACGAACCTGACCGGCGTCTTCCCGACAGCCAACACCAAGCACGGGTTCAGCACCGGTCGCGTGACCTACGACTGGAGCAACCACTTCGACCATGCTTCCTCGTTTCTGACGCCGTTTGTGGATGCTGGCGTCGCCAACAGCATCATGGACACCCGCCTGCATCACCGTCCTTACACCACCCTCGGCTATAACGCGCACTTTGGCGCGGGCGCAAACAAGGATGTATGGAAGTTCTTCACCGCGAGCGCCTCCGCCTATGACATTCTCCCCTGGGGTCCGCAGAAGATATACAGCCGGGTAGCGGAGCTTCAATCCGGATCTAACCCCTCGGCCGGGAAACACGGGCGGGTTTTTGAGACCAGTGCGACCACCAGCGGTGACGCTTCACTCACTCGGGACAACGGCTATTCCGCCTCGCTCGATGCCAGCCCGAACCGTTTCCTCGACCTCGGCGTGGGATACACCCGCAGTGTCCGCTATGCGCTGAACACCGTTTCCTTCAGCGTGGGCGTGAACATTGGTTCCCTCACGAGGAAAAGCTCGCAGCACTGAGGCGTGGAAATCCGGTTTCGGGTCGGGTGAACCCTGGGTTGCACATTAGTTGACGACAACAGGACTTCTCACTAACTAAGAATCTGCACTGTCCCCGGTGCAAACTTGAGACCGCATCTCGGATTGTTAGTGAGAAGGGGATTTTTCGACAACGAACCGGGGTAATGGTGTGCAGACAATCTAGGCAGCGGCGGTGCAGACCGGGGAGGGATTGTCGTCGTTGCGTTAGGAATATGCCAGAAGAACCCTCACCGATTAACAAACCCAGGTTCGTTGGTGGGACCTTGGGTGCGAACTTCAGTCTTTCACTTTCGCCGACTCCGACATCTGCGGTGCCTTGAAGTAGTGCCGGAACGAGAACCCGAGCTTGTCTGGGAGGGCAAGTACGTACATAATTTATGGCGTCTGTACGTTATCCCATCGTAAGTTTGACTTGTCCCTCCTTGCGACCTAACATCCGCTTTCATCGGTCGGGGGCTCATACCATCGTCGGCCAAACCATCTCGCGTTATAGATTTGCAGGCCTATTCGTATTGGTGGCTGGTGGCACGGGAGCGCTCGGCCGCGCAATCAGTCTGGGGTTCCTCCGGGAGGGAGCCGATTTGGTCGTTACGTATCGCAACAACCAGGAATGGGTCGAGTTGAAAAGTCTGGCGGGCACAGACGCATCCCGGCTGGCAGGCTACCAGATCGATGTTGATGATGAAGTTGCCGTGGAAAACTTTATCGAGAAAATTACGCGGGAACGTGGCCATCTCGACGTCCTGGTCAACGCGGTCGGCGGCTATGTGGGTGGTATCAAGCTGTGGGAACTGGACACCAAGCTCTTCGAGCGAATGCTGGCGCTGAATCTGCGCCCGGCCTTTCTGCTATCGCGTGCAGTGGTCAAGCGAATGCTCGCGCGAGGAAAAGGCGCAATCGTAAATGTCGCAGCCAAAGCGGCGTTCGACCATGCGGCAGGGGCTGCTGCGTACGCAGCATCCAAGGCTGCAACCGTGGCAATGATGGATTCTCTTGCCGCCGATCTGAACGGCAGCGGCGTGCGTGTGAATTCGATCCTTCCCAGCATCATCGATACTCCAGCCAATCGGAAAGCAATGCCCGAGGCAGATTTTTCAGGGTGGCCGAAACCGGAGGATATCGCGCGTGTCATCCTGTTCCTGTGCAGCGAAGACGCCAGACTCATCCACGGAGCGGCTGTCCCGGTGTACGGCAGCTGAGATCAGCCCCCGAATCCCACTGCAAAGAGCTGATTTGCCGGCGCTTTCTACCCCAGTCGTCACCTTAATGGATGCCGCAGGCATTGAGCGCCAGCCCGAATCTTTTGGCGCTTAAAGCGGATCAATGCTTGAACTCACGCACGCTTGCGGGACACTACCGAACAACAGGTGCAGATCGACTCGATACTGCATTGCCCAGGTCCGAATATCCTCGAGCCTCAACATCTCAACCGCAGTGTGGATGGACTGACGCGGCGTTGAATCCAGTTAATCATGGGCCGCTTTGGCGAGTGGGGGCGCGCACCTCGGCCTGGCCCGCGCCTATGCTCTTCAGAGCGATAGCGCCAAAGCTCGCGCCGCTTACCTAGAGTTCCTTAATCGCTGGAAAGGCGAAGATCCCGACATCCCCATCCTGAAGCAGGCCAAGGCTGAGTACGCGAAGCTGCAGTGACTTTTCCCCGATTCGCTCTCAACCAATACACAACCACAAGGAACTGGTGCTTAACGAATTCCCGACCTTTCTGGTTGCCAGCCCGGCTTGCTTCCGTTTAGCGCATTCTGTTGTTTCAACCAAGTGAACAGAGGTTGAAAGTATTCGATCATTGGGTTGGCATCAAGGTGGTCTTCACCGGTCATTTGTTTGAGCGTGACCTGCCAAGGTTGGGCGGCGCCTGCCTCGAGCAGGGCTTTCAGCTTGGTGCCAGCCGCTTTTGAGCCAAAGAAGCTGCAACGGCTCGGAGGACCTTTGTATCCGGCGGCGTCACACATGGCTTTGTAGAACTGAAACTGATAAATGCGAGCCAGGTAGTACCGGGCGTAAGGTACGTTAGCCGGGATGTGGTACTTCGCACCGGGATCGAAGTCCATTTCCGCGCGCGCAACGGGCGGTGCAACCCCCTGGTACTGCTCGCGCAGGGCCCACCACGCTTTGTTATAGTCCTCGGGCTTGATTTGCCCTGAGAAGACCTGCCAGCGCCACTTGTCAATTAGAAGCCCAAACGGTAGAAAAGCAAGCTTATCGAGCGCCGTTCTGAGTTGGAGGGGAATGTCAGCCTCTGGCGGAGGAATCTTGTCGATGAGCTTTAGCTGCTTGAGGTACTCGGGAGTGATAGAGAGGGCGATAGAGTCGCCGATAGCCTCGTGGAATCCGTCGTTCGCGCCACCGCGGCACAGGAAAGGAAGCTTGCGGTACGCGCGCTGGTACTGATTATGGCCTTCCTCATGGTGGACGGTAGTGAAGTTGTCAGCGTCAATGTGGATGCACATTTTGATGCGGAGGTCCTGGTCGGCATCAATGTCCCAGGCACTCGCGTGACAATCAACGTCTCGGTCGCGAGGACGAATAAACTGGGAGCGCTCATAGAACGTGACCGGCAAAGGTTCGAAGCCCAGTGAAGTGTAGAACCGATCGCCATATTGGGCCAGGGCTTTGGCGGCTACCATTTGCTCCTCATGCTCGGTACTGGTGGAGTTGGGTATCTGCTGCTTCAGCGCCGCTTCGATATCGTAAGTCGGAGACGCGGAAGTAGGCGCAACAATGTCATAAATGTTGCCCCACTCCTGCGCCCACATGTTGCCCAACAGGTGGGCCGGGATCATGCCGTCAGGCCGTTTGGCTGCGGAACCGTACTTCTGGATAAGCTTGAAGCGCACATAGGCATGCAATTCCTCGTAAAGCGGTCGCAGTTGTTGCCAGGTACGCTCGAGCTCATCTGAGAACTCCTTATCGGACATATCGTAACGGGACCGCCATAGCGCACCCGTGTCTGCAACCCCGAGTTCGCGCGCACCTTGATTGGAGAGCTCCACAAACCGTGTGTACTTGGAGCGCATGGAAACAGCGATAGCATGCCATCCGGTCCAAAGGTCAAGAAGTTCCTGGGCATCTCGAGACTTCGCCACACGGACATCGATTTCGTCTATGCCAAGACACTGCTTTGGATCACCTCGCACGCAATATTTGCCTTTGCCGTACATTCCCAGAAGCTGTGCACGAAGCTGTGTGGTCTCCGTACGCAGAGTGGGATCGGCTGGAGCAGGTATGGCATTAATCCGGAGAAGCATGATTTGGCGAGCAATGTCAGCCGGCAGATGGAGAGAGTCGAAACGATGCGACTCCGCAATAAACTGGTTAACTTGGGCAATTCGTCGCGAGGCGATCGTTGCGGTGAGCGCTTCCGTGTCCTCGGTGATGTAGGTGCCGGCGACCCAAGCGGCCCGCGCGCTCTCAATACTGCTTGTGAGGAGAGCGGCGTTGACGCGGTCCACGAAAGTGCGAGCCTCTTCTATTGTGGGTACTTGAGCCGCTGCGGGAGGAGCGGGCTGCGCATGAACAGTGACAGCACATATAAGGGCGAAACAAATAAGAAAGCAGTGAAGCCCAAGCTGCACGTTCTCATTGCTCATATTGGTCCTTCCTAGATCGGATTCGACAGCGGCCTGCGGAAGGTCGCCGATCCCGACATCCCCATCCTGAAGCAGGCTAAGGCGAAGTACGCGAAGGCTGCAGTAAATCCTCATTTCCTCATCAACTCCATGAGCATCGCGGTTTCCGCCATGATTGCGGTCTTCATCGTGGGCTCGCGATCGGGCGCCCAAAGCGGCGAATGTACGCCCGGAGGATAGCTAGGCGTAGGTCTTCTTGAAGGCGACACACCCGTTAGCCACCCACGAATTTCCACATTTACACAAGATACCAACTGAATTCTTCGATTGTTTGTGATGTGCGTCACAGCCCCTGAATCATCCTGGGCTCATTTTAGAATGATTCGATTTTTATCTATCCTGCCGGTCACTTCGGTGCTGTCAAGGTCCTTCGCATAAAGAGCATCTAATTCGAATGTAGGGAGAATGCCGGGCAGTATGTCCGAAGCCACCCTTGGGAACCATTTGTATGACGCAGGCCTCGTGTTGGCCGTAGAGAGGCGCAAAACCGGCGCAGAGGTTCACGAGATCAACAACCTGCTGGAAGAGTACAAACTCCACGCCGGCGGCTTCCAAGGGTACTGTCCGGACTGCCCGGAGAAGGCGTTGGAAATCGCCGACATTTTTCGCATGTGGTTGTCTGGTAGGGCAAGAACCATCAAGGCGGCCAAGCGTCTTATCTGGAACCGAAGGAAAGCAGCGAACTCAGTTGGCTAGGTGAACGTGGATCGGGCTTGTTTAGCGTGCCGGTGCGCACAACTCCGTGGGATCGCTAGCGCGGATTAAGAACATTGCTTTAGCGCAACGACAGTGCTTGCTCTTTTTGCGATGCTTTCGCAGCGGTTCGCAAGCTGGCCGGAGGCAGTGCCCTCTACCGACCGCTTCTTAATATCTGCCTCCGGGTTCTTCTGTGCTTGGCGTCGGGACGTCGAGCGGGGTAGTTGTCGAAAAATCGCCTTCACGCACGTTACGAGGTTGCACTACGTGCGGTGCAAAGCGTGGTTACGACATCGAATGGCATCGGCCCAGTTGGCATAGGGCTGCTGCCAGTCATCGCAGCAGCCCCCGAGGTTGGACAATGGTGTTACTTCCCAGTAGTAACCGTTCCGGTGCAACTCCAGTCGGAGCCACCGTCATCCAGAAGTTTTCCCGAGCAAGTGCCTAACCCCTTAGCCCCCTTGTGCTTCCCTGTGCCGTTCACAATTTGCCACTTGTTCGACGCCATTTTCTTGGCCGGATCACCGGTCCCTTGGTACGTGTAGTACATCTTGTCGCCGTTATCCATGGTCACGTTGAAGCGGCCGTGATTAGTAAACGAAGCTTTCCAGACCTCTTGGAATTCCGTGTACGCACCCGTATTTTCCCCAATGTTGGTGGAAGTTACGTTGCAAGCACCTTGCGCGATCGCGTAGCCGTGACCCGCCACATCGCCGACATCGTATTTCTGTTCGGCGCTTGGTTTCGGGCAATGCCACTGGGTTTCAAGTTTGTCCTCGGCCATGGCCACTGATGCGAGGATCAGCGAGCAGGCAGCAACAACTAACATTTTGCGCATCCTTAGTCTCCATTTTCGGTTGTGCCCGGAATGGGTGCCAAAATGTACACGAGTACCGCGCTTTTGTCACGAGCGATTGAAATTCGGGGCGGCTACGGCGGTCACGTGCGCGTTCCGGGCGCGCGGGGCGCGTGCGGACATGTGGGGAGTTGCGGTGCCCCGCCGACAGCGGCGCCGGCATCGACCCGCGGCACCGCAAGCGGATCTTCGGGCTCTTCTTATTCACCAACAAGTGCGCTACTGGTACCGGCCTGGGGGTGTGCTCACCCGCGAGATCGAGATGGGGCACACAGCGGCCGCATCCGCTTCCGAACCAAAGTGCGGCCCCCAGCCGCAGCGATACCACCATCTCCAGCCGACGGCCTCCGCATGACGCCAACACCATGAAAAAAGATCACCGAGCCCCCACCGAGAGACGGCGAATCGAGAAACTTGACGTACTCGTCGTTTTTGCGGCAGTTGTTCCCCAACGGTAGCAACGCTGCCCTGGTACTCTGGCATCAAACCCGAGCAGTATCCAACAAAGGTGCAGTGTTGTCCGTGGCCCGGGCTGAAATGGAGGCGACATGATGTCCATCAACGAACGTCTCCGGAGTTTCCTACTCCATACGGTCGTCATGCTGCTTGTCCTGGTTCTGCCCACCGTCGCCTTTGCGGCCCTGGGGGGCGACGAGAGTTCCGTCGAGGCTGACCGGGCACAGATGCGCGCCGCAGTCCGCATCACCCGCACGGCCGCCTATGCGGTCCATCAACTTCAGACGCTGGCTGGACACGTGATCCGCGAATACGTTTCGCCCTCCGGCACGGTCTTCGGCGTTGTCTGGCAGGGGCCCTGGAAGCCAGATTTGAAGCAGCTCCTGGGCAGTTACTTCGACGAGCTACAGCAGGCCACGCCGACTACCGGCGTCAGGCGTGGGCCTGTGGTCATCCGCCAGCCCGGGCTCGTCTTCGAGATGGGCGGACACATGCGGGCGTTTGTCGGTCGAGCATACATTCCTCAGCTATTGCCGGCGGGTGTTCAGGCCGACGCAATACGCTAACCAAAAAGGAATATGAGATTGAGCGTGTACAGATTCGTCGCCCTTGGTTTGCTCGGAGCGTTGGTGTCTCTGTTTGGGTGCGGAGGTAGTAGTAGTAGTAGCGGTACCGCGCAAGGCGGTGGCGGAGCCTCAAACTCGGTTCCGATAAGCGTTGATGCGGGCCCAGCCGGGCTCGGGTACACATCCACAAACGTTTTATTTGTGAATGTTACAGTGTGCGTTCCGGGAACAACCAATTGCCAGACCATCGACCACGTCGGGGTCGATACCGGGTCGAGCGGACTGAGGATATTGAAATCGGCGCTCGCGCTCCCGCTGACACAGGAGAGCAGTCTGGTCGAATGCGCTCAGTTCGTGAGCTTTTTCACCTGGGGTCCAGTCATAATGGCCGATGTCAAAATGGGCGGTGAGGTAGCCAGCAATGTGCCCATTCAGGTGATCGGAGAGTCAAATACAGGGTTTCCGAATATTCCGGCCGCGTGCCAAAACAGTGTGCCCCCATCGAGCTGCTCTTCTCCGCCGTGCTCCGCGGACACATTACAGGCCTTGGGCGCACACGGAATTCTCGGGGTGAGCTTCTTCCTCCAGGATTGTGGCCCGGCTTGTGGTACCAGCACCAGTAACCCTGGCTTTTATTACTCATGTCCGACGGCTTCGACTTGCACGCAGGCGAACGTCACCCTCGCTCAGCAAGTGGGGAATCCTGTGGCCATGTTTGCCACCGACAACAATGGTGTGCTCATTCAATTGCCGACGATTGCCTCAGATTCAGGGCAGGCTACCGCAGCCGGCACCATGTTTTTTGGGATTGGCACGCAGTCCAACAATGGTTTGGTTAATGCGACGATCTTCCACGTCGATCAGTTCGGGAATTTTACTACTACGTGCAATCAGGGCTGCACTTCCAGCGGTCCATACCCAGGGAGCTTTATCGACAGTGGTTCGAATGGCATTTTTTCCCTCACTACTGCGCTAACCGGAATGCCGGACTGCGGTGGGGGCAATACTGGCTTCTACTGCCCTGCTACCACGACAAGTTTTACCGCAACGAACCAAGGGATAACGGGGGCAAGCAACTCGGTCACATTCCGGGCAGCGAACGCCAACCAATTGCCTGCGGCCAACACCGCGTTCAACGACCTAACTGGAGAAAACCCGAGCTGCTTCGTGAATCCCACCACGACAGCGCCGTGCTTCGATTGGGGTTTGCCGTTCTTCTTTGGCCGAAACGTCTACACGGCATTTGAAGGGATGAACACTCCGGCGGGTCCCGGTCCGTATTGGGCATACTAGGGCTCGCTCACCTGACCTGTAGA
>Ga0187776_10001605_pt1 | contig 11394 bp, 10 predicted proteins | sample 0216_BV02_MP12_2_FD_132426 | JGI IMG/M metagenome (GOLD analysis project Ga0187776, IMG submission 132426) | Tropical peat soil microbial communities from peatlands in Department of Meta, Colombia - 0216_BV02_MP12_20_MG | ecosystem: Environmental > Terrestrial > Soil > Wetlands > Peat | place...
ACATCCTCAAGGAGTACATCGCGCAGAAGGAGTGGTGCTTCCCGGTCGACCCGGCGATGCGGCTGGTGACCGACATGATCGAGTGGTGCGCTCACCACATGCCGCGCTGGCACCCGATCAGCATCTCGGGCTACCACATCCGTGAGGCTGGCTCGACGGCCGATCAGGAGCTCGCGTTCACGCTCAAGGACGGCCTCACGTACGTCGAGCACGCGGTCGCGCGCGGGCTCGACGTCGACGACTTCGCGCCGCGGCTGAGCTTCTTCTTCAACGCGCACATCGACTTCTTCGAGGAGATCGCCAAGTACCGCGCGGCCCGGCGGATCTGGGCCCGCGAACTCCGCGACACGTTCGGCGCGCGCAACGAACGCTCGCTGCTGATGCGCTTTCACACCCAGACGGCGGGCGTGTCTCTCACTGCGCAGCAGCCGCTCAACAACGTCGTGCGGACCGCGATCGAGGCGCTGGCCGGGGTTCTGGGCGGGACGCAGTCGCTGCACACCAACAGCTTCGACGAGGCGCTCGCGCTCCCGACCGAGCAGGCCGTCCAGGTCGCGTTGCGCACGCAGCAGATCATCGCCGAGGAGACCGGGGCGGCGAACACGATCGACCCGCTCGCCGGCTCCTACTTCGTGGAGGCTCTGACCGACCGGATCGAGGAGAAGGCGTACCGTTACTTCGCCAAGATCGACGAGCTCGGGGGGATGGTCGAGGCGATCAAGACGGGCTTCCCGCAACGCGAGATCGCCGACGCCGCGTTCCGCTATCAGACCGAGCTCGAGACAGGGGTCCGCAAGCTGGTCGGGGTCAACGCCTACACCGAGGGCGACGACCAGGAGACGCCGATCCTGAGGATCGACCCCGCGTTCGAGACGGACCAGGTGCACCGCGTGCGAGCGTTCCGCGAGCGGCGCGATCAGGAGCGCGCGACGGCCGTGCGCGAGCGCCTCCAGCAGGCCGCGCGCGACCCGAACGAGAACCTGATGCCGTACCTGCTCGAATGCGCTCGCGCGTATGTGACGGAGGGCGAGATGGTGGAAACCCTCCAGACGGTGTTCGGCACCTACCGGGAGACCCCGGCGTTCTAGCCCAGTAGCTGTCCCACGCCGGCGCTACTCTCGCCCCGGTGCCCACGATCGGGGCGCGTTCGACCACGGGCATCTACAATCCCGCGCCCGCAGCCGCTTGGGTCACGCCGCGGCCGCAAGCTTCACCAATGTCCTCCTCGACCGAGAGAAAGATTCGCGTCGTCGTCGCGAAGCCGGGCCTGGATGGCCACGACCGCGGCGCCAAGATCATCGCCCGGGCTCTGCGCGACGCGGGAATGGAGGTCATCTACACCGGCCTGCACCAGACCCCCGAGCAGATCGTGGAGACGGTGATCCAGGAGGACGCCGACGCCGTCGGCCTGTCGATCCTGTCGGGCGCCCACATGACGCTCGTCCCCCGCATCATGGAGCTGCTCAAGGAGCAGGGCGCAGGCGACGTCGTCGTCACGGCCGGCGGGACGATCCCGTCCGACGACGTCGAGGAGCTCAAGTCGCTCGGCGTCGCCGAGGTGTTCACGCCTGGCGCCTCGACGCAGGAGGCCGTCGAGTTCATCCGCGACGCGGTCCGGCGCCGCGCCTCGGCGTGAGGCGGCCCGTCGGGCCAGTCGATTGACTAGTCAGTCAACAGGGTATATTTGCCCGCGTTCATGGGAATTAGGAGGCTCACTTGAAGATTTGCGTCCTGGTCAAAGAGGTCCCGGACGCCGCCGTCGAGAAGCGCATCGATCCCTCGACGGGGCGGCTGGACCGCTCAGGGGAGAAGAACCTCAACCCGTATGACACCCACGCCATAGAGGCGGCCATGCAGATTCGCGAGGGCGGCGCGGTCGAAGTTGAGGAGATCGTCGCCGTGACGATGGGTCCCGAATCATCGGTGCGCGCGCTGCACAAGGCGGTGTCGCTCGGCGCCGACCGCTCGATCCAGCTCACCGACGACGCGCTCGCCGGCTCGGACGTCGCCGCCACGGGCTATGCGCTCGCCAAGACCCTCGAGAAGGAATCTCCTGACCTCGTGCTGCTGGGCCAGCAGTCGGATGACGGCGAGTGCTACACGATCGGCGCGGTCGTCGCCGACCATCTGAAGATGCCGTCGCTGACCCAGGTGATCAAGATGGACGTGCAGGACGGGGGCCTGAGGTGCGAGCGCCAGGCCGAGTACGGCTACGACACCGTCCAGGTTTCCCTCCCTGCCGTGATCTCCGTCGGCGACGCGATCAACGAGCCTCGCTATCCGTCGCTGAAGGCGATCATGGGCGCGCGCAAGAAGCCACTGGAGACGGTCGCCACGAGCGACGTCGGGATCGAGGCCTCGCGCGTCGGCGAGGGTGGCTCGCAGGTGGACTGTGGCGACCTCCACGATCCCGAGGCCAAGCCGCCTGGACAGATCATCGAGGACGAGGACACAGACGAGACGGTCGAGAAGATCGTCGTCTGGCTCGAGGAAAGGAAGCTGATCTGATGGCCGATGTTCTGACGTACGTCCTTCACTACGAGGGCGAGTTCAACAAGAACTCGCTCGGCGCCGTGTCCGAAGGCGCCGCGCGCGCCAAGGAGATCGGGGGGGAGTGCCACGTGCTCGTGCTCGGCGGCGATGACCTCACCGACGATCTCTGCCAGTCGCTCGGCGCGTACGGCGCGACGAAGGTGTTCCGCGCCAAGGGTCCCGAGGGGCTCGCGCAGCCGGTGGTCGACGCGATGGCCAAGGTGATCGGCGAGAACGGCCACGGCTACGCGCTGTTCGGCGGCGGCCTACTCGGCTTCGAGATCGGCGCCGGGCTCGCCGCGCGGATGAACGGAGGCGTGACGATGGAGGTCATCAACGTCCGCGCCGAGGACGGCAAGCTCGTCGCCGAGCGACCGATCCTCCAGGACTCGAGGATCTCGGTCTCCCGCTACAAGAGCCTCGGGATCATCATCGGGCGGATCAACGCGTTCGAGACGCGCACCGTCGACGGCGGTGCCGCCGAGGTCGTCGACGTCGACCTCGAGTACTCACCGTGGTCCAACCAGGCGGAGATGGTGCAGCGCGGCGAGCAGCGCGGCGCCGACGTCGACATCGAAGGCGCGGACATCCTCGTCGCCGGCGGCCGGGGGCTCGGCAAGGCCGAGAACTTCAAGCTCGCCGAGGACCTGGCGGCGGCGTTCGGCGGCAACTCGGCGGTGGCCGCCACCCGTGCCGTCGTCGACGCGGGGTGGTATCCGTACGCGGCGCAGATCGGGCAGACGGGCAAGACCGTCGCACCGAAGCTGTACCTGGCCGCGGGAATCTCGGGCGCGATCCAGCACAAGGTCGGGATGCAGTCCTCGGAGAACATCGTCGCGATCAACAAGGACTCGAACGCGCCGATCTTCGAGTTCTCCGACCTCGGGATCGTGGGCGATCTCAACAAGATCCTGCCCAAGCTGACCGAGGCGATCAAAGCGAAGAAGGGCTAGCCGATGGCGTCCCGCAACGGGGGTGTCGCCCCCAGCGAGTACCCGCCCGACGTCGACTCGGTCAAGGAGTTCATCAAGCGCGAGCTCGACTCCGAGGACGAGCGGATCGACGTCGGAGTCGTGATCGTCGGCGGCGGCCCGGCCGGGCTCGCGTGCGCCAACCGCCTGCTGCAGCTGCTCGCCGACGCGCCCGACGTGATGGAGCGCCTCGGCGAGGTGCCGGTCGCGGTGATCGAGAAGGGCAAGGCCTGCGGCGCGCACAACCTGAGCGGCGCGATGATGCGCCCCAGTGGGCTTCAGGAGCTGTTCCCGGACATGGATCCGTCCGACTGGCCGACGTACGGCACGATCGAGAAGGACACCGTCTACTGGATGCTCAGCTCAAGCGTCGCGATGCCGCTGAAGCCGACGCCACCCCCGTTCCGCAACCACGACAACTACATGGTCAGCGTCGCCGAGCTGTCACGCTGGCTCGCGACCCAGGCCGAGGAGGCGGGCGCGTACATCCTCACCGAGACCAGCGCGCAGCAGCTGCTGGTCGAGGACGGGGTCGTTCGCGGCGTGCGCTCCGGCGACAAGGGCCGGGGCAAGGAGGGCGAGGAGCTCTCGAACTTCGAGCCCGGCTCGGACGTGACAGCCAAGGCGACGGTCCTGGCCGAGGGCACCTGGGGTCACCTCACCGGCGCCGCGATCAAGGAGTTCGGGCTCGCCGAGAACCGTGAGCCGCAGGTCTGGGCGCTCGGCGTCAAGGAGGTGTGGGAGGTGCCGAAGCCGCTCGACCGCGTGATCCATACGCTCGGGTGGCCGCTCAGGTACGGGGCCAAGTGGCACGAGTTCGGCGGCTCGTGGATGTACCCGATGGGCGATAACCAGGTCTCGCTGGGGTTCGTCGCGGGACTCGATTACACCGACGCCACCTTCTCCGTGCACGACGTGCTCCAGGAGTTCAAGACCTCGAAGCTGGTGCGGGCCATCCTGGAGGGCGGCAAGCGCGTCACCTGGGGCGCGAAGGCGATCCCGGAGGGCGGCTACTGGGCGATGCCAAGGCCCTCGGCGCCGGGCATGGTGATCTGCGGCGACAGCGCCGGCATGGTCAACGTCCCGATCCTCAAGGGCATCCACTACGCGATCCACTCCGGGATCTACGCCGCCGAAGCGATCTTCGAGCAGCTGAGGTCGGGTGGCACCGACTTCTCCGCCTACGACAAGCGCGTCGACGATTCGGTGATCGGCAAGGACCTGTACCGCTCGCGCAACATGAAGCAGCCGTTCGCCAAGGGCTTCTTCGTCGGCGGGGCGATCACCAACGCGATGGAGATCAGCGGCGGGCGCTTCCCGAACGGCCGCTGGCCCAACCACCGCGACGCCGACTCGCCGATGACGATCGGCAACAGGAAGGACTCGTATCCGAAGCCGGACGGCAAGTACACGTTCGACAAGCTCTCGTCGGTGTACGTCACGGGCAACGCGACCCGCGACGACGCCCCCAACCACATCCGCGTGCGCAAGCAGGTCCCCCGACAGATCGCGGAGACCTGGCAGTGGATGTGTCCGGCGGGCGTCTACGAGATACCCGAGGACGCGTCCGAGGACGGGATGGTCGACGTGATCGTCAACTACACCAACTGCGTGCAATGCGGCGCGATCACGGCCAAGGGCGGCCGGCTGACCCCGCCCGAGGGCGGCGACGGTCCGCTGTACAGGGTCACGTAGGCCGCCCCCACCGGGCCCGGCACTGAAACTTCAAGCTGCCGCCGTTGTTACATCGGTATGCGGCGCGCGCTTCATACCTGCCTGATCGCGGGCGCCGCGGCGGTCGCGACGTCCGCCGTGGCGGCGGGCGCCGCGCAGTCTCCGCGGGCGTCGCTGCAGGATCCCGTCTGCCGGCAGGCGCCGATCGCGCTGGATCGCGCGGTCGCGATCACCGCGGTGATGCGACCGGTCATCGGCACCGAGCGGATGAAGCTCCGGTTCAACCTGTTCGAGAAGCCGCGCAGCACGCGGTCATACTCGCCGGTCAGCGGCGGCGACCTCGGGAAGTGGATCTCCCCCTCGAACCCGACGCTGGGCCAGCGTCCAGCCGACCAGTGGAACCTCCGCAAGCAGGTGGTCAACCTGACCGGGCCGGCCGTCTACCGCTTCCGCGTCACGTTCCGCTGGATCGGCGCGCAGGGACGCTCGCTGGAGCGCCAGTACCGCTGGTCCCCGCCCTGCGATCAGCCGTGATCGCGCGGTCGCACGTCATCGGGGCACCGAAGGGCCGGGCTAAACTAATTGACGATGAAGACCGAAATCCATCCTGAGTACGTCGATGCACACGTCCGTTGCACCTGCGGCAACGAGTTCATGACGCGGTCGACCAAGCCCGAGATCCATGTGGAGATTTGCTCTGCCTGCCACCCGTTCTACACCGGCAAACAGAAGCTCGTCGACACCGGCGGGCGGGTCGAGCGCTTCCAGCGGCGCGTCGCCAAGGGCCGGCGCGGTCGCACCCCGACCGGCGCTTAGCGCGAAACAGCTGATGGGCGCGCGCGGCGGGGAACCGAAGCTCGTTGCCTCGCGCGACGCGCCGGTAGGCGGCCAGGCCGTGCTCGAAGGCGTGATGATGCGCGGCATCTCCACCTGGTCGGTCGCGGTGCGGAAGGCCGGGGGCGCGATCGACGTCCAGTCGTTCCCGCTGGTCTCGTGGACCAAGCGTCACCGGATCTACCGCTGGCCGATCGTTCGCGGCGTGGTGGCCCTGGTCGAGTCGCTGTCCATCGGACTGCGGGCGCTCAGCATCTCCGCCAATGCGCAGCTGCCAGAGGAGCAGCAGCAGGTCGGCGGCGCGGTGTGGCTCGGCACCGTGATCGTGGCGCTGTGCTTCGCGATCGGCCTGTTCTTCGTCGTGCCGGTCAGCCTGACGAGCCTCGTCAAGCAGCAGCTCGGCTCCTCGGTGGCGTTCTGGGCGGTCGAGGGCGTGCTGCGAACCGCGATCTTCCTGGGGTACCTACTGCTGCTCTCCCGGATCCATGACCTCAGGCGAGTCTTCCAGTATCACGGCGCCGAGCACAAGGTGATCTCGTGTTACGAGGCGGGCGACGAACTGGTTCCCGAGCGGGCCCAGCTGTACTCGCGGCTTCACCCGCGCTGCGGAACGAGCTTCCTGCTGGTGGTGATGATCGTGGCGATCTTCGTATTCGCGCCGATCGGGCTGCCGGCGTGGTGGGTGCTGGTGCTCACGCGGATCGTCGGCGTGCCGGTGATCGCGGGCCTGTCGTTCGAGCTGATCAAGTGGGCCGGGCGCAACCGGCGGCGCCCCTGGGTCCAGGCGATCATGTACCCGGGCCTCCAGCTCCAGCGGCTTACCACCAGCGAGCCCGAGCTCGACCAGCTGAGCGTGGCGGTCGCGGCGCTCGAGTCCGTGCTGGCGGTGGAGGGTGCGACGCAGGTGGCCGGGGCCGACCTCGTAGGGCTGGAGGTCGTCGCGTAGCCTTCCCGACCGTGGCGCGCCCCAGCGTTCTGATCATCGGCGCCGGTTTCGGCGGGATCGGCGCCGCGATCGAGCTGCGGCGCCACGGCTTCGATGACATCACGATCCTCGAGCGCGGGCCGCGCCTCGGTGGGACGTGGCTGTACAACAGCTATCCCGGCTGCGTCTGCGACGTCCCGAGTCATCTGTACTCGTTCTCGTTCGCCCAGCGGCGGGACTGGTCGCGGCTGTGCTCGCCGCAAGCCGAGATCCTCGAGTACCTAGAGGGGGTGGCCCGGGACCACGGCGTCGACCGGCTCGTCGTTCCGGATGCCGACGTCAAGTCGTGCACGTGGGACGAGGACACGTGCCGGTGGAGCGTGACGAGCGCCGACGGCCGCAGCTGGGAGGTGGATGCCGTGATCGTCGCCACCGGCCAGCTTCACCAGCCGGCGATCCCCGCGTTCGAGGGGCGCGACGAGTTCGCCGGCCCGAGCTTCCACTCCTCGCGGTGGGATCACGACTTCGACCTGCGCGGGAAGCGGGTGGCCGCGATCGGCACGGGCGCGAGCGCGATCCAGTTCATTCCGATCGTCGCGGACGAGGCGGCCCGGCTGCACGTGTTCCAGCGGACCGGCAACTGGTTCCTGGCGCGGAACAACCGCGAGTACCCGGCGTGGGTGCTCGAGGTGCTCGAACGAGTTCCGGGCCTCCAGGCGCTGAGGCGCAAGTTCATCTACTACTACGCGGAGTCGCTGACGCTGCTGATCCGACACCCCCGGACCTGGGGGCGGATCGGCCGGCTCGTCTCGTCGCTGTTCATGCGCTCGCAGCTGCGCGACCCGGAACTGCGTCGCAAGGTCTGGCCCGACTACACCTTCGGGTGCAAGCGGATCCTGTTCAGCTCCGCGTTTCTGCCGACGCTCCAGCGACCGAACGTGGAGCTCGTCACCGAGCGAATCGAGCGGCTGACGCCTCGCGGAGTCCTCACCACGGACGGGACCGAGCGCGACGTCGACTGCGTGATCTACGCGACCGGATTTCGCACGACCGAGTTCATGTTTCCGATGGAGATCACCGGCCGCGCAGCGCGGTCGCTGCGCGAGGCGTGGGCGGACGGTCCGCACGCGCACCTCGGCGTGGCAATCCCGGGGTTCCCGTCCCTGTTCGTCATGTACGGACCGAACACCAACACGTCAGGCGGGTCGATCATCGCCTACGAGGAGGCGCAGGCCGCCTACATCAGGCAGGCGCTCGAACGCGTCCGGTCGAGCGGCGCGGCGGCGATCGAAGTGCGCGAAAGCGTCGAGGCCGCGAGCGATCGCGAGCTCCAGTCGCGGTTTGCCGGTACGGCCTGGCTTGCCTGCGACTCCTGGTATCGAGACCGCAGCGGCCGGATCGTCACCAACTGGCCGGGATACATGCGCGAATACGAACAGCGCGTCCGCGTGCTCGATCCCGCGGAATACAAGCTCGTGCCCGTCCCCGCGGCCGAACCCGCCCGCTCGGCATCCAGCCTCGCCTGACCCCGCGGCGGCCGCGTCATCCGGCTGAGCCCCGTTGGCCGCGTAGCGCGCCCCTAAACTCGAAGGATGATCGACGACCTGGTCAGCCAGATCGAGACTCGCTTCGCCGAGCTCCAGGAGGAGCTCTCGGACCCCGCCGTGATCGGGGACCGAGAGCGATTTCGCGCTGCCAGCAGGGCGTACCGCGAGCTCGAGCCGGCGGCGAAGCTCGCGGCCGAGTACCGCCGCGCGGTCGATGACCTTGAAGGCGCGGGGGAGCTGCTCGCCGAGGACGGCGACGACCCCGAGCTGCGCTCGCTGATGGAGGCCTCGCGCACGCGGATCGAGGACCTGGAGGACGAGATCCGCCTGGCGATGGTGGAGCGCGACCCCAACGACGACAAGAACGTGATCGTCGAGATCAGGCCGGGGGCCGGCGGCGACGAGGCCGCGCTGTGGGCGGGCGACCTCTACCGGATGCTCACCCGTTACGCGGAGCGGCGCGGTTTTCAGGTCGAGCCGCTGGCGATCGGCGACGGCTCGTATACGTTCGAGGTCAAGGGCGATGGCGCCTACTCGGTGTTCAAGTACGAGGGCGGAACCCACCGTGTCCAGCGCGTTCCCGAGACCGAGTCGCAGGGCAGGATCCATACGTCCACCGCCACCGCCGCGGTGCTGCCGGAGGCCGACGACGTCGAGGTCCAGATCGACCCGAACGACCTGCAGATCGACGTGTACCGGAGCTCCGGCCCCGGCGGGCAATCCGTCAACACGACCGACTCGGCGGTCCGCATCACGCATAAGCCGAGCGGGGTCGTCGTCTCGATGCAGGACGAGAAGTCGCAGCTCCAGAACCGAGAGCGGGCGATGCGCGTGCTCCGCGCACGGCTGTACGAGCGCGCGCGGGCGCAGCAGCAGGCCGAGCTGGCCGCCTCGCGCCAGGCGCAGGTGGGTACGGGCGAGCGGGCCGAGAAGATCCGGACCTACAACTTCCCCGAGCGGCGCGTGACGGACCACCGCATCGGCCTGCGCTCGCACAACCTCGACGCGATCCTGATGGGCGAGCTCGGCGAGTTCACCCACGCGCTCCAGGACGACGAGAAGCGCCGTCGTTTGAGCGCGCCCCGCTCGGCGTCCAGCCTCACGTGAATCGGGCGCGCTCAAACCCGTCCGGTCAGGAACGCGCGGTTGCCTGAGGCGGCCGTAGGGCCGACGATCCGCGAGGCCCTGAGCGGCGCAACCGAGATGCTGGCGGAGGCCGGCTGCGAGTCGCCGCGGCTCGACGCAGAGCTGCTGCTCGCCGACGCGCTCAGGGTGGGCCGCGCGCAGCTCGTGCTCGATGCCGGGTCGTCCCTGGACGGCGGTGCGGCCGAGCGGTTCGCGGCGCTGGTCGCGCGCCGCGTCGACCGCGAGCCGGTCGCATACATCCTCGGGCGAAAGGAGTTCCGTCACATCGCACTGGCGGTCGATCCGCGCGTGTTGATCCCGCGCCCCGAGACCGAGTTGCTGGTCGAGGTCGGGCTGACCGTCCCGGACGGCGGACGCGTCGTGGACGTCGCCACCGGCAGCGGAGCCGTTGCGCTCGCGCTCAAGCACGAGCGGCTCGATCTGAAGGTGACCGGAACGGATGTGAGCGAGGAAGCGCTCGCCGTGGCACGCGGCAACGCCGAACGGCTCGGCCTGGACGTGTCATTCGTTCGCGCCGACCTCCTCGACGGGGTCGATGGTCCGTTCGACGCGGTGCTCGCGAACCTCCCGTACGTCGCGGAACGCGAGGAGCTCCAGCCCGAGATCGCCCGTTACGAGCCCGCGATGGCCCTGTACGCCGGCCCTGACGGCCTGGACGTGATCCGCCGGCTCGTGAGCATGGTCACCGGCGCGCCCCTGGTCGCGCTCGAAGTCGGAGCTGCTCAGGGCGACGCGGTGCGCGAGCTGCTCGAGCGGGCCGGCTTCGCCTCGACCGAGACGCTCCGTGACCTGGCCGGACACGAGCGCGTCGTGCTCGGCAGGACGTGAACGACCCCGACGCGCTCGAGCGCTGCATGTCGGTCGGCGGCGTGGCCGTGTTTCCGGCGGACACCGTTTACGGGTTGGCGTGCGATCCCACCAACCGGGTGGCGGTGGAGCGGCTCTACCGCCTGAAGCGTCGCCCGCTCGACAAGCCGTCGGCGGTGATGTTCTTCGACCTCGAGCTGGCGCTCGAGGCGCTACCGGAGCTCGGGGAGCGAACTCGCGGCGCGATCCCGCGGTTCGTCCCCGGTCCGGTCGGACTGCTGCTTTCGAACCCCGCGCGGCGGTTCCCGCTCGCGTGCGGCAACGACCCGAACACGCTGGGCCTGCGGGTACCTCGCGTGGACCGGTTCGCCGGCGTCCGCTGGCCGGTGCTCCAATCGAGCGCGAACCTCGTCGGCGAGCCCGACCCGCGGCGGCTCGAGGACGTGCCCGAGTCGATCCGACGGGCGGCCGACCTCGTGATCGACGGCGGGGAGCTGCCCGGCACCCCGTCCACGATCGTCGACCTGCGCCGGTACGAGGACGACGGATCCTGGACGCTCGTGAGGGCCGGCGCGGTGACGGAGGAGGAGGTCGCCCGAGGACTCGGCTGGCAGTTCCACTTCGACCCCGGCACGTACGAAGGCATGATCAGGGCCGATGTGCCGGAGTACGACCGGCTCCAGCGAGAACTCGCCTCCGCGAGCGGCTCGGGCGCAGCGCGGATGCTCGAGCTGGGGACCGGGACCGGGGTGACGAGCGCGCTCCTGCTCGAACGCCACCCCGACGCGATGCTCGTCGGGATCGACTCGAGTGAGGGCATGCTCTCGGTCGCTCGCGAAGCGCTTCCGCGCAAGAGGGTGGATCTGCGGGTGGCGCGGCTCGAGGACGAGCTCCCGCCCGGCCCGTTCGACCTCGTCGCCAGCGCGCTCGCGGTGCACCACCTGGACGAGGCGCAGAA
>Ga0187776_10001606_pt1 | contig 11390 bp, 9 predicted proteins | sample 0216_BV02_MP12_2_FD_132426 | JGI IMG/M metagenome (GOLD analysis project Ga0187776, IMG submission 132426) | Tropical peat soil microbial communities from peatlands in Department of Meta, Colombia - 0216_BV02_MP12_20_MG | ecosystem: Environmental > Terrestrial > Soil > Wetlands > Peat | place...
CACGTGTACAGCGTCCTGCAGTACTAGGTCTTCTTCAGATCGTCGAGCGCCTGCTTGGCTTCGACACTGAAGGCCGAGTCGGGAAACTCCTGCACGATCCGGTTGAACGCCTGCTGCGCTTCGGTCGTCTTGCCGGCCGCGAGCGCCGTGCGGCCGAGCTGCATCAGGATGCCGTCGACCGGCAGAGGGCCGTCTTTCTTGTCGGCGAGCGCTTTGAAGGTGGCCATGGCCTGATCGGCCTGACCGTTCGCCGCCTGCGCCTGCGCGAGTCCAAGACGCGCCATCTGTCCGTAGACGCCATCCCCGGCTCGATCGATCACCTGCTGATAAGACGTGGCCGCCTCGCCTGGAGACCCGAGCAGCATCCAGGTTGCTGCCTCGCGGTAGCGCGCGAAGATTCCAGCATCTGTCGACGGATACCCGTCGGCGACGATCTTGAACTTGGTGAGCGCGGCCTGGGCCTTCGCCCGTTCGGTGGGGAAGCGCAGCCCGGCTTCGGGAGCGTCGGGGTTGGCGGGTGGACCGACCTGCGCGTCGTCGACGGCGAGCGCGTCCGCGAGAAGCGAATGCGCGGTGCCCTGCACGTGCGAGCGCCACAAGTAGTAGCCGAGCCCGGCTCCGCCCACGACAACGACGACGGCGACGAGCGCAGTGATCTCGCGGCGCCGCTCTTCGATGACGCGCTGTGCGTTGAGCGCGAAGGCCGCGAGCTCGTTGTCCTTGAGATGTCGACGTTCAGCTCTCTTCATTCTTGATTCCTATTTCTCAATTCCCAATTCTCACTTCAGGGACGGTTCCAATTGTCGCAGATTTGGTGCGCCCGGCCAGAATTGAACTGGCGGCCCCCCGCTTAGGAGGCGGGTGCTCTATCCCCTGAGCTACGGGCGCGTCTCGGGGAACAACGGCTTAGTTTACCGTGATTTGCTAGCTGTTCCGGCGCGCCGCGAGGGATCAGACGATCAGGGCCTGGAGTGCCTTGGCAATGCGAACGTAGTCGGCGTAACGCCGCTGATAGAGCGCCAGTTTCTCGCGTTCGACGGCATCGAAGCGTGCCCGCGCGAAGGGATCGCCACCCGAGGCGGCGAGCTCGGCTTCGGCGGCGGCCGCCTTCAACTTGAACTCGGCGTCGTGCGCCTGCTCCCACGCCAGCCAGTCGGCGGTCCACCGGGCGTGAGCCGCCTGAAGCTGATCGCTGCTGAAGGGGAAGCGCGCACCCGCCGCGCGATCGAGCGCGCGGAACGCGTCGGGAAACAGCGCGCGCGCCGCCGCGGCGAGCGGCTGCCACGTCAGCAGCGCCCGCGGATCGTCGGCTGCAGCCGCAATGCCGGGCGCGAAGATCGCCAGGAGATCCAGCGCACGCGCATCCGTCGCTCGATCGCGCGACGCTTGAAGTTCTCGCGCGAGCCTAGCCGCGGCCCACACCACCGCAGCGGCAACGATGAGCGCCGAAAGAAGCTCCAGCATCAGGCCTGCCGCGCCGATCCGCGGAGGTAGACGCCGAATCGATACGAAAGCATCTTGTAAATCAGCTTCGCGCAGAGAAAATTCGGCGCGACATTGCCCGCAGCCGGACAGAGCTCGACGAGGTCGCACCCAACGACCTGGCGCGACTCGAACACGCGTCGCAGGAGCGCGAGCGTCTCGTACCAGGAAAGGCCGCCAGGTTCCGGCGTGCCGACCGCTGGCATGATTGCCGGGTCGAGGCCGTCGCAATCGATCGTGACGTAGACCGACTCGCCGAGCGAGTCGACGACCCGCTCGATCCAGTGTTCGTCCTGGCGCATGTTGAAGTCGTAGAAGATCTCTGTCGGAAGTGTCGGGATCGCCGCAGCCTCCTCGGGCGAAAGGCTTCGGATGGCAACCTGAGTCGTCCGAGCGTACTCGAGCACCCGCCGTATGGCGCACGCGTGGCTGTGCGGCGTGCCCATGAAGGTATCCCGCAAGTCAGCATGCGCATCGATCTGCAGCACCGACAGGCCGGGATGTCGAACGGCGAGCGCGGCGACCACCGGCGCCGTGATGGTGTGCTCGCCCCCGATCACGACCGGAAACTTGTCGCGTCTGACGAGCTCCGTCGCCACGCGCCGGACTTCGGCGATCGCCTCCTCCATCGTCGCGAACGGAAGCTCCATGGCGGGCAGCGTGAAGATTCCGATACCGTGCACGTCCGTTTCGGTCTCTTCGTCCCAGAGCTCCAAATGTGAGGAAGCGTCGAGAATCTCGTGAGGGCCGTTGCGGGTGCCGGCCACATAGGAAGTCGTCCGATCCAGCGGAATTGGGAGGATCGCAACGCGCGCACGGTCGAAGTCGGTCGCGGCGCAAGCGATACCGCCGAACTCGCCGGCGCGGCCCCAGTCGTATTGAAACGGGAGATTCATTGCAGGCCTCGACGAACGGCTCGACGAGCGGCTGGGGGAAGCGCGGCTTGCCTTTTCATTCGCGCCAATTATAGCGAGGGGTCGCCGGGGTCAGAACGCGCGGCCGATTCTCGCGTACCACGTGCGCTCGTCGGCGACCCGCCCCGACCCGTCGTGGCCGAAGCCGATCCCGACGGTCAGAGTAAAGGGGAGCACGTAGCCGGCGACGAGATCCGAAGAGAATTCCGCGCCCAGCGACGTCTTGATGTCGCCGGCATGGAAGGTGCGCGACCAGGTGTTGCTGGCGTCAGCAAAGGCAGTCGCGTAGAGCGACCGGACGAAGATAGGCCACGTGCCGTGACCACGCCCCGGCCACGCGATGGGCCACCGGTAGTCGGCGTTGACCACCGCGATGTGCGAGCCGGCAAAGGTGTCGGCGGGAAAGCCTCGAAGAAGGCTCATCGCGCGGCTGTCGAAGCTGAGGGGACCGTCTGATGGACCGGGTCCGCCGGCAAGAAACGTCCTGCCCGCCACATCGCTGCCGCTCGATCGGCCCCCGGCAGCACGAACCGCCAGGACATGGTGGGCGGCAAAGGCCGGGACGTACGCGCGCGCATCAGCGGTGACCGTTGTCGCATCACCAGACGATCCAAGATCCCGGCGCGCCGACTCAATCGTGCCTCCCACGGTCACTCCTCCTTCCGGACTGATCGAGTAGCCGTACACGTGTGCGGTAGTCGTCTCCCAGCCTCCCCGGAGCGCCGCTCGACGGTACGACGCCGGACCAGAGACGAACGTGTAGTCGTCGGTCGAACGGAAGATCGATCCCAACAACACGTGGCTGGAGCGTGTATGCAGAAACGGCAGCTCTATGCCGCCTTCGAGCTGATCCTGGCGCAGCGTGCTGTCGGTCGGTGCTCCCGTGTCGGTTGAAGGCCCGGCAAAGAACGACGTCTGACGGCCCGCTGTCACGAAGAAGACCGGGCGCCACCTCGCGTACGCGTATGCCACTTCCCAGTCGGGTGTGGCCGCGTTCGGAGTCGTGGCGGCCCGAGGGCCGCTCACGAGCCAGGTGGCCGAGAGCGCGTAGGCGTGATACCCGAGTACATCGTGCCCGCCGAACGACGCCCCGACGCGCAGCTGATCGGGTCGGCTGTCGATTACCGGTGTCCACGATGTGGGCTTCAGCGTGGACCAGGGCGTGTAAGTGACGGCTGTCGTCACCGGACCAGGAGCCAGGGCGGCGTCGGCGGTCTGGGAGGGGGCCTGTGCCGCTGAGCGCCGCGGCGCCGCCAGCGCGGTCGGCCCCCCGGACTGCGCGTACGGCGCCGTGAAGAGGTCGAACCCCGAGGTCGTGTAGCCGACGAAGACGATCGTTCGACCGTCCGGCGAGAAGTCCGGCCAGGTCGCGCCGCCCGTGGTGTAGGTCAATTGGCGAGGCTGACGCTCGCCTTGGAGATCGAATTCGTACAGATTGAATACGCTCCCGCCGAAGTCGGCTGCGGCCACGATCGCGGCGCCGTCCGGCCGCCAGACAGGCGTGACGATGCGCGCCGTGGCATCCGAGGCAACGACGCGGACCGCGCTGGTATCGGGATCGATGACGACGAGCTCCGATTGACGGCCGAGTCTGTGGCGCGCGGCCGCGACCAGGCGCCCATCGGGCGACCAGCGCGGTGCTTCGAATTGCGTGTCGGGCTCGGAACCGATCGTCAGGGTCGCGAGGTCCTTGAGTTGCAGGACGATCAAATCGCGCCGCCCCAACCCTTCTCTGACACAGACGACGCGCGTGCCGTCGGGAGAGATATCGGGATCGAGGAGGCGGGCGTCCGCAGTCAGCGCGTGGACGCCCCCCGTCCGCCGGTCGTACGCATACAGGTCGCTGTAGAGACCCACGTTGCGCCTGATCTCCTGTTCATCGAAAACGATCGTGTCGCGGCCGACGCCTGCCGTCGAACCGAGATACCGTGTGGTCAGCCGGCGGTCCTTCGCGCCATCGAGGCCGATCGCATTCAAGGACGGAAACGCGTGCGGAGTCTGGATGGAGTAGACGATTTCACTCGGGCAGCCGTCGCAGCGCGGCGGCGCGAACCGTGGACCGGCGACGAGGAAGCCGCGGTGCGTCAAGCGGGAGGCTCGCGGGGCATCGGGAGCCTCCGCGGCGGCGCTGTCCGTCCCGGCTTGGTAGTCACGCCACAAATCGCCGAGGGACCGGCCGTAGACCTCCTTGAACGCTTCGGATGAAAAGTAGGGAAGGCGTCGAGCTGTGATCCTGGCGAGGGCGGCGATGGTCTCTGCGCCGTAGCGGGCCGCAAGGTATTCCTGAAATCCCGCCCCGTAGGCATACGGCCCCAGGCCGCTCGGCCAGTCCACGAGCCCGCCGTTCACGCGATCGAGCGGCTCGAGAACGCGCGCACGCCGGGCCTCTTCCTCGATGGCGCGGAAATCGCCGGCGTGGAGGCGCCCCTGGCCGGTGATCACGCTTTCCTCATAGACCGCAAGGCCTTCGATCTGCCAAGTAGGAAGAAACAGGTTCGGAAACGCCACCGGCACCCGCCCGAAGATGTGGCGGACCGCGTTGGCCCAGCCTTCGGAACGATCCAGGTGCACGATGTGAGTGAACTCGTGCGTGAACACGAGGCGAAGCCAGTCGTCGGTCAGGCCGATGAAGTCGGAGCCGCGCGGCCAGCTCGCCGTCACGAGGATCGTGTTGTACGGGACGGGAGACGCCGAGCCGTTTGCAAGCTCGGATTGATCCACGAGCAGGACCTGCGTGCGGCCAGGCGGCTCGATGCCGAATGCCTGCTGCAGAGCACGCCAGGTCTCCTCGGCAATCACGGCAAGACGCTGGGCGGTTCGCTCTTCGCCGCGATGGAAGTAGACGACGAAGTGCTCGGTCGTCAGCCTTTGAAAACGAAGGGCCGGATCGACAACCGTCGCGCCGCGAGCCACGGAGCCGACGCAGACCAGGAATGCGATGAGGATGGCTGTTCGAGGGATCAGCCGGGCTTGACGGGCTGGCTTGGAGACGATCGCGCTCGTCTTGCCGTCAGTTGGTCGCTGCGCCGCCGCGTGTAACATCTTTGAGGAAGAGGAGGTCGGCCAGGCCCGACACGCGCAGCCCGGACAGCGAGCGCTGCCCGACGACGAAGTTGGTCTTGTTCCAGAGGCTGATGTAGGGCACTTGCAGCGCGACTTCGCGCTGCACCTCCTGAAACAGATCCAGACGATGGCGGTCGTCGGTCGAGGCGGTGGCTTCATCGAGCAGCCCATCGACGTGAGGGTCGCTGAAATAGCCCCGGTTGAAGCCGGTTGGCGGCGTCTGTCTGGAGTGGAAGACCCGACGCAGGATGTCGGGATCGGCGAGCGCTCCTCCAGTCCACTGCAGCGAGTACATCTGGAAGTTTCCGCCGAGAACGTCCGCGAACATGGTCGCGAACTCGTAGGTGCGGATTTCCAGGTCGACGCCGACGGCGCGCAGATTCTGCTGGATGGCGGCCGCCTGCAGGGTCTGGAACTCCTGCGTGTTGGCGATCTTCAAGGTGAGGTGAAACCGCGTGGCGGGCCCGTCGCCATCCGGATCGGTGAAGCCCGCCTGATCGAGAAGCTGACGAGCCCGCCCCGGATCGTACGGGAAGGAGAAGGCGTCGGCCGCGAACGCCCACGAGACGGGCGGCAGGAGACCAACGGCCTGCGTGGCCAGCCCTCGCCGCAAGTAATCGACGATCGCGTGACGGTCGATGGCGTACGCGAGGGCCTGACGCACCCGCACATCCTTCAGAATCGGATCGCGCAGATTCAACCCGACATACTGGTAGTCCAGGCCGCGCGCTTCGACGTGCTGCAGGTGCGGGTCGCCGAAAAGGGGATACGCGATGTCGGGTCCAAGGTCATTCAGGATCAGATCGACGGTTCCTTTTCGAAGCTCGAGCCCTCGCATGATGTCGTCGGGAACGATCTTCAGCACGAGGCCATCGTTCAGCGGCCGTCCCTTGAAGTAGCGATCGAACGGCGCCAGTTCAACGCGGTCGTCGACGGCGTAGCGCACGAAACGGTACGGTCCGGTGCCGATCGGATGATCGCGGAAGTCGAGCGAGGCACCGTCGGGTAGCACCGGCATGGCCACCAGATTGACGGGAAACGATGCAAACGGCTGATTGAGCGTGAACACGACCGTGTAGCGGTCGCGCGCCTCCACCGTTTGGAGCTCGCGGTACCCGCCGCGCCGTGGCGATGTCGACTTGGGATCGATGAGATTCCGGAACGTGAAGACCACGTCGGCGGAAGTCAGCTCGTGACCGTCATGAAACAGGACGCCTCGCGGAAGCGTGGCTACATAGGTCGTCGGATCCGGATGATCGAAACGGTCGGCGAGCCGCGGCACGATTCGCATCTGGCTGTCGAAGTCCAGCAGCGGATCGAAGATCAGATCGTCGATTTTCTGGGACGCGTCGTCGAGCGCGAAGCGCGGATCGAGGTTGTTCGGGCCGCTCTGAATGGCCACGACGATCGCATTCGGATTGCCCGCCGGGCCGTGCAGACAGCTCACGGCGAAAAGCGCGCCGAGGAGGCCGGGAGCCCGCTTCATCCGGTCGCGTCCTTCTTGAGCGCCGCCAGCAGGGCCAGCGCGTCGAGAGGCGTCATCCGATCGACGTCGATCGACGAGAGCTTGTCGCGCAGCGGGTCCGCGACTGGCGTCGGAATTGGTGGCGTCTGGAAGAGCCCCAGCTGGCGCTGTGGATCGTTCGGCGTGCCGCTGACCGATGGCCGGCCGCCGCGCGACAGCTCGTCGCGCTCGAGCGCTGTGAGAATCTCCCGAGCCCGGTCGATGACCGGCGCGGGCAGCCCGGCAAGACGCGCCACCTGGATGCCGTAGCTCCGATCGGAGCGCCCCGGCAGGATCTTGCGCAGGAAGACGATATCGTCCTTCCATTCGCGAGCGGCGACGTGAAAGTTGACCACGCCTGGCGTGGCGTCGGCCAGATCGGTCAGCTCATGGTAGTGGGTGGCAAACAGCGTCTTGGGCCGCACCCTCGCGTTCGTGGCGAGATATTCGGCCACGGCCCAGGCGATACTCAGGCCGTCGAACGTCGACGTGCCACGCCCGATCTCGTCGAGGACGACGAGGCTGCGCGAGGTCGCGGCGCGGAGGATGTGCGCCGTCTCCTGCATCTCGACCATGAAGGTCGACTGGCCGCGCGCGATGTTGTCCGATGCGCCGACGCGCGCGAAGATGCGATCGATGATCGGCATCTTCGCCTCTCGTGCCGGGACGAACGAGCCCGCCTGGGCCATGACGGCGACGAGCGCCGTCTGCCGCAGATAGGTGGACTTGCCCCCCATGTTCGGCCCCGTCAGTACCACGAGCTGACAGCTCGCTGCGTTGAGCGCGATGTCGTTCGGAACGTAGGCCTCGCCGGCCTGCGCGGTCCGCCGTTCGACGACCGGGTGGCGGGCGTCGGCCACCACCATGTCGTCGCCCTCGTGCACGTGCGGCTTCGTGTAGTTGTTGACGGCCGCCGCGTCGGCGAACGCCGCCAGCGCGTCGAGCGCGGCGAGGGCGCGCGCGGAGGCCTGAATCCGCGGCGCCTCGGCGCTCACGGCCGACCGCAGCTCCTCGAAAATCTCCAGCTCGCGCTCGACGATCCGCTCGTCGGCGCCGAGAACCTTGTCCTCGTACTCCTTGAGCGCCGGCGTGATGAATCGCTCGCCGCCGGCGATCGTCTGCTTGCGGTGGTAGTCGGGCGGGACCGCGTGGAGGTTCGATTTGGAGACCTCGATGTAGTAGCCGAAAACGCGGTTGTAGCGGACCTTGAGCGAGGAAATGCCGGTCCGAGCGCGCTCCCGTTCCTCGAGGTCGGCGATGACCTGCTTGCCCGAACGACTGACGGTCCGGAGCTCGTCGAGCTCGACGTCGACTCCGTCGCGCGTGAATCCGCCTTCGCGCGCGAGCGCGGGCGGCTCATCGAGGAGCGTGGCCTCGATCCGGTCGCGCACGTCGGCGAGATCATCGAGCTCGGCGACGAGCGACCGGATGAGCGGCGCCTGCAGTTCCGAGGTCACCGCGCGTATGCGTGGGATCACCGCGAGCGACTGTTTCAGGCCGACCAGGTCGCGGGGCCCTGCCGTTCCGAGCGCCGTCCGCGCGACCAGCCGCTCGAGGTCCTGCACGGCGCGAATGGTGTCGCGGAACTTGCCGCGATCGGCCGCACGGAACGCGAGCTCTTCCACCGCATCGAGACGGTCGCGGATGGCCTCGATGCCCACGAGCGGACGCAGTAGCCACGCCCGCAGCATCCGACTGCCGATCGAGGTCATTGTCCGGTCGAGCTCGGCGAGCAGCGATCCCTCGCGTCCGCCGTCGGAGCCATTGAGGATTTCGAGGTGTTTGAGCGTCGTGGGATCGATGAGGAGCGCGTCGGCGCGCTGCCTGTAGGTGACCTGACGGACGTGCGCGAGATCCACTTTCTGCGTCGTGCGAAGGTAGTGCAGCAGGGCTCCTGCGGCCGACACCGCGGCGTGGCGGGAATCGAGACCGAAGCCTTCGAGGCCGCCGGTTCGCAGCTGATCGAGGAGCGAGCGACGCGCCGTCTCCGGTTCGAAGGCCCACGCATCGACCGCTGTGATGGGGACGCCGGCGCCGGCGAGCATTGGCCATGCCGCGGCAGACTTGACGCTGTCGTAGCCGTTGATCGCGGGAATCACGATCTCGCGCGGGTGAAGAATCGTCAGCTCGTCGGCCAGCGCCTGAAGACCGTCCGCGCCGGCATATTCTGCCGCCGTGAACTCGCCGGTCGAGAGATCGAGGAGGGCCGCGCCAATGTTCTGCGCGAGCGGCGCAAGCGCCATCAGGAATGCCGGCTCTCTCTCATCGAGGTAGCTCGAATCGGTGAGCGTGCCGGGGGATACGACGCGCACGACCTCGCGCCTGACGATACCTTTGGCTTTGCGTGGATCTTCCACCTGGTCGCAGATGGCGACGCGGAACCCCTTTTTCACCAGCCGGGCGATGTACCCGTCGACCGCGTGAAACGGCACGCCGCACATCGGGATCGCGCCGCCCCCGGTGTCCTTTGAGCGCGAGGTGAGGGTCAACTCGAGCGCGCGCGAGGCGACGAGAGCGTCTTCGTAGAACATTTCGTAGAAGTCGCCCATGCGAAAGAGCAGAATCGCGTCGCGATGCTGCGCTTTCGCGTCCAGATACTGGCGCATCGCCGGCGTCGCCGACGTTGACATAATGTAGTGACCCGTCGCTTAGTGTAACGCATGCGTGTGCTGGCCCTGGACACCACGACGCGAGAGGGAAGCGTCGCACTCGTGGAAGACGATCGCATCATCGCCGAACAGTCGGGCGATGGGACGAGATCACATGCCGAGCGCCTGCCTGGCGATCTCATGCGGCTGCTTGCCGCGCACCAGCAGGACTCGGCAGCCATCGATCTGTTTGCGGTCGTCGCCGGTCCCGGATCCTTCACGGGCCTCCGGATCGGGATCGCCACGATGCAGGGGCTGGCCTTCGTGCATCATCGCCGGATCGTCGCGGTGTCGGCGCTCGAGGCGTTGGCGCACACAGCCAGCCGCCGCCTCGACGCCGGCTCGCTCGTGGCCGCATGGATCGACGCTCATCGGCACGAGGTGTTCAGCGCGCTCTACGAAGTGGCCGAAGCGCCGCTGTTCACCGCCGGGCGGCTGCTCGAGGTCGAGCCGCCGGCCGTCGGTCCACCTTCCACGTTTCTTGCCGGCTGGGGCAACCGGCAGGTCGCGGCGTTCATTGGCGACGGGGCGTCGGCGTACGCGCCGTTGATTGCGGGGAAGGGCAGCCTCCTTCAAACGCCGCTTCTCGCCGGCGCTGCGGGACTCATGGCGGCGCGCGAGCGGCACAGCGCGGTCGATCCGGCGCGGGTCCAGCCGATCTACGTCAGGCGGCCCGATGCCGAGATGGCCCGGGAACGCGACCGGGCGCGATCATGACCTGGAAGATCGAGCCGCTGGCGACGCCCGACGAGATCGACCTCGTCCTCGAGGTCGAGCGGGCATCGTTCTCCAATCCGTGGAGCCGCGACATGTATCTGGCGGAACTCGAAAACCCGGACGTGTCGTTCCTGTTCCTGGCGCGCGATCAGAACGGCGCGGTCGCCGGCTTCTGCGCGTTCTGGCGGATCCTCGACGAGATCCATATCAACAACCTGGCAGTCCTCCCGGAATTTCGGCGTCGCGGGGTAGCGTCTGCGCTGCTCGGTCGCGTGCTCGCCGAGGGTGCGCGGCTGGCGGCACGGCGCGCGACGCTCGAAGTCCGACGCTCGAACGAAACGGCGCTCCGTTTGTATGCCCGGTTCGGGTTCGCGATTGCCGGCGTCCGGCCCGAGTACTACACGCATCCGGTCGAGGACGCCCTCGTGCTGTGGCGTGAGCGCCTCGACGAGACATCGCCTTGAAACCCGCGTTACGCTTGTGTTACGTTTCGCCAAGAGTTCAGGAGTCTCGTCCTCAAGGAGGCAGAGCATGGCTGAACCGACGCATGAGCTCAAAGAGCTGTTGATGCGGACCGACGAGGAATTTCACAAGCTCGCCGATCAGCATCACCAGCTCGAAGGACGGCTGCACGAGCTCACCCAGAAGCACTACCTCTCAGGATCCGAACAGGTCGAAGAAGCCACCCTCAAGAAACGCAAGCTCCAGGTCAAAGATCGGATGGAGCACATCCTGCGGCAGCATCGCAAGACACACTAGCCGCGTGCCCACCGAGCGGCCGACGGGCGTGAAGACACACGATGGCCACACGCGTCGTGTGACTTCGCGTTCGGCGCGTCTTCGTGGCTAAGATTGGATCGATGCGGCGTATCGATCCAGCGGGCTTTCCGTTCATCGGCGGCGCACTCGCCGTCGCCCTCGTCCTGGCGATCCTCGTCAACTGGATCGCCGCGCTGCCGTTCCTCGCGCTCGGGGCGTTCTGCCTGTTCTTCTTCCGCGACCCCGATCGCGTGGTCCCGGAGGGACCGGTGGCTGTCGCGCCGGCCGACGGCAAAGTGGTGG
>Ga0187776_10001607_pt1 | contig 11388 bp, 10 predicted proteins | sample 0216_BV02_MP12_2_FD_132426 | JGI IMG/M metagenome (GOLD analysis project Ga0187776, IMG submission 132426) | Tropical peat soil microbial communities from peatlands in Department of Meta, Colombia - 0216_BV02_MP12_20_MG | ecosystem: Environmental > Terrestrial > Soil > Wetlands > Peat | place...
GCTCAGGCGCGAAGGTGATCGTCGACGCATCGACGTGCGGCGGCTCAGGAGGCTCCCGCAAACGGGTTGTCGGACGGTGCACGCGCAAGAAACCGCTCATTTGCAGCGGCTTCGCGAAGCCTCTGACGGACTCGAACCGTCGACCTCCTCCTTACCATGGAGGCTTCGTGGTCTGGGACGAGGGCGATTCGCGCAATGAACCGAGCCGATCTTCAGCGGGTTTGGTCTTCCCGCTCCTGAAGACGCTGGATCAGCGGATACCGCGTTTGGTGAGCGCAAGAACACGGGCCGCGTTCGCCTTCGTGACGAACATGGGCCCGGTCGGGATCAGGGTTCCCTTCGGAGGGAGCACGCCGTAGCGGATGTACTCGCCCAGCAGCACGATCGGCAGGTAGCCCTGTAGGTATGGCTGCTGGTCGACCGCAAACCGGATCTTGCCGGCCAGCACGGCCCGAAGCACAACGCGCGAGTCGCTGGCAAAGGTGTCGTAGGGAATCCTGTTCTGCATGCCGCTAGCCCTGAGGGCCGCGAGGGCAGGCGTGGCGATCTCGGCGCCCATGGTGAGTAGGCCGTCGATGTGGCCACCGCGCAGGGCGGCGGCCATGGCTTGTTTCGCCCCGGCCTGATTCTGGAAGTTCACGATCAGAGCATGCGGAGTTCCACCGGCCTCGGCGATCGCGTGTGCGAAACCCTGGTAGCGCTCTCGCAGGCCGATATTGCCCGCCTCCTGGATGACACAGAGCGGGTGTCTGACGCCTTCCGCAACCATGCGCTCGCCGGCGCCGAGGCCGGCTGCATACTCTGACTGGCCGACGTGCAGGAGGATGCCCAGCGCGCGGAACGAGTCGCTCCCGGAATTGATCGAGATGACCGGAATCCCCTCCCGGACTGCCTTCCTGATCGCGGACGCGAGCCCTTGCGGGTCGGGGAGCGAGACCACGAGCCCCGACGGGTGCGTGGCGACGGCCGCGTCGATCAGCTGGCGCATCCGGTCGACGTCGTAGATGTCAGGTGCCTCGTAGGCGGCGGAGACGTCTTGTTCGCGTGCGGCGTCGTCGACGCCGCGACGGACGACGGCCCAAAAGGGATCGGACGCCTGCCCATGCGTGACGACGACGATCCGCGCTCGGGCCGCCGGCGCCGCGACCTGCGTCGGCGTCGCCGAGCCACCCTGCGGGAGAGGCGGAACGGTCGGCTCATTCAGCGTTCGCACCCCGCCGCAGGCGGCGGCGACCAGCACAAGCGCCGCTCCTGCGACGACACCCCCTAGGCGCCTCAAGCCGCCGTCTCCTCGACCGGGATCGTGGCGACAAGATGGGTTCCACCGCCAGCGGGACTCTCGATCGCCAGCTCGCCGTCGACGGCGTCGAGCCGGTCCTTCAGACCGCCGAGCCCGGTGCCCTTGCGGGGATCAGCGCCGCCGACGCCGTCGTCGGCGATCTCAACGCGGAGCGTTCCGTCCACGCGTGCGAGCGTGACGCATGCGTGGCGGGCCTGTGCATACCGCGAGACATTTGTGAGGGCCTCTGCACAGACGAAGTAGGCGGTTGCCTCCACGTTCGAGGGCAGCCTGCCTTCGACCTGGACCTCGAGCTCGACGGGGACCGACGCTCGAGCCGCCAAGGCCTCGAGTGACGGGGGGAGGCCACGCTCGGTGAGGATCGCCGGATGGAGGCCGCGCGCGAGCTCGCGGAGCTCGGATACCGCCAAGGAGAGCTTCTCGGCGGCCTCGTCCACGAGTCCCCGCAGCTCCTCGTCGGGGACCTTCCTCCGCAGCAGTTGCAGATCGATCGAAAGCGTGACGAGCTGCTGCTGTGCGCCGTCGTGGAGGTCGCGTTCGAGACGGCGCCGCGCTTCGAAGCCAGCCTGGACGATCCGCCGGCGCGAGTGGCGCAGCTCCTGGAGCCGGGCATGCAAGTCGGCCTTCAGCCGCTCGTTCTCGAGCGCGAGCACGGCTCCGGTGGCCGCAGCCTGGACGAGCTCGGGCCGCGCCTCCAGCTCCGCGTCGTGGACGATCGCGGCAACGCGGCGCCCCCCGTTCTCGACAGCTGTCCAGGACCTCCCTGACCCAGGCTCGGGAAGGTCGATGGGGTGGCCGTGCTCGTCGACAAACGCGCCGCGCTCTGGCAGCCAGTAGGCAATGGCCAGCGTTCGGTCGCCGAGGCTCTCTGCCAGCGCCTCGCGAACCGGACCGTCCTCTGCGGCGCGGGCGAGCGCGCGCCGCACGAGGCGTCGAGTGATCGTCCCGGCCGCTTCGAGAGTGGCCGCACAGAGGATCGTCGCAGGCAGAATGATGAGCAGTGCAACCGTCGCGGCGGAACGATCGAGCGCCCAGGGGCCGAGGTAGCGGTCGCCACCGGCGGCGATGCTGCGGATCGATTCCGTCACGACGAAGGCCGCGAGAGCGACCGGCACGGCGGCGACCGCCAGGCCGAGCAGGGCGCCAGGCAGGCGCGCGGCGAGCGGTACCGCGGCCCTGCGCGGCAGCTCGTCGGGGACGGGGGGGATTCGCGCCCGGAGCAAGTGGTTGAGCAGGAGCCGCTCGACCAGCAGCGGCCGCCGTAGCACATCGCCGTCGGCGAGCGGTGCCACCGCGAGCGCGAGTAGGTAGAGCAGCCCGAGCGGCAAGCCGGCGGCCAGGTAGGCCACGCCGCGCACGGCCGCGTCCGCGTGCCGACCGAGCTGCAGAGGACGGGACACGGCGAAAAGCGCGTGGCTGGTCATGATCCTGCCTCGACCGTTACGTCACCGCTCGTGCTGAGAGCCTGGATCTCCCACGGGGCATTCGGGTCCGCCGTCAGCCCCTGCACGAGTGCCGGACCGCTTTCGGTAGAGGCGTCGATCCGGTAGCGGCCCGGAGGGACAGTCGCGGATACATCGCCGCTTGTCGAGCGCAGCTCGAGCCGCTCCGGCGAGCAGGAGGTGACGACCGAAACGTCACCGCGCGCAGAGGTTGCGCGCAGCGTGTACCCGCAGAATGCGTCGACCGTTACCGATCCGTCTCCGGTCGCAAGCGAGGCGGATCCGTGGTACCCCTCGACCCTGACGCTGCCGTGGTCGGCGCGGACGCCTACCGGCACGTCGTCCGGAACGGCGACGCGATAGTCGGCGGTGCAAGCGCCGACGACCATCTTTGGACAGGTCGAGGCGATCTCGAGCCGGCGGTCGACCCGCTGTCTCCACTCGATCGGACCATGACCGAATGTCGATCGGTCGGTGCGACGCACGGACACCCCGCCCTGGGATCCGCCGACGATGGTGACGTCTCCGGAGACAACACGAATCTGAACGCCCGCCGGAGAGCCGTGCGCGGTGTACGACGTCGTCCGTGTGCGTCCCGAGAGCAGCCACGCGGCTATGAACGCCGTTGCCCCGCCGATCAGGAGCACGAGCGACACTGCGACCAGCAGCGGCCAGAGGGGCACCTGCAACCGCGCGGCCTTGGCGAGTGGCTCGGCAGACACATGCCCTGCGTCGCCCATCTCCGTCAGTCCTCGGCCGACGGGTCAGAAGAGGCGTGAGGAGGCGGCGACGCGGACAGCAGGGCTCTGATGGCGTCCGCCGTCAGCTCCGCCTTGCCGACGAAGCCACGGGCCGGGGCAGAGGCGATCAGCGAGCCGAAGTCGCCGGCGTCGCGGGTCGAAATGAGTATCACCTGCGGGGGGTTCTCCATCGCCTGCAACCCTTCGGCGACTTCGAAGCCGTCCAGGTCCGGAAGCTGCACGTCGAGCAGCACGAGTGTCGGCTGGAGCTCGTCCGCGAAGGCGAGCGCCTGCACGCCAGTCGAAGCCTCGCCGACGACCTCGAAGCCGTCGCGCTCGAGCAGCGAGCGTGCGCTCGCCCGGAACCCGGCATGGTCGTCGACGATTAGCACGGTCTGCGCCACCCCCCGGCAGCGTGCCACAGCTCTTCCCGTCCGGGAGTACGGCTAACCCCCGTCTGGACCGCGTAGAAACGCGAGCATCCGCCCGTGGCCCTGGAAGAGAGCATTGCACTACCGTCGGTCCTTCTAGACGGCTACGTGAGAGGAGCGACCTGTGAGCGACGACTCTGAACAGAAGCACGCCCGCATTCCCGGCGAGGCGAAGCGGAGGGCTCGGGAGGCGGAAGCACGCGCCAGCGCGGACGCCGAGCGGATCGCGGCGTTGCCAGAGACCGGCGATATGAAGGAGGAGATGCTCCGACAGATCGGGGTGATGTACGGCGGGCTGATCGCGATCGCGGTGGTCATGGTGCAGGGGTTCCTCGAGGCGAGCTCGCTTGACCTCCCCGCGAGGATCGGCACGATCGCGTTTGCGGTGGCCATCCCACTGCTTGCGGCGCTCGTACTAGTCAACCGGCAGGAGGCGTTCCGAGGTCGGCGGACCACGTCCGTGTCGGTCACGCTCGGGCGGGTGATCGCCCAGCTGGCCGCCTTCGTCGGGCTTGTCGCCACCTTCTGGGGTATCACGTGGGTCGCGGGGGTGGGGTTCCTCGTGGCGAGCCTCGTGGCCGTCGGGGTTCACTCGGCCGGCTTCTGGCGTGTGGAGAGCCCGAGCCCGCCGGCAACCACCGCCCAACCTCTCTAGCTGACGACGGGGCGCCTCCTTCTCCGAGAGATGCTCCCGCGCGCGTACTGCTCTCTTTGCGCGCGGCATTCGCTGACCGGACGGTCGTGGGCACGCCGGTTCGGTTTCCCGTACCCGGGAAGACCTGAGCGCCGTAGGGCGTCCGAAGCGTCGCTGGGGACACACTCGCAAGAGCAAGCAATTCCCAGTAGCCAACGTGCAAGGAGGAACCGTGAACGCGACAATCGCTCCCGATTCGGAGCGCAGACGCTGGCTCGTTCTCGCGGTGACCGTTGCCGCGCAGTTCATGGTCATCGTCGACGTGGCAGTCGTGAACGTCGCGCTGCCGGCGATCAAGAACGACCTTCACTTCTCCCCAGACAGCCTGCAGTGGGTGATCACCGCCTACTCGATCTTGTTCGGTGGATTGCTGCTGCTGGGAGGCCGACTTGCCGACCTGCTCGGACGCAGGCGGCTGTTCATGACAGGCGTCGCTGTATTCACGCTCGGCTCGTTGTTCTCCGGGCTCGCCTGGTCGGAAGGCGCGCTGATCGTCACCCGCGGGCTGCAGGGCCTTGGCGGCGCTCTGCTCGCGCCCGCTGCGCTTTCGATCGTCGTCACCACCTTCCGCGAGGGCCGTGAGCGGAACATCGCCCTCGGTGTCTGGGGTGCGGCCTCCGGTGTGGGTGGCGCCGTCGGTGTGCTGTTGGGCGGCGTGCTCACCTCGTACCTGAGTTGGTCATGGATCTTCTTCGTCAACCTGCCGGTCGGCGCAACCGTTCTCGCCGTCACCCCCTGGCTGATACGCGAGAGCCGAGCCGCACTCGCGCAGCGGTACTTCGACGTGGGCGGTGCCATCTCGATCACCGCCGGCCTGATGGTTCTCGTCTACGCGATCACGCGGACGAGCGCGCACGGCTGGAGCGACGGCATGACGGTGGGGCTGCTCGGGACCGCCGCCGCGTTGATCGCGGCGTTCGTCGGGATCGAGGCTCGCTCGCCCGCGCCGCTCTTGCCGCTACGGATCTTCCGCCTGCGGACGCTCTCGGCGGCGAACGTGGCGATGCTGATGGTCGGTGCGACGGCCTTCTCGCAGTTCTTCCTGATCACGCTGTACCTGCAAGAGGTCCTGCGCTACTCGGCGATCGAGACAGGTGTTGCCTTCATTGCGATCACCATCACGATCATCGGCTTTTCGAACATCGCTCAGGGGCTGACCACTCGACTGGGGCCACGCGCGGTGTTGAGCGCCGGCTTGCTGCTCACCGCTGCCGGCGGCGCTCTCTACGCTCAGATGCCCGCCCGCGGGCACTACTTCTGGGACGTCTTTCCCGGCCTGATCTTGAGTGGCGTCGGTCTTGCGCTCTCGTTCGTACCGGTCACGATTGCCAGCCTCACAGGAGTCCAGCCCGCCGACGCCGGCATCGCCTCCGGGCTCGTCAACACCAGCCGGCAGATCGGCGGCTCGGTCGGACTGGCTGCCGTGACCACGATTGCCGCCACTGCGACGAGCCACTATGCCTCGAGCCACGCGGTGCCCGCATTCAGCGGCCTCGCCCTCACCCACGGGTTCCACGTCGCCTTCTACGCGCTGGTCTGTGTGGCGCTTGCCGGGGCCGCGATCGCCGCTGTCTTTGTCGAGTCGAAGCCCAAGGCAGCTCGGAGAGTTACGCCGGTGGACGCCGAGGCCGGGGTCGCGCTCGAGGAAGCGGCGTGATCGAGCGTCCGCACGCAACGGAGGCGCAATCCACAAAGGGTACGAAACCACGAGCAAGGAGGTTGATGATGAAAGTGTTTGTCGCAGGAGCGACGGGCGCAATCGGCAAGCAGCTGGTTCCGCGTCTTGTTGCCGCGGGTCACGAGGTCTACGGCATGACCCGGAGCGAATCGAAGCAGGCGATGCTCTCCGAGCTGGGCGCTGTGCCGGTGGTCGCAGACGCACTTGATCCGGATCAGGTGGCGGAGGCCGTGGGCCTGGCAAAGCCGGACGTGATCGTCCATCAGCTGACCGCGATCCCGGCGATGCTGGATCTGCGTCACTTCGACCGCGATTTCGCCCTGACCAACCGTCTGCGGACAGAGGGGACGGACCACCTACTCTCGGCGGGGCAGGCAGTGGGGGTGCGACGCTTTGTCGCGCAGAGCATCGGCGCGTGGGCATACGCGCGCACTGGTGGGCCGATCAAGAGCGAGGAGGACCCGTTCGACCCCACGCCCGCCCGCGAGATGCTCACGACCCTGGACGCGATCCGTTACCTCGAGCAGGCGGTCCTCGGTGCGGATTGGACCGACGGGATCGTGCTCCGCTACGGCGCGTTCTACGGGCCGGGCACATCGCTGGCGCCCGACGCAGAGCAGGTCGAGCTGGTCCGCAGGGGCAAGTTTCCGCTGGTCGGCGACGCTGGCGGCGTGTGGTCGTTCATCCACGTCGCCGACGCGGCCGAGGCAACCGTGGCAGCAGTCGAGCACGGCAGCCGCGGCGTCTACAACGTCGTCGATGACGACCCCGCCCCGGTCGCCGAGTGGCTGCCGGCGCTGGCGCAGGAGCTCGGCGTCAAGAGACCTAAGCGTGTGCCGCAGTTCGTCGGGCGACTGTTCGCCGGTGAAGTCGGCGTGGTGATGATGACTGACGTTCGCGGCGCCTCCAACGCCAAGGCCAAGCGCGAGCTCAAGTGGCGCCCGGCGCACTCGAGCTGGCGTGGGGGATTCGCCGCAGCATGACCGACCGCGCCTGGCTGTGCGACGAGCTGCGGCCGGTATGCGTCCTCCGCCGCGAGGTGCAACAGGCCGAATTGCGAGGTTGCCTTTGACGCGATCTCGTGGGGTGACACCAGGGGCCTGTATCCACGGGCCTCTGGTGTCGGTCGGCCATCTCGCGGTGGCGGGGACGCTCCCTGACACGGAGGGACCCTGCGATCATCCAGCAGCCGCCTGTTCAAGCCAGATCTTCGCGATACTTCCGGGCTTGGAGACAGGTTTTTGGGGACAGGTCCTCGGAGGCGACTCCGCCGCTTGAGGCAACAAAAAGGCCATTTGCTGGCCTTTTGTGAAGCCCTCTGACGGACTCGAACCGTCGACCCCCTCCTTACCATGAACGTGAGGAGGGGCCGACTCATGCGTGTTTGCGCGTAGCAGTGCGGGTTCGCGTGTGTCGCTGATGCCCGCACGTGGTCGCGTTTTGCTTGGCCGTGCGACCTTGGTGCGACCTACTGGAACGCGGTCCTGAATGCCCACGCCAGAGTCTTCATCGCAATGCCCGTCAGCTCTTCGTGGGCAGCGTGAGGGTGAAGCTCGCTCCGTCCGCGGTGGGGTCGCAGGTGAGGTCGCCGTGGTGTTGCTGGACGATGCGTTGGGCGATGGCGAGGCCGAGCCCGTGGCCGGGTTTGCCGGGGTCGAGTCGAACGAACCGGTCGAAGATGCGTTCGCGCTCGCTTTCGGGCACGCCGGGCCCGTCGTCAGTCACGCGCGCCTGGACGTAGCCGTTGACCCGCCGTAGATGCACCTCGATTCGGCCGGTAGGTGGGATCGCGGCGAGGGCGTTGTCAATGAGGTTGCGGAGGACGCGCTCGAGGGCGTCCGGATCGCCGCGCACGGTGATGTCGTTGTCGGCGCTGAGCGCGATCGTCGCCTGCGGCGCGCGTTCACCTGCTTCTTCGACGAGCAGACGCGTGACCGCGGTAAGGTCGACGGGGGTTCGGGTTGGATGTGCTTCGAGGCGGGCGAGCCCGAGGAGATCGTTGACCAGGCCGCCGAGGCGCTCGGTGTCGCGGGCGGCGGCGGCTTCGAGTCGGTCGCGCTCCGGACGCTCGGGTTGTTCGCGCAGGAGAGTCTCGATGCTTGCCTGTAGGGCGGCGATGGGGGTGCGGAGCTCGTGGGAGGCGTCGGCGAGAAAGCGTCGGGTTGCAGCGTCGCTGGCGCGTGCTTCTTCGATGGCTTTCTCAAGGGACTCGACCATCTGATCGAACGCCTGGGCGAGGCTCCCAAGCTCGGTGTCGGTGCGGCTCGGATCGAGTCGAAGGTTCGAATCGCCGTGCGCTATGCGTCTCGCGGTCGCGATGACCGAGGACAGGGGGCGAAGGGCAGTCCGGGTGCTTTGAAGGACGAGGAGGGTGGCGAGCGCCAGTGCGGCGGCCGCGACGAGGAGCTCGATGAGCAGGAGGTTGTCGACGGCGTGGTTGATGCTTGCGCGGCTGGTGCTGAAGGAGACCTTGGTCCCGTCGGGCAGAACCTCGTCGAGGATGAGCAATGATCCGCGCGTCCGGATGATCGGGGACTTCGCCGATGTGCTCGGAGGAGTCGCCGTCGGGGGAGGAGGCGTGATACGGATGGCGATCCCCTCGAGCGCGAGGCCCGGTAGGAGTCGCTTTGCCTGTCCCGCGGAGCCGGCGTGTAGGACAGATGCTCCGGCCTCTGCCAGCCTCGTGTGGAGGTCGCCGTCGAGCTTGGCGCGGTAGACGAGTGTGACCGCGGTCACCACGCCGGCGAGCACGATCGCGAGCACGGCGAGGGTGCTGAGGATGACGCGGGCGCGAAGCGAGCCGGTCTTCATAGCGGGTCGAGTCGATAACCGAGGCCACGGACGGTGCGGAGGACACGTGGACCGTGCGCTTCGAGCTTGCGACGGAGGGCGCTGATGTGGACCTCGACGACGTTGGGGTCATAGGCGTCATAGCCCCAGACCTGGGTGAGCAGCTGATGCTTGGAGAGCACCAGGCCGCGCTGGCGGACGAGATAAGCGAGCAGGCGCAACTCGGTCGGGGTCAGCTCAAGCGGCGCACCCCCGCGGCTGGCGAGGCCTGCCTGCTCGTCGACGACGACGTCGCCGGCTTCGATCGCCGTGCCGAGGCGGCCGGTCCGCCGCAGCACAGCACGGACGCGAGCGAGCAGCTCTTCGAGCGCGAACGGCTTGACCAGGTAGTCGTCGGCGCCGAGTTCGAAGCCGTCCAGCCGGTCCTCGACCGTGTCGCGGGCAGTGAGGAAGACGATCGGTAGATCACGGGCGGCGCGCAACTCCCGCGCGAGCTCGAACCCGTGGCCGCTCGGGAGCAACACGTCGAGCACGGCAAGGTCGGGGGCGGCGGCGAGGATCAGCTCGGGCCCCGGGTAGTCGGCGAAGCCGGCGACCGTAATGCCTTCCCGTCGCAGCGCCCGCTCGACCGCCAGGCGTACCGGCTCCTCGTCCTCGACCAGCACCACCCGTGGGGAGTCTGTGCCCACGGGGATGAAGTATCTGCGCCTTCCTGAGCGTTAGCTGAAGACCGCGCTGTCTTCAGGCCCAGCACAGCAGCGGTTGCGACTCTCGGGCGAAGCATGCATGGGAGCAGTCACATCGTTCGCGCCGCTGCAATCCTCGCTCTGGTTGCCTTGGCATTGTCGACGGCAGCATGCGGTGGCAGCCGACCGTCCTCTGAATTCGATACCTCGAGGAATGCAGGAGGCCCGACGACCTCGGCCGCCCCAACCCACCGTGTGAGCCTCAGCGTCGGCTCTGTCGAGGGATGCATGAAGAACGACGACTGTCCCCACAGCCTGGTGGTGCAGGTGTTGCACCAGGAGCAAGCCTTCGCGCGATGCATTCGCTCGCGTGGTCTGCCGAAGTGGCCCGATCCGACGATCGATTCCCGGGGGCGGCCGATGTTCGCCGTCAGCATCAGTAAGGACGGCTTCAATCCCTACTCCGCGCCGATCTGGGCCAAGACCAACAAGTGCTCGCACCTGATGCCCGACCTGCCCGGCGCGCCGTTCCAGGTCTCGCCCTGAGCGCAAGCGCTCGAGTCGAGCCCGGCGCGGAACTCGGGATCCGCCCGCTTTGGGTGGAAGCGGCACTTGCTCTTGCTGCGTTCGCGGCCCTGTGCGCAGTGGTTCTCTCGGTCGCTCCCCAGGCGGCGGAGCCCGATGACGGCGCCTACCGCGCGTCGATCGTGGCGATGACCGAGGGACATTTCCTGACCCTGTCGACCGCTCAGGCAGAGACGCTGGCGAGGAAGTTGGGCGACAACCCGGCCGCGCCGCCGAACCAGTGGGTTCAGTTGAGCGACGGGCGGTGGATCAGCGAGAAGGACCCCGGCTATCCGTTCCTCGCGACCCCATTCGAGAAGCTCGGCATCATCCGCTTGGCGCCGCTGTTCTACGGGCTGCTGGCCTGCCTTGGCTTGTTCGTCGGTGCTCGGCGCTGGCTCGGGCGCTTCGGAGGGCCGGCGGCGGTGGGTCTCTTCTGCTCCTCCGGTGCCGCCCTGGCCTTCGCATGGCGCGACTACATGCCGACCTTCACCGACGCCTCGCTCATCGCGGCCGGCACCGGCGCCGTGCTGTGGGCGGTGCTCGCAACCGAGGCGAGTTCGCGGCGGCGCAGCTGGGCGGGCCTCGCCGGCTTCTTCGCGCTCGAGCTCGCGACCTTCGTCCGCTACACCAACATCGCGATTCTCTGCTGCGCCGCCGTTGCCGTGATCGCGGCCTCGCGGGTGCGCAAGCTAGGCCTACCTCTAGCCACGCTGTGCTCGTGGCTTGCATCGGTGGTCGTCTTTGGCGCCGGCGTGGCCCTGTTCGACGATCTGGTCTATGGCGGCCCGCTGACAACCGGCTACCGGCCCGGTGAGGTCACATTCGCGCTCGGCGCGATCGGACCGAACCTGCGCCACATGCCCGCGCACCTGCTGCGGGCGATGCCGATGCTCGTGCTCGGACTGATCGCGCTGGCGTGGATCATCGTGCGGTGGCTGATCCTCCGGCGGCGCGGCGGCGAGGTCGGCGCAGCGGCGCGTCGCGATCTCTGGGTTGGCATCAGCCTGGCCGCGTCGTGGCTCGCGATCTGGGGCCTGTACTCCGCCTACACCTGGATGAC
>Ga0187776_10001609_pt1 | contig 11382 bp, 12 predicted proteins | sample 0216_BV02_MP12_2_FD_132426 | JGI IMG/M metagenome (GOLD analysis project Ga0187776, IMG submission 132426) | Tropical peat soil microbial communities from peatlands in Department of Meta, Colombia - 0216_BV02_MP12_20_MG | ecosystem: Environmental > Terrestrial > Soil > Wetlands > Peat | place...
CCGTGCACCACCAGCGCGCGCATCAGGCCCAGCAGGCGCAGCGCCTCGGCCAGCTTCTCCACCAGATCCTCGGAATAGACGCCCACCACCTGTGCGGAGGCATGCGCCGGGTTGGTGAGCGGGCCCAGCAGGTTGAAGACGGTGCGCAACTGCAGTTCGCGGCGCGCCGGCTGCACGTACTTCATGGCCGCGTGCATGGCGACGGCGAAGAGGAAGGCGATGCCCACCTTCTCCAGGCACTCGGCGATGCGCGCCGGGGGCAGGACCAGGTGCACGCCCAGGGCCTCGACCACGTCGGCGGAGCCGCACTTGGAGGTGGCGCTACGGTTGCCGTGCTTGGCCACGCGCACGCCGCAGCCGGCCACGGTGAGCGCGGTGGCGGTGGAGATGTTGAAGGTGCCGGAGGCGTCGCCCCCGGTGCCGCAGGTGTCGATCAGGGCCTCGCGCTCGGTGCCGCTCACGTCGATGGTGGAGTCGGCGGCGATGGGCAGGGGAGTGGCGGCGGCGCGGATGGCCTCGGCGAAGCCCACGATCTCCTCCACCGTCTCGCCCTTCATGTGCAGCGCCACCAGGAGCGCGCCGATCTGGGCGTCGGAGGCCTGGCCGGCGAGGATCTCCGTCATCACCGCGCGCGCTTCCTCGCGCGTCAGCGCCTGGCGGTGGTTGGCGATCTTGTGCAGCGCCTCGGGGATCATGGAATCAAGTGACAGTATCCTAGGTGGGGCGCGGCTGACAACCGCGGCATTTGCCCCTCCCGGGCACGTCCTATAGAATCAAGAGTTTGCTCCCTGCGGTTGGATGCAGCAGCGGACTCCCGCTCGACGGAAAGCCGGAATGAAAATCCACGAATACCAGGCCAAGGGGATCCTCGCCAAGTACGGCGTGCCCGTGCCCCGCGGCGAGATGGCCGCCACCCGCGAAGAGGCGGAGGCGGCGGCCAGGAAGCTGTTCGCCGCCGGCGCCCAGGGCGTGGTGGTGAAAGCGCAGATCCACGCTGGAGGCCGCGGCAAGGGCGGCGGCGTCAAGCTGGCCAAGTCGGTGGAAGAGGCCAGCGAAATCGCCTCCAAGATCCTGGGCATGACGCTGGTCACCCACCAGACCGGGCCCGAAGGGCGCATCGTGCGCCGGCTGCTGATCGAGGAGACCCTGCCCATCGAACGCGAACTCTACCTGGGTATCGTGATCGACCGCACCGAGGCGCGCCCGGTCTTCATGGCCTCGGCCGCGGGCGGCATGGAGATCGAGCAGGTGGCCGCCGAGAATCCCCAGGCCATCCTCAAGGAGCACGTGGACCCCAGCGTGGGCTTCCAGGCCTTCCAGGCGCGCAAGCTGGCCTTCGGGCTGGGGCTGGGCGGGGCGCTGATCAACCAGGCGGTGCAGTTCATGAGCGCGCTCTACCGCGCCTTCGAGCAGACCGATTCGTCGCTGGCCGAGATCAATCCCTTCATCACCACCAAGGACGGCAAGCTCTACGCGCTCGACGCCAAGATCAACTTCGACGACAACGCGCTCTTCCGCCATAAAGAGCTGCGCGAGTTGCGCGACATCACCGAGGAAGACCCTCTCGAGGTCGAGGCCTCGAAGTACGGGTTGAACTACATCAAGCTCGACGGCAACGTGGGCTGCATGGTGAACGGCGCCGGCCTGGCCATGTCCACCATGGACATCATCCAGTACGCCGGCGGGCGCCCGGCCAACTTCCTGGACGTAGGCGGCGGCGCCAACGCCGAGCAGGTCACCCACGCCTTCGAGATCCTGCTCAGCGACCGGCACGTGAAGGCGGTGCTGATCAACATCTTCGGGGGCATCCTGCGCGTGGACACGCTGGCCAACGGCGTGGTCGAGGCCGCGCAGAAGACCCACATCCAGTTGCCCATCGTGCTGCGCCTGGAGGGCACCAACGTGGAGCAGGGTCGCAAGATCCTGAAGGAGTCCGGGCTGAACTTCATCGTGGCCGAGACCATGAAGGACGCGGCGGAGAAGGTCGTGGCCGCGGCCAAGGGAGCGTAGCCGAGTGAGCATCCTGATCGACAAGTCGACCAAGGTGATCGTGCAGGGGCTGACCGGCAAGGAAGGCACCTTTCACGCCAAGGCCTGCGCCGACTACGGAACGAAGATCGTGGGCGGAGTGACGCCGGGCAAGGGCGGCACCACTCACGAAGGCTGGCCCGTCTTCAACACCGTGCAGGAAGCGGTGGACAGGACCGGCGCCGACGCCTCGGTCATCTTCGTGCCCCCGCCCTTCGCCGCCGACGCCATCATGGAGGCCGCCGACGCCGAGATCGAGCTGATCGTGTGCATCACCGAGGGCATCCCCACCCTCGACATGGTGCGCGCCTGGGAGTTCCTGCAGACGCGGCGCTCGCGCCTGATCGGTCCCAACTGCCCGGGCATCATCTCGCCGGGGAAGTGCAAGCTCGGCATCATGCCGGGGCACATCCACCGCGAGGGCAACGTGGGCATCGTCTCGCGCTCGGGGACGCTGACCTACGAGGCGGTGCACCAGATCACGCTGCGCGGGATGGGACAGTCCACCGCCCTCGGCATCGGCGGCGACCCCATCATTGGCACGAATTTCGTAGACGCGCTGGAGCTGTTCAACAAGGACCCGCAGACCGAGGCCATCGTGATGATCGGCGAGATCGGCGGCAACGCCGAGGAGACCGCGGCGGAGTACGTGCAGGCGCACGTCAAGAAGCCGGTGGTGGCTTTCATCGCCGGGCAGACCGCGCCTCCGGGACGCCGCATGGGCCACGCCGGCGCCATCATCTCCGGCGGGCACGGCACCGCCGCCGAGAAGATGAAGGCGCTGCAGGCAGCGGGCATCCGCGTCTGCAAGACCCCGGCGGAGATCGGCGAGACCGTGATCGCCGCCCTGGGCGCCGGCGCGCGGGCGTGAAGAAGCTCTTAGCTGTTAGCTCTTAGCTTGTGACGTCAACTTCCCAGCCTGCTCCCAAGACTGGGAACCGGGAACTCATCTATGAAAACTCTGGAACGCACGCTGTCGATCATCAAGCCGGATGCGGTCAAGAAGAACGCCGCCGGCGACATCCTGCTCACGCTCGAGCAGAAGGGCTTCCGCATCCTGGGCATGAAGATGCTCGAGATCACCAAAGAGCAGGCGGAGGGCTTCTACGCGGTGCACGCGGGCAAGCCTTTCTTCAACTCCCTGACCACGTTCATGTCGAGCGGGCCTATGATCGTGCTGGCGCTGGAGAAGGAGAACGCCATCGCCGACCTGCGCGAGTTGATGGGTGCCACCAACCCGGCCAACGCCAAGGAAGGCACCATCCGCAAGAAGTGGGCGTCGAGCATCGAGGCCAACGCCATCCACGGCTCCGACGCCGACGACACCGCCCGCTTCGAGCTCAGCTACTTCTTCGCCGGCTACGAGCTGGCGAGGTAAAGCAGCTATTAGTTCTTAGCCTTTAGCTTGAAGCTTGAAGCTAAGAGCTAAGAGCTAAGAGCTAAGAGCTAGGAGCAAGAGCAGGAGCCCGTTCTTATGCCGCATATTCAAGTCACGCTGCTGAAGGGCCGCACCAGCGAGCAGAAGCGCAAGCTGGTGAAGCGCCTCACCGACGCCATGGTGGAAGAGGCGGGCGCGAGCCGCGACGCTGTCACCGTCGCCCTGGTCGAGGTGGAGAAGGAAGACTTCGCCCGCGGCGGCACGCTGATCGCGGACCGAAAGTAGCGGTAAGGCATCAGCCGTCAGCGGTCAGGCAAGATGGGTTGGCTTTCCTGACGGCTGAAACCTGATGGCTGACGGCTACATGGGCTGGTACAGCTCGCCTTCCACCCGCTCGGCCACCTTGGGCAGCTCGCCCGTCACATACTTGCGGAAGTGCGACGAGGCGCGGTGAGCGTCGAGCGCCGCCTGGTCGTCGTACTGCTCGTAGAGGAAGAAGCGCGCAGGGTCGCTCATGTGCCGGTGCACGACAAACATGCGGCAGCCCGCCTCCTTGCTCGACTCCTTCTGCTGGAGGGCGAAGAGGCGCGCCACCTCGGCTTCATGGCCGGGCTTTGCCTTCCAGGTGACCGCAAGAACGATCATGGTCGCCTCTCCTTTTTGCGCAGCAGCGCGGCGCTGCGCCCCACCTCGGCGGCAAAATCGTCGAGGAAGATGGTCTGCTCGCGGTCGGGCCCGGTGGAGATCATTCCGATGCGCGCCCCGCTCTGCTTCTCCAGGAAGTGCAGGTAGTCGCGCGCCGGCTGCGGCAGCCTGGCCAGGTCGCGGATGCCGGCCGTCGGCTTCTTCCACCCCGGCAGGATCTCATACACCGGCTCCAGCTTGTCGTAGCCGCTGGCGTGCGCGGGGATGGCGGAGAACTTCTTGCCCTTGACCTTGTAGCCCACGCACACCGGGATCTTGGCCAGCCCGTCGAGCACGTCCAGTTTGGTGACCACCAGCCAGGAGATGCCGTTGATCATCACCGAATAGCGCAGCAGGGGCAGGTCGATCCACCCGGTGCGGCGCGGCCGCCCGGTCACGGCGCCGTACTCCTGGCCCTTGGCGCGCAGCTTCTCGCCGGTGGCGTCGTGCAGTTCGGTGGGGAAGGGGCCACTGCCCACGCGCGTGCAGTAGGCCTTGGTCACGCCGATCACGGAGTGGATGGCGGTGGGCCCCACGCCCGTCCCGATCACCGCCCCGCCCGAGGTCGCGCTGGAGGAGGTGACGAAGGGATAGGTGCCGTGGTCGATATCGAGCATGGTGCCCTGCGCGCCCTCGAACAGCACCCACTCGCCCCGGCGGATGGCCTGGTTGAGGAGGGCGGCGGTGTCGGTGACGAAGGGGCGCACCTGCTCGGCCACGGCCGCGTACTCGCGGTACATGCCGTCGGGATCGAGGGGATCGGAGTTGAAGAGCGCGTGCGCGATCATGTTCTTCTCGCGGCAGGCGTTCTCGATGTGGGTCTTGAGCAGCGCCAGGTCGAGCAGGTCGGCGACCCGCAGGCCGCGGCGGCCGGCCTTGTCCTCGTAGGCGGGCCCGATGCCGCGCGAGGTGGTGCCGATCTTCACTCGCCCGGGCGCGTTCTCCGCCGCCAACTCGATCAGCCGGTGGTAGGGCAGGATGACGTGAGCGCGGTTGGAGACGAACAGGTTGCCGTCCACCTTCACCCCGGCCTGGCGCAGCGCCGCCACCTCCTTGAGGAAGGCGATGGGATCCAGCACCACGCCGTTGCCGATCACCGCGCGGCAGCCCTTGCGCAGCACCCCGCAGGGCACCAGTTGCAGGATGAACTTCTTGTTGTTGATGATGACGGTGTGGCCGGCGTTGTGGCCGCCGGCGTAACGGGCCACCACGGAGAAGCGCTCGGAGAGAACGTCGACGATCTTCCCCTTGCCTTCGTCTCCCCACTGGGCCCCGACGATGACCGCGACTTTGCCCTTGCCCGATTGAGGTCGTGTCTTCACTGCGTTCGCACACTCCTTGCCCGTGGGTTGGCTTTTCACGGGAATTACAGGGAAACCGAGCGGGAAAGGCCTATTCATCATAGCGTGAGGACGCATCGGGAGCCAACCGGGAAATCGGGGCATCGGGTGATTCGGTTTTTCGATAGACTGTGGAATCCATGCCGGAGCTTCCCGAAGTCGAGACCATCGCGCGCGGGCTGGCGCAGCGGGTGCGCGGCGACCGCATCGAGTCGGTGTGGCTGGGCTCCAAGCCCGAGCCGCTGAAGTCGCCTGCTGTCGAGATCCAGGCCACCCTGGAGCGCGCGCGCATCGCCGGGGTGCGGCGCGTGGGGAAGCATATCGTCTTCGACCTCGACAGCGAGGGCGCGCGCCGCCAATGGATCGTGCACCTGGGCATGACCGGACGGCTGCTGGTGGCCAGGCCGGAGAGCGAACTGCCCAAGCACACCCACGCGGTGCTGCGCCTGGCCTCGGGCCGGGAACTGCGCTTTGTGGACCCGCGGCGCTTCGGCCGGCTCTCGGTGGTGCATGACGAGTTTGCCCCTGACGGCCACGAGCCCATGGACATCGGCTTCGAGCTCTTCGCCGGCCTCTTTCGCAGGCGCAAGACCCCGGTGAAGAGCGCGCTGCTCAACCAGAAGCTGCTGCGCGGCGTGGGGAACATCTACGCCGACGAGTCACTCTTCCGCGCCGGGGTGCGACCGCGGCGGCATGCCGGGCGGCTCACCCGGCAAGAGCTGCGCCGACTTTACAAGGCGCTGCAGCGCGTGCTGAACCAGGCCATCAAGGCCGGCGGCTCCTCCATCTCCGACTACGTGGATGCCGGCGGGGAGGAAGGCCTCTTCCAGTTCCAGCACCGCGTCTACGGGCGCGAGGGCGAGCCCTGCCTGGTGTGCAAGACGGCGATCAAGCGCGTGGTGATCGCCGGGCGCAGCGCGCATTACTGCCCCAATTGCCAGAGTTGACCGGGAGCAGGCAAGCTTCACCTTTCACGTTTCAAGTTTCACGCCAGGTAGCTTGAAACGTGAAACGTGAAACGTGAAGCATCTAGAATCAAAGCCATGACCTTCGCCATCGGCGTCGATCTCGGCGGCACCAACCTGCGCATCGCTGCCGTGGATGAGGCCGGCAAGTTGCTGGAGAAGGTTTCGGTGCCCACCGAGACCGGCCACGGGCGCCACGGTGTCCTGGACCAGATGTGCGCCATCATCCAGCAGGTTTCAGGCAGGTATGCCGCCACCAGCAAGCTGGCCGGTATCGGCATCGGCGTGCCCGGGATCATCGACATGGAGACCGGCATGTTGCGGCAGTCGCCCAACCTGCCCGGCTGGGAGGATTACCCGGTCCGCCAGGGGATCGAGCGCCGGCTCGCAACCCGCGTGATTTTGGAGAACGACGCCAACGCCGCCGCCCTGGGCGAGAAGTGGCTGGGCGCCGCCAAGGACGTGGACGACATGCTGATGTTGACCCTGGGCACGGGCGTGGGTGGGGGGCTGGTGCTGGGCGGACGCGTCTGGCACGGGGCGCGCGGCATGGCGGGCGAGCCCGGGCACATCAACGTGCAGCGCGATGGCCATCCCTGCGGCTGCGGCAGCCACGGCTGCCTGGAGCAGTACGCTTCGGCTTCGGCGGTGGTGCGGCTGGCGCGCGAAGCCATTGCCGGCGGCAAGGCGCCGGAGCTGGCATGGCTGCAGGAGGCCGGCGATCTCACTGCCAGGTCCGTCTTCGACCTGGCGCAGCAGGGCGACCGCCCGGCGCAGGAGGTCTACAGGCTCGCCGGACGTGCGCTGGGGGTCGCTCTGGCCGGGCTCATCAACCTGCTGAATCTGCCCGTGTACGTCGTGGGAGGCGGGGTGGCGGATGCCTGGGAAGCCTTCGCACCCGCCATGATGGACGAGGTGCCGAAGCGCTCGCTCGTCTACCGCGCGACCGCCCCGGAGTCGAAGGCGCCGGGTCCCAAGACGGTGATCAGCCGCGCCCGGCTGGGCAGCGACGCGGGCCTGATCGGCGCCGCGCGGCTGCCCATGCTCTCGTCGTAGTCAGAACTCCGTGGAGCCGATGCTGACCGGGCCGTTGACGGTGGAGATGCGTACCACGGTGGGCGCGCCCGAAGGCCCCAAACGGATGCTGCGGCTCCGGCCCGCGTTGTCCCAGTCCTTGACCGCGCCGCTGCAAGCGTCCAGGCGGCAGCGGAAGGGGCTGTGCCAGCTCGCGTCCACCTCCACGCCGGAGCGGTAGTTCTGAGGGAGCGTCACGCTCAGGGGGCCGTTCTCGGTATGCGCCACCAGGCCCTCTCCCTGCCAGGCTTGCGGCTCCAGCTCCACGTCCAGCGGGCCATTCTGCAAGTCGATGCGGACCTTGCCGCGGCCTTGCTTGAGGGCGACCGGGCCGTTCTGCGCGGAAACGTCGATCGTCCCCGCGCAATGCCGCAGGGAGATAGGCCCGTTCAGGCTCTCGGCGCCGACGGTGCCCTCGACGTCCTGGATGCTGAGTGGGCCGTTGTGGACGCTCACCTGCATAGCGATGCCGCGGGGCACCTGGATGAGCAGGCCGATCCAGACGCCATGGTCGTCGGGCACGCCCTGGACCGTGACGTCGCCCTGGTTGACCTGGAGCTTGATCTGGCGCAGCAGCCCATCGGCTTCGCCCTGGCTGGAGGCAGCCACGGCCTTGCACACGGTGACTTGGACGTCGGGCTTGTCCCAGCCGTGCACCACCACGCCGTTGTTACTCAGGTCGTGCACGCGCAGGGTGGAGAAAGAGGAGTGCGCCAGGGTCTGCTGCTCCTGGGCGCGATAGGCGTCCTGGTCGTCGAAGCTGACGTCATAGCGGGCCTGGCAGTCGTCCCAGGCGCCGCTGTCGCGGGTGCGGATGTTGACCGAGGAGTGACTCCAACGATGTCCGGCCCGGGCGGGCGTGTTCAGCCACAGCCCGGCGGCGCCCACCGCCAGAACGAAAAGCAGGATCTTCTTGGACATGGCAATCCCCCTTGAGCCGATAGACGTGCCGAGGGGTGCGAGGTTAGGGACTTGGGACGAAATTTCAGCCTGGCTCACCCGACGGCAGCGCGGGCAGTGGACTTCTGCAGGGCGGCCAGGAAGGCGCGGTTCTGCTCGGCAGTGCCGACGGTGACGCGGATGGCGGTGGGCGCGCCCCACGCAGCCAGCGGGCGCACGATCACGCCGTTGGCCTGCATGCGCTTGGCCACGCCGACGGCGTCTTCTCCGACGTCGAAATAGATGAAGTTGGCGAAGGTGGGGATGGTGCGGAAGCCCATCTGGTCGAGCTGCTGGGTCAGCCAGGGCGCCTGGGCGGCGTTGTTCTCCACCGTCTTGCGGATGTGCGCCTCGTCCTCCAGGGCGGCCAGACCGGCGGCCTCGGCGATGGCGGAGACCGAGAACGCAGTGCGCACGCAGGCCAGATACTGCAACAGTTCGGGCGGGCCGAAGCCATAGCCCAGGCGCAGCCCCGCCAAGCCGTGAGCCTTGGAAAAGGTGCGCAGCACCACCACGTTCCGTCCCTGGCGCACGTAGTCCAGGGAGTGGGAGTAGTCGAGGCCGCGGGTGCGCGCGAAGTGAGCGCCGAAGTCGCAGTAGGCCTCGTCCAGCACCACCAGCACGTGCTCCGGGACGCGCTCCAGGAAGCGGTCCACCGCGGAAGCCGGGAGCAGCGTCCCGGTGGGATTGTTGGGATTGGCGATGAAGACCAGGCGGGTGTCGGGGTTGATGGCGGCGGCGACGGCGTCCAGGTCGAAGCCGTCGTCCTTCATGGGCACCGTGAGCAGCTTGCCGCCCGCCGCCCGCGTGGCGATGGGATAGACGATGAAGGAGCGCTCGCTGGTAATGGCGTTGCGTCCCGGCGCCAGCAGCACCCGGCCCAGCAGGTCGAGCAGGGCGGTGGAGCCGTCGGCCAGCACCACCTGGTCGGGCTGCAGATGGTGGCGCTCGGCCAGCCTGGTGCGCAGCTCGACCGTGTCCATGTCGGGATAGAGATGGACCTCGGCGGCGGCGGCGCGGATGGCTTCCAGCGCCTTGGGCGACGGCCCGAAGGGGTTCTCGTTGGAGGCCATCTTGATGCAGCGGACGCCGCTCTCGCGCTCGGCCTGGCGGATGGGTTTGCCCGGCTTGTAGGGCGCCAGGCTGCGGACAAACTCGGGGACCAGCTTGTCGAATCGGCTCATGCGGAAGCTCTTTTGTATCACGGCGGGCGTGTCAGCGCGAAGTGCTTCGCGGACCACGGCCGGCGCCCGCCAGGGCGCGCAGGCGCGCCACCTCGGCCGGCTGCAGCGGGCGGAACTCGCCGGGAGCCACGTCCAGTTGCAGCGGCCCGTAAGCCACGCGCTTGATCTTCTCCACGTGGTGGCCGATCTGCTCGAACATGCGGCGGATCTGGCGATTGCGTCCTTCGATGAGCGTGACCTCGTACCACGGGTTCTCGGCGTCGCGCAGCAGGCGGATGCGGGCCGGAGCGCTCTTGCGGCTGCGGTCGCCGCCGCCCTGCCCAGGCTTGGGCGGCCGCGCCGGCAGGAAGATCCCGGCGCGCAGCTTCCCCAGCTCCGCCTCCCCCGGCTTGCCGCTGACCTTCACCTGGTAGGTCTTGGGGACGTGCGAGGCGGCGTGCATCAGGCGGTAGGTGAGGTCGCCGTCGTTGGTCATGAGCAGCAGGCCCTCGCTGTCGTAGTCCAGCCGACCGACGGGATAGAGGCGCGCTCCCGCCGCCCGCATCAGCTCCATGACCGTGGGCCGACCCTCGGGATCGGTGACCGTGGTGACGTAGCCGCGCGGTTTGTTGAGCAAAAAATAGACGTGGCGCTGGGGACCGCGCAGCAGCTTGCCGCCGACGCGGATGTGGTCGCGCTCGGGGTCGGCCTTGGCGCCCAGTTGGCTGACGATCTCGCCGTTCACGCTGACCAGCCCGGAGCTGATGAGCTGCTCGGCCTTGCGGCGGGAGGCTAGGCCGGCGGCGGCGATGATCTTCTGCAGGCGCTCAAGAGACATGGCAGGGGCAGTGGGCGGCCTTCACCGGGAGCTTATCAGACAGGAGTGCTCTCCGAGTCCGCTTCGGACTTCTCCTCCGCGCCGCCGGGGACGCCGGTGGCGTCGGCCTGGGCGGCGAACAGCTCAGCCTGCTCCGAGCCGCCGGCCAGCTTCTCGAACTCTTCCATGCTGGGCAGGTCGCTCACGTCCTTCAGCCCGAAGCGCAGCAAGAAGTCCTTGGTGGTCTTGTAGAGGATGGGACGTCCGATCACCTGCTTGCGCCCGGCGGTGGTGATGAGCTTGCGGTCGAGCAGCGTGCCGATGACGGCGCTGGCGTCCACGCCGCGGATCTCGTTGATCTCGGGGACGGTGATGGGCTGCTTGTAGGCGATCACGGAGAGCGTCTCCAGGGCGGGCAGGGAGAGGCGGACCGGCGCCTTCAGGCTCTTGGCAAAGGCGCGCACCGCCTCGTGGTGCTCAGGCTTGGTCGACATGCGGAAGCCGCCCGCCACCTGGCGGATCTCCACGCCGTGCTCGGCGGCCTGGTAGTCGGCCACCAGTCCTTCCAGCGCCGAGCGGATGCGGGCCTTGACGCGGGCGAGCGCGCCCTCCTCCTTGGGATCGAAGCCCTCTTCGGCGGCGATCTCGTCCTTCAGCAGGCGCGCCATCTGCTCCACGCTGACCGGCTCTTCGGCGGCGTAAACGACGGCTTCCAGTTTGGCTTTCAGGCTCATGGGTCCCTTGTCTCGCCGGATCAGCGCCAGTCGTCGCGCACGGGCGTGTCCTCTCCGAAGACGGTATCGAACATTGTATGTTTCTTGATGACGATGTCACCGAAGATCTTGTCCTGGCGCACCAGGATGGCCTGCAGGCGCACCATCTCCAGCAGGGCGAGGAAAGCGGCGATGAGGGCGTTGCGCGAGCGCGTGTGCTGCAGCAGGCTGTGCAGGCGGACGGGACGGTCCTCCAGCAGTAGCCGCCGGCGCACGTAGTC
>Ga0187776_10001610_pt1 | contig 11380 bp, 11 predicted proteins | sample 0216_BV02_MP12_2_FD_132426 | JGI IMG/M metagenome (GOLD analysis project Ga0187776, IMG submission 132426) | Tropical peat soil microbial communities from peatlands in Department of Meta, Colombia - 0216_BV02_MP12_20_MG | ecosystem: Environmental > Terrestrial > Soil > Wetlands > Peat | place...
CGACAAGACCGGGACTCTCCTTATCTTCGACGAGGTGATCACCGGTTTTCGGCTCGGTCTTGGCGGCGCCCAAGAGCTGTATCAGATTCGGCCCGATCTCACCTGTCTGGGGAAGATCCTCGGCGGCGGGCTCCCGGTGGGAGCCTACGGCGGGCGGCGAGAGATCATGAGCCGGGTTGCCCCCATGGGCGAAGTGTACCAAGCCGGGACGCTCTCGGGGAACCCCCTGGCAGTGGCCGCGGGTATCGCGTGCCTACGATCGCTCACGCGGCCGGGCGTCTACGGCACGCTGGCGGACGCGGCCTCGTACCTCTTCGCCGGACTCGGGAAGCTGGCGAAGAAGCATGGGGTGCCGGCGCAGGTCAATCGAGTCGGATCCATGGGGACGGTCTTCTTCAACGCTCAGCCGGTCGTTGACTTCGCATCCGCCCTGACCTCGGACACGAAACGGTTTGCGAGGTTCTTCTGTGCCGTACTCGAGCGAGGCGTCTATCTGGCTCCGTCGCAATTCGAGGCCGCCTTTGTGAGTCTCGCCCACACGCAGGAGGATCTGGAGAGGACTCTGGCCGCCGCGGACGAGGCGCTCAAGGTGGCGTAGGGTATGTCAGGTTGTTGAAAAACCGTGCGAGTCGCCGTCGACCGGCCGCATGGCTGCCGGGTGATTAAGGAAACAAGGTGATCTGTTCGGCGAAGCTGCATAGTCGCGTCCTTGATAGTGTAGGGATAGGTCCCGCCTTGGTGCGAAGGGAAGCGGAAAGGTCGGGAGGCAAGCCCAACGGCACCGGACTAAGAGGTGGCTCCAGATGCGCTTCATCTCACAGATCACCCTATCTCCGGCGGCAGCCTGACTCGGCACCATGACAAGGGTTCTCGCACAAGCTGATAGGGCAGGCGGCACAGAAAGAGGTTGACTTCCGCCGATGGACTATGGTACGAGCTACGTGATTCTTTACACGAAGTCCAGAGGGGCCTGCCAGGCAAGGGGTACGGGCAGGGCACTCCGGCTGGGGGAAGCGAGGTGGCCTTCATGAAGGAAGACACCAGGAAGCTCCTCCGGTTGGTGGGCCTTGCGAGTACCGTGGGTCTCACCTTGGTGCTTTCCACCGTAATCGGCTTGGCGATCGGAATCTGGCTGGACAGGGTGTTCAAGACGGGCCCGTGGCTCACCCTGGTGTTCCTCGTCTTGGGGATTGTTGCGGGCTTCAGGAATTTCTACCGTTTCATGACGAAGAGCGCCAGGGAGTAAGGGACTTATCCCGGTCGTTGTCATGTTCCTGCAAGACGAAGCTCTTCTCAAGAGGATCGAACGTCTAAACTGGGTGCTGCTCCTTGTCCTGGGCCCCGGGAGCTTTGTGCTTGTCTCTCGACCGATCGCCCTCGGCGTCATCCTGGGTGGAGCGCTGGCGATAGCGAACTTTTACCTTATGAGGCGGCATCTTACCAGGGCGCTCGATCCGCGGCGGAAGGGAAGGGTGCGGTTCTTTTATCTCTTCAAGTACTACCTGCGGTTCGCGGCTCTGGGCGTGATCATTGCCGTGTTGCTTATCAAGGAATGGGCCCATCCGTTCGGCTTGCTCTTCGGGCTTTCGATTAACGTCATCGGCATCGTGTTGGTGGGATTGAACGAGGTGCGAAAACTCACACTCAAGGGGGTAGTCTAGGCTATGGAACACCCGATCATCTTCCTGAACCTCTTCCTGGCGAAGCTCGGCCTGCCAATTGTACACCAATTTGAAGATGCTCGCACCGTTCTGGAATTTTTGCTCCTGCCCTACGTGACCTACACCTGGGTGCTCATGCTCTTCCTGCTCATTGTCGGAAAGCTCGCCGTGCGGCGGCTCGAGCTTGTGCCCCGGGGAGCGCAGAACTTCTTCGAGGTCGTCATCAGCGGCATCGAGCAGTTCATGGTCGGGGTCACCGGCGAGGAGGGTCGCTTCCTTTTCCCCCTCATCGGCACTCTGGGCCTGTTCATCCTGATGAGCAACTACATGGGGATGATTCCTGGAATGTTTGCACCCACTTCCAACCCGAATACCACCGCTGCCTGCGCCCTCACCGTGGTCATCTTTACCCACGTGCTCGGCGTGAAGTTTCACGGTCTCAAGTACATCAAGCACTTCCTCGGGCCGATCTGGTGGCTCTCTCCTCTGATTTTCGTAGTCGAAGCCATCGGCCACATTGCCCGTGTGCTCAGCCTGTCCATCCGTCTTTTCGGCAATATTTTCGGCGAGGAGTTGGTCCTGACGATCCTTATGATGCTGGCGGGACTCTACCTGGCTCCCCTGCCGATCATGTTCCTGGGGCTTTTCACCGGCGGCGTCCAGGCCTTCATCTTTTGCCTGCTCTCCATGATGTATTTCGCCGGCGCTATGGAGCACGCGCACTAGCTGGGCCTCCCACCATGACACCCTGAAGCGAGGAAACCGAAACCGTTTTCGGTTCGGAAGAAGGCCGAAGCAAGAACACACGAACAAGGAGGGTTGAATGAAGAGAGTGGTACTGTTGCTGACGTTGGTCCTAGTTCTCGGATTCGCGACCGTGGCGTTTGCCGGCACGGAGAATGAGAATGTGGTGGGCATGAAGTTTTTCCTCTACTCCGCCGTGGCGGCAGGCTTCTCCATCGCTATTTCTTCCATCGGCTGCGGGATCGCCCAGGGAATCTCCATCAAGAGTTCGGTTGAGGGCGTGGCCCGCAATCCTGAGGCTTCCGGAAAGATCACCGTCACCATGATGATCGGTCTGGCGATGATCGAGTCACTTTGTATTTATACGCTCGTTATCTGCCTGATCCTCATCTATGCCAACCCGGTGTCCAAGCTGATCCAGGGCTTTGTGGGACTCGCGGGCCACTAACGGGGTAAGGATGTTCCAACGACCGGGGGCTGGCACTCCATCTGCAAGCCCCCGGTCGATTCTGAACGGAAGCGGAGGGGAGACTGCAACCTCCGTCCCGCTTCGCATGAGGAGAGCCTGTCGCCCCGCAGGATCAGGCGCCCGCAAGCCGGGCATGACGAGAAGAGTATGAAGTTTGCCAAGATTCCCCTCGCCACCATCAATCGGCTCTCCATCTACCTGAGGAACCTCGATGAGCTGGCGAGCACCGGGGTGGAGGTCATCTCGTCAGAGCGATTGGCCAGACAGTGCGGCGTGAACCCGGCGCAGATACGAAAAGATCTCGCTTACTTCGGCGAGTTCGGCGTGCGCGGCGTCGGCTATCGGGTGAAGGATCTCTTCAACCAGATAAGGGACATTCTCGGCCTCAACCGGCGGTGGAATATGGCCCTGTTCGGGGTGGGCAACCTCGGCTCGGCTCTCATTCGACACGGGAACTTCCTCAAGCATGGATACCAGTTCGTGGCCGCCTTCGACGTGGACCCGAAGAAGCTCGGAAAGCGGCTCCTCGGCGGTCTCCTGATCGAGCATGTCGACCGCTTCGAGGAGATCGTTCGCGAACGAAAGGTTGACATCGGGGTGATTGCCGTGCCGCCAGGGAGCGCCCAGAGTGTCGCCAACCAACTCATCCTGGCCGGCATCAACGGCATCCTCAACTTCTCTCCGGTGCAGATTCAAGTCCCGGACTGCTGTCGGGTGGAGAACGTCGACTTCTCCATCAAGCTCGACAGCCTCGCCTACCACATCTGCTCCTCTGCACCGTAAATCCGGCAGCCCCCGACCGACAATGAGCCTCCTGCACACGGGCCTGGAGCCTTGTTGTGCCTGTAGGAGCAAGCTCTGCTTGCGATAACACGGAGATCGCAACCAGAGGCTCGGGACCCGATGATCGCAGCCCCAACCTGTCGGGGCTGCTCTCACAGGTCGAGGACCCTTCTCAGGTACCGACCGGTGTAGGAGCCGGGGAGACGGGCGATCTCTTCAGGGGTTCCCACCCCGACGATCCTGCCGCCATTCTCCCCTCCCTCGGGCCCCAGGTCGATGACGTAGTCGGCGGTCTTGATCACATCCAGGTGGTGCTCGATCACCACCACGGTGCCGCCGGCCTCGACCAGCCTTTGGAGCACTTCCAGCAGCTTCCGGATGTCCTCGACATGGAGACCTGTGGTCGGCTCATCGAGGAGGTAGAGGGTTCGGCCGCTGCTCCTCTTGCTCAACTCGCGGGCGAGCTTGATCCGCTGGGCCTCGCCGCCGGAAAGGGTGGTTGCAGCCTGCCCCAGCCGGAGGTAGCCGAGCCCCACCTCCTGGAGGGTGGCAAGCTTCCCTTTGATCGTTGGCACGTTAGCGAAGAACTGGTGCGCCTGATCCACCGCCATGGCGAGCACATCGGCAATGGTTTCCCCCTTGTAGGTGATCTCCAGGGTGTCCCGGTTGAAACGGCTCCCCTTGCAGGCGTCGCACGTGACGTAGACATCCGGAAGAAAGAGCATCTCGATCTTGATGGTGCCGTCGCCGCTGCACGCCTCACAGCGACCGCCCTTGACGTTGAAGCTGAAGCGGCCCGCCGTGTAGCCCCGGGCCCTCGCTTCCGGCACGAGAGCGAAGAGATCCCGGATGGGAGTGAAGATCCCCGTGTAGGTGGCGGGGTTGGAGCGAGGGGTGCGACCGATAGCGCTCTGGTCCACGTGGACAACCCGGTCGAAGGCCTCGAGACCGACGATGCGGCGGTGCGCGCCCGGGGTCTCCCGCGCCCGGTGCAGGCGCTGGGCGGCAGCCCGGTGCAGGGTGTCGAGGATGAGGGTGCTCTTTCCCGAACCGGACACGCCGGTCACGCAGGTAAGAAGGCCTGCCGGGATACGGACGGTGATATCGACAAGGTTGTTGGCAGTAGCGCCTTCGATGGCGACGAACCCATGGATCGACTTCCTCCTGGGGCGGGGCACGGGAATCGCCAATCGGCCCGAGAGGTACTTGCCGGTCAGGGAAGTCGCATGCTGGAGGAGGTCAGCGGACGGACCGCTGAAGATGACCTGACCGCCCTGCTCGCCAGCTCCGGGCCCCATGTCGATGACGTGATCCGCCGCCAGAATGGTCTCGGGGTCGTGCTCCACCACGAGGACGGTGTTGCCCAGGTCCCGCAGGCGCCTCAGCGTCTCGAGGAGCCGCTCGTTATCTCGCTGGTGCAGCCCGATGGTCGGCTCATCGAGCACGTAGAGCACACCGACGAGGCGAGCGCCAATCTGAGTGGCAAGGCGGAGCCGCTGAGCTTCGCCGCCGGAGAGGGTGTGGGCGGCGCGATTCAATGAAAGGTAGGCAAGGCCGACCTCGACGAGGAAGTCCAGCCTCTGCCTTATCTGCCCCAGGAGGCGGTCGGCGATGGGCTGGTCCTGCGGCGAAAACCGGAGCCTGTCAAGCCAGGCATGAAGTCGGTCCATGTCAATCGCCGACACCTGGTCGATGTTGAGGTCGCCCACGGTGACCGCCAGGGCGTGGCGCGTGAGGCGAGAGCCCTGGCAGGCAGGACAGGGCTGGATGGAGAGGTAGGCGGCAAGGTCGTCTCCGCCTCCCCGTTCAAGCTGCCGACGCCGGTGGAGCTCGAGCAAGGGGATCACTCCTTCAAAGGAGACCTTGCGACCTCCGGCGCTCGGCTCGCGGGCTGCGGCCGGCGCTTGAAGGGCCGCACTCCCGTAGAGAAGGGCTTGACGCGCCTCCGGCGTCAGGTCCTTGAAAGGGGTCGTGAGATCAAAACCATAGCGCGAGGCCAGCCGTTCCAGACGCTGGGTGAGGGCACGGGACCCGCGTTGCACCCAGGGGGCAATGGCGCCCTGGCCCACGGACAGCCGCGGATCAGGTACCACCAACGCCGGATCAAAGGTCTCGACCGTTCCGAGGCCCGCGCAAGTAGGGCAGGCGCCAAGGGCGCTGTTGAAGCTGAAAAGCTGGGGGGAGAGGTCCGGAAGGGCCAAGTCGCACGTGTGGCAGAAGAGCCGCTCGCTGAACTCCCACTCGGTGCCGTCAACGGCGGCCAGACGTGCTCTCCCCTCGCCCACCCTGAGGGCGAGCTCGAGAGAATCGGTGAGCCGCCGCCTCAAGTCGGGCTGAAGCACCAGCCGGTCCACCACTGCCTCAACGCGGCCGGCTGACCCGGTCGCCGTCGGAATCTGGTCGAGGTCCACGACAGTCCCATCCACACGGGCCCGGACAAAACCCTGCCGCCGAAGCCGGGTGAAAAGGCGGGTGAGCTGACTCCGGGAGCGAGTGGCCACCGGAGCGAGCAGAAGGAGACGGGTGCCCTCGGGAAGCCGGAGCGCATTGTCCACCATCTCCTGTACGGTCATGGCCAGGATCGCTCTTCCGCACCGGGGGCAGTGGGATTTCCCCAGACGGGCGAAGAGCACGCGCAAGTAGTCGTGGATCTCCGTGATGGTGCCGACGGTAGACCGCGGGTTTCTGGCTGCGGTCTTCTGCTCGATAGCGATTGCCGGGCTCAAGCCATCGATACTCTCCACAGTCGGCCGATCCATGCGCTCCAGGAACTGGCGCGCGTAGGCGGAGAGCGATTCCACGTAGCGGCGCTGGCCTTCGGCGTAGAGGGTGTCGAAGGCAAGGGAGGATTTGCCTGAGCCGCTCGGGCCGGTGATGACCACGAGTCGCCCGCGAGGAATGTCCACGTCGATGTTCTTCAGGTTGTGCTGGCGGGCTCCGCGAACGGTAATCGCTTCCATGGAAATGCGACCTCAACGAGTGCGGGAACGCTCGGTCCATGTAGGTGGCCCATTATACCCAAAGGAGCCCTCCACTGGTATGGCTCGGAGGCGCATTCGAGACGGTTATGAAAACGATCTTCTGGAGACGCGAACTTCGAGCTACACTAGCCTGGTAGTGAAGCATGTTGCTCATGATTACGAAGGGGGATGAGTGTATGGAAGGCATCGAGGCAGAGCTTCTTCGCGTGGGGACAGCAGTAATTGCGGACATCTTCGACAGCGTGGGGCAGGTTCCGCCCGTCCTTACCACCGGCCTCTTTCCGGTGCCTGGCCCGAGCGTGCGCTTCGCGGGGCCCGCCTACACCGTCACCGGCGAGTCCTATCGGTGGTCCGGCGGAGGAGATCGGGCCAAACTGGCGGCCATCGATGCCATGTCGCCGGGAGTGGTGCCGGTCTGGGCTGGGAACGACATCCGCGGCGTGTGCTGTTTCGGCGACCTCCTCGCCGAGGCGATGAAGGCGAGAGGCTGCGCCGGGGTCGTCGTGGACGGCGGGGTGCGGGACCTGGCCTACGTGGAAGCCCTGGGGCTCCCCATGATGGTGCGCTACCGGACACCGGCGCAGGCCATCGGACGTTGGCGCGTCACCGGTCACCAGGTACCGGTGCGGCTTCGAGGCGCCATCGAGGAGTGGGTTACCGTGGCGCCTGGGGATCTGGTTGTGGCCGACGGGGACGGCGTGATCGTGGTTCCGGTCTCCCTAGTCCTTACTCTTGCGCCACGGGCGATCCAGTGGGCGGACCAGGATTCGCGAGCCCGAGAGGACATTCGGCAGGGCGGCTCTCTCCTCAAGGCCCTGGAAACCTACGGCCATCTCTGAGTGGAGGAAAATGGCCTATGACGGTCACTCTCTGGGGCCGAAAAGGTCAAGGGCACTTTCTTCGTTAGGGTTGACCGTGGAAGCGGGCGGATGGACACGTTCCTTCGCCGCAAGGGAGAGCACGAGGTCGCGGGGCAGGGGCTTCCGGTTCTTGAGGAGCCCTTCGGGAATCAGCACGCGGTCGCCGATGACCAGGCGAGCGTCAATCCTTGAGGTCGCTTGAGGATGGCCCCCGCGGGGGGTTTTGACAATTTCGAAATCTTTCCCCAGAATGGGCGCCGGAGCCGGCGTCCGCAGGAGCAAGGTCGCCCCTGAGGGTTAAGAACTCCGGCTTTGGTCATGGAGACCCCAAGATCCTGTCGCCACCTCTATAGCCGAGGGGGAACATGTCCGAGGAGAATCTATCGGTCGCTGTTCTTTTTGCCGACATCAGCCGAAGTACGCTTCTCTATGAAACCTTGGGGGATCTAGTCGCCCAGAAGGTGGTCGCCGACTGCCTTCGCCTCCTTTCTGATCTGGCCACGAGACATCAGGGTAGGGTCGTCAAGACCATCGGCGACGCGATAATGTGCATTTTCCCCAGTGCCGATCTGGCGGTGGAGGCCGCCAAGTCCATGCAGCTCGCCCTGGCCGACTCGCCCCTCGTCGAGCACCCGGGGCTGACCGGGCCTCCCATCCACGTGGGGGTCCACCTCGGGCCGGTGCTCTGCAAGGACGAAGACGTGTTCGGCGATGCGGTGAACATGGCGGCCCACCTGAGGGATCTGGCAAAACCCCAGCAGATACTGGCCACAGAGGAGACGGTGCGTGCGCTCAGACCGGAGGCGCAGGCGATGACTCGGTCGCTCGGTACGACGACGGTGAAAGGCAAGCGAGAGGAGTACGGCCTTCACGAGATTGTCTGGGAGTACCGTGAGGTCACGGTGGTTGTCCGGAGCGCGGCGAGTCCGGATCACGAGGAATCTCGACTCACGCTCCGTTTTCGCGACCAGACAATCGAGCTGGGCAGAATGAGACCGGGGGCTACCATGGGACGGCACCGGCGGAACGATTTGGTTGTGGACGGAATCCTCGTCTCCCGCATCCATGCCCGGATCGAGTACCGGAAGGGGAGATTCCTTCTCGTAGACATGAGCACCAACGGGACCTACCTGGTAACTCACGGAGAGGGGAGTGTCTGTCTCCACCGGGACGAGCGGCCGCTCCAGGGACGGGGTGTTATTGGACTAGGTCGGGATGTGGACCTGGAGTCACCCGCGGCCATACACTTCACCTGTGAACCGTAGCAGCAATTGTTGAACACTACCTTCGCGGACCCCACTCGACGATGAGGACGGCCAGGAGAGTACCTGAAACGAAGCTCCCCCTGCCCGCTGAGCACCGGGAAGAGGAGCTGTCTCTTTTGCGAAAAAGGGATAGCGGACGGCAACCCTCCGCGGTGAAGGGCGTCTACCTGAAGAGGTGCTCCACGGTCCGCTAGAGCATCGCGGCTCCCTTCACCTCCGTTTCGAAGAGGGGGACGATCGCCCGCACCCGCTCGCCGAAGATGGACCAGATCTCCCTCATGTGCTCGTCCGGCATCTGAATGCGGTTCAGGACGAACTCCGCCGCGTCCTTCGCTACCTTATCCTTCTGAATCAAGCCGTTGACGACGACCCCGCCGACGGGAATGCCGACCTCGTGAAACCAATTGATGGACCTGGTGATCACGGCGATGGGGAGGCTCTCCGGCAAGGTGACGAAGAATAAGGCGGCGAGAGCATCGTCGGCCAGCAGGGTCTTCGCCTTCTTCCCTTAAGCTTATTCAGAAACAATGCCCCTGCTTTTCCGCGGCTGCTTACCGAAGTCCCGGAAGCGCGTTTTTCTTGACTCGGACGGCTTGTTGTTGTTTGATAAACTTAAGATGTTTTCTTCCAGCCTTTACTCTCCACTGGCGAGGTCCCATATGGAGACACCGCTTACAGGTGTTCGCGTCGTTCCTAATAGGATGATTTCTTTCCTATTACGAGTGTTAAGCGTTTCATTTCTGGAAAACCAGAGCCACCGTGACGCGGAGGCGGAAAGCTGTGGATTTCAGTGTTTGTGAGAAAGTCAAACATAAAGCATCAACCTCAGATATGGAGATAGGCCTATGGAACTTCAAAAAAGAAACAGTGAGGTGATGACCCGAGATTTTGCCACAATAAAGGCTGACGCCAGCCTTAAGGAGGCCTACAATGCCATCAAGAAGAACCTCGAAGGCCCTCCTCATTCACCCGGGCTGGTTGCTCTCGACAATGAGAAGAGATACGCTGGGGTATTGACCGTTGACGATTTCATGAGGGAGATTAGTCGACTTTATCGGGACGCTTGCGACAAGCCTGGAAAGAAAGATTGGGTCGAGAGATTTTTCAGCGAATGCGAGCTTGCGGGAATAAAGCAGGTCTCGCATCTCATGAGCGGTAAACGTCTGAGCATCGGAGCCGGGGATAGCTTCGAAAAATCATGTGAATTGATCCTTTACAAAAAACTGAACTTACTGGCAGTCGTCGACGAAGATGCAAGACCAGTCGGGATCATAACCAGAAGGAAGGTATTAACAGAGCTGGCCCCCAGAATGTTCAGATAGAGATTCGAAGCGGGGTCATCTCCGCCCCGTGTTTCTCACTGTCGATTCCGACGTATCGTAGGTTGGGCGCGACCGCTTCAAACGTTGACGGCTTCGTAAAAAGTCCATCTGCGGCGTTGCGCTTCATCTTTCGTCATTGCAGCGTACTTCTATGTACGCCTCATGCCTCAAGATTCGCGCGCCTTGCATCTGGAGCTTTTTGCTGTGTCGTCTACCTTGGGGACTTTTTGCGAAATCATCGAACGTTGCTATGAATAACGGTCCCCGAGGCGGCGAGGTACTCTTTCGCTGTCTGAATCGTGCCGATTTACCTCATCGATGCTTTGGATCGGATGGAGGCCTATACGAGAAATCGCGCAGCGAGCAAGCCGCTGGGAAATGCTCAGATTCTAAGAGGATTTCGCAGCCGGCCCGAAAAAACGCGGTTGACAATCAAGGCCGCCTTCGATATTTGTATAGCGCTAGCGTGCGGTTATCTCACGTTTCCATATCTTGGGTTATGGCTACAGCCGGCGCTTCTAGTCAAATGACATTTTCGCCTAATCCGCTCCGGACGAGGTGGCTTTTTCATCATTAAAGGCGCCGGTGCTGGCCCTCTTCTCGTCGAAAGTTCGTTTAACCAAACCGGAAGGACGGAGGTGCCATGAACGCGATCACCGTATTGATCATCAGCCTGATCGGCATCGGGGTGGGCTACTTCCTGTATGCCAGAGCCATCGATCGAGCCATCATTCGGCCGGACGGCAGTAAAATCACTCCCGCCAAAATGTTCATGGACGGCGTAGATTTCACCCCTGCCAACCGCAACGTGCTGTTCGGCTATCAGTTCAAGTCCGTTGCGGCCCTGGGGCCGATTGTGGGGCCGATCGTCGCCGTGCGCTGGGGCTGGCTGCCGGCCTTGCTCTGGGTGATTCTGGGGACCATGTTTATCGGCTGGGTGCAGGACTATGGCAGTATTATGGTAGGCGTGCGCGAGGAGGGCCAAACCTTCGGAGCCCTCAGTTTTCGGCTGATCTCGCGCCGGGCACGGACCATTCTGCTGATATTCATCTACGCCTACCTCCTGCTGATTATGGCCGCATTCGGCAAGATTGTCGGCTTTGACCTGATGACGAACCCGGCGGTCCCGCTGGGCGTCTTGCTGGTTATGGTATTGGGCATGGCCGCCGGGCACATGACCTATAAATTGAAAATGGATATTCTGGTTACCACCCTCATCACGGTGGTTCTCGCGATTGTGGGGATCTGGCTGGGTACGGTCGGACCGGTCAAAAGCCTGTTTACCGCCATTAACG